>Ga0116135_1001740_pt1 | contig 10521 bp, 9 predicted proteins | sample June2015DPH_20_1_FD_89738 | JGI IMG/M metagenome (GOLD analysis project Ga0116135, IMG submission 89738) | Peatland microbial communities from SPRUCE experiment site at the Marcell Experimental Forest, Minnesota, USA - June2015DPH_20_10 | ecosystem: Environmental > Terrestrial > Soil > Wetlands >... | reverse complement strand
GGCAACGGACCAGCAGACCGAAGGAACGACGCTGACGCTCAAGATCGATCGCGACGCCGCCTCGCGCTACGGCATCCTGCCGCAATTGATCGACGACACGCTCTATGATGCTTTCGGGCAGCGCCAGGTCACCCAGTATTTCACCCAGCTCAACAGCTACCACGTGATCCTTGAAATCCTGCCTGAGCTGCAGGGCAATCTCGATACGCTCAACAAGCTCTATATCAAATCGCCCCTGACCGGCGAGCAGGTGCCGCTGGCGACATTCGCGACCTGGACCAACGTGCCGGTCCGTTCGCTTTCGATCAGCCACCAGGGCCAGTTTCCGGCCATTACCATCAGCTTCAATCTTGCAACCGGCGCCGCGCTCGGTCAGGCGACCGATTCCGTGCAAAAAGCGATGGCTGATCTTGGTACGCCCGCCACGCTCAATTCGAGTTTCCAGGGCACCGCGCAGGCGTTCCAGCAATCGCTTGGTACCGTGCCGCTGCTGATCATGGCGGCCCTTGTGGTCGTGTATCTGATCCTTGGCATCCTCTATGAAAGCTACATTCATCCGCTCACGATTCTGTCCACGCTTCCTTCGGCCGGCGTAGGCGCCCTCGCGATCCTGATGGCGTTTGGATATGACTTCAGCCTGATTGCGCTGATCGGCATCATTCTCCTGATCGGCATCGTCAAGAAGAACGGCATCATGATGGTCGACTTCGCGATCGCGGCGGAACGCGACGAGCATCTGACTTCGGAACAATCGATCCGAAAGGCTGCCCTGCTGCGGTTTCGCCCGATCATGATGACGACGATGGCGGCCTTGCTCGGCGGCGTCCCGCTGATGCTGGGCACCGGCACCGGATCGGAAATCCGCCAACCGCTCGGTTACGCCATGGTCGGCGGACTGATCGTCAGCCAGGCGCTCACCTTGTTCACGACACCCGTGATTTACCTCTACCTCGACAGGCTTTCGATTGCGTTTTCGGGCTGGGGACGCTCGAAGGACGCCGATGCCGATCACCCGGCAGAGCACAGCGCGGTCAAGGAAGCTGCCGAGTGACTTGACTTTGATTGGCCGCCGCCGCATCGGGAGGCACCCATCGCGGAGGCCGGTCAGTGAAATTACCCATCAAATTAGCAATGCTTGTTGCCGTCCTGGCGTTCGGGCCGATCGAATCCAGCCTCGCCCAAACGCCCAAGTCCAAGGGTACGGCACAAGTCGTGCCGACGCCGGCAGCACCACCGGCTGGCACCGCCGCACCTGCTACGCCCCCGGCCTCACCTGGCTGGGCCGTACGCTGCTCCAGCGTGAGCCGCGATGCGCCGCTCGAATGCGCGATCGAACAGAGCGCGGTCCTCACCAAGACCGGACAATTGATCATCCTCGTCAGCGTTCGCGTGCCGGGCGACACCCATTTGCCGGTGGCTCTCGTGCAATTGCCGCTCGGCCTCAATCTGCCGGTCGGCGCGAAAATCCAGATCGATGACGGCAAGACCGTCGATCTGCAGATCCAGACCTGCGAAAACAGGGGCTGCTATGCCAGCACACCGGTCACGCCCGAGCTGCTGAGCGCGCTGAGATCGGGAAAGCAGTTGAAGGTGTCGTTCCAGGACATGGCCAAGGAAACCATCGCCATTCCGATCCCGCTGGCCGATTTCGCCACCGCCTACGACAAGATAAAATAGACGCTGCAGGTTTTTTCAGCCGGTGCCGAGATACACCTTCTGCACCTGCGGATCATGCGCGAGATCGGCGGCGGGGCCTGACAAGACACTCTTGCCCACCTGCAGGACGGTCGCAAAATCCGAGACTTCGAGCGCGAGCTCGATGGATTGCTCCGCCAGCAGGATCGTCAGCCCTTCCTTGTGCAGCCGGCCGAAGGTCTCGTACATAGATTCCACCACCGCCGGAGCCAGGCCCAGCGACGGCTCGTCCAGCATCAGGAGCTTGGGATCGCTCATCAGGGCCCGGCCAACCGCCAGCATCTGCCGCTCGCCGCCGGACATGGTGCCCGCGCGCTGGTTGCGCCGCTCCGCAAGCTTCGGAAAGATCTCGTAGACGCGACCAAGCAGCGCCGATACCCGCGCCTTGTCGCGCAATGGGGTCGCTCCCAGCCGAAGGTTATTCTCGACGCTTTGCTGTACGAACAGCCGCCAGCCCTCCGGCGACAATGCCAGGCCTTTGCGCACGATCGAAAACGCACTCTGCCCGCCGATCTCCTGACCGCGAAACCCGATCGATCCGGAATGCACCGGGATCAGGCCGGCGATGGCGTTGAGCACGGTGGTCTTGCCCCCGCCATTGGAGCCGAGCAGCGCCACGACACTGCCCTCGGGCACCTCAAGCGAAACATCGGATACGCCGATCAGGTCGCCATAGCGCACTTCCAGGTGCTCGATCCTGAGCAAGGGCGTCATGTCGCGGGCCCGCCCATCAGTTCGATCGGGGTATGGGCCGCGGCGGCCCTGGCGGCGCGCTTGCCGAGATAGGCTTCGATGACGGCCGGGTTGCCGGTGACGTCGCGCGGGCTGCCGCGCGCGATCTCCCGGCCCTGATGGAACACCACCACCCTTGTCGCCAGCGACATGATGACTTCCATGATGTGCTCGACAATGACCAGGGTGATGCCGGAACGATGGATGTCACGCACCAGATCGATCGCGAGCTGCACTTCGCGCTGGGTGAGGCCTGCCATCGCTTCGTCGAGCAGCAGCACCTTGGGCTCGGTCGCCAGCGCGCGCGCGATTTCGAGCCGCTTGCGGCCCGGCGTTCCCAACGATCGCGCCGGCGCATCCGCCAGCCGGCCCATGCCGACGCGCTCCAGCACGGCCCGCGCCCGCGCTTCGGCTTCGGAGCGATGCGACGTGCGCAGAAACGCGCCGATCATCACATTTTCCAGCACCGACATGGTCTCGAAGGTCTGCGGCACCTGGAAGGTACGGGCAAGGCCGAGTTGCGCGCGGGCTTCCGGCGCCAGGCTGGTGATGTCCTGGCCTTCGAACAGGACCTGGCCGGATGTCGACAACAGGTCGCCGGTCAGACAATTGAAGAAGGTGGATTTGCCGGCGCCGTTCGGTCCGATCAGGCCGAGAATCTCGCCCTGCTCCAGCGTCACCGAGGCGGCATCGACCGCCTTGAAACTGCCGAAGGCTTTGGTGACGTCGCGGGCTTCAAGGAGCATGCGCAGCTCCCCTCGTCGCATCGGCCTGCGGCATCTTGCTGTTTCGCCGGGCCCAGATCCGCTTGATCAGCATCACGATGCCGCCCGGCTGAAACCGCGCAATCAGCACGATGATCGCGCCATAGAGAACAAAGGTCAGGCCGGCGCCTTTGCCGCCCAGCACGTTGTTGGAAATCTCTTCCAGCGGCACCAGGATCGCCGCCCCGACCAGCGGCCCGAACAGCAGGCCGGAGCCGCCGAGCGCCGCCATGATCAGCATCTTCACCGAGATCAGGATGCCAAGTCCCGACTCCGGATCGACGAATCCAAACATCATCGCGTAGAGCGCGCCGGCGACGCTGGTCAGGCCGGCGCTCAGCATGAAGGCGTAGAGCTTGGTGCGGCTTGCGGGAGCGCCCAGCGAGCGCGCGGCGCGCTCGGAGTCGCGGATCGCGCGGAGATAAAATCCCATCCGGCTATTGGCGATCCACCAGGTGATGCCAAGCGTGATCGCGAGCACCGCCAAGAACAGATAATAATAGGGCAGCGCCGAGATGAAGGAGAGATCGAACAGGTTCCGCGGCACGGTCGGACCGCTCAGTCCGACCGCGGCGCCGAGATAGTCGGTGTTGGTGACGATCAGCCTGACGAGCTCGGCGACCGCGATCGTGGCCATGCTGAAATAATGGCCCGACAGCCGCAGCGTCGGCACGCCGATGACGGCCGCGATCGCGACACTGACGACGATGCCGACCGGAATTCCAACCAGCGGCGACAAGGCGAAATGCGCGTAGGCGCCCATCGCGGCATAGGCGCCGCAACCGAAGAACACGACGTGACCGACCGACACCTGGCCGGCATAGCCGCCGACGATGTTCCAAGCCGATGCCGCGATCGCATAGAGCAGCACCAGCGCGCCGAGCCGCTGCTGGAATGGCGTCGAGAACAACAGGGGATAGGCGACCACCAGCGCCAGCACCACCGAGAGCCACAGCAGGCGCCGCATCACATCTTGCCCATCAGGACTTGCCCATTAAGCCTTGCGGCCGGAACCAGAGGAATCCGAGAAACAGGGAATACACCACCATATCCTTGTACACGGGGCCGATCAGATAGCCCGACAGCGACTCGATGACTCCGATCAGCAATCCCGCCACCAGCGCGCCGGGCACGCTGCCGAAGCCCCCCAGCGACACCGTCACGAACGCCACAAGGCTCAGCGTTTCGCCGACCGTCGGCACGATGTAGAAGAATGTCGCGATCAGGGCGCCGGCCAGCCCCGTTGCGCCCGCGGCAATCGCCCAGGCGATGGCGTGCATGGTATCGGGCCGGATCCCCATCAGCTGCGCCGCCGTGGAATCCTCGGCGACCGCCAGCATCTTCGAACCCAGCGACGTGCGCGTCAGCAACAGGTGCAGGCCCAGCGTCACCAGCAAGGCGACCACGCCGGCCAGCAGCCGCGACGCCTGGATCCGCAGGCCGGCGATGTCAAACGTGCCGCCGACCAGATTTTCAGGCAGTGACAGGAAGTTGGCGCCGAACCACCAGAACACCGAATAGCGCAGCAGCAGCGCGAGCCCGAAGGTGCCGAGGATCTGGGCCAGCATCGGCCCTTTGGTGATGTGGCGGATCAGCCCGAAATAGACCACGACCCCGAGCGTCGCGAGCGCCAGCGCCGCGATCGGCGCGCCCAGCCACGGCCCCGCGCCGAACAGCGTCCAGACCACGAACGCCACATACATACCGAGCATCACAAAATCGCCGTGCGCGAAATTGACGAGGTTCATCATGCCCCACACCAGCGTGAGGCCCGAGGAGAACAACGCGTAGACGGCACCCAGCAGAAGGCCGCCGACAATCACCTGAACGAGAATGGAGGACATGCCAGCGGGAGGTCTTGCGGGTTAAGTCTCGGGGATTGCGATGCGACACGGCAAAGTCAAACAAGACAAGTCAGGACAGATGACGGCGGGACCCCTGCCCCGCCCTCGATATTCACCAGCCCTTGTAGGGCAGCACCGGCGTTTTCTCGGCGCCGGCCTTCGGCCAGACCGCGACATAGTTTTCACCGTCTTGTAGTTGAATGATGAGGCCCGATGCCAGCATGTTCTGGCCCTTTTCATCGAACTTGATGCCTTTGTAGCCCATCATCAGCTGATCGGGTTTCAGGTCGGTGGCCTTCAACGCCGCCTGGATCTTGGCGGGATCGGTCGAGCCGGCGCGATCGATCGCATCGCACAGCACGAAGAACGCCTGCATTTCACGCCCGGCGGTATCGTCCAGTTCGTCGCCGCTCTTCTTCTTGTACAGGTCGGCGATCAGGGCGGTCGGCGAACCGGGAGGGCCGACGCTCCACGACGAGCGGTTGAAGACGCCTTGCGAAATCTTGCCGACCGACTTGATGAAGGACGGGTCGGAATAGCCGGAATCATCGGCAATGATCATCGCAGGTTTGTAGTCCAGCGCCTGCATCGTCTTGGCATAAAGGATCGCGTCGGACGTATAGGCGATCATGATCACGACGTCGGGCTTCTTTTCCTTCAATTGCAGGACCTGACTCTGGACGTCGGTCGCATTGACGGCATAGGCGATATCGAGCGCGATGGTCTGGCCCTTTTCCTTGAATGCGCTGGTGATCACGCTCGAGACCGAGGTGCCGTATTCGGTGTTGTCGTGGACCAGCGCGACGCTGTCGGTCTTCACACCGGCGGCCTTCAGGTCGCTCAGAAAATCGTAATAGATCTTGGCGAAGTCCGCGGCCACCGGCGTGACGCGAAAGAACCACTTGAAGCCGCGTTCGGTCAGGTTGGCGGCAACCGACTCGCCGTTGACGAACGGAATTCCGTATTTCTCGGCAATCGCGCTCGCCGTCAGCGTGATGCCGGACTGATAGGCGCCGGTGAGCGCCACCACCTTCTCTTCGGTGATCAGCCGCAAGGTCTGGTTCTGTCCGGTAGCCGGACTGCCCTGGTTGTCGGCGAAAACCACCTCGACCTTGGCGCCGCCGAGACCCGCGAGCCCTGCGTTTTTCGCCAGCGGGAAATTGCCGAACTCGGGATGGGCGTTGTTGATGATATCCATCGCGACTTCGATTGCGGCCTTGGCATGGACGCCGGCACTGGCGGCGTTGCCGCTCAACGGAAATACCGCGCCGATCCTGACGGTCTTGTCCTGCGCGAAAGAAGGACTCGCCAGCGCAACCGAAATCGAGGCGGCGCACAGCAGCCCGATGATACGCTCCAATCTCATACTGATCGTCTCCGAGAGGTCCACCCTATGCCAGGCTCTGAGGCCGGGATGCGCGAGGCGTTGCCGCCCGCTACCTCCCCTGTTTTTGACGCTTTCAACATTGCATGCCGGATTGGCAGGGGCAAGTTGGCGCGCCGCCTGCGCGCGCTTGTCACGCGATTGCCTTAGGCAACTCAGCCGTGACGCCGACATAGACGGTGTTGCTGGCATCGTGATCGCCGCGCCAATTGTCGAAGGTCACGACATGCGACGCCGATGTCGCAAAGGCGTCCGCCAGCACGCGCTCGAACGCGGCATCAGGCGGGTCGTTCGACCACAGCGCGAACACGCCGCCGGGATTGAGATGCTGTGACAGCCCGGCCATCCCCTCCGGCTGATACAGCGCGGCATGACGCGGATGCAGCAGGTTGCGCGGCGAATGGTCGATATCCACCAGCACCGCATCGAAGCGGCGCCCCGGTTGCTCGGCGTCAAATCCGGCGGCGGAATGCGACAGCGCGAAGAAGTCGCCATGGACCAGGCGGCAACGCGGATCGCTTGTGAATTGCCGGCCGAGCGGCAACAATCCCTGCTCGTGCCATTCGATCACCTCGGCGAGCGCGTCGACCACGACCAGCGATCGTACGCCTGAATTTTCGAGCACGGCTGACGCGGTATAGCCGAGCCCGAGACCGCCGACGACGACATCGAGGTCGGTTCGTTGCAATGCCGCCAATCCAAGCCGCGCCAATTCGATTTCGGCGACGGTGAACAGGCTCGACATCAAAAACTCGTCGCCGAGTTTGATTTCGTAGATGTCGATGCCACTGGACGGCTGCCTGCGGCGCCGCAGGCTGAGCACGCCCATCGGGGTCGGACGAAAATCCAGCTCTTCGAAATTAACGCTCATGCCCTGACCGCCCTGACCGCGACGGACCCCCCATCGCTAATGGCCGCGCACCGCCGCAGCCCCGTCACCAGAGCAGTATCGCCCCGTGCTTGCCAAGGCCGGGACTGAGCGGGTAGAACGGCGCACGCTTTGGCGGGATCTACCCGGTCCCGTGCCAGACGATTGCCTTTCAGATCATCAAGCCATTGAATCTGTTGAGCAATTATTGGGGAATGGTGTAACGGTAGCACAACAGACTCTGACTCTGTTTGTCTAGGTTCGAATCCTAGTTCCCCAGCCACCCCCTGCATCCTGCAAAAATACCTCCGCGGCCTCCTTTTGAGGCCAGGAATCGCCAAGGATCGGCCCGGCCTCGGGGGCGTATGCCCGGGCATGGGCGCGGTCCTTTCCATCATTTCAAACAGCCAAGATAATTCCGTCGTAGAGCCGTCATTGCGAGCGAAGCGAAGCAATCCATCATGCAACAAAAAAAGTAAGAGTGGATTGCTTCGCTTCGCTCGCAATGACGTTGGAATATGACTCCACGCTCCCGCGGCGCGATGCGCCCGGGTTGTACAAAAATCGTCCGCCCGCACAGAGGGCGCAGGGAATGCCGGGGGCGCGCTGCACCCGCGGTCTCGTGCGCAAAGGAGGAGTGGATGCGCGCACGAGCATACAGGCTCAGCGGAGGCACCCGGCATCCCCTGCGTAATGGTTTTACGGCTTATGCCGTGCTCTCCCCGGCGACGAATTCGTCTTGCCACCGTCGCCAGCGGATTTTGCGACCCACCAACCCGGTCGGGTTTGAATGTGTCACCGCCGACTTGGCACCAGCAACGGGTGTCAGGACCACACGGTTTTGCCGTACGCTCAAACGTCGTTCGTCCTGCGCGCCTGCCCGTCGCTCACGAGGTTCAACCCGCCCCGCGACATCCATGGCGCGCCGACGCTCTCGCGTCCACCACATCCCGTCCCGCGTTCGTGACGACGCGCGACCGCCCCCTTGCCGGAACAGGACGGCCGCAGTTAGCCGCTGATTTGCGGTTGGCGTGAACCGGAATTTTGCCCGTCGTGCCAATCTGTCGCAACCCGACGGGCAATCGGTTGGTGCCATCCGCGAAGCCGACTGACCGTCAGCTCGAAACCGGCGCGGCCTGACCGGGCCGGCCCTCACCAAAATATGCGATAGCTCTCAGCGCTCGAGCGGGAAGCGCTGCAGGAAAGACCCAAGGGCCGGAGCCCAAACAGCGGGGTGCGCGATATTCATGTGACCGTAGCTGTCAGGGCCAGCTGGAATCATCACTGCGGTGTAGTTCGATGCGGTAGGTAAGTTCAGGAACTCTGGAGGATTGGTCAAATCGTCTGCAAAATTGATGGTGAGCATCGGCTTATTAATCACGTTCAGATTTGGGGCCGGATCATAGTCCACCGAGCTCTCGAAGGAATATAGCATGTCGTTGGCATCGTAGGCTTTGCCGCTAACCTCCATTTTTTCGACGAAGGCTACTGCGGCCTTGCGGGTAGGCCCCTGCTTTTGAAGCTGTTCGGCTGATCCCGTCATGATTGCGGATAACGGTATGACCGCATTGATCCAGTTTTTTGGCGGCGAGTCCTTGGTATAGTTGCCGTTGTTCCAGCTGGGGTCGTCACGAATGGCTTGGCTGACCATCTCGCGCCAAACCATGTTCCTTCCGCTGATGGCAGCAGGCGTACTAGCGAGCGCCACGAGGCAATCCATGTCGTTGGGAAACATCTCACCCCAAAGCCAGGTCTGCATGCCGCCCATCGACGTCCCGAGTATGAGCTTCAGGTGCTTTATGCCTATCTGCTCAAGCATTTGGTGGTCCGCCCGAACCTGATCCTTGTAGCCGAAATGAGGGAACTGGGCGTGCAATCCGTCCGACGGTTTGCTTGAGTCCCCAGCGCCGATAGCGTCGGGGATCACAAGAAAATAGCGGCTAAGATCGAGCGGCTGCCCCGCACCGTAAAGCGCTTCAAAGAAATCGGCTGTGACAAGGTCGGCAGCCGATCCAGCGGTGCCGTGAAGCAGCAGAACCGCATTGTTGATTGCGCCACTCGCATCGCGACGCGGCTTTCCGAGGGTCAGATAGTGCAGCTTCAGCGACGCCAGACTCCCGCCATCGCCAAAGACGAAGTCGTGAACCTCGACAAAGGCGTCATTGGGTTTGGGTTCCGAGTTAGCCGCCTGGGTACTCACCTGCGGCGTGGCCGCAGCCGCAGGCGTCGCCGCCAGAAGGATCGTCAGCATCAACCCCAGGATCGGCCTGCGATTCATTGGGCTTCTCCAAATTGTGGGCCCGTATCTGTAGGGGCTTGCCGAGGTGCATCAGCCAGCCCTTAGTATTAGGCTGCCGCCGGTATAACAGAGGGTGTGATGAGATCGGTCAGGCCCAGACGGAATACTCTGTTGCTGGTCTTCCAGAACACCAGTTCGCGCTCGGCTGGGTTCGGAAGCACATCTTCGACGATCTGCACATGCTCTTTGATCCCGTATGGCACCGGACCGAAGTCGGTGCCGAATACCACTCGGTCCACACCGCACATTTCAACCGCGGCTCGCAGTCCGATTGGGTTGAAGCCCATGCAGTCGACCAGAATGTTGGTCTTGAAGTAGTCGGATGGCGCCCGTTTGTTCTTGTAAGGCTTGCCGGCCGGCGGGTTGCGGATTCCTTTGTAGTTAAGGTGCCAATTGAAATCGAGGCGTCCAAGGACCGACGCGAGTTCGCCACCCATATGGACTATCAGCACCTGCAGCTTCGGGTGGCGATCGAACAAACCGGAGGCGATCATCCGGGCGCCGTTGACGGTCGAGTCGAAGGGTCGGCCAATCGCCTCGTTGAGGCGGTATTGCATGAGCGACTCATGCCCGATCGACAGCATCGGTGGATGGATATGCACCACGATGTCATTCGCTTCCGCAAACTCCCACAGCCACTCGGCCTTGGGGCTGTCGAGGAAGACGCGACCCGCGCCGTCGCCGTAGCTGGACGCCACCGCAATGGCCTTGGCGCCCCCCTGGTGGATCATCTCCTCAACAACGGGCCGACAGGCCTCTTCGAGTGCGTGTGCGTTGGCCGTAGGCGCGAACTCGCCGGGATAGCGATCCATGATTTCCACGTATTCGTCGTTAAAGAACTTGAGACCCTCGACTGTGCTGCCTTGGAGCAGATCCCGCGCAAGCCACTCCACCTCGCCGCCATTGGTCATGAGGCTGAGGGTGATGCCGCCCTC
>Ga0116135_1001738_pt1 | contig 10527 bp, 7 predicted proteins | sample June2015DPH_20_1_FD_89738 | JGI IMG/M metagenome (GOLD analysis project Ga0116135, IMG submission 89738) | Peatland microbial communities from SPRUCE experiment site at the Marcell Experimental Forest, Minnesota, USA - June2015DPH_20_10 | ecosystem: Environmental > Terrestrial > Soil > Wetlands >... | reverse complement strand
CGCCGGGCTGGTCGCCATAATGCGCATGGAAGAAATGATTGAATCCCACTTCGAGCAGCGTGGCCAGGGATGCATAAGTGGATATATGGCCGCCGATGCCGGGGTCGTACTTGTTCTGGCGAACCACCATGGCCATGGCATTCCACCGGGTGAGGCTCTTGATGCGGCGCTCCATGGCGCGGTCGCCGGGATACGGTACTTCTTCGTTGACCCGGATGGTGTTCACGTATGGCGTATTGAGCTGGATGGGGAGGTCCGCGCCCGCGCCGCGCGCCTGCTCGTTGAGGCGCTCCAGCAGGAACGCCGCGCGATCCGGTCCCTCTTCGTCCAATATCTGTTCAAGCGCTTCGATCCATTCGGATGTTTCGCGCGGGTTCAGGTCGACAACACGTTCGGTGAGTTTCTGGTGCATGGGGTTACTCTTATTATAATGAACGCGTGCCCCCTGGGGCTCACCGCCGGACAGGCCTATTTTGCAGCGTCACGGTTGGCGATTCTTGGAAAGGCTGGCTCGGTGGCGGATCGACGGCGGCCCCGGAAATGCGCAACCTATCGGTTGCCTTTTGTCCCGCGCCCTGTTAATATGCAACCAGGAGGTTGCATGAGTACGGATCGCATCGAGAAAAAAATCCTTTTGCGCGCGCCGCTGCAGCGAATCTGGCGCGCTCTCTCGGACTCCACGGAGTTCGGCGCTTGGTTCGGCATGAAGCTTGACGGCCCATTCGCTCCGGGCGCGCGCATCCGCGGGGCGATTGCGCCGACGGCGGTCGATGCCGAGGTTGCCAAGGCCCAAAAGCAGTACGAAGGCATGCCGTTCGAGTTCACGATTGAGCGTATGGAACCGGAGCGGCTATTCTCTCTTCGGTGGCATCCCTTTGCCGTCGAGCGGGGCGTCGACTACTCCGCCGAGCCGGCCACGCTGGTGGTCTTCGAACTGGAGGAGGTGGCGGACGGCGTCGTGCTGACCGTAACCGAGTCCGGCTTCGATCGAATCCCTCTCGCGCGCCGGGCGAAAGCGTTTACGGCGAACGAGGGCGGCTGGGCTGTGGCCATCAAACTGATTGAACAGTACGTACGCAATATGCCGTAGCTCGAATCTCATGCAGAATCCGAAAGGTTCCGCGCACCTTTTCGCCGCCCTGGGAGATGAAACCCGGTTACGCCTGATCGCCCAGCTTTGTGGCGGCGGACCCATGTCTATTTCCAGGCTTACCGAGGGATCGAAGGTCACTCGGCAGGCGATCGCCAAGCACCTGAGGGTGATGGAGGGAACGGGTCTGGTGCGCAGCAAGCGGCACGGGCGGGAGAGCCTTTGGCAATTGGATCGACGGCGGCTTGAAGACGCCCGCTGCTACCTCGACGCGATCTCGAAGCAATGGGACGATGCGCTTCTCAGGCTGCTAAAGTTCGTCGAGGACTAACGGGATTGAGGGTGAGAAATCTAAACCGCAACTTCAGGAAACTCAAATCGCTAGATATCTCGTGCCACACGGAAACCAATGTGACGCGTGGAAGTGTCCGGCGGGAACCCGGCACGGGCTGCGTTGCGATCGCGGCCGCAGTAGTCGCTGCGCCATTTCCATGTGTTGCCTACGGCGTTGAACAGGCCGAAGCCTCCAGTTTTCCAGGTGCTAAAGGTGAAAGTCTGCCGCGAGTACAGCCCAGTAAGCAGTGTCCCCGGGAGGGGGTGCAAGCCGTGCCTGCTACGAAGTAGCTCGGAAAAACGCAAGACGTTTTTCGCAGTCCGGATATGTTCGGCATGAGGTTGTCAATGCTGCCCGCCCGGCGTGAGCCAGCGCGCCGGAAGCGCCCTCATTTGATCCACCCGAATCTGCGAATAGCCCTTGCTCACATAGGTCGGGTACCTGTTTCGGGTAAGTCCTGTTGTGAGGGCACCGGCGGCGGCACTATCCGAGCCGGTGGTGCGCTTGCACCGGCGCGTTCAGCGCGCCCCCCTCGACTCCAGGAACACTCCGGTTGCAGGCGTGGCTCCGAGGGCGCCAAAGAACTTTCGCCGATCCCTGCCCGACGTGCGTTATCGTCCTGATTATCTTCTATTCTTTTCCTTAGAGGTGCTGATGGAGTTCTGGCACGGTTTGGCGGCACCGTCAGGAACTTTCTTGTATGTGCTTCTTTGTCTTAGCTACACGGAGGCGCAATAGCGAAGCTGGATAATCGGCGCGGCGCTCACTTACTCGCTGGGTCGTCCCCTTGGTAACATGAATAAATGTACGATTTGGCCTGGTTTCGAGCGAATTTCGACCGCATAGCCGAGCGGCTGCAAACCCGGAGCAATCCGCCGGACCTGGATGGCTACCGGGAACTAGACAAGCGGCGGCGCGCCGCGATTGCGGAGTTGGAGCAACTGAGAGCCCGCTACAACACGGAAACCGTCGAAATAGGCAAGCTGCGCCGGGAAGGGGTCGATACCGGCGAGAGACAACTGCAGATGCGCGCCGTCAGCGAGCGGATCGCGATGCTGGAGGCGGAGGAGAAGGCGGCAGTAGAGTCCTTTCGAAGGATGCTCGAAGGGATTCCGAACGTGCCGCACGAATCCGTGCCTGCGGGGACCGGCGAGGACGACAACGTGGAGATCCGGCGCGTGGGCGAGCCGCGGCATTTTGACTTCGAGCCCAAACCGCATTGGGACTTGGGCCCGGAATTGGGCATTTTGGACCTGGAGCGCGCGGCGAAAGTGACCGGCGCGCGGTTCGCGGTGTATTGGGGCCTGGGTGCCAAACTGGAGCGCGCGCTGATCAATTTCATGCTCGACGTACACACGCGCGAGCATGGCTACACCGAAGTGCTGCCTCCGTTCATGGTGAATTCGGGGAGTCTCTTCGGCACCGGCCAGTTGCCCAAATTCGCGCAGGATCTGTTCAAGCTTGAGAACACGGACTATTGGCTGATTCCGACGGCGGAGGTTCCCGTAACCAATCTGTATAGGAACGAGACTCTGGAGGGCGATCGGTTGCCCGTGAAGCTGTGCGCTTATACGCCATGTTTCCGTAGTGAGGCGGGGTCTTATGGGCGGGACGTGCGCGGCATCATCCGGCAGCACCAGTTTCAGAAGGTGGAGTTAGTCAAGTTCGCGCATCCGGACCACAGCTACGACGAACTGGAGAAACTGACGGCGGATGCCGAAGACATCTTACACCGCCTCGGGCTGCCCTTCCGGACGGTAGTGCTTTGCACCGGCGATACCAGCTTTTCGGCGGCCAAGACTTATGATATCGAAGTTTGGTTGCCGGGGCAGAACGGGTACAAGGAGATATCGTCCTGCTCAAATTACGAGGCGTTTCAGGCTCGGCGGGCGTCCATTCGGTTCAAATCCGCCAAGGGCAAGAGTGAATTCGCGCATACGCTGAACGGCAGCGGTCTGGCGGTGGGACGCACGTGGGTGGCGATCTTGGAGAACTACCAGCAGTCCGACGGCAGCGTGGTGGTGCCGGAAGTGCTGCGTCCGTATGTGGGTACGGATGTGATCCGGGGTCGTTAGGCGAGCCTGGAAGAGCAGGGAGCGGCAGTTGCACTCCCCGCTCTCATTCTTTCGGTGGAGTACTAATAGACCACGATGGAGCCGATGCTCTGCGACAGAGGCGGCTACCGTAATCCGAGACTTTCTGGCCGTAGTTCTGGTTGCGATCGAACAGAATGTAGTGGATTCCCGGATTGGGCGGCGCCTTTAGCGTCACCGTCTTGGCGCCGGTCTTGAAGTCTGCATCGAAGCACGGTTGGGGATCCCACATCCAACCCATGTTGAACCGCGAGCGGGCAGTCGCTGCTGTCGCACGACGTCGTATAGTCGAATGCAACGGTGAAGGTCGCACTGGGGCTGACGTGGGCCTGGTTGCCGCCGCCGTTGATCGGTACGGAGGACCATTGTGATTGCTGCAGTCTCAGCGATCACGGTAACGATCCGCATTCAATGCGGCGCTGTCGCCGTAGGCAGCAGCAAAGCCACAGCCACGAAACCGCGCATGGCCCTGCTTAACCCCACAACCTTTCGGATCTTGGCGCTATTCTAAGAATTGTCCCCCACACGCCGCTACGAAGACAAAGTCCTGCTACTGCTAACGCTGATCATCGGCGCGGTGGTGGGCTTGGTAGTGGTCGCCTTCATACTGGTGACCGAGAATCTGGGAGCCCGGCTTTATCCGGGCACCGTGGCCGCCTGGCAAAGGCTGGTGATCCCGGTGGGCGGCGCGCTGGTCACCGGCATCCTGCTGGCCCGCTATTTTCCAAACGCGCGCGGCAGCGGCATTCCGCAAACCAAGACGGCGCTGTTCGTGCGCGACGGCTTCATCTCCATCCGCACGGTGCTCGGCAAATTCGGCATGTCGGCCATATCGCTGGCCAGCGGCATCGCGCTGGGCCGCGAGGGTCCGTCGGTGCAAGTTTCCGCCGGCATCGCGTCGGTATTGGGCCGGCGGCTGGGGTTGAGCACCAGCAGCGTGAAGGCGCTATTGCCGGTGGGCGCATCGGCTGCACTCGCTGCCGCATTCAATACTCCCATCGCGGCAGTGCTTTTCACGCTGGAAGAGGTCATGGGCGATATGCACGCTCCTGTGCTCGGATCCATTGTGCTGGCTTCCGCCACTTCCTGGATCGTGCTGCACCTGCTGCTGGGCGACGAGCCGTTGTTCCACGTACCGGCCTATCAATTGGTCCATCCGTTGGAGTTTCTGGTTTATGCCGTGCTTGGCGTGGTGGGCGGTCTGGTCTCGGTCGCATTCGTCAAGCTGCTGCTGTGGCAGCGCAAGTACTTTCTGCGGCTGCCCAAGTTCACGTTGTGGTGGCAGCCGGCGGTGGGAGGGCTGACGGTCGGCATCCTGGGCTGGTTCTTTCCGGATGTGCTGGGTGTAGGTTACAACTTCGTGGGTCAAGCCTTGAACGGCGAGATGGCCGTCCGCATTATGGCATTGCTGGTTCTTTTAAAGGTAGTGGCCACATCCACCTGCTACGCGTCCGGCAACGCCGGCGGCATATTCGGTCCTAGCCTGTTCATCGGCGCGATGTTGGGCGGCGCAGTTGGGGGCCTGGCGCACCTGTTGCTGCCGGACTACACGGGCAGCGTAGGAGCCTATGCCCTAGTCGGAATGGGGACAGCCTTCGCCGGCATTGTGCGCGTGCCGATGACGTCGGTCATCATGATTTTCGAGACCACGCGCGACTACTCCATCATCGTGCCCCTGATGATTTCGAATCTGATCAGCTATTTCATTTCCAGCCGCCTGCAGGAAGAGTCGATTTACGAAGCGCTGCTGCATCAGGATGGCATCCATTTGCCTTCCGGCGCCAACGCCCGCGAGGCGTTGCTCATGGTGGGGCAGGCGTTCAGCCAAACCCCGGAGTCGCTGCCTGCGACCTTGCGCGTCGATGAAGCCGCGGCCGTCGTGCACCGTGAGACCGGCTCTTGGCCGGTTGTGGATCAGGCGGGCCTACGCGGCATGTTGCGGATTGAGCAACTGGACCGGGCGTTAGAGGAAAGCCAGGGCGAGCGCACGCTAGCTCAGCTCGTGCCCGCACCCCATCCGGACAGACTTGGCGCCCACGAGTTCCCGCATCTGCACGCAGACCATTCGCTGGATTTCGCGATGCGGCGTCTGGCGGAGACAGGTCTTAAGGTCCTGCCAGTGGTCAGCCGCACGAATATCCGGGAGCTGAAAGGCACGATTTCCATGCAGGACATCCTGGCGGCATATGCCATGGGCAAGGTGGAGCAGGAAGCCCAGCCTACGCTGCCGAAGGGCAGGCCGGTGGCGCTCCTGGCCGGGGTGCTGGCCGTCTTGATCGGTCTCGCGCTGGTGGGCGGCCTTCTGAGCTACTACTACCGCACCGAACGCGCCGGCAGAGCCCAACACGATTACGAGTTGGGCAATCAATTCCTGCAGAAGGACCTTTTCGACGAGGCCATCGAGCAGTACCGCGATGCGCTGTCCATATCGCACAGCAGCCAGTACAGGCTGGCGCTGGCGCAAGCCCTGGTGAAGGCGGGTCACGCCGGCGAGGCCACCATATATCTCAAGGATCTATTGCGTAGCGACGCCACCAATGGCGCCGCGAATCTGTGGATGGCGCGCGTGGACGCGCAACAGGGAAACATCGATGAAGCGTTGGCCTATTATCACCACGCCATTTACGGCTCCTGGCCAGCCAACGCCGCCGCGCGGCGGATTCAAGCGCGCATCGAACTGATTCAGACGCTCGGCAAGGCTGGCCGGCGGCAACAGGCACAGGCGGAACTGCTCTCCATGCCGGCACTGCTGCCCGGCGATCTTTCGGTCAAGCGGCAAGTGGCTCCGCTGGCGTTGGAATACGGGCTGGCCCAGGAAGCGGCCAAACTGTTCCGGGATCTGACCGGGCACGATGCGCAGGATGCGGAAGCTTGGGCGGGCCTCGGCGAAGCTGAATACGCGCTAGCCGATTATACGGCGGCGCGGGACGCATTGACGGTCGCGTTGCGGTTGAACCCTAACGATACGGCCGTCCAAAAGCGGCTGGGCGCGGCTACGCAGATCTTGGCCCTCGACCCGGCGCAACGCGGGCTGCGTGCGGCCGATCGATTCCAGCGCAGCCAGTCGGTATTGGCCGACGTTCTGGATGTCCTGGATAACTGCCCCCCGGCGGCACTCCCGGCCGCTCTGAAGGAACAAATGGAGAGTGCCCGAAGGTCGTTGGTCACAGGCCGGCGACCGACCTCGTACAGCGATGCGGCGGAGAATAATACGTCGCTGGCGGAGCAGCTCTGGGCGGCGGAGGGCAAGGTTTGCGGCTCGATGCCGCCCCCGGATGCACCCTTGAGCAGAATTATGGCCCGGCTTATGGCGCGGTAGCTGAGTGTTAATCCCGCCAGGCGGTCTGACAGCAGTTTCACGTCGCCGGCCTCATGGCTGAAAGCCGGCTGAGCAGGCGTCGTGGGGCGCCGCACCACTGGTCCGTTTCTCGCCCTAAATGATTTTCTTGGGACTCGGGGAGGATGTGGTAAAATTCAAAGGGCAGCTCTCCGTTTCGGTTTCCAAAACCTGTAACTAAGCGGCTGGCCGTTGCGTCGAAGGCTGTGAGCGGCGCTCTGACGCCATCGGAGGCGCCTGGGGACAAGATGTCTGAGAACATGGGGAGCACCCCGTTACCGGAAGACCGTAACGCACCGCAGTTCGACCCAAGCGAACATCTGGACAGGTTGCTGGCGCCGCAAGTTGAGACGCCCTGGTTCAAATCGCTGTACGAAAGCGTTCGGGAACTCATTCATCCAACTCCGCTCCCACCCCTGCAAATTACTTCCAAGCCGCTAGCGGTTAAGGACATCTGGGGCCTCTACGGACGCAAGAAGCAATCCGGCGCCTACTCGTTGGCGATCCATGTAGGCATCATTGTGCTCCTCCTGACCGTGTTGTCGAACAAAGCTGTGCAGAAAGCTGCCAAGGACGTCACCACGCTCATCGCTCCTGTGGATCTGGCGGAGTATCAGCCCAAAGCCGGGCCGCAGAAGCCATCGGGTGGCGGCGGTGGTGGTGGTGATCGTTCCCCGCTGCCAGCCGCTAAGGGCAGGTTGCCGAAGATTGCGCCGCGACAGTTCACGCCTCCTGTGCAAGTTTTCAATAATCTCAATCCCAAGCTGCCGATGGAACCTACGATCATTGTGCCGCCGGATGTCAACTTGCCAAACAATAATTTGCCCCAATATGGCGATCCGCTCGCCAAGATCGGTCCACCGTCGAATGGGCCGGGCTCCGGTGGGGGCATCGGGTCTGGTTCCGGTGGCGGCATTGGCTCCGGCAAGGGCGCCGGGTTAGGTCCCGGCGAGGGCGGCGGTTTTGGCGGCGGGGTTTTCCGCGTGGGCGGTGGTGTCACGGCGCCGGTTCCGCTCTACAGACCCGAACCGGAGTACTCTGAGGAAGCGCGTAAGGCTAAGTATCAGGGAACGGTGGTGTTGTACGTGGAAGTAGACGCCAACGGCAAACCCAAAAACCTAAAAGTGATGCGCAGCCTGGGGCTTGGCTTGGATGAGAAAGCCATTGAGGCCGTGGAAAAATGGAAGTTCCGCCCCGGCTACAAAGATGGCAAGCCCGTTACCGTGGCAGCCACCGTCGAAGTGAATTTCCGTCTCCTTTAGGGCTGGCGATTACTGCTTCGTGCCGGTCCAGGTACCTTCACCCAGATCGCCAATTTCGACCTTCCCTTTCATCTTCTTGTCGCTGTCGATGGTTCCGGTATAGTGGGCCACCCCGCTCTGCCCGGAGTATGAGAAGTCGAATTTGAAATCGATCTGGTCCCCCTTTACCGTACCGGTCAGATCGGCTTTGCCCAACAGTCCGGTATACGTCCCGGTGAGTTTCTCGCCATCCTGCTTGAATATGAACGATGGACTACCGCTGCCAGCGGCAGTGTCCACGCTAAATTCCCAGTTGCCTGAAATATCGTGGGCCAGCAGCGGCATGCACACGAAGCCGGCCAGGAGGGTAATGAGGAGCAGTCTTGACATGCGGAGAGGATAACACAGGAAGGGGGTGGGCCGACCGAAGGGCGCCACTTGAGGGTCGGCCCACCAAGCGGCTACTGCGAGCCCGCGCTCGACTGCATGCCGATGGCCTCTCCCGATACCACCAGTTCCACGCGTCGATTCTGCTGTCGGCCGGCGGCACTATCGTTAGAAGCCACCGGATCGGATTTACCTAGTCCGACTGAAGAGATATTCGCTACCGGCACACCCTGCTCCGACAGGAAGTCGCGCACGGCGTCGGCGCGCTCCTGCGAAAGCTTCAGGTTGTAGTCGTCGCTGCCGACGCTGTCGGTGTGGCCTTCGAGTTGGAGTTTCAGGCCGGGATAGGCCAACAGAATACCCGACACCTTGGCCATCTTTTCTCTCGCGCCCGGCTTCAACGTGAACTTATTGAAATCGAATAGCACATCGTTAATATTGACGATCAGCCCGCGGGCCGTCTCGCGCGTTTCCAGCACGGCGTTCAATTGCTGCCTCAAGCGTTCCCGCAGTTGGGTTCGTTCGGTCTCCGCCTCCTGGCGCTGGGCATCCGCCTGCGCGGCAGCCTGCCGGGCGCGTTCTGTCTCCGCCTCGGCCTGTTGCTGCTGCTGAATGGCAGCGGCGCGGGCAGCGTCCGCGGCGGCTTTATCCTGGACTGCCTGGGCGGTTGCGGCCTGCGCTTGGGCCTGCGCCTGTTCCGCGGCGGCGCGCTGCGCTTCGGCGGTGGCGCGTTGCGCGTCGGCCGCCTGCGCCGCTGCCTGAGCCTGCTCCGCCGCCGCGCGCTGTTGCGCCAATTGCTCTTCGTGCTTGCGGCGTTCCTCGGCCAGTTGTTCTTCTTCGATCTTCCTGTAAGTAATGATGCGCGCGTCCTCGGCCATTTGCGCCGCTTCGCGAGCGTTGGTTTCCACGGGCTTCCCGCCGTGATTGCCCATCATGTCTTCGGCGTTTTGCAAAGCGATGGTCGCTTTCTGGAAGGTATCGCTCGCATACCTATCGGCGCCTGCCAGCCGGGCAATCTCCACCGCATTCTCCGCCTCTGCCAGTTGCAGCGGTCCCTTGGGTTTGATTTTCACCGGCTGGTAGGCCGTGCGGTTCAATACGTACTGCCCGCGCTTCAGCAATTCGTATTTCGCTTCCACGTGCTCAATGGTGCCGGTGGTATCGTTGCGGACAAAATTCTCCATCACCACCACATCGCTCGGCTGGGTTACGGCGAAGTACGGCTCGGCCGTCACAATCAAGCCAAAGACCTGTAAAGAACTGGTCGCCAGCAAGCTGCTGTGATCGCCGCTCAACGCGAGTTCACCCAGATTCTGGGCGCGTCCTTCGGGCGTAATGGCCCAGAGCACATAAGTAAGGTACTCGGGACCGAACTGGTTGGCGGGCGTCAGACGGTTTACATGCACGTCGATCTTGGTGGATCCCATCTGGCTCTCCACGCGCGCTTCTCCACGCGCCGGCGGCATCAATTCCGTTCCGCGAAAATCGATTTGCGTCGTGCCGCTGCGATGGTGATAGTTGATCGCGCTAATGGTGCGGGAAACCACGGTGACGCGAAAAATAGGCATGGGCTGGCCAGTCTCGACGGGTGTCTGCGCTGGCTGCTGGGTCGGGTTGGGCACCTGCGCACACAGTGTGGCCAGTGCCGCGAAAAACAATGCTGCGGCTTTCATAGGTTTTTGATTCGAACCTCCGGTGGAATCCGAGCAATCGGCGCACCTCTGTGCGGTCGATCACGAGCCGCCCGGGCTATTCGGCGCGCGCTCTGAATCGTGTAGACTGATTCCGTGAATGCAACTTGACCCACGACTCAAGAAAAGGTCTGATCCATTGCCGCTAGACCCGTATCGCTTCGAAATTCAGGCCGAATGCCCGGTCACCCGCGCGAGAGCCGGCTTGCTGCACACGCCCCACGGCATCGTCGAAACCCCTGTATTCATGCCGGTCGGCACGCAGGCTACGGTGAAGGGCCTCGCGCCGCGCGAACTGGCCGGCGAGTTGGACGTCCGCATCCTGCTGGCAAACACCTATCACCTTTATCTGCG
>Ga0116135_1001736_pt1 | contig 10540 bp, 6 predicted proteins | sample June2015DPH_20_1_FD_89738 | JGI IMG/M metagenome (GOLD analysis project Ga0116135, IMG submission 89738) | Peatland microbial communities from SPRUCE experiment site at the Marcell Experimental Forest, Minnesota, USA - June2015DPH_20_10 | ecosystem: Environmental > Terrestrial > Soil > Wetlands >... | reverse complement strand
TAGGCGGTGATGATAATGGCGATGGCGTAAAAGACCGGCCGTTGGACCTCGTGGCAAGCCTCGCGGATGATCGTCGCAGTGGTTTTCGCATGCCCATTCGTTTGCCGGTCGCGGACCAGGTGACGAATGATGTTTTCCATCATCACCACCGCGCCGTCGACCACCATGCCGAAGTCCAGCGCCCCCAGGGAGAGAAGGTTCGCCGGAATATGGCTCAAATCGAGAAAGATGGACGCGAAGAGCAACGAGAACGGAATGGTGAGCGCGACAATGAAGGCGGCACGAACATTGAGCAGAAACAGGAAAAGGATGACGCTGACCAGAAGCATGCCTTCGGTCAGGTTGTGCATCACCGTGTGCAAGGTGAAATGGAGCAGATCGCTGCGATCGAGCATCGGCACCACCTCCACCCCGGGAGGCAGGAGGCCGTGGTTCAGTTCGTAGACTTTCTTATGAATGCCTGCGAGTGTCGCTTCTTCCTCGGCGCCTTTGCGCATTAAGACGCCGCCCTGGATCACATCGGGCTCGTCGATAATCACACCGTTTTCCATGTGGTTGGCTCGAGCCATATGACCCAGCCGGATTTTCGGACCCTGGATCACCTGCGCAATGTCTTTGACCCGCAGGGCCGTACCGGTTTGAGTTTTCAACACCGTATTTTCAATGTCGTCGACATTGCGGTACAGCCCGAGCGCGCGCACGTTCATTTGCTGCATGCCGATTTCAACGAAGCTGCCGCCCGCATTCACGTTGTTAATCGCCAGCTGCTGCTCCACCTGGCCGATACTCAGTCCATAGGAGATCAGTTTGTTGGGGTCTACGCGCACCTGGTATTCGCGCACCGTACCGCCGAAATCGGAAACGTCGACCACGTTAGGTACGGATTTAAACTGCTTGAGCAGAACCCAATCTTCCAGGGTTCTCAACTCCATCAGGTCGTAGCGTGGGTTTGTGCTTCGCAGCGTGTACCAGTAGATCTGTCCTGTGGTGCTCCAGTCCGTGCCGATTTGCGGCTGAAGGTTCTGCCCTGCGGGAAGATTCACCTGGGTGAGCCGTTCCAACACCTTCTGACGGTTCCAATCGTTGACCGAAGTGTCGTCGAAGATCATGATCACGAACGAAAGCCCAAAGATCGACTCCGAACGTAGGAACGACATATGCGGCATTCCGGACATTTGAATTTCGATCGGTATCGTCACCTGCTGTTCCACTTCTTCGGCGGAACGCCCCGGCCACTGGGTAATCACGGTCACGTAGTTATCCGCGATGTCGGGGTAAGCCTCCACCGGAAGGTTATGGAACGAGATGGCTCCCCAACCGAGCAGCAAGATGGCTACGGCCAACACAACGAATTTGTTGTTGAGCGCGAAGTCGACGAGCGTGCGAATCATTTCATCGTCCCTGTCTGGTTGCCACTGTGCCGGAGGCTCACTGGGCGAGCACGTGGTCTAAGACCAGCGCATTCGTAACCACTTGTTGGCCTGGCTCCAGCCCCGACTTGATCTCCTGCAGGTTCAGGTTCTCCGGCAGCAGATCGCCGCCAACCACTTCCACGCGGCGAAACTTGCTGCCTGGTGCGGGAACAAAAACGAAATCGCGATCGTGCATGTGCAAGACGGCGGATGCCGGGACGATGGTGTGCATTTCCCGGGTTCGCCCCTGGAAGGTGGCCTTCACAAACATGCCCAGGCGGATCAGCCCAGGATTCCGGACTTCGATGCGAACCTTTCCTGTGCGAATACTCGGATCGAGAATGGTCCCGATATTGCTGATCGTTCCCTGGAAGACCTGGTCCGGGTAGGCATTGAGAACAATCTTTGCCGTGTCACCCACCTTGACTGTCGCCAGTTCGTTCTCGTACACATCGCAAACAATCCAGACTGTCGATAAGTCCGAGATCGTGAATGGGTTCGTCCCCAGGCTCTGTACGCCCGCGGCATTGGTGACCTCCTGGTCGGTGATGACACCGGCTACCGGAGCAACAATGTCCACAATCCCGGTCGGATGATTGACGCTGCTGCCCAGCAGGCGCAGGTGCTCCGCAGCAGCATCGACTCCTACTTTCGCCTTGTCCTCGGCATCCTTTGCCACCTGGACGTCGTTTAACGCGAAGGCACCATGGGCGTAAAGATCTTGCGCCCGCTCTAATTGGGCGCGAGCGAGAACCTCATCGGCCACGGCCATCTGGTAGTTGGCAAAGGCACCCATGATGTCATCGCTGCGAACGCGAAGTAATAGCTGCCCCTTCCTGACCACATCGCCAAGGCGCGCATGGATGCTGACCACGCGGCCGCTTGCCAGCGAGATGACAGGCACGGTGCGGGAAACGTCGGGGGTGACCGTTCCGGTAACCACCAACTCGGAGAAGGTGGGATGCTGGGTGGCCGCAGCCAGTGGGAACTGTTCCGGGTGTTCCACCTGGAACAGAGCGACGTCGGGGAAGGGAACCACCTTTGCCGCGGGGGGCGCTCCCGCAGCCGGATCAGACGCGGAATTGCTACAGCCGTTGAGCGTGGGAAGCCAGGCAAGAGAAAGAAGAAGAAGGCCTGCCACCAACCGTTTGCTTGCCAAGAATAAATTCAATCCGCTGCGATACATGTTGGAAATTGGTGGCCAGTGAAAGGAGTTCATTTTCTGTCTCCTGCTCCAGCCTCGGCACTTAGGGACTTCGCAAACACCAGGAGGCGTCTGGCTGCTTTCCCGTCGAGGGGAGATGAATGTGCTCAGAAGCGGCGCCGGAAGTACCTTCCGGAGCCGCTCATCGCTAAGGCTGGTGATCCAGTCATTAACTAGAACTTGACCATGATTGCCACCGTTGCCGCGACCTGACCCGTGCGAAGATCAGGAAACCACACGCTGCTGGCACCCCCGCCGCAGGCAATCTCTGCCAACGCCAGAACATTCGTTCCCGAAGAACTTCCGGTAGCGCATGCATAGTCTGCTGGTGAGCCGTTGTTGCCTCCTGGAGGAGTGATGCCCCCTCTACCCGTCCAGTACGGCAAATCCGTGTGACGATAACCTATCTCCGACCTGAAGGTGATGAACTGGCTCGGCATGTAATCGAAGGTGACCGTGGTGTCGTACGCGTGGTAGGGCTGCCCCGGGTTCTCCGTGTAATAGGGCGTACCGGTAATCGCAGTGGCCCCGTTGATCGGCGGCAGAAGCACCAGGTACCGGCCAGGATTGTTCAGTTGGCCGCCGCCGATGGTCAATCCGTATAGGTCCTTCTTGAACCAGAGGCGGTTATAGAGCATGTAACCAAGGAAAGCCTGCTTTGGGTTACCGCCCTTTCCAGTGCAGCTCACACCGCCGCCGAACTCGCATCCAAGGTCACCGGTAAGGCTGAAAGCCGCCTTATCAATGAAGTTATCGGGTTTGTCGTAGTACTTGATCTCGACGCTGTTGTCGGTATGCAGACGCGAACGGTCGGGAATGCCAACCGCGTCTTCTCCCAGCCCATAGTTATTGAAGACCAGGGAAATCCAAGGCTTGGGCCGATAGAGGATCTGGCCACCGAGACCGGGCTTGCCATTCGGCCGCCCGTAGGACTGCCAGCCATTGATGAACCATGGCTCGATCTTCAACTTATCGGTCGGAAACCATTGCGCCCGTACCCCGTTAAAGAACCACGGCGTATTCGATGACACATAGGATGGCTGATAGGTCCAGTTATCAAAATTGTAGTAACTGAACAGACCGATATAGGAGACAAAGATTCCGGCATCAAGGTTAAGACCGTGTTGCACATTCCAGTGATATCCACCCCACGCCTCCGACACGTATCGGTAGGCATCGGCAAGGTCCCATTGCCCGCGTCCCGGGCTGGCGTCATTGCGTGGCGTGGTGGTGGCAAACATGCCATACATGGTCAGGAAGCGGCCGCGGACGTTATTAACACGAATGTCGCCGCCAAAGCTTAGCTGCTCCACTTGCACTTCGTCGGAACGAAAGGATTCAGTCGAACCGCCCATCGAGTCGTCTTTCGGATGATTGAAGTCGAGAATGTAATTCACATCCGCGCGAAACTCGGGGGTAAAGTATTTCGTCGCCATCGGCGTATCTTTGGTGCGGGGATTACCATTGAGCCAGGTCCAGTCGGCATAGGCAAAGGGCGCGCTCTTGGTCGTCACCTCCGCATCCAAATCAGGACCGGCGGGCGTGGCCGCAGGCGCGGGCTGCGTGAGCGCCGCCGGTGCGGCTGCTGTTTGTGGAGCATCCCCGGATACCAGGTTCTTCTTCTCGTCCTCAAGTGCTTTTGCCGCGTCCGAACTGGTGGCTCCGCTGGCCTTCAATTCCTCTTCGAGCTCCGCGATGCGTAACTTCATCGCTTCAAGCTCCTTGGCCAGCGCTGGACGTATATCGGTTCCAGAGATCGTTGCCGAAGGAGCGACTTCCGTTCTCACCGCCGCCGGTTCGGCCGCTGGGGCTGGGGCAGAATTGGCCGCCGCCGCGCCATTTCCGCCGTCGTCAGCGGAATTGGCGGCTGCATATTCGGCATGGTTTTCCCGCGCGGCGTTTGGTTGATAGGTCTGCGCAAGGCCTGCCGGTACAGACGAAAGGCAACCGGCCGCAAGAACCAATTTGCTGATTTTGTAGATTTTGCTTTCCATTACGCCTCTCAATTACGAAGTTAGGGCCCGCTTGCCGAATCCTCGAGTTTGCATAGTGACTCAACAGTCGCCCTACGCTGAACCTCTCCTTTACTATTAGGAGCCGACGCCCCTAAGAAACCCGTAAGGGGGAAATAAGGTTTCCATAAAGGGAGGCCTATCCCAGACGCAACTGCGCCTATGCGCAAACCGTGACCCTTGGGCGCGGCGCTCGAAAATCACACAATATTTAACCTATGAACAAGGACGTTATCGGAGCGCGCATAAAGATCGCATGATGATCTACAAAAAAAGCCGGCGCGCCTAAGGCGCGTAGTAACGAACGATCGAAAGATCGTGGATCGATGGAGGCGTACAATCTCCGCCGAGGTCAATTATGCGAACGCACAACGTATGTGTGATTGTGGTCTTCGCAGTGTTTGTCGCGACACAACTGTTGTCAGGCACAGCGAACGCACAAAAGCAGTCAGTTCCGAAGCCGCAGGACAAGCTGGCGCTCGGAGAAAACGAGGTGAAACAACTACTGCTCCTTATGGATACCAGCCGGAATGGCAAGATCTCCAAACAGGAGTACATGAACTTTATGGAAGCAGAGTTCGACCGGCTCGATAAGAACAAGAACGGGGAGCTGGACCCACAGGAACTTACGCAATCAAAGTTGCGCGCCAGCCATTCCAGTGCGGTTGGGAAGTAAATCGGCGATTCCGATAGAATCCGCGGGCGCCGAAGCGGAAGCTCTATACTGAACGCTGACTATGCGCCGATGATTGCGTGTTTCGCTGCGCTCGAAGAAGAGGAATTCGATGCCCTTGGTTTTCGCCGGAGCCGGACGGCTCCGCTCTCTGGCTCTCTGTCTGCCGCTATTCACAGCCATTCCTGCATTAGCCCAGCTGGACCCGCAAATCAAACAGCTGTCGCACGACATCTTTAAGCAGCTGATTGAAATCAACACCACCGATTCCGTGGGCAGTACCACGGTTGCTGCCAACGCCATGGCGCAGCGCTTGCTCGACGCCGGGTTCGCCAAAGAGGATGTGCTCGTCCTCGGCCCCAACGATCGCAAGGGCAACATGGTCGCGCGCATTCATGGCACGGGCACCGCAAAGCCCATCCTTTTTCTCGCTCATCTCGACGTAGTCGAGGCACTGCGTTCCGACTGGACGACCGATCCCTTCCAGTTTGTAGAAAAGGACGGCTACTTTTACGGACGCGGCACCCAGGATATTAAGGAGAACGACGCCGCCCTGGTGACTACCTTCATCGCCCTGAAGAAACAAGGCTTCAAGCCCGATCGCGACCTCGTCCTGGCGCTCACCGCCGACGAGGAGGGAGGCAAATCAAACGGAGTCGACTGGCTGCTGAAGAACCATCGCGACCTCATGGAAGCGGAGTTCGTTATCAATTCCGATTCGGGCGGTGTGGACCTGTCGCATGGAAAGGCGATTTCCTTCAACGTAGGGGCTACCGAGAAGCTCTACGGCGACTACCAACTCACCGCCGCCAATCCCGGCGGACACAGTTCTCTCCCCGTGCCCGACAACGCCATCTATCACATTGCCGATGCGCTCACTCGCTTACAGGCCTATACCTTTCCCTTCGAGCTCAACCCCATAACCCGAGCCTATTTTGCCCGCATGAGCACGCTGGAATCAGGCCAGACCGCTTCCGACATGAAGGGAATTTTGCAGAACCCACCCTCGGAGGAAGCCATCGCGCGCCTGTCTCAGATCCCTAAATACAACGCCACCATGCGCACCACCTGCGTTGCCACACGCCTTGCCGGGGGCGTTGCCAACAACGCGTTGCCACAGACGGCATCGGCCAATGTCAATTGCCGGATTCTTCCCAGCTTCACGCGCGAAGAGATTCGCCGCCAGCTCATCCAGATCTTCAACGATCCCAAGGTCACCGTCCGCTATACCAGGGACACCGGGGAAGTGCAGGACACGGCTCCCGAATCCAAAGGCGTTCCTCCCACTGAGTTGCAACCCCAGGTCATGCGGCCTTTGGAGAAGCTCGTGGCAGAGATGTGGCCCGGCACCCCTGTGATTCCCATAATGGAAACGGGCGCGTCCGATGGCAAATATACCAATGAGGCTGGTTTGCCCACCTACGGGATCAACGGGATCGCAATCGACATCGACGACGTTCGTGAGCACGGCAAGGATGAGCGGCTGGCGGTAAACTCCTATTACCGTGGGGTAGAGTTCTACTACCGCTACCTCAAGCTGCTCAGCGGCGGCAAGTGATAATCGAGACACAGAAGGCGGCAAGTTGAACCAACGAAAGATGAATCCCTTCCGCAGGCTGATTTTTGTGGCAATTCTGGGCCTTTTTACCGTAGCCGGCGCGAACGCAGCCGATCCTCAGGCACATCCCACACCACGCGCCTGGATGAACACCAGCCTCTCCCCCGATCAGCGCGCCGACTTGGTACTAAAGGAGATGACCCTGGACGAGAAGATCGACCTCATGCACGGCCAGGGCATGCCGGGTTGGAAACGCCCCATGCCAAGGACATACCTCGGCAACCAGGGAGCCGGTTTCATACTTGGGATCCCGCGGCTGGGCATTCCCCAGGTGGAGATGAGCGACGCTGCCTACGGCGTCCGCATGAGCGCTCAGAATGGACGCTATTCCACGGCATTGCCGTCGAACATTGCCGCGGCGGCCAGCTGGGATCCCGAGGCCGCCTGCGACTACGGGGCGCTGATCGGGAAGGAACTGCGCGCTCAGGGCTACAACATGACGCTTGGCGGTGGTGTCAATTTGACCCGCGAGCCGCGCAACGGACGAACCTTTGAGTATCAGGGAGAAGATCCACTCCTGGCGGGGACGCTGGTCGGCAACCGGATCAAATGCGAGCAGGCCCAGCATGTGATCGGCGATATCAAGCACTACGTCATGAACAATCAGGAGAATGGCCGCGACGAAGTCGATGTGATCATCAGCAAGCGCGCCATGCAGGAGACCGATCTGCTCGCCTTCCATATTGGCATCAGCATCGGCGACCCGGCCGCGGTGATGTGTTCTTATAACGCGATCAACGGCGACTACGCCTGCCAGAACAAGTACACCCTGACGGATGTGCTCAAGCAGGACTGGCAGTTTAAGGGCTTCGTGATTTCCGATTGGGGTGGAACCCACAGCACGGTCAAGGCATCGGCTGCGGGGCTCGACCATGAGGAGCCGATGGACGACTTCTATGGTGCGAAGCTGAAGCAGGCGGTCGAGGCGGGCAAGGTTCCCATGGCCCAACTGGATGACCATGTGCACCGCATCCTGCGTTCCATGTTTCTCGCCGGCCTCTTCGATTTCCCGGCGCAGAAAAGCGTGGTCGATGTGGAAGCCGGCTTTGCCACCACGCGCCGCCTTGCTGAGCACAGCATCGTCCTGCTCAAGAACAGCAACGGCCTGTTGCCGCTCGACCGCACCACGGTGCACTCCATTGCAATCATCGGGCCCCACGCCGACACCGGCATGATCTCTGGCGGTGGATCGGCACAGGTGGATCCTCCCGGTGCGCCCGCGGCCCCCTGGCAATCCAAGGTTTGGTTTCCCACCTCGCCCTTGAAGGCGGTGAGTGCAAAGGGTCCTGGCATCAAGGTCGACTTTGATTCGGGAGCCGACCCCGCCGCAGCCGCGGCGCTTGCCGCCAGGTCGGACGTCGCGATTGTCTTCGCCTATGAATGGATGAGCGAAGGAACCGATCTGCCCAACCTTTCACTGCCCGAGCATCAGGATGCGTTGATCGAGCAAGTAGCTGCGGCCAACTCAAAGACCATTGTGGTGCTCGAAACCGGCACCGCGGTCCTGATGCCCTGGATCGACAAGGTAGGTGGTGTGCTCGAGGCCTGGTACGCAGGCAGCAAGGGCGCGGATGCGGTGGCCAACATCTTGTTTGGCGACGTGAATCCGAGCGCGAAGCTGCCCATGACCTTTCCTCGCACTGAAGCAGATCTCCCTCATCCCGAGCTGGTAAAGCCGCCGGATGGAGGAGAGGATGCCGGGGCGAATCTTAAACCGGAAGATGCGAAACCAATCTTCAGCGTGCATTACGATGAGGGCCTGAAGGTGGGCTACAAGTGGTACGACGCGGAGAACAAGCCGGTCCTTTTCCCTTTCGGCTACGGTCTTTCCTACACCACGTATCAGTATTCCGACCTGAAGGTAGCCGCAGGCAAAGAGCCAACGGTCACCTTCACGGTGAAGAATGCGGGGGCACGTGCCGGAGCCGAAATCGCCGAAGTCTATGTCGCCCTGCCGGCCAGCGCTGCTGAGCCTCCGAAGCGGCTCGCGGCCTTCACCAGGTTGGAGATCAAACCCGGCGAAAGCAGGGAAGTCAGCCTGCCCATCAATCCCCGGGAGCTGTCGATCTACGACGAGGCCACCAACGGCTGGAAGGTGTTGCCGGGCGCGTACACCTTCATGGTCGGTGGCTCCTCGAAAGACCTGCCGCTCCACCAGGAGATCAACCTGCCGTAATTCATCTCGTTCTCTTGTCCGTTCCTAAGAAGTGTCATCCCGACCGAAGCGTACCCGGATTTCCTGCCACGCTGCACTAGACAAGGCCGGGTATGCGCCCTTCCGTGAAGAAGGGCGCATGAAGTGCACCGACGCCATCAAGTTCCACAGGAAATCCGGGGGAGCGTAGCGGAGTGGAGGGATCTGCAGTTCAGCAGGCCTTTCCTGGAAATGTTTTGAACCCACCCCCCATCCAATTCCCGCTCCAAGTTGCAACCCTCCGCCCTAATCGCTATCGTGTTCACGTGTCTCCCACTCGCCGCGAATTCATCGCATCTCTAGCCGCCCTGGGTGCAGCTCGTGCCTTTTCCGCAACCACCTGTCCCTTCCACCTTTCCGTCATCAACGACGAGCTAACCCCAGACTTCGGCCGAGCCTGCGAGATCGCCACCAAGGACTTCGGTCTCCACTGGATCGAACTACGCGCCATGTGGAATAAAAACGTCACCGACCTGGACGCCAAAGAAATCGCGGAATCCTGCCGGATTCTCGACAAGTACCAACTCCGCGTCACCGACATTGCTAGTCCTCTGTTCAAGGTAGACTGGCCCGGCGCACCGCCTTCCAAGGAACGCCCACAACGCGATCAATTCCATGCCGACTTCGACTTCAAGCAGCAGGATCAGCTGCTGGAACACTGCATCGAGCTGGCAAAGCAATTCAAGACCGATCGCATCCGATGCTTCGACTTCTGGCGGCTGGAAAATCAGGCGCCCTACCGTGCCGCCATCAACGACAAGCTGCGCGCCGCAGCGGATACGTGTGCGAAGAGCAACATGATCCTGCTCCTGGAAAATGAAATGTCGTGCAACACCGCGACTGGAGAAGAATCAGCCGCCGTCCTCAAGGCGATCCCCAACAAAAACTTCATGCTCAACTGGGATCCCGGCAACGCCGCGAAGCTGGAGAGCACGCCCTACCCCGATGGCTACCGCCTGCTGCCCCATGCCCGCATCGGTCACTGCCACGTGAAAGACGTTGTGCGGCCGGCCGGCAAGCCAAGCGAATGGGCGCCCGTAGGTGCAGGGGTGGTCGATTGGGTGGGTCAATTCCGAGCCTTGGCCAAAGATGGCTATCACCAAGCCGTAAGCCTGGAGACTCATTGGCGTGGAGCGGGCACTCCTGAAGCCTCCACCCGCGTGAGCATGAAAGGGTTAAAGGAAACCCTCAGTAAGGCAGGCCTAAACTGCTGAAATTACTCCGTTAACCGTGCCGCTTTCGACTGCGTCTCGCTCACCTCTTTGGCATAGAACATATGCGAGATCCGGGGTGGCTCCTTGCCCCGATGGAAACCCCAGACAGTGTCGCGGATATGCCGGTCGGAAGCCGTGAAGCGTTCCCGTTGCCGCAGGTACTCGAGCCATGATTCAGTCACAAATGTCTCGTTGATGTGCGCCGGGTCGGTC
>Ga0116135_1001734_pt1 | contig 10555 bp, 9 predicted proteins | sample June2015DPH_20_1_FD_89738 | JGI IMG/M metagenome (GOLD analysis project Ga0116135, IMG submission 89738) | Peatland microbial communities from SPRUCE experiment site at the Marcell Experimental Forest, Minnesota, USA - June2015DPH_20_10 | ecosystem: Environmental > Terrestrial > Soil > Wetlands >... | reverse complement strand
GCTGGCCGATCTCGCCGGTGGCCTTGGCGGTCTGCTCGGCCAGCGCCTTGACCTCGGAGGCCACGACCGCGAAACCACGACCGGCTTCCCCGGCGCGCGCCGCTTCGATGGTGGCATTGAGCGCCAGGAGATTGGTCTGTCCCGCGATGGTGTTGATCAGTTCTACGACATCGCCGATTCGGCTTGCCGCCTTCGACAACTCGCCGACGCGATCGTTGGTCTTGCGCGCCTGCCCGACGGCCTCATTGGCCATCCGCGCCGATTCCTGCACCTGGCGGCTGATCTCGTTGACCGAGGAGCCAAGTTCTTCGGTCGCCGACGCCACCGACTGCACATTGGTGGAGGCTTCCTCGGAGGCCGCGGCAACCATGGTGGTGAGCTCCTGCGCGCGCTCTGCGGTCGAGGTGAGCGTCGAGGCCGAGGCTTCGAGCTCGGTCGAGGCCGACGACACGGTTTCGACGATTTCGCCGACGGCGGCCTCGAAGTCATCGGCGAGCTTGATCATGTCGGCCTTGCGCTGCCGTGCGGCGATTTGATCCTGCTTGATCCTGGCTTCCGCTTCGTCGCGGGCCTTCTCCTCGGCCTTGACCTTGAAGGCCTCGACCGCCTGCGCCATGTCGCCGACTTCGTCCTTGCGGTCGAGCCCGGGAAGCACCACGCCGAAATTACCGCCGGCAAGTTCCCTCATGCCCGAAGTGAGGCCGGACAGCGGGCCGACGATTCCGCGGGCGATCAGGAATGCGATCAGGACGCCCAGCATCACGGCGGCTCCAGCCACGATTTCCTGCAAGGTGGTCGTGGTCGCGATGTGGTCCTGAGCCTCGCGGGATATTTTCGCGTAATGTTCTGTGATCGCGACCTTTGCTTTTTCCATTTCGCTGATCGCATGGACCGTCGGCGGGGTGACGGCTTTGTAATACAGTTCGTCGCCGCGCAGCAGATTGGCGGATGTCTTCTCGAACGCATCGGCATATTTGCCGACGCCGGCCTTGACCGTTGCCAACAGCGTCGCGAGATTCGCGGGCAGATCGTCGGCCTTTTCCAGTTCCGCGATCACTTGCTGCGCCTTCCCGAGACTGCTCTTGAAGGTGGCGACACCCTTCGCGTCCTTGGTGGCCAGCAGCCGCCAGTTCGCGACCCTGACCAGCAGGACCTTGGTTTCAAGCGCCGCCGCTTCGCGGGCAACGGAGGTTTTTTCCGCGGCGTCGACGAATTGCTGGAGGTCGGCGGCCATCTTGTCGCCCTCGCTGAACAGGATATCCCGGTTGGCGATGGTTCGTTTGACGGTTTCGCCGAGCGCCAGGCGCTGGGCCTTCAAATCTGCAACGTCCTTGATGACCTCCCTGAAGATCGCCCTGCGCTCATCTGATGTCGATTGCTGAATTGCTTCCTCGAGCAGGTCGTTCAAATGTGTCAGCCGCTTCTCGGATTCCGCAAACGAGGCCTCGTCGTGATCGAAAACGTAGCGAAGCAGCGCCCGGCGGTTGGCGTGAAGTTCGGATCCAATCTCCACGACCCGGATCGTATTCCTCGACTGCAGCCCCAATCCGATGATCTCGGTCTGAAGTCCCCAGAACTGCCACACCGCGAAGCCGGCGAGCGCCGCGCAGAACAGCAGCAACACGCCGAAGCCACCATAGAGCCGGCCACGAATTCGCAGATTGAGAAACGACATCAGGCTATTCCTTGGCGTCGAAATGAATTTGAATTGGAGAGAGGAGAAGTGCTGCGATCAGCGATCAATGAGGTTTGATCAGCCAGCCGCTAATCCCGTCACTTTGCGTGGCAGAACCGTGATGATCCAGGTCGGAGTGGGGCCTGACTTGACCTCTTGGACCGATCTAACGAATCCGGTGACGGACGAGTCCCCGACTTTCAGAGCCCTGCTGGTGCCGCTGAACTGCGCGATCCGGCATCGCCTTACTTCGTTCAGGTCCGTCGTCTGAAATGTCTGCATTCTGCAATCCCCCCGAAAAACGATCGCGGCAAATTATCTTGTCAAAGCTATCGCTGAGTTAAGATGATGCCCGTAAGACTACGGCCTTCGTGCAAAAGCCGCGCTGATTTCAACCGAATTCAGACTTGCCGATTCGGAATAATCGCCGCTCAGGCCCAGGAGTGCCCGCATCGCTCAAAAAACGACAATTCCCTTTGTTGGCTCGAGCGCGAGTTAACTGCGCGTTCAACGGCAGATGATACAGGTCGGGATTGGCGACTCCTGGCTGGCCGTTCCTGACCATCCGTCAGGCCAATTGACCGGACCGCAGCCGTCTCGCAGCGGACGCGCTTTAGGAGAGCGAGCAATGGCGTGTGATATGTCGATGCAGATCCTGGTGGTTGACGACTACGCCACCATGATTCGAATCATCCGCAATCTGCTCAAGCAGCTGGGTTTCGAGAATATCGACGACGCCAGCGACGGAGCGGCGGCGCTGGACAAGATGCGGGCTAAGAAATACGGGCTGGTGATCTCCGACTGGAATATGGAACCGATGAACGGCTACGACCTGCTGCGGGAAGTGCGCGCCGACTCCAATCTCGCAACCACGCCGTTCATCATGATAACAGCGGAATCGAAGACCGAGAACGTGATCGCCGCCAAGAAGGCCGGCGTTAACAACTATATCGTCAAGCCCTTCAACGCCGTCACGCTGAAGGCCAAGATCGATACCGTATTCCCCGATCGCGCGGCGCAAGTGGCTTAGGCGCACGGCCTCTTCGTAATTCGCCGTCATCGGCTTCGGCTCTCGGCCGATCGCAGCGACCGATTTGGTGTGGGCGGCGCGCGAGCCGGGAATGTCACATTATAGTGACCCATTCGGCCAGAGTTTTTGGCCAGCCGTGAAATAAAACCCTCCCTGCCGAGGTTCCCATCATAACGGAAAACCCAACGAAAGATTTCGTAATGCATACGGCTGCCCTGGTCTCACTGGCGACATCGGTTCCGCCGCACACCTTCCTGCAAAAGGACGTTCTGGCCGCGGCGTGGGACGTATTCGGCAGCCGCTTTCCCGATTTCGAACGGTTCGCGAGCATTTTCACCAACACCGGTATCGTCAAGCGTCACGGCGTGAAGCCATTCGAATGGTATCTCGAACCGCGCGGCTGGCCGGAACGCACCGCGGCGTTTCTGGAGGGCGCCGAGGCGCTGTTTGTCGAGGTCGCCGGCAAGGCGCTGGCGAATGCCGGCCTCGCCGCGACCGATATCGACACCGTCGTGACCGTCTGCTCCACCGGCATCGCCACGCCCAGTCTCGATGCGCGCGTCGCCCGCCGCATCGGGTTTCGATCCGACGTGGCGCGCGTGCCGGTATTTGGCCTTGGCTGCGCTGGCGGCGCCTCCGGCCTGTCGATCGCCTCGCGCCTGGCGCAGGCGCGGCCGGGCAGCAACGTACTGCTGGTCGCGGTCGAGCTGTGTTCGCTGGCGCTTCGCCACGACGAACTGACCAAGGCCAACATCGTCGCCGTCAGCCTGTTCGGCGACGGCGCCGCCGCGGTCATCCTGCGCGCCGGTGATGGCGGCGCGACCCGGATCGAGCAGTGCGGCGAACATTTGTGGCCCGATACAACAGACGTCATGGGCTGGAGCGTCGATCCGCAGGGCTTTGGCGTGATTCTGCGCCGTACCATCCCCGAATTCGTCGCCCAAAATCTCAAGCCCGCTTTGCTGCAGATTCTCGGGCGCATGCAGCTGTCGCTTGACGATATCGACCAGTTCATCTGCCATCCCGGCGGCGCCAAGGTGATCCAGGCGCTGGAGACCACGCTTAAGCTCGACCAGGGCACGCTCGAACACGAACGCCAGGTGATCGCCGATTACGGCAATATGTCGTCGCCGACGGTGTTGTTCATCCTCGAACGCGCGCGCGCCCGGGGATTGCCGCCACGTTCGCTGCTGACGGCGCTCGGACCCGGCTTCACCGCCAGTTGCGTTTCGCTGCGGCATGCCGCGTGACAGCGGCCGAATTCATCCTCGGCCTGGTCACGCTGCAGCGCGCCGGAGAACTTGTTCTTTCGCATTTCAACACCCGCCGCCTGCTGGCGCGCGGCGCCGTCGAAGTGGCGCCGCGGCATTACCCATTGATGGTCGCGGTGCATACGGCGTGGCTGATCGCGCTCTGGGTCTTCGGCCACGACCAACCGCCCAATATCATTGCCCTGCTGCTGTATCTGGTGCTGCAGCTCCTCCGTCTGTGGGTGATGCGCACGCTCGGCGCGCGCTGGACCACAGGGATCATCGTCCTGCCCGGACAGCCCCTGGTGTCGGCCGGACCCTATCGGTACCTGTCGCACCCGAATTATGCTGTCGTGATCGGCGAGATCGCGGTGCTGCCGCTGGTGCTGGGACTGCCGTGGCTGGCGGTCCTCTTCACGGTCCTCAACGCGGCGGTTCTGACGATCCGCATCCGCGCCGAAAACCGCGCGCTGGCCGAATGGCGTGGGATCACCGTGCGTGCCGCCTCATGAGTGTGATGGTCGAACCACGCACCGAACCCTGCGATGCCAGCGTTTCGATCTGGCTCGGCTTTATCCTGATGTGCCTTGGCATGTTCATGGCGATCCTCGACATTCAGGTGGTCGCGACCTCGCTGCCCGCAATTCAAAATGCGCTCGCGATCTCGCGCGATGCGATGAGCTGGATCCAGACCGCCTATCTGATCGCCGAGATCACGGCCATTCCGCTGACCGGCCTGTTGACGCGCGTGCTGACCTTGCGCTGGCTGTTCGTGATCGCGATCAGTCTCTTCACCCTGGCCTCGATCGGCTGCGCATGGTCAGGCGATTTTTCGACACTGGTCAGCTTTCGCGTGCTGCAGGGATTCGCCGGCGGCACGCTGATCCCGGCGGTGTTTTCGGCGGTGTTCCTGCTGTTTCCGGTCCGCCTGCATCCGATCGCCACCACGCTGGCCGGCATCGTGGCGGTGCTGGCGCCCACCATCGGCCCGGTGGTCGGCGGCTGGATCACCGAAACCTGGTCCTGGCACTGGCTGTTCCTGATCAATGTCGCGCCGGGCGTGATCGCAGCCGCCGCGACGCCGTTGCTGCTGCCGCGCGACAAACCTCGCTTCGCCGATCTTGCGACGCTCGATCGCACGTCGCTGGTGCTGATGGCGATCGCGCTGGCGAGCCTCGAGATCGGCCTGAAACAGGCGCCGCAGGATGGCTGGCTTTCACCGCTGCCCCTGGGCCTGTTCGAACTCAGCGCCGCCGCGGCAACGGCCTTCGCGCTGTTTACGCTGGGAGCGGCGCATCCCGTGGTCGATCTCTCCACCTTGCGCGCGCGCCCGTTTGCGATCGGCTGCGGTTTAAGCTTCTGCCTCGGGGTCGGATTGTTCGGCTCGGTCTATCTGATGCCGGTGTTCCTCGCCTATGTCCGCCATCACGACGCTTTCGAGATCGGCACCATCATGCTGGTCACCGGTGTGGCGCAACTCGCAACCGCGCCGATCGCGGGCTTCATGGAAAGCCGATACGATCCGCGCTATCTGTCGGCGGCGGGGTTTGCGTTGTTCGCGCTCGGGCTCGCCTTGAGCGCGTCGCAGAGCCGCATCGCCGATTTCGACGAAATGTTCTGGCCGCAGGTGTTGCGCGGTGTTGCGATCATGTTCTGTCTGCTGCCGCCGACGCGGCTGGCGCTGGGCACGCTGGCCGCGATCCAGGTGCCTGACGCCAGCGGGCTGTTCAACCTGATGCGCAACTTGGGAGGCGCGATCGGCATCGCCGTGATCGACACCATTTTGTATGGCCGCACCGGCGGTCATGCCGACGCCTTGCGCGACCGGCTGATCGCTGGCGACGTCTCGGCGGCGCAGGCCATCGGCCTCGATGTGCAATTGTTCACCCACCGGCCGCCCGGCGTGTCGGACGCCGCGGTCGAGGCCTATGTCAGACCGATGGTCGAGAAGGCGGCGTTTGCGCTGTCGGTCAACGAAGCCTGGACGCTCTTGGCGTGCGTGGCGCTGATCGGCCTCTTGCTGGTGCCGTTCGCGGGCAAGGCGCCGCCGCAGGCCGAAGCTGCGGCGGCGGACCAGGTCTAGATCAAGCTACTTCGACGCCGAATCCTTTTGCATCAGCGCGATGGCGTCCTGCACCGTGGTCATGAACTGGGCCGGGAAGATAATGGTGGAATTCTTCTCAACCGAGATTTCCGCCATCGTCTGCAGGGTGCGCAACTGCAGCGCCACGGGATGCTGGGTGATGATATCGGCCGCCTGGCCCAGCTTCACCGCCGCCTGATATTCACCTTCGGCGGCGACGATCTTGGCGCGGCGCTCGCGCTCGGCTTCGGCCTCCTTGGCCATCGCGCGCTGCATGTTGTCCGGCAGCGTGATGTCCTTGATCTCGACTGCTGTCACTTGCGTGCCCCAGGGCTCGGTGTGGAGGTCGATGACGTTCTTGATCTGGTCGTTGATGCTGGCGGTATCGGACAACAGCTGATCGAGACTGAACCGCCCGACCACGTTGCGCACCGTGGTCTGGCTGATCTGGTTGATCGCGTTGTAGACGTTCTCGATCGCGATCACGGCCTTTTCCGGATCGGTGATGTGATAGTAGGCGACCGCAGCGATATCGATCGAGACGTTGTCCTTGGTGATGATCTTCTGCGACGGGATCTGCATGGTCACGGTGCGCAGCGACACCCGCGTCATCTGCTGGAACGGAACGAAGATCAGCGTCAGCCCGGGTCCGCGCACGCCGGCGAACTTGCCGAGCAGGAACACCACCCCGCGCTCATATTGCTTGAGCACGCGCAGCGATACCAGGACATAGAAAGCGATCAGGATAACGAGAATGGAGATCAAACCCATGGCGTCCTCAATTGTTTGGCGTCCTCACCTTTTGTCTCGTGACTTCCGGTTCGGCCGGCCGCGCCGCGGCCAGCATCGCCCGATCGCAGCCTGCGCGCCCGAACTGGCGCGGTATTGATCGAGGTCAAGGCGCGGCCTGCGCCCTGTGGTTTGCTCTACCGACGTAAGGGCAACTCGCGGCCGAGAAAATCCGGAGCAGGTTCCCTGGACGATGGGTGGCAGATGCATCCGAAAGGCCCACGCCTTCGGGGCATCTGTCGGCCTCTTTCTCGAAGGGCGGCGAGTACCGATGCGAACTTTCTATTTCGATATCCAGGATGGCGTTCCCTCAAGAGACAGGAGAGGATTGGAGTTCCCCCTAACCTCATTGGCGATTGAGCATAGTAAGGAGCTTGCAAGGCGGCTTCGTGACGATCCGCGGCGCAAGGATCCCGCTCTGTCGGTCGTCGTCCTCAACGAGGACGGCGCCGAGGTTCACCGCGAACCCGTGTATCCAGACCCGCCGACGCTCGGAATGACCTTCGAGAAGATCGGGTAACGGTCGCGGCGGAAAATCAGCACCACACCCAGCCACACTCCATGAAACGAATGCGGCGATAGACGACATAGCGGCGGGTGCTTCGCACTTGGCGCTGGCCCTGATTGGCAGCGGCAACGCGGCGAAAGAATGCAACCGATTCAGGGACGCGTGACGCATCCGGGTCGACCTGTTCTGCCCGCAGCCGCAAGGCGCCGGCCTTTTCAGGATTGGCCGGGCCAAGCAGGCCGACCTCGTACATGTTGGCGAGGAATCTCAGCGCATATCCGTTGTTGAGATCGGCCGCCTGCTGGAAATATTGCGCGGCCATCGCATAATCCTTCGGCACGCCCTGGCCGTTGAAATACATATTGCCGATCCCCTGCAGCGCATCGGCATTGCCGGCCTCAACAGCCTTTTCCAGCCAGTCCAGCGCTTTGCCGAAATCCTGCTTGACGTACATTCCGTCGATATAGGATCCGCTCAGGCTTTGCATGGCAATGCCGGAACCGGCCGCCGCCGCCTTGCTGTAGAGCTCGAACGCCTTTTGCTCGTTCTTGACCACGCCGAGCCCCTTGGCAAACAAATAGCCGAGCGCATTCTGGGCTTCCGGCAGCGTGTCCGCGGCGATTGTGAGCTGGTGGGCGGCGCCGAAATAATTCCTGGCGTAGAAATAGGCCTTGCCGAGCGCGAAATTAAAATGCGGCTCATTTGGCTCGGCCTTGACCGCGGCCTCGCAGGCCACCACCGCCCGGTTCCAGTCGGTCTTGACCGCGATAGCGGGTGCCGCCGCGGAGCTTTGGTCCGGCGGCATCGTCAGCCGATCGCACTCCCCGACGATCTCGGGAATCGCGCCGGCGCGCGCGATGTTCTGAGCCGGTGGCGCTGGCGGCGGCGCCAAAGCGGCGACCGGCGCGAGTGCAGGCGCAATGTTCTGAACCGCCGGGGGTTGAGGCGGGCTGGAAGCCGCCGGCGCGCCCGCGAGATAGACGTCGCCGACCAGCGATGAGCTGTCCCACGGCGTCTGGCGGCGGTCGGTAGCCTGCAGCACATCGCCGCGCACTTTTGAGATCATCTGCCGGACTTCGAGGCCGGGCGTTCCGACATATTTCAGCAGCGCCTCGGTGAACGGCGAATTGCGGCCGGCGCCATCGAGCGCGACATTGTTGGGCTGGGTGGAATAGACGATCAGCGAGCCCTCGCCGGTGGCGTCGATGCGGCCGAGGCCACGCGTGGTTGCGCCGCGACCGCCGCGCGAGAGTTTTTCGGCGAACGGATTGTTGCGGCAGGCATCGAGGATGATGATGTTGGCGCGCCCGCTGCCCTCCATCTCCTGCTGGATATCGCTGAGATTGATGGTGTTGAAGCGCACATCGGCGGCGGTCTCGATCCGGGCGTCGACCGGCAGCAGATAGTTCTCGCCGTTCATCTGCAGGCCGTGCCCGGCATAGAAGAACAGCGCCACATCGGCGCCGCGCAGCCGCTGCGAAAAATCACGCACCGCTTTCGCCATCGCCTCGCGATTGGCGTCGCGCTGCTCGATCACCTCGAAACCGACCCGGCGCAGCGCCTGCGCGAGATCAGCGGCGTCATTGGAGGGATTGTCGAGCGCGGGCACCGCCTCGTATTTCGCGTTGCCGAGCACCAGCGCCAGCCGCACGCCGGCATCGGCCGGCGACACATTCACTGCGAACCAGCTCGCGACAACCAGAGGGAGCACGATGAGAGATCGATGCAATTTCACCACGGCCTCCGATCATTCGCCTGCCGGCGATGAGGTGAATGTCGTCCCCGCACTCCCGGCGAGATTGCGGCCTTGGAGCGAATTTGGCAATTCGCACGCTGCGCGCCTGTGACCACCGTCACACCGGTCAAAAATAACAGGCCGCAGATGGCCAAGTCGGCTTTCTGAGCCCCGGTCGCATGGTCTTGGTCGCCCGAGAAAGCACTTCAGTTCGGATCGAGCGTGCCGGCCACGGGAAGTCTAATCCCCGTAGATGATGTGGAGATTACGCCTCCCATTCTCCGCATCGAACTGCGATGTGTCGGTAAACATCTGGAATCAAATGGAAATATCCATAATTGCAGATTCTCTCTTTTCCCACTTGAATCCTATTCCGATGTAATTTAGATATATCTCATAATTCGATATATCTAAATAGCATCTAAAGGAAACAACATGCGATACGGACATAGAGAGCACGACCATCGAGACCACGAACACAGAGATCACCACCACCACGGCAGGCACTTCGGCCACCGATCCCACGACGGCAGCGATACCAGGCACCCGCATGATGACGGGCGCGGCCGCCACCGGCGTGGGCGTGGACGCCAATCGGGGCGTCTGTTCGATCACGGCGAACTGCGCCTCGTCGTGCTCGCGCTGATTTCCGAGCGCCCGCGCCACGGCTACGAGATCATCAAGGAGATCGAGGATCGCGTCGCCGGCACCTACAGCCCGAGCCCCGGCGTGATCTATCCGACCCTGACCATGCTCGAAGAACTCGGCCACGCCACGGTTGCCGAAAGCGACGGCAAGAAGCTCTATACCATCACCACCGAGGGCACCGCCTACATCGAAGCCAACAAGACCGCGCTGGATCAGGCGATGGCGCGGATGCAATCGGTGAACACCGCGCATAGCGGCGGTCCCGCGCCGGAAATCCTGCGCGCCCGGGTCAATCTGAAGCTCGCGCTTCGCCTGCGCGAGGCCCGCGGTCCGCTGACCGAGCAGCAGATCCGCGACATCGCCGCCGCCCTCGATGCGGCCGCCGTCGCGATCGAGCGCAGCTAGCTGGAGCGTTTTCGAGCGAAGTGGGTACCGGTTCGCGTGAAGAAAACGCGTCAAATAAAAGACCCGACCATAAACCTGTTGGAGACATCCGATGCCTCAAAGCCTCAGCGCGGCGCTGACCGAACTCGCCTATGGCTGCCGTATCCTGCACATGGAAGGCCATGCCGACATGACGCTCGGCCATCTGTCGCTGCGCGATCCGGCCGGACGCGGGGTGTGGCTGAAGCGGTCCGGCATCGGATTGGGCGAGGTGCAGGGCGTCGAGGATTTCGTGCTGATCGATTTTTCCGGTGGGCGGCTGGCGGGCGATGGCCGGCTGCACAAGGAATGGCCTATTCATACCGAGATCCTGCAACGGCGGCCGGATGTCACCGTCGTCGGCCACAGCCATCCCTTCCACGCTACCGCGTTCTCGGCGATGGACGCCGCATT
>Ga0116135_1001733_pt1 | contig 10560 bp, 7 predicted proteins | sample June2015DPH_20_1_FD_89738 | JGI IMG/M metagenome (GOLD analysis project Ga0116135, IMG submission 89738) | Peatland microbial communities from SPRUCE experiment site at the Marcell Experimental Forest, Minnesota, USA - June2015DPH_20_10 | ecosystem: Environmental > Terrestrial > Soil > Wetlands >... | reverse complement strand
TTCCGCAAGGATGAGTACATCGTCATCGAGCCGGACGAGATCAAGAAGATCGAGCCGCAGACCGCCAAGACCATGGAGATTCTCGAGTTCGTAAAAGCCAGCGATGTCGATCCCGTGTATTTCGAGTCATCGTATTACATGCTGCCCGAGGAAGCCGGACGCCGTCCCTATGCGCTGCTGACCAAGGCTTTGGAAGAGAGCGAGTACGTGGCCATCGCGAAAATCACGATGCACAACCGCGAATACACGTGTTTTCTGCGGCCTTCCGAAGGCGGCCTGATGCTGCACACCATGTACTACGAAGAGGAAGTGAAAAAAGTTGAAGGTTTTGGCGCGCCCGATGTCGAGTTGAAAGATGCAGAAATCAAAGTAGCCCATCAACTCATCGAGGCGCTGGCCGATGAGTGGGACCCGAAAAAGTATAAAGACGATTTCCAGGAAAACCTGAAGAAGCTGATCGAGGCCAAGCTCGAGGGCGGGGAAGTCGTGGAAGTGGAGAAGCCGAAAAAGCTGGCACCTGTGGTCGATTTGATGGCTGCGCTTAAGCAAAGCCTGGCGCAGATGGAAGGGAAAAAGAAGCCCGCCGCCACGGCCAAATCCGAGGCGCCCGCAGCCGCTGCAGGCGGAAAGTCTCGCCGCGGGCGCTGAATTTGTTCCGGAACCAGAGAAGCCGCAGCTGATGGCCACACTTCGATCGCCACAAAACTCCTTCTCTCCCCAGCCCCGCAATCCCAGGCATCCTCCCCTCGCCTACGCCGCATCCCTAATTGAGAACTGGAGCGTCTGCTAGCGCTAGTACCGCGCAATGGTTACAATAATCGCTTCTGTCTCCATCATTTAAAATTATGACTTCTTCTTCGGGGTGCCGATGAGTGTTCGACGTGTGGCCTGGCTGGCGGCCACGGTTTTTCTAATATTGTTCTGGGGGGCTTGCGGCCAGGTCTACCGCCCTGTAGTCATTCCGTGCTCAACCGGCGGGGTTCCGGGATGCCCGGTGGAACCCAATCCTACCCCGGCCAATTTTCATTACGTCCTCGGCATCACCGCCAACATCCCGAATTATGCCGGCTCCGCGATGCAGATTGATGTTTCTGGCGACTCCGTCGTCGGCGAGACTTCAACTTCTACCGGAAGCTCGCCAAACACTGGATTTAATCCCACTCACGGCGTTCTTCTGCCCAACGATTCCAGAATCTTTGTGGCCACCGCCGGCAGCGTTTTCCCGCGAGGAATCGATGCCATTGCCACCTTTACTCCTGTATTCCAGTCCACACTGGCAACCGGATTTGGCGCGGTGAACACCATCAGTTTGCCGCCTCTTTTCGGTCAGAGCGCGACCATTACCGCGCTCACCGAGGCTGGGAACGTGGTGACTGCGACTCTCGGCGCTCCCCTCTTCGCAAGCCCCGACAGCACGTGCACTTCTAATCCCGCATGCCTTGTGCCGCTGGGAACCGCGGTAGTGATTTCCGGCGAGGGCATCGATGGATACAACGGAACTTTTACCATTTCGTCGATCAACTCAACCAGCGTAAGCTTCACCGATTCAGCCGCCGGCCTAGCCTCATGTTCAGCCACAACTACACCCTGCGCGCTGGCGGGTACCGCCTCTGTTCCGGGCCAGCCGGTTTATCTGGCCAGCATCGAGAATGCGGAGGTTTATGTCGCGAACTTCAATTCGAACTCCGTTGCCAAGATCAGTACGACGTCGAACGTCGTGACTAACACTGCAACCACAGAGCCGGCCAATGTTTCTTCAACCAGTACTGCGCCGAATCCGGTAAGCATGGTGGAAGCAGCGGCTCGACAAGGCGACAAATTATATGTGGCGAATCAGGGAAACAACACTGTCACCAGCCTGAATGCGGTGGATCTTTCCCTTAACACCGTGACCGGTTTCACGGGTGTCAGGCCGGTCTGGGTCACGGCCCGCGGTGACGGTCAAAAAGTGTACGTGGTGACCCAGGGTGATGGACAACTCGTCACCATTGATACCGCCACCGACACCGTGAGCAGCAGCCTTCCCGTCGGAGCCGGTGCGAACTTTATTTTCTTCGATCCGAATTTGAACCGGTTATATGTTGTGAATCCGGTTACCGCTACCGTTTACATTTTTTCCGATACCGGTGGAATTGACTCAACCGGTGCTCCGAACGACACGCCAGTTCAGCTTGCCAGCTTGTCCTTCGCGGCGGGATCGGCTCCGTGTCCCTCGGGCTGCACGCCGGTTTCCGTGACCGCATTGCTCGATGGCAGCCGATTTTACGTGGCGAGCTATCAGAGTTTTGCAGCTCCCTGTCCCGACTCGACAGTGAGCGGCGCCTGCATCGAACCCGAACTGACAGTGTTCGACGCAAACAGCCTTGCGGTGAAGTATCCGAGCGCTCCAACGCTGACGCTGCTGACTTGGCCGCCTCCGTGTACAACAAACCCGTGCACCACGAATTGGCCGTTTGTGACCAATCAATATGCGGTTCCGACTGTGGCGAGTTGCGCTCCCGCTGCGCTATATTCACCCACCACTACGCGCTTCCGTGTGTTTACTGTTGCGGCCGCAGATAGCAGCCGTGTCTATGTGAGCATCTGCGATGCGGGAGTGGTGGCGGTGATCAACACCACCGGCAGCAACACCAACAACTCCGGTGAGCCCATTCCTCCCGACACGCTTGTGACCGATCTTCCCGGGCCCGACAGCGCAGCTGAACAAGGAAACGGCCAGCCCGCTCCGCAGAGTCCCATCTTTTTATTCATGGGGCAGTAAAGTCGGAACTCCAGGGCTGGTGAAAAAACTCAGGGTACCATCCTGTTAAAGGGCGCGGCTGGTTCCGCCAGTGCGGGGCGGGAATTTTCAAGGCATGGGGGTCGATTGTCCGATGGCTTTTTCCTCGCAATGCACAGCGCGAAAGGGTTGGCTCCCACGCTGCTAGACATCGGCTCGATGATGAAAATCCATCGATTGATGCTGTTCTTCAGTCAAAACACTTTTCGCTTTGACCCATTTCCTCGCGATTCGCAGGAATCCGGCCCGTGCTAAACTTGCCGGCAGGATGCGCTCGGCGCAGCACAAGCCTCTCTCGGCCCTTCTCTCCCAAATTTTGGTCGCCTACACAGTGGAACTCGACTCCGAATTCGAGCGCCGCATGCTCGAAACCCAGGCCGGAGCGCGCCTCTCGCTGGTAATTTGGCTTAATGTGCTGCGGTTTTTGGCCGATGGACCGCTTTCGGTTCGAACGCTAGCTTCGCGCGCGCTCGCCGACGAGGAGCAGGGCAAGGCCCCGCTTGGCTGTCTGGAGCGATGGGGTTTTATTGTGCTACAGCCCGGAAAACGAGCCGGTTTCGGCAGCGGTCGAGGCATCCGCGCCGATTGGCCGGTTCGGCTCACCGCCAGCGGCGAAACCGCAATTAGAATCTGGCCGGAGCTGATCCCGCAAATCGACGCCCGCTGGTCGAAGCGCTTCGGCGACGATGCGACGAGTTTGCGCCGCTCCTTAGAAGCAATCGAGCGCCAGATTGACCTCGAATTGCCGCACGGATTGCCCAGTGCGATTCTGCAACTGCCGCAGTTCGCTCCCCGAAAATCGGCTACGGAAGACGGCCTGGCGCTGCCGGTGCTGCTTTCCCGCGTCCTGCTCGCCTTCGCGCTCGATTTCGAACGTGAGTCGCGAACGCCGATTTCTCTATGCGCCAACGCGATTCGTGTTCTCAGCGACGAGCCGATCCCTGAAGCAGAGATTCCCAAACGAACGGGCTGTTCGGCGGAGACCGCAGGCATTGGCTGGCAGCACAAGCCGTACATTATCGTTGAAAGAGACCCGGCCCGCGGCCGCGGCAAGTTCGTGCGCCTGTCCGAAGCCGGCATCAAGGCGCAGAACAAGTACCACAGCATCGCGCGCGATATTGAGGAAAAGTGGAAGGAACGCTTTCGCACCGCTACGAAAGAAATTCGCGGATCGCTGACGACTCTGCTGAAACGAGGCGAACTTTCTGAAGGCCTGAAACCACCTCCCGGCACGACCCGCGCCGGCGCTCAGACACCGGCTTTAGGGCGCTTCGACATTGGACCTGCCGCAGTCCAGCGCAAGCGGGATTTGGTAATGCAGACGGAAGCATTCGTGCGCGATCCAGTTGGCGCTCTGCCGCATTACCCACTGTGGGACATGAACCGCGGCTTCGGTCCGTAGCCCGACGCTGCTCCCCTTGGCCAGCAAGCACGCGCGGTCCGGACCCGTAGCAGGCTAGATGGCGAGAGTTGGGATAAACGGAAGCTCACGGCGAACTCTAGCTTCTGACGGCGACTTCTTCTTTTTGCTCTGTTTTTTGCTCTCTGGCTGCGTAATGCGAATCCACGTACCCGTCCAGGATCTCAATAAACTCGGCGACAATCCGGTCGCCTTTGAGAGTTGTGAACAGCCGCCCGTCCACATAAACCGGCGCCTTGGGTTCTTCGAATGTACCCGGTAGCGAGATGCCAATATTCGCGTGCTTCGATTCGCCCGGCCCATTGACCACGCAGCCCATCACCGCCAGCTTCATCTCTTCCACGCCAACGTAGCGGCCTTTCCATGAGGGCATCTGCTCGCGCAGATACGACTGAATCTGCTCGGCCATTTCCTGGAAGAAGGTGCTGGTGGTGCGTCCGCAGCCCGGGCAAGCGGTGACCTGCGGGGTAAAGCTGCGAATGCCCATCGATTGAAGAATCTGCTGCGCGACACGAACTTCTTCGGTGCGGTCGCCGCCGGGAGCGGGCGTGAGCGAGACGCGAATCGTGTCGCCGATGCCTTCCTGCAGAACCACGCCCATCGCGGCGCTCGACGCCACCACGCCTTTGGCTCCCATGCCTGCTTCGGTAAGGCCAAGATGCAGAGGATAGTTGCAGCGGGCGGCGAGAGCGCGATAGACGTCGATCAAATCCTGCACTCCACTGACCTTCGCGCTCAAGATAATCTGATCCGCACGCAATCCAAATTTCTCACCCAAAGCAGCCGAGTTCAGCGCACTAACGACCATCGCTTCCATCGTCACTTCTCGCGCGTCCATCGGCTCGGCGAGGCGCGAATTCTCGTCCATCATCTTGGTCAGCAGAACTTGATCGAGCGAACCCCAGTTCACGCCAATGCGCACCGGCTTCTGATACTTAACCGCAACTTCGATCATCGTGCGAAAGTTGGAATCGCCTTTGGCCCCAATACTGGCATTGCCGGGATTAATACGGTACTTGGCCAGATCGCGGGCGCACTCGGGATACTTGGTAAGCAGAACATGCCCGTTGTAATGGAAGTCGCCAATGATAGGAACGCGGATGCCTTGCTTGTCGAGTTGCTCCACGATATGCGGAACGGCAGCCGCAGCTTCTTCGTTATTAACCGTGACTCGAACCAGCTCCGAACCTGCACGCGCCAGTGCGGCGCACTGCTGAACGGTCGAAGGGATATCGGCCGTGTCGGTATTGGTCATCGACTGCACCACAATCGGTGCATCCGAGCCTACGCGAACGTTGCCGACGAGGGCAGTTACGGTTTTCCTGCGGGGAACTATAGCCATGGAACCTTTATTTTATCACGCTAATAACGAGAGTCTCGGAGGGCCAACGCTATTCCGGGCGCCTAGGATCAAACCCTATTTTATTTCTTCGCCGCCACCGGCTCGTCCAGAAACGGCAGAACCGCAGGCACAAGCCCGGGTGACTCGGGGATGTTGTAGTGGGTGACGCCGGGTAGGATTGCGAGACGCGCGCTGCACATTCCCGAACCATCCCACCCGGCATCTTTCTGGCCGCCGCCGAGCAAGGCGAAGAATTCGACAATGTGCTGCGGACGGATGGCGTCGGCATCTCCAAAGACGAGCATTGTGGGCGTGGTGATTGAGGCTACGTCCTTCGACCAGTCAAAATCCTTTCTCAGCAAATCGGCGACTTTGGTTACGAGCATGGGCCAATCGGATGGCTTGGGCGCAATGCGGGCGTAGGTTTGGTAAAGTGGGCTGGGCTTCATCATTTCCGCTACTGCGGGGCCGAGTTGATCCATGGCGGCGAGGATTTCTGGGTACCATCCTGTGCGCTTGCAAACGGTGGAGACGACGACCAGCTTGCGGACCATGGCCGGGTGACGAATGGTCAGTTGGATGCAAACGCCGGCGCCGAGCGAGTAGCCCATGACGTCGGCCGGTTCTAGTTTCAGGAATTTCATCAGCGCGGCGATGTCATCGGCCATGGCCTCACAGCTGATCGGCCGGTCAATGTCGGCGGTGCGGCCATGAGCCTGGAGATCGACCGCAGTGACCTGGCGCGCCTTCGCGAGACCGGAGGTCAAATTCGCCACCATCTCGGTCGACCCAAGTCCGCCATGAAGAAGCACGAGGGGCGCACCCGAGCCCTGGATTTCGTAATAAAGATTCAGTCCGTTGACTGGAGCGTAGCCCGTTTTCACTTGGCTAGTGTAGCGAATTTTGATACCTAAGGGAGGCCCGGCCGCCCCTCGTCCGGGGGCAGCCCCACAAATCCGTGCCGCGAGCGCTGCTTAGAACCTTCGGCGCACGAAGGGTTCCGCCGCTACATCGCACCGCAAATCCTATTGCAGCCGCTCTGCTAAGCCCGGAATAGTTTTCAGCAGATCGTTGTAGATCACCATCACAGCGAACAGTACCAGGAAAACAAACGCAGCCTGATAGACCCGCTCTTTGATGCGCAAGCTGATATCCCGCCGCATTAGGCCTTCAATGGCAAGGAACAGAATCACGCCACCGTCAAGAATCGGGATAGGCAGCAGGTTAAAGACTCCAAGGTTCAAGCTGATTCCCGCGGTCAGCTCCATCAGCGGAGTCCAGCCCTTTTGCTGCGCCGCGTATCCGGCATCTTGCGCAATGCCGATGGGACCGGACACCGCCCGCAGAGAAACTTTTCCTTGCACAATCTTCTTTGCGAGTTCGAGAATCAGGACCGAATACTTTTTGTTCTGCTCCAGAGAAAGGGCGAGCGCTTGCGTGAAGGGCAGCGTCGTCACCTTGGTTTCGCTCTTGTTGATGAATCCCAACCGATATCGCTGTTCTTTCGGATCCTCGGTCTTCGAGAGCACGGGAGTCATGTGGAAGCTCAAAGTCTGGCTGCCGCGAACCACCGTGAGATCCACCGGTTTATCCCTGGTCTGCTGTAGACGGTCGATCATGCTCTCAATCGATGGCAGCGACTCGCCATTCATGGCGACAATGCGGTCATCTTCTTTCAGGCCAGCGCTGGCCGCAGGAGTTCCCGCCTCAACGCGGCCCACCATCACCGGCTCTTCGGGATACCATCCCGCCGAACCCACTTCCGACGTGGTGACCGCTTGAGGAATGATGGTCTTCTGAAAGCTCTCCGTGCCGCGCTGAATGGTGATGGTCAGCGGTTGGTTTGGGCTGAGCCAGACCTTCGGCTGTAGTTGTTCCCACGTAGGATTTTCGATATCGTCGACTTTTACAATACGGTCGCCCGCCTGCAAACCGGCCTGGGCTGCGGCCGAGTCGTGCTTCACGCCTTCGATCACCGCTGGCTTGTCGAGAAAGAGCGGGTACTCGTAGTGCGACATGTACACCACAGTGAGCAGGAAGATCGCCAACAAGATGTTCATCGTCGGCCCGGCAATGGCGATGAGGAAACGGTCCCAACGGGAGTGCGAGAGAAATTCCGCCGGATCGCCAGTGCGCTCGTCCATGGGATTTTCGCCGCTCATCTTTACGTAGCCGCCAAGCGGGATGGCCGCGATCCGGTAGTCGGTATCGCCCTTGCGGAAGCCGACGAGGCGCTTGCCGAACCCGATGGAAAAGACCTCGACCCGCACCCCCAGCCACTTGGCCACGGCATAGTGGCCGAACTCATGGATCAGGATCATGAATCCGAGGATGACGACGACCGCAACCAGCGAAATCAGAAAATCAGGCATAAAAGGGATACGTACTCCGCACTTCCTTAGATTCCCAAACCTTCATTTTAGATGAAAGAAGTTGCCCGCGGCCGTTCGCCCGCCTTGGCCACCCGCTCTTCAGCATATCGGCGCGCTTCTTCATCGGCTTGAAGCACTTCCTTGATCGAACCCATGTGCCCCGAATTAGATGCAGAAATCGTTTCTTCGATCACCCGGGGAATTTCATCGAACGCGATGTTATTGCTTAGAAATGCGGCGACGGCTAATTCGTCCGCGGCGTTGAGCGCAACCGTCTTTGCCCCGCCCGCCTCGACTGCTTCGTACGCTAAACGGAGACAAGGAAATTTACTCACGTCCGGGGGGCTAAAGTCCAGATGACGCAAGTTCCTGACCGCGAACTGCATATCCGACTGAATACGCTCCGGATATGTTAATGCGTAAAGGATCGGCAAGCGCATGTCCGTCACCGAGAACTGAGCAAGTATGCTGCCATCAATAAACTCGACCATGGAATGAATCGTCGACTGCGGATGGACAATCACTTCCACTTTCGCCGGCGGAATGTGAAATAACCTGCATGCTTCGATCACCTCGAAGCCCTTATTCATCAGCGTGGCCGAGTCGATCGTGATCCGCTTGCCCATCCGCCAGGTAGGATGATTGAGGGCCTGCTCCACCGTGATCGAGCCGAATTGGGAGCGCGGCGTGTTCAGAAAAGGTCCGCCAGAAGCCGTCAGCCAAATGCGTTCCACTTCCTCCATCCGCCCGCCGCGCAGGCATTGGTGTACGGCGTTGTGCTCGCTGTCGATGGGGAGTAGCGCGATGTTTTGTTTGCGAGCTTCGGCGGTGATGAGCTCGCCCGCGGCGACGAGGCATTCTTTATTGGCCAGCCCGAGAGCCTTGCCAGCTTTCGCGGCTTCGTAAGTGGCCTCAAGCCCAGCCACGCCGACAATCGCACTAACAACAAAATCAACCTCGGGATGCGTGGCGACTTTGACGGCGCCAGCGGAGCCATACACGACTTCGATCTCGCCGAGACCGCTTTGTTTGAGCCGCGCGCGCAGAGTCTGGGCGTCTTCTTCTTTCGCGATAGAGATCAGCCGCGGCTTCCAGCGGAGAGCCTGCTCATAGGCAGCATCTACGTTACATCCTGCAGCCAGTGTGACGATCTGAAAGCGATCCGGATAGGATTCAGCGACACTGAGAGTGCTGCGCCCGATGGAACCGGTCGAGCCCAGGATGGCGATGTGTTTCATGTAAGAGAGATGAGGGAGTTGCAACTCTCCATTTTACGCGAGTATCGCAACCAAAGCTCTGTCATTCGGATTGCAGCACGCGCTGCAAACAACGAAGCCTTGTCATTCCGACGCGCGAGCGAAGCGGGACAGGAGGAATCCCTGTTTCTTGGGGGGCCACACGCGTAACGATTTTCGGCCCACGCTGGCACCTACCAAGACAATAGCCTTACGCTCCTCTTCATAGACACGCTAAGACAGTCACGGCGCATTGCCGCATCATCGTGCACCCAATCTCCTGTGTGGGTGAACTCAACGACTCGGTCGAACGGTGTAACGTTCGCAGCGGCAATTCTGAGTTTCAATCGATATGTCCCGGGGGCCAGCGCATGTGAGTCGTTGAGTGGCTCAATCTCGGCCTCCAGGTGAGCTACCGTCTTGTTGGCCTGTAGGCCGACTGGCCTCTTCTGATACTGATTTGCTGGGTCGCAAATGGAAACAATGTCGCAGAAGGCCGACATGCCAAACGAGATTCCATCCAATATCGACGCCGATCGATTGGACCACTTCATGTTGAGCGGAAGCGCGAGAGGCACTTCCACAAAGCTGCCATCCAGTCCCTGCACTTCGACCTTAGATAGACTCACCTCTACCTTCTCAGATCGGCTTCCTCCCGCCCCGTCCACTTTGAGACGCACAAAATAACAATCCCCCTTCCATGGTGGCAAGTTAGCGTGCGGCCCCGGCCACCCGAACGCTGGAGTTTTGACGGTCCACGGAGTGTCCTTTTTGCATGTCACACGCAAATCGGCCCCGTACAACATCCCGTGGAGCGAATCCTTGAAAAGGGCTACCGTGACCGCGAGTATCGTTCCTACGGCCCCGACCCACTGCGCAAGACTCGACGGGACTATGTCCCACCATGGTGTGTCCATCCGCGGGATTGTAGCATCGCGGCCGGAATTGTTTTAAGGGCCGAATCTGTTGAGGCGGCCCACTCAGGCTGGCGAGAAGTGCGCCCTACCGCCTCGCGGGCGGTCTTAGCGGTCTCAGCTGGGTTCCTTGGTCTGATCGCTGCTCCATGCGTTTAGCAAGGAAATCGAGATGTGCTTCGCAGCCCAAACATGACCCTGATAGAGGTCGCAAATCCAAAGAAAGTCGTTAACAGCACGAAGCATCTCTTCGAGCTCGTCCCACCTTGGAGGGAGCTCCCCCGCGTGGACCAGCTTGTTTCGACGTTGCACAGCATTGTCCAGTTGGTTAAGTAAGGCGTTCGGCGGTCGGATGGATTTGTTCTCGAATCGAGCCCTGACTGGAAGCGTTGGAAGGTACTTTCTCAACATTTTGGAAAGGGCGGGCGTCTGGATCTCGTCAACTAGCCATTGGGCCTGAGGCACCAAACTTCCCACCAGTTTCTTAAATCCCACCTC
>Ga0116135_1001731_pt1 | contig 10585 bp, 5 predicted proteins | sample June2015DPH_20_1_FD_89738 | JGI IMG/M metagenome (GOLD analysis project Ga0116135, IMG submission 89738) | Peatland microbial communities from SPRUCE experiment site at the Marcell Experimental Forest, Minnesota, USA - June2015DPH_20_10 | ecosystem: Environmental > Terrestrial > Soil > Wetlands >... | reverse complement strand
TCAACCGAAGGGCGGCGGTCAAAGCCGTTGCCGCATCGGCCGGTTTTTGCTCCTCCATCAGCACTCGGCCAAGGCTTTGCTGAGCCGATTCACTCGATGGATTCAACTGAACGGCGCGCTGAAACTCGGCGGCCGCATCGCGATTGCGATGGAGCGAATAGAGCGCGGCGCCGAGGTTGGCGTGTGCGGCGTCGCTCAACGGCTTCTCACGGACGGCGGCTTTGAGAAACCGCAGCGCTCGGGACGCATCGCCGCGCTTGGCAAGCAGCAATCCCAATGATTCATCCACCGCGAAAATACCTGGATGCGAGTCGTGGATCTTGGACAGAAGGGCTTCGGCGCGGTCCAGATCACCGTTATCTTCTGCCGTCATTGCCTGCTCGAAATCATGTTCCAATCCGGCGCTGGGATGCGTCGCAGACTGGCAGAATGCTGCCAGACCGGTCACGCAAAGAATTGCCGTCAGGATGGATAGCAGGGTGGATGTGCTCTGTCGGGCTACGTGAATAGTTCTCACCGACTTCCTCCATCCAATCATCTATTAAACAGGGTACACGAGGGCAATGGAGAAGAGGTATCTGTAACTTGTCTTGAAACGATGGGTATCTTCTGCAGCAGAAAACTAAAGGACTCGCTTTGAGGCGAATCCCTTAGTCAAATAAAACTTCCTAAAGCATAGCTGCACTTGTTCAGAACGCGTACTTCAGTGAAAGCTGGAAGAAACGCTCGTCCGGCGTATCCTTTGCCAGGCCGCCACGGGTACTGGTGATTTGGGCGCCGTTGCTCCCGTTGTTCCCGCCGGGTTCACCCCAAGCGGGTGTGTTCATGACGTTGAAGATGTCTGCGCGGAAGGTCAACTTCTGCTCACGAAAGACGCTAAAGTCCTTGAAGATAGACGCGTTGACACGCTCGAAACCGGGACCGGCCGCGTTGGTGCGCGGGCCGCCGGCATAGCCCAGGACTGAAGCTAAATCGGTGACGTAGACTGGCGTGGTGTCGCCGGGAGGTGTATTCGGATCGTTCGCGCCGTTGGGAATGTAGTGAGGATTGGGCGTTGTACCGCCGCCCGTAGGCGAACCGTTGGGATTGATGGTGACATATGCGTCGCTGGCATCCCAGGGATTCGAGTAAGAGCAGGGGTTGTACCACGCCGAGAGGGTCTTGACCTTCGTGGCGCAGTTCGGGCTGCTGCCGCCCGCGGCGTATTCATTCGCGATCTTTTTTGCAAAGGGACCGGAAGCGAAGCCATTGGCCCCGCTGAAGCTGTTCGTGCCAACGTTGAAGTGCTCGCCTGTTTGCGCAGTGAATGTGGGGTTCACAGACCATCCGCCGACGATTGCGTCTGCAACTGCATTGTTGTTCAGGAACTGGCGTCCCTTGCCGAAAGGAAGTTGATAGAGCCCGGTGAAGGTGAAACGCTGGCGGACGTCCCAGGGAGAGTTCGAGTAGTCGTACTTGAAGGGAACCAGGTTGGTCTGAATGACGTTGCCGGTGTCATAGCCTGAGGAACCAAGCGGGGTAGGAGTGTTGTCAAGGGAGTGCGACCAAGTGTAGCTGGCCAGCAGGTTGTAGCCGCGCGACATGCGCTTCTCCAACTTGGCTTGCAAGCTGTTGTAGTCGCTCATGCCTTCATACTGGGTGTAGGCTGAGCCGCCGTAGTCGGGCATGGGGCGCACGGCCTGACCGTTGCCGCTGCCGTTGATGAGCGCCAGTTGCGCGTTCACATCGTCCTCGAGTTCCAGGTGGTGCGAGTTATCCCCGAGATAGGAGACCGTACCCACGAAGTCCTTCGTGATGGCACGTTCGACCGAAAGGTTATAGTCCTGAGTGTAGGTAGACTTTGCCTTCGGATCGGTTCCGCGCATGGTCAAACCGGTCACGACGCTGTCGATGCCGGCTGGCTGGCTCAATATGTGATTGAAGCCGTTCTCAATCGTAATGTCCTGCGCCATGAGGCTTCCCGACGACCAAGCTCCGACAGGCTGAGAAGGTTGAGGGCAGAAATTGCTCAAGCAGCTCGGTGAGTCCCAGCTGCCGTTTACCTGGAAGGGATAGTTCTCGCCGAGGTTGCCCCAGTATCCGAGGCTCTCCAAGCCGCCATAGAAGATGCCGTAGCCGGCGCGGACCACGGTCTTGGGATCGAGTGACCAGGATACGCCGACGCGCGGAGCTAGATTGATGAGCGGGGCCGTTTGCAGACGCGGATTTTGGTCGGTCACGATGCTCAAGCCGTCTTTGCTCAGCGCAGTGTTAAAGCCGTTCAGTTGCATGGTTGCGTAAGTGGCGGCGGCCGATATGGCTGGAACCGTGTAGGTCCCGGTCACGCTGGGTGTAGCACCGGTTTCAACGCCGCCGCTCGTGGTGATATTGAGCGTCGGTTTGGAGTTGAAGAAGAAGTTGGCCTGCTGGCCGTCAATTTCCTTGTAGGACTGGAAATACTCGTAGCGGAGGCCGAGGTTGACGGTCACGTTGCGCCGGATGCGCCAATCATCCTCGAAATACAAGGAGATGTTGCCGCGCTGGTCTCTGTCATTGACCGCGTTTGTGAGTTGCGACCACTTGATTTGATCGAGCAGGAAGTCAGCCACGCCGTAGCCGGAATTGCCGTTGCCGGGCTGCGAGGTGCCTCTGTTGTTGAAATCGTACTGGCCGCGCGGTTCCTGCGGCTGCAGCGTGGCAAAGCGGATGTTTTGGTAGCTAACGCCGGCCTTCAATGAGTGATTTCCGGCGACCTTGGTCAGATTGTCAAGGATTTGATAGACGTTCTCATGCTCGTCGGTGGGTGCCCAGGTGGCGGCGCCAAAGCCGTTCGGCGAAGCAGGTCCGTCGAAGTAGGAATTAGGCAAGCCGCCATTGAGAGGCGATTGGGGAATGCCGCCGAAGCCCTCAGTCGATGCGAGGCTGGCATCGTTGGCGCCCGCCTGATAGAAGCCGGTGTGCAGGTAATTGAAGCCAAAGCGGGCCTCATTGACCACTGTTGGGCTAAAGACGTGGGTCTCGGAAGCCATGTAGTTCGCACCGTAGTTCTTGTTGGCTGCCTGGCCACTGCCGTCGAGGATGGGGCCCAAGACCGATTGACCTCCCCAACCTGAGCCGATCTCGTTGAAGTAGCTATAGCGGGAGTAGGCTGAATCCTTGGCGCTGATCGTATAGTCCACGCGCGCATCCCATTGGAACGTGTTGTCGATGATGGGAAAGGTGCCGGAGAAGTTATTGTACAGAGTTGTGTTCGCGTTGTTTGGCTTCGGATACTGGCTCAGAACCTTCAACGCGACTGGGTCCAGGGCAAGCCCCTGGCCTGCATAGGTTCCGTGACTGTCTGTGCAACTCGCCGCCATGCAGTTGTGCGGCATAGGAGATGGCGCGGTTGCATTCGTCGGATCCTGCTGGTAAAGCTGGACCGGGGCGGAGCCGGTCAGGGTGTTGCCTGAACCGCCTGCTGGGTTCAGGTCCAGTATTTCGGAGAAGTCGCCCGTGCGCTCCAGCAAGCTGGGCACGCCCAAGGTATGGTTCTGGCTAAAGAGAATGCGGTTGGCCTGAGCGTCAGTAAAGGCAAAAAGTTTGTTCTTGATGATCGGGCCGCCGAGGGTGGCGCCGAACATGTTCTGGTGATAAGGGGGAACCGGCTGAACAGTACCTCCGGTAGACCACGCCGGGGGAGGAGCTTCGCCCAGGTCGTTATTCCGCACGTACTCCCAGGCGCTGCCGTGGAAGTTGTTGGTGCCGGATTTGATGGAGGCGTTGATGACCGCGCCGGCGGCATGGCCAAACTCGGCCGAATAGTTGCTGGTCTGGATTTTGAACTCGGCCAGGGCGTCCGGAACAGGCGCGACCACGTAGCTGGCGCCGTTGGTGAAGTCCACGACGTTGGCGTTGTTGTCCACGCCGTCGAGGATGAAATTATTCTCTTCGGCGCGCTGCCCGTTGACGTTGGTATCGCCGCTGCCACCGCCGCGAGCGCCCGTCGGCAGAGCCGCGCCGGGTGTCAACTGAGCAATAAACACCCAGTTGCGACCGCTGAGCGGTATGTTATTGATCTGGTCAGTGCTCATGGTCTGGCCCACGGAGCTGTCCTGAGTCTGCATCAGTGCAGCTTCTGTCGAAACCGTTACGGTCTCGGTTGCGGCGCCCGGCTTGAGGGTGATGACGACATTCAGCCTCGCCTGAATTTCCAGATGCAGATCAGTCCTGGTTACGGTGTCGAAGCCTGGCGCCGTAGCCGCTACCTTATAATTTCCGATCTTGATCGGAGAGAAGACGTAGACACCCGAGCCGTCGGTCTTCGATGTGAAAACCTGACCTTCGTCCACATCGGTTAGCGTAACAACAGCGTTTGCGATCACAGCGCCGGATGGGTCCTGAACAATGCCGGTAATCGTGCCTTGGTCCAACTGTGCGAGCATCCGGTCGGCATGCGCGAACAATAGAACTGCGGCCAACAGTGCAAGTATCTCTTTGAATTTGAACATCGTAGATTGCCTCCAAATGTCTGTCATCATTCCAAAAGCTTCTTTCTTGAAGAGGGCGCAGCGTGGAAGGAAACACACGGATACTGTGTGGGAGCCTTCCGGATCTAATGTATACGAATACATTTGGACCCGTTCCCCAATTCGCCCGAATCATACGCACGGTTGAAAACGTTGTCAACATCTATTTTGGAGGCGCGTTCGAATACCGGATTTCCCCGCGATGGGCTTCTTCCGCACGAGTTGACGATGCCTCGTGCGTGCCTCCTTTCGCAGCGACGTTGACTTCATGCCGACTCGCGAGAATCAACCGTTCAGAGAGCTTGACATAGGCCACAAATAACACTTGACAACGTCCCTGATACGCGGTGTAGATTCTTATTCGCTCTACGGAATGTATCCGTATACAATCTGAGCGCGCCTTGCGTTTACGCTGGCGTCTTCCAGCAAAGCGGGATACGAACTTTCTCCGATTGCCCGCAGAATCTCTGTCTAAGAGTCCTCCGACGCCATCCGAAGACGTCAACCCACAAGCGAAGATCCCCACAGCGGTCCTCGCGGAGTTTGAGAAAGGAACAAGCTATGTGTAAGCCTCGAGTCACTAACCGGGTGTTTGCTACTGTCTGCGGCTCGCAATATCTGTGGACCGTTAGCTTCACTCTCTTCGTTATCGTATTGGGCTCGTGCGCTCCTATGGGAGCCGCACCGGCGGTTCCGCTCCACACGACAGGACCATATATCGTCGACAGCAACGGTTATCGTGTGCGCCTGAATGCAGTCAACTGGTACGGCGCTGAGGGGACGGATTATGTAGTCATGGGGCTTGAGTCCGAGCCTCTCGCAACCATCGTAAGTGAGATCAAGGCCCGCGGTTTCAACGCCGTCCGTCTTCCCTGGTCCAACGAAATGTATGAGAGCAACCCGCTAGTCGGCGACTATGCGCTGACCGCAAACACCGGTTATGAGGGCGATCACGCTCTCACCATCTTCGACGCCGTCGTGAACGCACTCACCAGCGCCGGCATCATGGTGATTCTCGACAACCATGTCAGTACGGCAGCGTGGTGCTGCAGTAGCTCCGACGTCAATGCTCTTTGGTACAACAGCGCCTACCCGTGGGCAAACTATGTCAGCGACTGGGAGGGCATTGTCAATCGTTACAAGAGCAACACCATGGTCATTGGCGTCGATCTGCGCAACGAGCCGCGCGGATCCGCTGTCTGGGGGGGCGGTTCGAGCGAGGACTGGCACCAGGCGGCGACGCTAGTAGGCAACGACATTCAGGGCCAGAACTCCAATCTGTTGATCTTTGTCGAAGGCATCAACTTCGCGGGTAATCTTTCCGGGGTCTCCGGCACTCCGGTGACGCTCAATACCGCGAATAAGGTCGTTTACGAAGCGCACGACTACGGATACTGGTACTCCGGCTTGTCCGGCTACAGCAACTGGTACAACGACATTTATTCCAATTGGGGTTACCTGGTCACGGGCAGCAATCCGCAGCCGTTATGGATCGGCGAGTTTGGCACCTGCAATACCGCCAGCACATGCGTCAGCAGCACCAGCAACAGCCAAAACGGTTACTGGTTCGGCTTTGAACACCAATTCCTATGGGAATATAGCGTCGACTGGTCGTATTGGGCCCTCGACGGCACCACGGAATCCGACAACACGGGCTTTGGAACGGTCGAGACCTACGGCATACTCAACACATCCTGGGGCGGCGATGCTCTTTCCGCGCTCACCTCAAATCTAGAGAGCCTGGAGACGAGTGGCGGCGGCCCTGCCACTGGTATCTACAAAATCACGAACGTGAACAGCAGTCTGGTCATGGAGGTATCTGGTGCCTCAAAAGCGTCTGGCGCCGAGGTTGATCAGTATACCTGGAGTGGAGGCACGAATCAGGAATGGACCTTGGCTTATCTAAGCAACGGGCTGTATTCGTTGACAAACGTTAACAGCGGCATGGTTCTTGACGTATCCGGCGCATCAAAAAGCATGGGCGGCGATCTGATCCAATACACAAGCAATTCCGGAAGCAACCAGGAGTTCATCATTAGTCAGACAGCCGATGGAAACTACAAGATCGTCAACTCGAACAGCGGGTATGCGGTCGAGGTTCCAGGTTCTTCAAAAAGCACCGGCGTTCAGCTCGATCAGTGGGGCCTGAACGGAGGGACGAACCAGGAGTGGGTGTTCACTTCGGAGTAAATAGGCTCCCGCAAAGTCGGGTTTCTCCGAATTGGAGTCGTGGAGAACCCAATGCGGTGAGCGAAGAGAAACCTCGCAGCCGGACCAAGACTCTTGATCTTGATTCGGCTGCGGCGATCCAGGCTGCAAAGCTCGAATGGCAAGTGACGTTCGGCAATCCAAGCAGGACATGTGGAGGCCGGACGGCACTATTCTTCCCACTTCAAATCGTTGGGTGACTGGGCGGTCTAGAAGCGCCCCATCTTCACCCTCACCACCTCCGGCGTATCGTAAAAGCATAATCCGCGATCGGTCTCGTCGCCGTTCAGCCGCCGCAATGTCTTCCAGACGCCATTCTCATATGTGCCCTCCTCGGCCGAAATGATCTGACTCCGTATCCACGGCAGTTTGCCAGGAATGTGAAAGCTGATACTGGAGTCCCAGCCTGTAACGAGAAACTCGTCCGGTCCCAGTTGCGCCACCAGTGCTGATCCATGCGCATCTTTGGTGCCCGGGGCCCTGCGCCCATCATGCTGAGGGAATCCGAATGCGACGGTAGCTTGCCAGCCGCCAAAATCGATTTCCTGCTCCGCGCGTCCTGGTTCTTCCACGCTCGTCTTCAGCTTCCCGTCAAACTCCAGCTGGGCAATCTCCCGGCTCATCGGGCTGATCAAGGCAAAGTTTTTTGAGTGCGCTTTCCAAGGTTCGTTGCCGAGAATGTTCCATCCCGTTCCGTCCACGCCGAAGGGAGAAAACGCAAGCGCTCCGTTCCCCAGCGCATAGAAGAAGAACTTGCCGAAGTTGTCGCTGCGCCCAGTTTCTGGAATCCACAAAGGATTGTCCGGCCGACTGTAAATCTGCATCGTCTCCTGATAGAGCGCGGAGTCGTCGGTATAGAGGTCCGGGCCAATCATATCGAGCGAAGGCGCCAGCGTACGCCAGAGCCCGACCACCTTCTGCACCGCGCCGCCGCTAGGATATGCGATACCAGGATTATCGATTTGACGCTCTGGTAGTTCGGCCGCCGGGTAGTTCACCCACACATTGACGTAGCAGGGAATCAAAAACTCAGCTTTGCCTGCTGCTGCAATCTCGTTAATGTATTTCGCCTGGTAGTAGACCTGGAAAATCTCGTCGGCGCCGGCGCCGAATACCTGACTCCAGGTGCCGGGCTGCTTGTGGGCGGCGGCCAGCAGATCGGCGGGAACGTGACCGGCAAACTCGCGGTTCGCTTCGGCTGAAAAATCCCGCACGCTGCCGATGTTGCCCGGCTCATTTTCGACCTGAATCGCCAGGACCGTGTGCCGTTCACCGTCGATCTGCTTCAGATGGCGCATCAGCGCGGTGAATGCAGCTTTATCCGCGGCGAGCGTGTTCTGAGATAGAGGCGAAAGCACGTCGATCGGCTCGCCATCGGGCCGGATAACGCGCGGATAGCGCACCGTATCCGTCTTCACCCAGTCCGGAACATAGTGCATGTTGCCGTTTTTCCATGTGCCGAACCAGAGCAGCACCACATGGAGGTTGTGACTGCCGGCACCCTCCACAACCTGATCTACATTCGTAAAATCGAAATGCCCCGGCTGAGGCTCGAATTGTTCCCAATACACCGGTGCTTCCACCGTGTTGGCATGCAATGAGGCCATTGACTCCCACACCTGCGGTAGTTCGCTTGGCCAACTACTCGAGTTGTGAATCTGGCCACCGAGCACCAGATAGGGCCGTCCATCGACCAACAGAGCATAATGGCCGTCCTTTTGGACGAGTTTTGGGGCTTCTACGGCACTGGCCGATGGGAGCAGAGTGAAGGCCTGTAGAGTCACGACAACGAAACCGGACATAAAGCAGAGTCGCATTAGAGCTGAAAAGCGCATGACGATTTCCCTCAATAGCAATGTATTCGTATACACTGGCTTTACGCAAACTAAACTATCTTGAGAACATACGATCCGATATGGTGCTTCGGGATGCCCTGTGAATGGCAATCGAACGAGGAACCAATTCTGATCCCAAGCGGCAGGCAGGCGCTGCCAGGTTTGGAATCCTCCGCGCGCTCCCCGTGCGAACGATGCGTGTCGTTGCGTTGCTTGATGATCCCCCGCACCATGAGATTGTGAGTCTTTTGTAACTCCGAGTCCTGTAAAATAGGAGCAGAACAATGAAACCTGCTCGCGCCCGTGCCCCCTTGAACATGAGAACTGTTGCGCTACGCGCCGGGGTGTCCAGTGCGACGGTATCTCGCGTCATCAATGGTTCATCCGCAGTCAAGGAAGAGACTGCCCAGCATGTTCGGCAGGTACTTGAGAAGCTTAACTTCATCCCAAATCCGATCGCGACCACGCTGAAATACGGTCGAAGCAACACCTACGGGCTCATTGTTCCAGACCTCACAAACCCTTTCTATCCGGAGTTCATACTTCACTTCGAAGAGGTTCTGTTAGAGAGCGATCAGGAATTGCTCCTTGCTACAACGCAATCGAGCGAGCCAAAACTAATCAGTTCAGTACGCCGTATGCTCATGCGCCGTGTAGACGGTGTCGTGTTGATGGCATCGGAGTACGATACTCGGACCATAGAACCACTGTTTGAGCACAAGATTCCTATCGTCACCATAGATCGCCGTCGAGTGCAGGAGGGCAACGGAGATGTCGCAATTGACTTCGAGGACGGCTACCGGCAAGCGGTGCTGCATCTGAAGGAGCTGGGCCACCGGCGCATCGGCTTCATCGGTGGAACGGAGGGAATTCGCACGTCGCAGATAAGACTGAACGCCTTTCAGAAAGCGCTTGAGACTGCTGGTCTCACATATGAACCAAGCTTCACCCGATACGGGGACTACCGCGTTGCGGGTGGAGATACCGCTATGCGTTCGCTGCTGAAACAAGCGCGCCGCCCAACCGCCATCATGACCACAAACGACCTTACCGCCTTCGGTGTTTTGCGTGCGCTGCACGCAAGTGGCGTTAACGTTCCGTCACAAATGTCCGTCGTGGGATTCGACGGCATCACGCTGTGCGATGCGATGTGTCCGCCGTTGACAACCGTCGCCATCTCTCTGAGAGAGATGGCGAAAGCATGTATGAAGGCGCTCGATCATTCCAAAGCCCATGTCGCCAAGGGTGGCTTGCTTCTCGACGTTCGGGGGTCACTGATCGTTCGAGAATCGACGGCGCGGATTAGAGCACGAAACTAAGATTAGATCGCTTTTTCACGGTTTGCCCCCGCGGCAAAGTACAGTTGGCTCTGCTCAGCGCCAGAGATAATTCAAGATCCCGCACACGGCAAGCAATAGGCAAGAAAGGAACCACCAAAATGCAGAATCGTGCATAGTTCCACTGCTTTGCCCAATCCTGTAAACAAGAGTTTCCAACTGATCGTCACTCTTGCGTTCTGCTCTTCTGCTGAATACCAGGCCGACGCCAATGGCTGTAACAAAGCCGTAGATGGCAACATAGAAATTCGCGCTCATCAAGGAACCGTAAACGAACCGTCCAGCGGCTACCTGGGAGTGATAAATTGCAGCCAGCGAAACGCCGCACGAGAGGCCTATCAACGCACCGCGCGCTGTTGCCCTTCGGGTGAACACTCCCATAAGAAAAATGGCGAAAAAGGGTGCCGCAAACAGCGAGAAGACCATCTGGACATATTCCATCATGTCACGAAAATAGAAGGCCAGATAGGAGGATGCCACGCTCAGTGCTATCGCCAACACTGTCGCACCTCGCCCCACGCGAATGTAATGCTCTTCTGAAGCCCCGGGCCGAATGCTGCTCCGATAAATCTCCTGGGTCCACACCGCCGAGAATGCAGAGACCTTTGACGCCAATCCTGACAGAAGGCTCGCCATCAGCGCAGTGAGTCCAAGGCCGAGCAATACCGGTCCGTAGGAACTCGCCATGAGGGTTGGCAGCGTCTGGTCGAAGGACGCT
>Ga0116135_1001730_pt1 | contig 10591 bp, 7 predicted proteins | sample June2015DPH_20_1_FD_89738 | JGI IMG/M metagenome (GOLD analysis project Ga0116135, IMG submission 89738) | Peatland microbial communities from SPRUCE experiment site at the Marcell Experimental Forest, Minnesota, USA - June2015DPH_20_10 | ecosystem: Environmental > Terrestrial > Soil > Wetlands >... | reverse complement strand
TTATCAGATCTGCGATGTGGACGGAGTGGAGAAGTTGGCGCGCGAGGGAAAAATTCGCGAACTACCGCGTATGGTCGAAAGGCACGAGCAGAAGCAGCTCAAGGCAATAGAGGATTTCCACCGGATCTCGGGGCGCTTTCTTATCGACGCCGCCGAGGCGGAAGCCGCAAAGCTCACGGAATATCTCGCCAAGTTCCCCGGTTTCGAGAAGATCACTCCCGCCGGTTCGCTGCGCCGCGGGCGAGAAACGGTTGGTGATCTCGATCTTCTGGTCACAGGTCCGGGCTGCTGCAGCGCGGAGGAGCGCACCAAGGCTGTGCAGTACGTGGCGCAGTACCCGCCACTGATGGACATCATTGCCCAGGGCGACAACAAGATCAGCTTCCGTTTGCGCAATGATATGCAGGTGGACGTGCGTTTGTTGCCTCCGGAATCGTTCGGCGCGGCGATGCAGTACTTCACCGGATCGAAAGCCCACAATGTTGCGTTGCGGCAACGCGCCTTGAAGATGGGCTGCACGCTGAACGAATATAGCTTGGCTGACCTGAAGACCGAGCAACCAGTCGCCGGAAGGACCGAGGAGGAGATTTATGCCAAACTCAACCTCGATTACATCCCTCCCGAGTTGCGTGAGAATCTCGGTGAGATCGACGCAGCAGAAAAGCATTTACTTCCAGCTCTAGTCACCCTCGACGATCTTCTGGGTGACGTACACATGCATACCGTCGAGACCGACGGGCGCAACACGATTGAAGAAATGGCCGAGGCGGCCAAGGCGCATGGTTACAAATACATGGCGATCACGGACCACTCCAAGAACCTGGCCTTCGCGAACGGCCTCGATGACGCCCGCGCGGTTGGCCACATCAGGAGAATCCGCGAAGCGAATCAAAAGATCGAGGGAATTCAAATCTTCGCCGGAATTGAAGTAGACATTCTTGCCGACGGCGAGCTCGATCTTTCCGACGATGTGCTCGCTCAAATGGACATTGTTATTGCCAGCGTTCACTCAGCATTCAATCAAGAGCCCGCGAAAATGACTGAGCGTTTCCTGAAGGCGATCAGCAATCCGAATGTTTCGATTATTGGCCATCCTACAGGCCGCATACAGCTTCGCCGCGACGCTTACCAATTCGATATGGATGCAGTTCTCACGGCAGCGGCGAAAAATAGAGTCGCTATGGAATTAAATTCTTACCCCGACCGGCTTGATCTGAACGACGTGCATTTGCGTCAAGCAAAACAGCGGGGTGTGAAAATCGTGATCAACACCGATTCTCATCACACATCCCACCTCGACAAAATTCGATTCGGTATTCTACAGGCCCGCCGAGCCTGGCTCACGAAGAACGATGTCTTGAATACCTTAGCCGCGGAAGGTTTCGCGCGAGCCATGAAACATCAGTGGAATTGAGCTGCGTCTCGAGTCGGGCTGGAGAGTAAAATCAAAAAAGTTAAGTCCATTTAGAAATCGGCGGTTTATGGATCGCAGGTCGTTCCTCACAGGTGCGGGCGTACTTACGGTTGGAGTTGTAGGTGGGGGAGTGTGGCGGGCTTACGATCAAGGCGTCTTCAGCGTCGGCGACGGGCCAGCATACCAACCTTGGAAAGATTGGCGCACGGATTCAGCCAACGGGCCTCTCGCGCTGGTACGCGCCGCTATTCTTGCAGCAAGCCCGCACAACACCCAACCTTGGCTCTTCAAGGTTTCAAATTCCTCGATCGAGCTGTACATCGACACCGGCAGGAATGTGGGGGCGCTCGATCCCTACCTCCGTGAGGAGCATATCGGCATGGGTTGCGCCCTGGAAAATCTCATGCTGGCCGCGGCTGCGCAAGGCTACCAAGCTGCCATAACATTTCTGCCGGGCAATATTCTAAGCGATCAGACTCCGAAGTTGCTGGCGCGGGTGGATCTACAACCCGGAATCCGCCAGCGGAGTGAGTTATACGATGCGATTCCGCATCGGCACACCAACCGCGCTCCCTATTCTCCGCAGAAACCTCTTCCGGCCGAATTCATCGAGACCCTGACTCGTCTTGTGGCTGATGAATCAAATGTAAAGATTTTCCCCATTCAAGTAGAAGCCGACCGGAAGAAAATCGTCTCCATCAGCTCAGCGGCGAACTCCGAAATCTATTCCGACCCGGCGGTGGTGCGCGCCAGCGATCGATGGATTCGGATCAAATGGACCCAGGTTCAAAAACTGCGGGACGGCCTTACTATTGATGCTTTCGGGCTGCCACCTCTCGATACCGCAATCGCCAAGATGATGCCGCTCTGGATGTTGCGCTGGAGCGGATCGCACGGGCCAAAGAATGGATACTCCAATTTGATGCTCAGCGCGCCGCTCATCGGCATCATATGCGTGCGCGACCGCTATGATCAGGAACAGTGTCTGCGCGCCGGAAGAATCTGGCAACGGGCTCATCTGCTAGCGACAGCCCGCGGCGTGGCGGGGCGCCCCTGTAACGAAGCGGTCGAAATGATTGACTATGAGAAGGCTCATGAACGCACCCCGACTCGCTCTGCGCTGATTGGCGAACTCATAGGCGATGTTACATGGCAGCCGACGTTTGTTTTCTATATGGGATATCCGACGTTGGCCGCACACGCCAGCCCGCGACGATGGGTCGAAAATGTGATCGTATGATTCGGCCCGAGTGCATCTCGCGAGAGAACAATTAAACACTTATGCCTGATAACGTGCCCAACTCTCCGCAAACTCCCGCGATACCGACCGCCGCAACCCCGACTCCACAACGCGGCCCCACAATCCGCATCGGCGACGAGTTCGGGACGGCGAAGCGCAACCTCCCGCCGGTGAAAATCCTGCTGTTTACATTGGGCGGAGTACTCATCGTCGCAGGGATCGTATCTTTTCTGCAGCGCGCCAAGCCACAAGGTTCGGGATCGATTGATAACATCGCCGCCGTGCAGATTCCCGGGCAGGAAGCAACCCTCGTTTCGCTCACCTTCACCCTTCGCAACTCCGGCGAAAAGCCGCTTTGGGTACACAACATCGAAGGCAAGCTGGTGACGGCATCGGGAGAAAATACGGCGGACGCGGTTTCCGCAATTGATTTCGATCGCTATTACCAGGCGTTCCCCTCGTTAAAAGAAAACGCCCAGGCGCCGCTGGTTCCGGAGGACAAACTTCCACCGGGACAGAAAATCAAGCGCACTGTCATTGTCAGCTTTCCGGTAAATCTGGATGCGTTCAACCAACGGCGCAGCGTGAGCGTGATCGTCCAGCCTTATGACCAGCCACTGCCGGTCACACTGACGAAGTGACTGGTTGGACTTATGCAGAGTTAAACAGAAGATAACGCAGGCACGCGGACAACATACGCATGCCGGGCAGATAGGCTTGGCGCAAGTTCACCTCGGTTCCGAAGTCCCCCCGGACTTCGCTGCCCGGCACGCGAGAACGAGAACAATCACAAAGAACCTAACATGCCGTAAGCCGCGCCAGGCGCGGATGTTCCGCATGGCCTCATCAACTTTTCTTCTACTCCTTACTGGCCATGTCCGTCAGAAATGAAGCCTCCCGGATCTAGCTATCGTTTGGCCTTTGTTTTCTTGGCACGCGGTTTTACGGACCTCTGTCCTTTGCTTGCTTTCCGCTTTGGCGTAGATGTTCGTTTCGCCCTCGCCTTTTTTATCGCCGTCAGATTTGTTGGCGAGGCGAGAGGCTCGTTGTGGGGAAGGCTTTGAGTTGCGCTTGCAATCCGACCGGCGGCCCGGCCTACGCGCCGTGCCAGCCGGTTGAGCAAGGGTTCGTTCTCCGTGCGCTTCATCATTTGTTACAAACGACCCATAACTGCCAGGATCACCACGACCAGCAACACCAGGCCTAATCCTCCGCTAGGGTAGTATCCCCAACCGGCGCTGTACGGCCAGGTGGGCAAAGCCCCAAGAAGCAACAAAATCAAAACGATCAGTAGTATTGTTCGCACTGTATCCCCCAATCCGAGTCGCGGTTGAAAGCTTTTACGTTCGCCACTAACGGCCGCCGCCCTACTCTAGCGGGGACGGCTGTCAGATCGAGCTGCGGGCGCCACTCTTTGCTGCATTTGCGCCGTTTGCTGTTGGTGTCTTTGCTGCATTTGCTGCGTCTGTTGCTGGTGGCGCTGTTCTACCTGTTGCTTGGCCGCTTCGTTATTTTGTTTTGCGACTCTGGCGTCTTCCTTGTCTTGTTGCATTTGCAATTTGTCCCTCTCTTTTTGCTGCTGGGCATATTGCTTGTCCTGCTGCTTCTGATATTTTCTGTCCAGCTTGGGATTTCCCGTATTCGGCGCGGGAGGCCGTTGCACCGGAGGCAGGTCACGAACGTGGCTGGCTGGAGCGGATTCAGCTCTCGCGCCTTCACCACGATCGGCGGCGGGAGTGTAGTGCCCACCGGCGTCGCTCGCCCTGACAACACCACTACCGCTGAATTCTCCTGGCTTTGCAGTAGCGGCGATTGGCGGTTTGCCTTGATTCACCGAAGCGCGTAGCTGCTGATTCGATCGGGCCTCTTGAATGTGTTGAGTCTGGGCTGGAACTGGACCTACATGTCTATCGTGTGCGGCCGCCTCTTCCTCTGGAGTTGGCCGGGCTGTGACTCCCCCATTGCCGCCGTTGTAGCTGACGTGGGTGACGTTGGTATTGGTGATCCTGGTTTCGTAAACATTATGAATGTCGGTGACATTCACGTTGAGCACGGCGCGGTTGTAGAAAAAGTGATCACCTTCCCAGCGGCCACCCTCGAATCCAACTCCGAAGTAGCCGAACCCGTAATTGATGCCGCCATAAAAACCAATGTGCGGGCCCCAGTACCCGTTATAGAAAACGAAGCTGTCGCCGCCCCATCCCCAGTATCCGGGGGTCCAGAGGAAACCTACTTCCGGAGCCGTTATCCAGGTTCCGGGAACCCAATAGTAATCGTTGAAATCGTCACCCCAGGCCCAATAGCCCGGCGTCCACAGATAGCCGTCACCGGGGCAAACGGGTTGCTCATAGATAGGAAGAGGCGGCGGCGCGACCGTAATCACCACGCCCACCCGCGCAAACGCGACAGCCGAAAAACACACCAGGAAAAAGCCGAACAACAGTGTCCGAATTGAACGATGCATCGTTCTTCCTCTGCCCGCTATCCTTCGCTTGCTCGGTACTGATTTGCTTCTCCGAGTTGCGCGGATGGAGCATATTAGTGCCTTGACTCTCGAATCTCATTCCACAGCGCAACATTTATTACTCCTACGGTTCGCTGCCGATGAAAGACTACACTGCATTCGCCGGGCTGCTATCAGGGTAATACTGTACGGAAAGGGAATCCTCAGAGTATGTTCGCAAGATGATGGGGGGAGCGGCCATTGTGTCGGGCGCGGGCTCAGTGCTCCAATAGACTTGAGCGGGAGTCTGCTTCGCTTCGAGGATGGGCTGGCAGCCATCCGCATCGGTGCAATTTGCTGCGTCGCTGCACCGTTTTGAAGCTCGATCAGTCCACGCGCAACAGCATTCCGCTGCCGGCCCTCACGTTTACACGGCCATGGTTTGAAGCCAGAGTAATGATTCCGACCGGATTGTTCCGCCCGGCGTGAGCTATCTCCAAATCATTAAAACCGTAAGCACCGCATGCATCAGAGGAAAATAACCAAAATGCCTGCGGCCGATCATTGCCGCTCACTGCGTCGTGGCAGTTCGTTTTCGCTTCGCTGGTGGGACGTGCCAATACCTCGTCGCCGGTTGGCTTGCCGACGGTCAGGAGGCCGTTCGAAACGGGACCTCCGGCACGATAGGCCACCTCGCCGCCGATCTGTTCTGTGGTGGCCCAATTGGGCGACGTACCCCGATCCGGACCAAACGTCGGAATCTGCGCCTCTTCAATGGCCATCATTGAAGCCAACGCTCTCAGGTTGGTTGTGATCGGAATCTTGCGCCGGGAAACTACGAGAGTGTCAAAACGCACCGATATCTGGGTAGGTCTTCCGTTTTTTACGTCGACCACGTGACCGATCACCTTCGCTCCCTCGGGAATCCGCGATCGTGATTCGAGCGGAACATCTTGCATGATCCTTCCACTAACCACCTGACCGATTCTGGCTTTTTGCGAGTTCAGCGGGGAATTCAGGCCCACAGGAAGGATTGTTCCTGCGGGAATTGCAGCCTGAGCGAACAACCCGGCGGCAAACGCGAGAACTATGCTCAACACGCCGATAAGATATTGGCCTTTCATACGCTACCCCTTTAAGGCGCCGCAGCCTGGACGTAAACTTTGTGCGCCCCCACCAATTCGGCGTTCGAAAGCTCAGTAGTAAGCTTTACGGACTGCAATCCACTTTTCTTCCGGGGTTGCGGAATAAACGTCAGCAAATACTGATGGGCTAGACTGCGGCCGACATCATTTAGATACGGCGCGAAGGTCACGGGTGGCCCTTGAAATCCAATGTAATATCCTTCTCCACCTGTTTCGTCTGCCAGCCTGGAAAGGTAAATCTGGCCCCAATAGGACTGCCAGTAGTCGTGACCAAAGTGTCCGGCTCCCGGAGTGTAGATTGCATAGACGACGATATTGGCGCGTTGCGCGTCGTCAATCGCGGCACTCAGATATGGATCTTGGAGATTTGCCTCTCCGTAGTAGCGATCGATTCCATTCGACACCATGAGAACTTCGCGGCGGGCGGAGGTTTCAGGCCAGTGCTTAATTAAGTCGCTCAAGGAAAAGTAAGGGCTGCCATTAATTCCGCCCACACCCATGGGAAGCCTCAAAGCTTTTGCCGCTAGCCCATGATCGCTGGTCAGATTCTGTTGCATTCTCGCGGTTCCGTTCTGCATATAGGCCACGCCGATCTTCGTGGATGCGGGCTGCGATTCGATAAACTTCCGCAAGTCGCCCAGTTGTGTGCCGAGGCTCATATTGGACGAATCGTCAATCAGAATGAAAAGCTCGAGGGCGGCGTTGTCCCCCTGCGCTGGTACCCAATCCGTAACCTGGTCGCGATTATGCCCCTCGAACACCATGACATCCTGGCGGCTGACTTCGGGCACGTCGGAACCGTGAAGAGCTTCCACCGTTACAACCGTGTGGACTGGAGGACTTTGGGGATCCGCTGCTGCCGCGCAGGTGTGGGTCAGGAACGCCGCTACCAGTAGACAGACAAAACCTATAAGCCGGCTAGATTTCAGGCTGGATCGATTCATGCAACCTCCTTAATTTCTTCGTTATTAATTCCGGAGCCGCTTTGACATTCGAGCGGGACTCTCTAGATATTTAAGATGCAGCAGGAAAGGTTTCGAAGCGTAAGCTCTGCAATGTTCGGAGCCAGCAAAAAGGAGCGATCTCGCGGTACGCTCTCAGCTTAGTTAGCCGCGTTCAGGCGCACTTGGGATGGATTGGGTTGTGGGACCTGTTCACCGGGCACGGCCGTTGTGGATGCTGGTACATTCTGCGGTGCAATTCCCTTTGCTTTTACAATCGCCCAGTGCCACTCCTGATCAGGGAAAAGGGCGAAATTCAACTGGGTTCGGAAGATAGCGGTTGCCGCCGGAGGAGCAGATCCTTTTACTCTGAGGAGTACCGTCGTATCCGGCTGCTTTTGGGACGAGTCGATCTCTGGATGGCTTGCTCCGGTCGCAGCCGGCACAATGTGCGCTGGCCCGTAAGCGGAAGCTGAACTGTCGCTGTGGCGCAGGATTGTCAATCCAATCACGACTTCGCGAAGATCCCACGAGCTCCCATTATGTACGGACACTTGCAACGAATCTCCATCGATCGTCGCCGGACCATCCAGCTTGGCCAACTCGCTCCGTGGCAACTCATTCAGCGAGGCTGGGTCGGAAAGCAGTGAAGTCACCTTCGCGCTGAACGAAAAGCTACAACTCACGTCCGGTGACGAAACCTGAAAGTCTTTACCCCCGGGTTCAAGCGAGAACACCATGGTGGAGCCCGCCTCTTTCTTTTTTTCCGCCTCCTCCACCACCTCGGAGAAATTATCGTTGTCGATGACAACTTCAGCGGGAGCAGCTTTCTTAGTCCGCAAACTTCGGGCGACATCGCCCAGAGGAGCATCATTCGCATCATCTTGCGCTTTGGCTCGGGAGGATAAAAAAAGGAAGAGTATTCCGCTCGCAAGCAGAGTCGATAACAGGCGGATTGCTTTTGGTGTACTCAAGAAATTAGGCAGTAGCGCGGTCAAGAAGTTTCTCTTCCCATTGGTTCCCGCACGTAACCAGCTGAGATTACGAACGCATGCAGGAATCCGTTATTTCGGGGAAGACTTCCTAGATTGTAGTGAGGTTAACCGACGAAACAGAGATAACTCGGGCAAACCGAAGTGCTAGCACCTCCGGAGAGAAGTGCAAGGAGATTGAAATGGGCGCGCGCTAACGAAGTGGAAGCGCAACGGGGCACGCGCCCGATACCCGGTACGGCAACTTCTATAGAAGACCAGAGGTGCGCAAACGATTGACCGGGTCAGCTACCGGTTGCCGGCGGAAGATCCAACGTGCCACCGCGAATCCCACCGCTACATAGCATAGATGCATGAGCCTCATAAATCTCCTCAATTTTGATTCGTTTGTCACCGCAGGGGAGGATCAGCATCACTATCGGCAAACTAGCAGCCGGGCACCAGTCGCACAAGGCACAACCGTGCCATCGAGGTGGCACGGAAGTAGCACAGAAGTAATACTCACTAAATCCAAAGCTCGAAAATGAAAGCTAATCTCCCGCATCCATCGCAGTCCCCGGACTTCGATCAGTGAGTATTTAGCTCTTCCTCATCATTAGCCTTGCCCACGGGTGGCACCACCACTGTCGACAAGCTGCCTTCTGCCGTGAGCTTTTGGAATGCTGCCAGATCGCGCCGCTGCAAGTCGTCCCAGCGGCTGAGGAGTTCACCGCTCTGCCGCTTCAGCTTATCGAATTCAACCTGTTCGGCCTCAGTCGGGGCACCATCTGCGCTGCCCACATCCGTTGCGAGAAAGGCCAGCCTGGCGTCGAGCTGCGGCGGATATGCTACAGAATCCTCGTTGGCGCTGATCGTCAGATTGACAAACTCATCGCGAACCGCCACCAGCTTCTTCTCTAACTCGTCAGCGGAGTTGGTAATGATCTTCGTACTGGCATTCTCCGGCAGCCTTCGTTTCAATCCTGCCACTTGCGAGCGCACGTCCTGGATCTGGTTTACTGCGTCGTAAACCTGGTTGAGTTCGTCATGAATCTGTTCGAGCATGGTGAACTGTTGCGCCAGATCGGCCTGACTCACCTTCACCCGCGGATCCAGTTTCACTTCCAACGGCGCAACCTGGCTCTGCCCACCGACCGTCAATCGCACCTGATACTGTCCCGGCGCCGCTACTGGTCCCTTCGCCCCCGTGTTGTACTCCCACAAATAGTAGCCAGGAACGCGATGCGCTTCGCCGTAATGCAGATCCCAAATAAAACGATTCAATCCAGCCTCGGGCTTGATCTCTTTCTCAGGCTTTTTGTCGTCAGGCCCAGCCGGCTCGTCCAGCGGCTCGGTCTCGGCACTCGAATATTTGCGAACCACTTTCCCCGACGAATCCAAAATCTCCAGCTTAGTCTCCGTCGCTTCTTTAGGAGCATCTTTGAGATAAAAGTAAATCACGGCCCCGGCCGGAGGATTTTCGCCCGTCCGCGCCGACGCATGATGCTCTTCGGATTCAACGCCAGCCTGGATCCGATAAGCGGGATCAGGCGCGTAAAGGTAGACATCCTTCTTCGCCACTTCGTCGGTGAACTGGCGCAACGGGCTGATGTCGTCGAGAATCCAAAATGCGCGTCCATGGGTCGCCAGCACCAAATCATTGTCTTTAACCACCAGGTCGTGAACCGGAGCCGGAGGCAGATTTAATTTGAGCGCCCGCCAATCCCCGCCATCATTGAACGAAACAAACACACCACTCTCGGTCGCCGCATACAGCAGTCCGCGTTTCTTCGGATCTTCCCGCACCGCCCTCACGAACGCGCCCTCCGGAATTCCCTTTCCCAGCTTGGTCCAGGTCGCACCGTAATCTGCGGTCCTATAGATGTAAGGTTTCAAATCGTCGCTCTGATGCCGATCCACGGCAACGTAAGCCGTCCCGGCATCATGCGGCGATGCATCAATCTGACTGACGCGGCTCCACTCCGGCAAATCCTTCGGAGTGATGTTAGCCCACGTCTTTCCGCCGTCACGCGTAATTTGAATCAGCCCGTCATCCGTTCCCACCCACAACACACCTTTCGTGATGGGAGATTCAGCCAGGGCGAATATCGTGTCGTAATACTCCGTGCCGGAATCGTCCAGCGTGATTTCTCCGCCGGAAACCTTCTGCTTGCTCTTGTCGTTCCGCGTAAGGTCCGGGCTGATCGCCTCCCAGTGCACTCCGCTATCGGTAGTCTTAAACAAACGCTCTCCGCCGTGATACAGCGTGTTGGGGTCGTGTGGTGAGAGCAGCACCGGCGCCGTCCACTGAAAGCGGTGTTCAAGGTTCGCAGCGCCGTGCGCATCCGATAACTCGGGCTGCTCGGCAATCGATTTCACCTGCCCAACCCGCCGGTCATAGCGTGTAATGTTGCCTTGATAATCGGCCGCATATACG
>Ga0116135_1001727_pt1 | contig 10594 bp, 11 predicted proteins | sample June2015DPH_20_1_FD_89738 | JGI IMG/M metagenome (GOLD analysis project Ga0116135, IMG submission 89738) | Peatland microbial communities from SPRUCE experiment site at the Marcell Experimental Forest, Minnesota, USA - June2015DPH_20_10 | ecosystem: Environmental > Terrestrial > Soil > Wetlands... | reverse complement strand
CGCCGAAGAAATGGATACCGCCGCCGTTCGCCGCGTGCCGGTTGATGGTCTCCATGTTGAAGCGCTCCGGATGATCGCGCCGCAACAGCGCCAGTTTTCCGTAATCGGAAGGACCGTAGAAATCCACAACGGCCGCGACTCTAGTGGCCGGCGTCTCGTGTGTGCCCGCATAATTCACGAAAAAGCCGCCCGCCGATTCGCCGACGATCGCGATTCTGGAAACATCCACGCGATACTCGGCGGCGTGCGCCTTCACCCACCCGATCGCGCTGTTCACGTCTTCCATGGCCTGAGGAAAATGGACCGCCGGCGCCAGCCGGTAATCGATGCTGAACCAGGCGAAACCGGCATCGGTCAGCGGATCGAACAACGGCCGCACATTGGTGCTCTTGCTTCCCTGGTCGAATCCTCCGCCGTGGATCAGAATAGCGGCGGCAAATGGCCCCGGCCCGTCCGGCACGTGCAGATCGAGTAGTAAAGGCTTGCCGCCGGGGCGAGCGTATTCAAGATCCTTTTTATCGAAAGGCGCGCCGGCGAGAGCCGCACAGGCCAGAACCGGGATCACAGCGAATATTCGCATGCCAAGAGATTGCATTGGTAGATTTTAGCGCGGTGCCGGCTTTACACCAGTCCGTTTCTAATATCCCCTGTCAAACCGTGCGGGCCGTTTTCCGGCACACGGCTTAACGATGATCTTCTGGGTGTGGCTTGCGCCGCGTATTTCACGGTGGCCATCAACTTGTGCAAACCCATCCCGTATACCTGATCGCCGGTGACGCGCTTTGCTGCGCGCCATCTTTGGTACTACGGGCCTCTCGGACTCCTTCCCGGTCATGGAGAAGGAGCCATTCCAGTCGCTCGCGCCATAACCCACACATTCGTGCTCCAGCACGGCCACGCGTATGCCAGGCTGCTCTTTCAGCAGCGTGTGGGCGGTGGCCATGCCGGTAAAGCCGCCGCCCACGACGGCCACATCGACGGTGGCATCGCCTTGGAGCGGCGGGCTCGGCTCATAGGGACCGTACTCCGCAAGCCAGAGAGACAGGGGCGATTTGGGAAACCCATGCGCCATCGGGTAGCCACTATTGGGGGGATTCGCTGGGAAACGCACGACGTGCGTGCGCCACAACGGACGCAAAAGATTGTAGACTGGTTGTTCACCCATCCGGAGAAAAACTAACTTCTATGTTACATTCGAAAGCGTTTGCTTTTGGCGTAGCCCTCGCTATCGCCTGCTCAGCCGCGGTTGCGGCCCCCAAAAAGGGAGATCCCGATAAGGGTAAGGAAGTCTTCCAGCAGTGCACCCCCTGCCACAACGCCGATAGCACCGACAAGAAAATGGGACCGGGGCTCAAGGGTCTGTTTACCAAAGACAAGCTGAATAACGGCAAGAAGGTTACCGAAGAGAACGTGCGCGCCCAGATCGACGAAGGCGGGAATGGCATGCCTGCCTACAAAGAGATGCTGAGCGAAGACGAAAAAACCGATCTCATCGCGTACCTGAAGACTTTGTAGTGCCTCGCGTCGCAAGTTCCGTCGAACACGTTCCGCACTCCCGTATCCGCGAGTTGGCCGAAATCGCCATGTCCATGCAGGGGGTGCTGCGGTTGTATTTCGGCGAATCGAACCTGCCCACGCCGGAGTTCATCAAACGCGCCGCCATCGACGCACTGGCGGACGGCTACACGTTCTACACCGAAAACGCGGGGCTGCCATCTTTGCGCCGCGCCATCGCCCGGCACTATGGCGAGCTGCATCAGGTGGATCTGGATCCCGGCACGGAAATCGTCGTCACGGCTTCAGGCGTGCAAGCCCTGCACGTCGGCATTCGCGCGGTGCTGGATCCAGGCGACGAAGCGCTGGTGCTGACGCCCGCGTGGCCCAATGGCTCGTCCAACGTGGCCATGGCCAACGCGGTCGTGCGGGAAATTCCGCAGCCCCTTTGCGGCGAGCGTTACGGCATCGACTTCGATGCGCTCCAGGCGGCCATTACGCCGCGCACCCGCCTGCTGCTGTATACTTCGCCATCCAATCCTTTGGGATGGGTGGCCACGGACGAAGAACAGCAGCGCCTGCTGGATTTCTCCCGCCGCCACGGACTTTGGCTGATGGCCGATGAGGTCTACGACCGGCTCTATTACGCGGGCCCATCGCTCGGAGCGCCGGCGCCATCTATCCTGCGCAAAGCCACGCGCGACGATGCGGTGATGGTGGTGCAATCGTTCTCCAAGACCTACTGTATGACCGGTTGGCGAGTAGGCTGGCTGGTGGCCCGCCGCGATCTGGCGCATAAGGCCACACAGTTGAACGAATTCATTGTTTCGCATGCGCCCAGCTTCGCGCAAAAGGCCGCCGAGACGGCATTGGCGCACGGCGAAGCGGAACTGGCCGGCATGTTGGAGCGGCTGAAGCAAAATCGCGACCTTTGCCTAAATGCGCTCGCAGCCATGCCTGGCGTAACGGTGCCCAAGCCGGATGGGGCTTTCTATCTGTTCCCAAGAATCGAGGGTCTGACAGACTCGTTCGGTTTTTGCAGGAAGCTGCTGGAAGAATGCAAGGTCGGCTTGGCGCCCGGCGTGGCCTTCGGCGCCGGGGGCGAAGGAGCCGTGCGCATTTGTTACGCCGCCAGCCGCGAAATTCTGGAACCCGCCATGGAGCGCTTGGCTGGATTTCTTTGTCGCGGATCCCACATGGCGCGAGATTAAATCCAAATCGCGCCACCTTCTCGTATAGCTTTTGAAGTCAACTTCACCGAGGAGGGAAGAATGCGAGTAAACGCCTTCCGCGCAGCCGCGGCCGTTCTTTTGGTGGCATCCGGCGCTTTCGCCGCCAGCCATCGCAACGGACCATTGCTGCTCGAAGATCAAACAGCCAACCTGAACGATTTCTACATCTTTCGCAGTTGGGAGACCGGACATACCAACAGCGTTGTGATGAGCATGAGCGTCCAGGGTTTCCAGAATCCGGATAACGGGCCCAGCTATTACAAGTTTTCCAATAGCGTCCTGTACCGGTTCAACGTCAACAACGCGCGCGGCCTGGACGGTAATCCGGACATGCAGATCGATTTCGTCTTCGTCGATACGATCGCGCCGAACGCGCCTTTCATATCGTATCTGGGCCAGATCACCAGCATCGACGACCCTGGCATCTATCTACAGGAAGCCTACGTGGTGGTCGTCCGTAACCTGGCAACCAACACCGCCACCTTTTACAACACCGACGTGAACGGCCACACGCTTACCGTGGCGCCGCCCAACACCGGCCCCAATGGCACGCCGAACTACGAGACCAACCTGGGCCAGCCGTCCATATTCACTCTGGCGAACGGCATGCGCGTGTTTGCCGGACCGCGGGACGACGCTTTCTATTTCGATAGCGGCGCAACTTTCGACTACCTGAATTTCCGCGCTCCGGCGCCGGTGTTGGCGGGGTCCGCCGACCAGGGCCAGGGGGCGGCTTATCCCAATGCTGTGGATGGCTTCGCGGGCTACAACATCAGCCTGATCGCGGTGGAAGTGCCCATCAACATGGTCACCGCGAACGCCTCTATTCCCACGGCTACCACGGATCCTAACGCGCACATCGCCGCCTGGGCCACTACCATGCGGCAGCAAGTGACCGTGCGGCAGAGCCCCAACGATCCGGCACAGTTCGGCGACTATGTGCAGGTCGACCGCGTGGGCAACCCGCTGACCGTCGAGTTACTGATTCCGCTCGGCATGAAGGACTATTGGAACCGCAGCGTGCCCGCCGATGATGCGCAATTCGCGCCGCTGATCTCCAATCCGTTCTTCGTGAGCGCGGTGCTGCAGGGTGTTTACAAGCTTAACGTGCCGGCCGCGCCGCGCGCCGACCTGCTCAGCGTCTACGTGCCGGACATCACCCGCATCGACTTGAGTGTTGCGGGGATTCCCACCGCGCAGCAGAGCCGCCTGGGTCCGCTGGGCGGAGACCTCGCCGGATGGCCCAACGGTGGGCGACGGCCTGGCGACGACGTAGTGGATATCGGGCTGCGCGCCGCGGCGGGGGTGCTGGTTTCGGGGTTCGATGTGGCGCCCAACAATGAGCTGGGCGATGGCGTGAACTCGAACGACATCCCATTGCTGGATCGCTTTCCGTTTCATGCGCCGCCGCATGCCGGTTACCTGCATAGCCAGGAGCCCGGCACCAACGGTCGCGGAACGCCCACGGGCCAGTAAGAGTTGGGAGTTAGGGGCTGGGGGCTGGGATTTCGTCCGGCCCCCGATTTTAGTACCGAATTTATTAAAGGATTGAGGCGATGCGAACGATCATAACCTTCTTGTCTCTGTGCTGGGTTTCGTCGGCGCAAGTGAACGAGCCCGACCGCCTGCTGCAGGCGTTCACCGATCGCGGGATGGCGGACAAAGTAGCCCGCATGGCGACCGACGAGCGCATCAAAATGTACGAGACTCTGGTCAACTACAAGGCAGGCGATTCCCACTATCAAAACCTGTTGGCCGGTACTTTCATCCAGAAGATGCGCGAAACCATGGATCCGGGCTACCTGGACCGCGCTTCGAAGATCGTAGATTCCGTGCTCTCCGCCGATAGCGCAGATTATGAGGCGCTGCGGCTGCGCAGCCAGATTGAGTTGGAACGCCACAACTTCACTAAGGTCGCCGAATTTTCGCGCGAACTGATCGCCAGTTCGCCCGAGGATCCCTGGAATTGGGGCACTCTGGGCGATTCGCTGATGGAGTTAGGCCAATACGACAAAGCTGCCGAGGCATACCAACGCATGGTCAACATGCGGCCGGATCTATCCAGCTACAATCGCGCATCCTATTACCGTTTTGTGGCTGGCGATGCCGCGGGCGCCATCGAAGTAATGAAGCGGGCGATTAGCGCGGGCAGCCGATCGATGGAAAATGTCGCCTGGTGTTATGTGGATTTAGGGAATATGTACTTCAAGATTGGGCAGGTGAGCGACGCCGAGCGCGCTTACTTGTCCGCCCTGCGGGCCTTTCCGGGCTATTATCCGGCGCATGCGGGACAGGGGCGCGCATACGCCGCGCAGGGCAAAATACCGGAAGCGATCGAAAGTTACAAGCGTGCGCAGTCCTCCGTACCGCTGGTGGAATATGCGGGCGCTTTGCAGGATCTTTACACGTTGGCCGGCCAGCGGGATGAAGCGCGCAAACAGGGCGAAATGGTCGACATGATCGACAAGATGGAGCAAGCTAGCGGCCTGAATGTCAATCGCAATCTGGCCATGGCTTACGCCGATCGGGATCGCAAGCTGGACCGCGCGCTGGAACTAGTCGAAAAGGAATTGGGCGGCCGCCGCGACATCTACACCTACGATGCGCTGGCCTGGACACTCTATAAAAACAAGAAATACGAGGAAGCCGGTAAAGCCAAAGACAAGGCCCTGGAGTTAGGGACGCCCGAGCCGGCGTTTTACTATCACGCGGGCATGATCGAGCGGGCGCTCGGCCAGACGGACCAGGCGCGCAAGCATTTGCAGCGGGCTCTGGCGCTGAACGCGCGTTTCGATCCGCGCCAGGCGCCTTTGGCCGAAGCTGCTTTGAAGGAGATCGCACAATGAAACGTTTTGTCTTATTGCTGTTTTGCGCTGCCGCGCTGGCGGGGGCCGACGATCCGGTGGGCCGCATGCTGGACGAAAAGCTCACCGTGGCCCAGCGCAACAACGCCTGTTTTGCCCTGCGCGGCAACCGCTCTCCCGAAGTCATGGCCGCTATGCGCGGCGTCTTGGCCAGCGACGTGGTGCGGGCCTGCGCGGCGCGCAACCTGCGGGAAGCGGGTGCTGTGGATGAGCTCGCTAACGCTCTGTCCGCGCCGGAGCCGGCAGTCCGCGCAGTGGCTGCGCGCGAACTGGGATCTTTCGAACGGCCCGAGTTGATCGACATGCTGGTGAAAGCGGCGCACGATCCGAATTTGCTGGTGGCCACCAACGCCGTCATGGGGCTGGGCCAATATCACGATCGCGCCGTGCTGCCTAAACTGCTGGACTTGGCCGCCGGTGGCGGCGCGGTGGGCGTGTCCGCTCTTAGCCGCGCGGCACAGTTCGATGAACCCGCCGCCCTCCCGGTGGCCCGTAAGCTGCTATCGAGCAACGATCCGGCCGGCAAGCTGATCGCGCTGCTTATCGTGGGACACTGCGGCGACGCCTCGGATATGCCCCGCCTGCGCGAGCTGGCCGCCAAGAGCGAACCGCTGGGCATTCGCGGCCGCGGGTTCGGTTTAATGCCCGCGCTGGACGTGTCGCTGGCGGCCAGGAACGCCATCGAAGGGATCGAAAAAAGACAGTCGCGAGAACACGTGCAAGCGAGCAAATAGCGGCCGGAGGGACTACACCAGTTCTTCCGGCGCGCGCACGATGCGCGACAGCTCGCCCTGATCGAGCCAGTTCAACTCGCAGGCCGCGCAATCGTCGATTACCACGTTGCCCGGGCCGCCGTAGAAGTGCGTATCCATCTGGCGGCCGCAGCGCGGGCAGCGGATCTGGCGCCGCAACTCCTGCGGGTCGGCAGGACGCGCTATGTTCCATGCCCCGCCCTGCTTGGCGCGCAAGTCGTCCAGCAGGGATACAAATACCTCAACCGGAATCAGGCTGCCGCGGCACTGCGTGCAGTAGAACAGCTTGTGCCCATCCATGGATGCCTGCGCCAGCGGGACCGTGCAAACCGGGCACGCGAAATCGGAAGTGTCGCTGAGCACGCAGACGTTGTCTTCGTTTTTCTGGCTGTAATAAACGCTCCCGCAATAGCTGCATCTCCAGGATTCCAGACTCTTATCGGGCTGCATGTGCGCGCCGCAATTGGGACAATCCATGCGGCGGCCTTATGCTTGCGCCTTGCCGCATTCCGGGCAGAACCTTGCCGCCCGGGAGACCGCCTTGCCGCATGCCGGACAGAATCTGGTATCGCCGCCATGGATAGCGTTCGTCGTCGATTGGATAATGGCTTGTCCCAACGCCACTCCCGCCCCTAATCCCACGCCCGCGCCAGCCGCGCCGCCGGGGTTAGCCGCTGCGACTTGCACGGCCTGAGCGGCCTGGAATTGCGTATACTGGCTCAGGTTGCCTGCGATGTTCATCCCGATCCGCTGGTCCAGCACCTTTTGCAATTCATCGGCCAGCGAAAGATTCTCGATTACGAAGGAATGCAGCGCCAGCCCTAGCGCGGACCAAGCAGTTTGCAGTTGCGCCGCTACTTTTTCCGCCAGCGCCGCCTGGTTCGCCGCCATATCGAGAAATGCCACTTCGGCCGGCGCGATGACGTCGGTAATCCGGGCGACGATCGTGTTGCGAAGCTGGCCCTCCAGGTCTTCGACACGGTAGACATCCCGCGTGCCGCAGACGTTGGTGAAGAAAACTCGCGGGTCGGCAATCCGATATGCGTAAATGCCGTAAGCACGCAGCCGCGCGCCTCCGAATTCCCTCTCGCGAAACGTTATCGGCGTAGGCGTGCCCCACCGCTGATCCATCTGCAGGCGCGTGGAAAAGAAATACACGTCGGATTTGAAAGGCGACTCAAACCCTTTATCCCAATTCAACAGATCGGTCAGCAACGGCAGGTTGCGCGTGTTGAGGGTGTGCAGCCCAGGCCCCAGGACATCCGCAACCTTGCCTTCGTTTACAAACGCCGCCATCTGCGATTCCCGCACCGTCAACTGTCCGCCGTTCTGAATCTCCATGTCGGCCATGGGATAACGAGTGGCCAGGACGCCGTCCTCCGGCTCATTCCACTGAATGACATCGATAAACTGTTTTTCCAGAAAGCTTCGGATCGACATACCGCTCCGCCGTCATTTTCCGTTAGGTTAACGAGATAGTCAATATGCCAAAAGGTTAGCAGCGGTCCCTCCGCATCGCAGGCCAATCGGCGAAAACTTGCGGCGTTACAATCAGGCATGCTCACCCGCAGGGAAGGAATCCAAGCGGCCGCGCTGACGGCCCTCTCTTATGCGCGCGTCCTGGGCGCCAACGATCGTATCCAGTTCGGACTCATCGGATGCGGCGAACGCGGTCTCTACGTCGCCTCCATCTTTCAGAAAACTACGCAAGTAGATGTCCGGGCCGTGTGCGACGTTTTTGGCGACCGCACGGACCAGGCGGTGGTACAGGCCGCCGGCGCGCAGCCCTTTAGCGACCATCGCCGGCTGCTGGAATTGCAAGGCCTGGACGCCGTGTTGATCGCCACGCCGGACCACTGGCACAAGGCCATCGCCATCGACGCGCTCAACGCCGGCAAGGACGTTTATGTCGAGAAGCCCCTTACCCGCTTGCGCGAGGAAGGCCCCGAAATCGTGCGCGCCGCGCGCGTGAACAACCGCGTATGCCAGGTGGGCATGCAGCAGCGCTCCGGCGAAGTCTATCTGGAAGCGCGCGAACGGTTCGTGCGCTCCGGCATGTTGGGCAAAGTCTCGCACGTGGATTGCGTGTGGCACGGCGGCGCCAACCGGAACTTGCCTTCCGAACCCGCCCGGAAGCCGGCCAATCTCGACTGGGTGCGCTTTCTTGGGCCTGTGAAATACCGCGACTGGAATCCCGCGCAATATCTCGATTTCCGCGCCTTCCTCGATTTCGGCGGCGGGAAACTTACCGATTTCGGCGCACACTGGATCGACGTGGCGCACATGTTCATGGACCAGGATGGCCCGCTCTCCGCCGTGGCGGCCGGCGGCGTTTACTACGACCATCACGACGGACGCACCGCGCCCGATACCATCAGTGCGCTATTCGAATATCCTGGCGGGTTCACAGTCGGTTTCATTTCGCTCGCAATCGACAACGGCCCCGCATACAAAGTAGAGTTCCTGGGATCGGGCGGGCGGTTGCTGGTCGATCGCAACCATTACGAGTTCCGCGCCGCCGAGAAAGGCGCGGAGCCGGTAATCCAGCGCTTCCCCGGAGATATCACCGGCCAGCATGTGCGCAATTTTCTGGATTGCTGCCGCTCGCGCAAACTGCCGAACGCGGACGTCTACATCGGGCATCGCGCCGCGCAGGCCGCGCTGCTCGCCAATCAGAGCTACGTGGAGAGGCGGCGCATCCGCTTCGATCCGCAAAGCGAAGAAGTGCTGCCATTTTCCGCATAGTCAGTCCGCGTCCGCGGGAATAAATCGGGAGTATCATCGTATTCAACAGATAGGAGGAATTCCCAGTGCATAAAACGCTTCTTCCCCTTTGGCTGGCGGCCGCGATGGCCGGCTGCGCAACCTCCGCGATGCTGCCCGACCCGGCCATCGACATAGACCGCGCCGCGCCGAAGCACAAAGACACTGCCGTGTTCGCGGGCGGCTGTTTTTGGGGTGTCGAAGCGATCTTCGAGCAGCTAGTGGGCGTGGACCATGTGCTGGCTGGATTCGCGGGCGGCGATGCCATCTCCGCTCATTACGAGATTGTCAGCACCGGCCTCACGCACCATGCGGAGTCGGTCGAGATCACCTACGACCCCGCGAAAATCACCTACGGCCAGCTCTTGAAGATCTTCTTTGCCGTAGCACACGATCCTACGCAAAAGGATCGCCAGGGCCCGGACAGCGGCCCGCAATATCGATCCGCGATCTTCTACAAGGATGTCGAACAGAAGCGCATCGCCGAAGCTTACATCAAGCAACTCAGCGATGCGCAAGTATTCAAGAGACCGATCGTCACCGAAGTAACCGCGCTCAGCCATTTCTATCCGGCCGAAGGATATCACCAGCAATTCGTCAAAAAGAATCCCGATTATCCCTACGTAGTCTATAACGACCTGCCCAAGCTGGCTACGCTTAAGAAGGAATATGCGCCAATGCTGAAGACAATGCTGAAGAACGAAGCCAAATGATCTGTCTCACTGCTGCTCGTCCGCCGATGGACCATAAATCGCCGGTACCGGCACATCGTTCAACCGTAGATACACGGTCAGTTGCGCGCGGTGGTGGATCGTGTGGTTCATGACGAAGCTGCGGATGCACGCAATGCGTGGCATGCTGAGCAGGGTTTCGCCTCCCGCCAGCAGAGACCAGGTTTTCGCCAGGTGCTCGTCGCCGGCGCCGGCCAATGCGGTGCGCGCCGCGGCAGCGTTCTTATCAAACAGCATCAGCAATTCCGCCCGCGATGCGGCGGGTTCCTCCTTATAAGGCGGCGCGCCGGGGGGCGCTACGTCGAACGAATCCCTCTCGATGGTATCCACCATCCAGCCCGTCATGTTGGCGATGTGCGTCGCCAGCGATGCCATGCTGAAGGATTTCGGATGCGGCTTCCAAGCGAACTTATCCTCCGGGCACCGCTCCAGGACTTTGCGGGTGCTGGCCATCTCTTGATCGAATTCCGGCAGTAGGGCGTCACGAATCATATGGGTGTTCCTCCTTCGCCTATATTCGCTTTTTGTTCGCCTCATGTCAAGCCCCGATTTGTAAAAATTTCGAGGCTCTGGGTGTATACTACGGAGAGCTTGGTTCCAAAATGACGATCGTCGTCAGGTCCCTTTTCGCCTTATGCTTGCTGGCCGCCGTCATGCGCGCCCGGCGCCCCAACCTCCATGAAGAATTTCTCCTGTCCCGCCGGAGAGCAGATACAGAGCATGCGTACCGGCCTCGTGGAAGCGTTGTGAAACTGATG
>Ga0116135_1001726_pt1 | contig 10603 bp, 9 predicted proteins | sample June2015DPH_20_1_FD_89738 | JGI IMG/M metagenome (GOLD analysis project Ga0116135, IMG submission 89738) | Peatland microbial communities from SPRUCE experiment site at the Marcell Experimental Forest, Minnesota, USA - June2015DPH_20_10 | ecosystem: Environmental > Terrestrial > Soil > Wetlands >... | reverse complement strand
CGGCGGCCGCGGGGGCTGGATAGGAAGCAGGCCCGCCATAGGCCATGGTATCGAGGTCGCTTTGCGGCTGCGCGGTTGCGACCGGAGAGGTCGTGTGCATGCAGCCCGACAGCGCGAGCGCGGTCATGGCGGCAATGATCGGCAATCGAAACGCGCGCGCAACCCGCACCGGAGCCATCCCCTCAAGCGAGACAGCTTCAGTCTTGCACCGGTTATGGTTAACAAACGGTTTTTTTGCCGCCAGATGTCCAAAGCGAATCTGCAAAGTCCGCCGTGAAAGGCCGTCGCCGGCCTTTCACGCGCCCTTGCACATCATGATGCCAAGCGATCAGGCCGCGGTGACGCCAGCGCCGATAGGACACGACACGCCGGTGCCGCCAAGCCCGCAATAGCCGGCCGGGTTCTTGGCCAGATATTGCTGGTGATAGTCTTCGGCGAAATAGAATTCGCCCGACGGCGCGACCTCGGCGGTGATGGTGCCGAGCCCCTTGACGGACAGCGCCTTTTGATAGGCGGCCTTTGAGGCGTCCACCGCTTTGCGTTGGGCGTCGCTGAACGTGTAGATCGCGGAACGATACTGAGTGCCGACGTCATTGCCCTGACGCATGCCCTGGGTCGGGTTGTGGCTTTCCCAGAACGTCTTCAGGAGTTGGTCGTACGAGATCACCCGGGGATCGAACACCACCAGCACCGCTTCGGTATGACCGGTGCGGCCGGAACATACCTCCTCATAGGTGGGATTCCTGGTATGCCCGCCCGCATAGCCCACGGCGGTGGTGTAGATGCCGTCGCCGAGTTCCCAGAATTTGCGCTCCGCGCCCCAGAAGCAGCCGAGTCCGAACACCGCCTGCTCCAGACCCGCGGGATAGGGCGGCTGCAGCGGATGGCCGTTGACGAAATGGCGGACAGCGGTCGGGATCGGATCGGCGCGGCCGGGAAGCGCCTCGGCGGCACTCGGAAGTGCAGTGGTTTTGCGCATGAACAACATGGATGACCTCCCTGCGAGATGCACTCGAACTTACGTCAATAATGTGCGCGCTTGATATATGTCTTTACGCGGATAACGGCAGCCCCGTTACGCCAGGCAGCCGCACTTAGGCAACGCCGTCCCCGGTCAGTTCCGCGAATAGCCGATCAATGGCTTGCGCGGCCGGAACAGCAGCATCAGCAAAATACCCAATACGCCCATCACGGCAAAAACCGGCTGGTCCAGGATCACCTTGACGATACTGTTCCAGAGCCAGGGCGCGTGTCCCTCGACCCAGGCCCGGAAGGCCTGCTGGCTGGATTGATGGATATCGTTCCAGAACTGGCCGAACCGGGTAAACCGCAGGGTCTGATCGGCGACCCAGCGGGCCCCGTCATAGACCATGAAGATAAATCCGCCGGCCAGCAGCAGCAGCCCCACAAGGCGGAAAAAACCGCGGATCATGCGTCACCTTATATCTATTGCATGTCTACTGCGCCGGAAAGCGCCGTCAGCCCTTAACGGGGCAGCTTGGGAAATTCAACCTCATCAGCACCTTATCGGCTTTTTCGCGGCCAGCCTTCCAGCCCCAAAGAGGCCGGAAGGCGTTGACGCTGCAAAGCGCGCCCTCTATAAGACCGCCAATGGCGGCGGGCGCAATCCCGCCGCCGCTGTTCTTTGAGCAATGTCGCCATGTGAGTACAGGCTCCGATTGAGCCATAGGCTCCGAGAGTGGCTTTCTCGCAGAACACCCGGAAATCATATCAGCGTCGATCACGTGGTTGAACTGTCGGCAAGCGCAAGCCTGACCACCCGCGATCGGTCACCGTCGAAGGACATTTGAGAACATGGCCAATACCACTTCCGCCAAGAAGGCGACCCGCAAGATTGCTCGCCGCACCATTATCAATAAGTCGCGCCGCACCCAGATGCGTGGCGCGGTTCGAAACGTCGAAGAAGCGATCAAGAGCGGCGACCGCGACGCGGCACTGAAGGCGATGGCGCATGCGGAACCCGAACTCATGCAGGCAGCGCAGCGCAACATCATTCACAAGAACAATGCGAGCCGGAAGGTTTCGCGGTTGGCGCATCAGATCGCCAAGCTCGCGAAATAAACGGATCGAACCAGACATTCGTCAAAAAGCCCGGCAGCGCCGGGCTTTTTTATTTCAGTATCATATTGCTCAGTAGATTGCGTTACTCTGCAGATTGCAGCGTACGGAAGAATTCCGTGGCATCCGTATTTTTACTGACGCCATGTCGCGATGCGGACTTAAGATGCCGATGATGGCCACGACGATATTTGCTGTTGGCCGCTGAGCGGCCACGCTTTTCAAATAGCAATCGCGACAACGTCGCTGCATTCAACAGCCCTGCAGGGTTACCCTGTATCGACGAGCAAAAAAAAACGCGCTTGCGTAGTCACTTATCGGCATAGCGGGGAGCAGTTGTTCGAAAATTCCGTTCTGCCGCACGCCAAAGTAAATATTTTATGAATTTATTTTGGGCAATCGCGAGAAATGTGACAGCGGCTCGTCATTTCGAATCTGTGCACAGATTCAAAACCTTGCCGCTTTGCGCGAAAAGCCGCTGCCTGATTTGGCGAACCGAAGTCGTTTTTACCGGCACCCGTGTTGAATCATTTTCGTTGCGGGAAACAGGGCATGATGTATCTCTTAGAACGTTCGCGGCGCCCACGGCTCTTGAGACCAGCGCGGTTTAAGGATCGGGGCGGACGTGCAAATCGGCGGCGGTGTGCGCGTTGGCGACGCTTTCCAAGCGATTGTCGGATAAAAACTCATAGCAATATGAGGATGGCGGGTCTGTGTCGAAATTTCTCAGGCGAGGCGCTTGCGCCTCGTTCGCTTTGAACAAGAGAGATACGCACCAGCCAGCCACGACGGCGCCGAAGGCGAGGCACGCGGGCGGGTTGGAATGAGCGGGCTGAGCGGAATGGCGTAGCGGCTGAACGATTTGAGTTTCAGGCGTCGCCGATCGAATTTTAAAACATCTGGAATGACAACTTGCCGTGGGCAACCACGGCAGGAGGGGGAGGTCGTATGCCTAACGGAATGATCGCGGTTTGCAGTCAAATGACATTTTCAAACGATTCTGTTCTGGACGCCTTGGATACTGCCTGTACGCGGCCTCCCGCGCGAACTCCTGACACGCCGTCGAGTACGCGCTGACCTCGCGGACGCTTCAATCTTTCAGCCGATGATTTGCCTGACGGCGCTTCGCCGAACGGCCGGTCTATGTCTGAGAGACGACGCCCCGCTTGAGGTCACCCCGCCGCGGAAATCCCGCGCGGAAGTTTCACCATCACCTTTACTCCTTCAGAGAAGTCGTCAGGCAATGAACAATATGGAACAGGATCGCTGGTCACGTGTGAAGGGTCGGTTGCGATCGAGTGTCGGAGAAGACGTCTATACGAGCTGGTTTGCGCGCATGGATCTGGAAAGCGTCCAGCCGGAAAGCGTCCACCTTTCGGTTCCGACGCGATTTCTCAAGAGCTGGATCCAGGCGCATTACGCCGAGCGCGTTCTGACCTGCTGGCAGGCCGAGATGCCCGAAGTGCACCGGATCGATCTCACTGTGCGCACCGCGATGCGCTGCGCGGCGCCGGCGAAGGAGGCTGCCACGCCGCTCGATCCGCGCCGTACGGAGCGGTCCGATGGCCGTCCCGCGCCCGAATTGCGCGCGACCGCGATCGCGCCGGTGTCCGCCAGTCATGACGCGCTCGGCGGCTCGCCGCTCGATCCGCGCCTGACATTCGGCAGCTTCGTCATCGGCCGCTCCAATACGCTGGCCCACGCTGCGGCGCGCCAGGTCGCGGAAGGTCGCCGCGGCGACAGCGTGATGTTCAATCCGCTCTACATCCACGCCGGCGTCGGCCTGGGCAAGACCCATCTGTTGCAGGCAGTGACCTGGGCCGGCAACTCCGGCAGCGAACGCAAGGTGCTGTATCTCACTGCGGAGAAATTCATGTACGGCTTCGTCGCAGCGCTGAAGACGCAGACGGCGCTGGCATTCAAAGAGGCGTTGCGTGGCATCGACGTGCTGGTGATCGACGACCTGCAATTCCTGCAGGGCAAATCGACCCAGGCCGAATTCTGTCACACCTTGAATGCGCTGATCGACGCCGGTCGCCAGGTGGTGATCGCGGCGGACCGTCCGCCCTCCGACCTCGAGAGCCTCGATGATCGCGTGCGTTCCCGGCTTGCCGGCGGCCTCGTGGTCGAGATGGGATCGCTCGGCGAAGAGTTGCGGCTTGGCATCCTCAAGTCGCGCGTCGCCGCCGCCCGCGCGCATCATGCGAGCTTCGACGTGCCGGCGCCGGTGCTGGATTATCTCGCCCGCACCATCACCCACAATGGCAGGGATCTCGAGGGCGCCATCAATCGCCTGCTGGCGCACAGCAAGCTCAACGCGCAGCCGGTCACCCTGGAAATGGCCGAGCGCGAAGTGCGCGACCTGGTCCGTCCGCAGGAACCCAAGCGCATCAAGATCGAGGACATTCAGCGGGTAGTGGCCCGGCAATACAATGTCAGCCGCTCCGACCTGTTGTCGTCGCGCCGTACCGCGAATGTGGTCCGCCCGCGCCAGGTCGCGATGTATCTGGCCAAGACCCTGACGCTGCGATCGCTGCCCGAAATCGGCCGCCGGTTCGGGGGACGGGACCACACCACGGTGCTGCATGCCGTGCGCAAGATCGAGGCGCTGGTGACCAAGGACGTCTCGTTGTCCGAAGAGGTCGAATCGCTCAAGCGTCAATTGCAGAGCGAGTGAGCGCAACTGCCTCGTTTGCGGGCGCAATCGACCCGTGATCCCGGCGGACGCCGGGATTTTGCGCCGCAGAGGCGCCTTTGGCCGCGGTCACCGAGACCTTCGGTACCAACCGACGCCCCGGGGGCAGCGGGTCCTGGCGCATGCCGGGACCATAGCCGGTTTCCCAGCAAAACGTGGGGAACGGGATAACGCATCTCTTGCGCTTGCGGGCCATCCGCGCCACCTTGGGGTCCCCCCTTAGGGTTTGATCAAATCCAGCTTTGATCGGGCTTTTCGGGTTTCAAATGCCGCGGCGCGCCTTCGGGGCCGCCCGGCTTTTCCATCTTCGGATCAGGCGGGTATTGCAATGAAGGTTACCGTCGAACGCGCGCAACTCCTGAAATCGCTGGGTCACGTCCATCGCGTGGTCGAGCGCCGCAACACCATTCCGATCCTCGGCAACGTGCTGATCCGCGCCGAAAATGCGCGGCTGTCGCTCAAGGCCACCGACCTTGATCTCGAGGTCACCGAGACGCTGGCGGCGGAAACCGGAACCGCCGGCTCGACCACCGTGCCGGCGCATATGTTTTATGACATCGTGCGTAAATTGCCCGAAGGCGCGCAGATCGTGCTGGAAGGCGATGGCGACCGCTCGGTGCTGGCGATCCGCGCCGGCCGTTCGCGCTTCACGCTGCAGACCCTGCCGGAAAACGATTTCCCCGATCTTGCCGCCGGCGACATGACGCATTCGTTTACGCTCGCCGCCGCCGATATGAAGCGGTTGATCGATCGCACGCAATTTGCGATCTCGACCGAGGAAACCCGTTACTATCTCAATGGCATCTATCTGCACGCGGCCGGCAGCGCCAAGGCTGCGACCCTGCGCGCGGTCGCCACCGACGGACATCGCCTCGCCCAGATCGACCTGGCTTTGCCCAAGGGCGCCGCCGGCATGCCGGGCGTGATCGTGCCGCGCAAGACGGTCGGCGAAGTGCAGCGCCTGATCGAGGACAACGAGGCCGAGGTCGGCTTAGAACTTTCGCAAGGCAAGATCCGCTTTACCATCGGCAATGTGGTGCTGACCTCGAAACTGATCGACGGCACCTTTCCGGATTATGGCCGCGTGATCCCGCAGAACAACGACAAGGAACTGATCGTCGACAAGAAGGATTTCGAGGCTGCGGTGGACCGCGTCTCGACGATCTCGAGCGAGCGCGGCCGCGCGGTGAAGCTGGCGCTGTCCGCGGGCAAACTGGTGCTGTCGGTGACCAACCCGGATTCCGGCAGCGCGACCGAGGAACTTGAAGTCGAGTATGCTTCCGATCCGCTCGATATCGGATTTAATTCGCGCTATCTGCTGGACATCGCGGCCCAGATCGAAGGCGAGGTCGCGGTCTTGAGGCTGGCCGATCCCGGTTCGCCGACCCTGGTGCAGGACAAGGATTCCAAAGGCGCGCTCTACGTCCTGATGCCGATGCGGGTGTGATAACCACCTACCGTCATTGCCGGGCTTGACCCGGCAATCCATCAATCTTCGAAAAATGGCCTATTGGGTATATATTCTCGCAAGTAAGCCCGGTGGAACGCTGTATATCGGCGTAACGAATAATCTGGTGCGGCGGATTTACGAGCACCGTGAGGGCTTGGCAGAGGGATTCACCAAGCGGTACGGTGTCAAAACATTAGTTTACTTTGAGTCACTCGAGATAATCGCCGCAGCGCTACAACGGGAAAAGAACATCAAGCATTGGTCGCGCGAGTGGAAAATCGACCTGATCGTTGCGAGCAACCCCGATTGGCGAGATTTGTTCGAAGATATTGTCCGCTAACGCGGACGATGGATTGCCGGGTCAAGCCCGGCAATGACGTTAAGTCATGACCGCCTCCCGCATTCACCGCCTCACGCTCACGCACTTCCGCAACTATCGTGCGGCGAGCCTTGAGACGTCCGGTGACGTGGTCGTGCTGGTGGGTCCCAACGGCGCGGGAAAGACCAATTGCATCGAGGCGATCTCGTTTCTGTCGCCCGGACGCGGCTTGCGCCGCGCGACGCTCGATGATGTCGCCGACAATCAGGGCGACGGCTCATGGGCGGTGTCCGCCGAAGTCGAAGGCGCGCTTGGATTGGCCACGCTCGGCACCGGCATCGATGCGCCGGGCGCCGAGGCGTCCGCCGCCGGCCGGCGCTGCCGCATTGACCGCGAGCCGGTGACATCGGCCGCGGCGTTCGGCGATCATCTGCGCATGGTGTGGCTGACGCCATCGATGGACAGCCTGTTCCTGGGCGCGGCGTCGGAGCGGCGGCGGTTTTTCGATCGCCTGGTGCTGGCGATCGACAGCGAGCATTCGGCGCGGGTGTCGGCGCTCGACCGCTCCTTGCGTTCGCGCAACCGGTTGCTGGAGGTGCGCAACTACGACGACCATTGGTGCGACGCAATTGAGCGCGAAACCGCGGAACTCGCGGTCGCGGTGGCGGCGATGCGCGGCCAGACCGTGGCGAAACTCGCAGCCATGCTGCGTGCGCGCGGCGAAACGTCGCCGTTTCCCTCGGCGCAGATCATGCTCGACGGCTGGATGGAAAACGCGCTGCTGTCGGAGCCGGCCACGGCGGTGGAGGATCGTTACCGGGAGATCCTGCGCGGCAACCGCGCGCGCGATGCCGTCGCCGGCCGCACGCTCGATGGTCCGCACCTCACCGATCTGCAGGTGATCTACGCACCGAAAAACATGCCGGCCCGCGACGCCTCTACCGGTGAGCAGAAGGCGCTGCTGATCGGCCTCGTGCTGGCACACGCCAGTCTGGTCGCGGAGATGACCGGCATTACGCCGCTATTGCTGCTCGATGAGGTGGTGGCCCATCTCGACCCTTCCAGGCGCCTGGCGCTGTTCGGCGAACTCGCAAAACTTGGCGCGCAGGTCTGGATGACCGGCGCTGACCCGGCGGCGTTCGCCGGCATCGGCGCATCGGGCGAGATTTTCGGCGTCGATTCCGGCCAGATCGCCCGCCGCAGCTGACGCATATACGCGCCAACTCCGGGGCGCAGATATCACCGCGACGGGTTCGGCGATGAGGATGTTCGTCCCCGAAGCACCTGGTCGATGATGGATTGCATCAGGAACACCGATGCTTTTTCGGTCAGGTGCACCTGATCGCTCGCCGAGATGTCTTTCGCCGTATCGCCGATCCGCGCCAGACAGCCGTCCGCGTTGCATAGCGTATCCCACACCGAAATGAACTCTGCGCCGAGCGGCACCAGTTTCTCACGCAGGCGCGCGCCGGACGAATCGGCTTCGGCGCGATCGGAGCGCTCTGGAATCAGGCGGTGATGCAGCATGAAATAGCGCAGTACCTCGTTCGGCAATCCGCGCTTCCACCACGGCACCGAGCCCAGCACAATGATGCGGGCGCCGGTCTGTTGCTTCAGCGCCTTGACGGTCTCGGCCACGCCGTCGAGTGATCCGCCCCAGGTGCCGTGCAGCAGCACGATATCGGGCTTGATCTTAAGGGCCAGCACCAGGACCTTGTCATTGATGGCGCGGCAGTTGGGCACACCGGCGATGTCGGTGTTGAGCGCCGGGATGCAGGAGCTGGAGGTAAATTGCGCGATGCCGAAATCGCGGGTTTCCTGGGCCTTGCGCAGGCCGGGCAACAACGCGCCGGCCGTCGAATCCCCCCACAACAAAATCAGCGGACGGCGGTCACGATCGACGCAGCTGTCGGCGAACGACATTTCACGGCTGAGATCGAGCAGGCATTCATGGAGCCGCCATTTTGAAGAATCGGTTCGCACGTCCGTCATCTCGCGAATTTGCGCCGGCAACCGGAAATCGAACCCGCGTCCCGCAACGATCACGCCGCCGGCCAGCGCGACCAGCCCCATGCCCGCACACAGGCCGGCGATCCCACGCCGGTTTGGACGGCCAAATCGAAACGGCACTTCGACCAGCCGATAGGTCAGCGCCGCCAGCGCAAAGCTCAGTGCGACGATGAGCGCGCGCTCCAGCAGCGTCAGCGGGGCGAATTTGATGATTCCGAAAAATACCAATAGCGGCCAATGCCAGAGATAGAGCGGATAGCTGATCAGTCCGATCCTGACCATGGCCGGGCTGGACAGCAGATGCCGGCAGCCCCAGGCCGCGGGCGCCGACAGCAGCAACGCGGCGCCGGCGACGGGCAATAGCCCCCACCAGCCCGGAAAAGCGCTTTTGGAATCAAGAACACCGGCGGCGATCGCGATCAGCACCAATCCGGCGGCGGCGCGCAAATTGCTGGCGGCGCTGGTGTGACGGAGCTGGTTCCAGCCGCAGGCCAATACGCCACCGGCCAGCAATTCCCACGCCCGGGTGAATGGCAGATAGAAGGTCGCCACGGGATCCGAGCCGATCAGCGCCACGTTGAGCGCGAAGGATGCGAGGCCGAGCACCGATGCCACCGCCAGAAGGCTCAGGCGCAAGCGGGCGGCCAGCATCAGGATCAGCGGCCAGCACAGATAGAACTGCTCCTCGATGCCCAGTGACCACAGATGCAGCAGTGGCTTCCTGCCGGATTCGATGTCGAAATAGCCCGACTGCAGCCATAGCGCGATGTTCGAGACGAAGGCGGCACTGGCAAAGACGTCGGCGCTGAGCTGCGCGTAGGCCAATGGCAGCATCCACAGCCAGCCCAGCACCAGCGTCGCGCCGAGCACCACGATCAGGGCCGGGAAAATCCGCCTGATCCGCCTGGCGTAGAAGGCAAGCAGGCCAAACTGCTGCTGATCGAGCTCGCGCGCGATGATGCCGGTTATCAGAAAACCGGAGATCACGAAAAAAATATCGACGCCGATAAAGCCGCCCGGCATGGCTTCCGGAAAGGCGTGAAAACACACCACCAGCGTCACCGCGATCGCGCGCAGGCCATCAATATCCGGCCGATATCGGTCTGAAGGCTGGGACAAGTCAGGCCAATCCAAAGCTCGCGCCAACGACGCAGCGCGTCGGCGCAAGTCCTCTGGACCCCGCGACGCAGGTGTCCCTCTCTAGCAGGTCTCCGGCGCTCTGCCATGGCGGCCAAAACCGACGCTTCGGAGACCCAAAATGGTCATGCGAATCGCGCTTTTGCGAAGCCGCCGAATCGGCGTCCGCGCGCCTTGAAAAACCATTGAAAAACCCCATTTATTCAATAGTTTATTGACACAGACTTTGCGCTAGGCGCATCGCGCCTTTCATGGCACAAATAAGTGAATCAGCGCCTGTTTTGCGCCGCTGATTCGGGACATCCTCGAAGGCCTCACATGACAGAACCTGCCCGGCAACCGATCGCCGACACTGAGCATTCCATTCCTATCGAATATGGTGCGGAATCGATCCGGGTTTTGAAGGGCCTCGATGCCGTGCGCAAGCGGCCGGGCATGTATATCGGCGACACCGATGACGGCTCCGGCCTGCATCACATGGTCTACGAAGTCGTCGACAACGCCATCGATGAAGCGCTCGCCGGCCATGCCACCGCGGTGGAAGTCGTGCTCAACGCCGACGGCTCCGTCACCGTGCGCGATGACGGCCGCGGCATTCCCGTCGATATTCACAAGGGCGAGGGCATTTCCGCCGCCGAGGTCATCATGACCCAGCTGCATGCCGGCGGAAAATTCGACCAGAACTCCTACAAGGTGTCCGGCGGGCTGCACGGCGTCGGCGTCTCCGTCGTCAACGCACTGTCGAGCAAATTGCAATTGCGGGTCTGGCGCGACGGCAAGGAGCATTTCATCGAATTCGCCCATGGCGATGCGGTGGCGCCGCTCAAGGTGATCGGCCCGGCCGATAGCAAACGCGGCACCGAGGTAACGTTCACCGCCTCGTCCGAGACATTCACCAATGTCGAATACGACT
>Ga0116135_1001722_pt1 | contig 10615 bp, 5 predicted proteins | sample June2015DPH_20_1_FD_89738 | JGI IMG/M metagenome (GOLD analysis project Ga0116135, IMG submission 89738) | Peatland microbial communities from SPRUCE experiment site at the Marcell Experimental Forest, Minnesota, USA - June2015DPH_20_10 | ecosystem: Environmental > Terrestrial > Soil > Wetlands >... | reverse complement strand
TGGAGCCGAACTTCCTGCGTCGTATCTGGGGTGACCGTCATTGGTGAGTTCGCCACGCGCGCGCACAAAGGAGCAAGTAATACGTGCACCGTGGTTGCCAAACCAACTGCAAAGTCCCTGCACCGGAAGGCGTTCAGGTTGTTAGGTTTTCAGGCTTACCGGCGCACGGGCCGTCAAGGCATCCGGAGCAACGAAGCGTCTTAAGCCGCAGTGCCGGGCAATTTGGCGCGGCGATTGCTCGCAAGACAGAATCGCAATATCGATGACTATGCCCGCAGCTTATCTTCGCCCTTCTGCACACTCGGCACCTGGACGGACCTATGGACGAGTGGGGATAACAACTCAACCAACAGGTAGCTACTGCACAGGAGGGTGATCCAGAAGATGGGCCGGCGATAACGATCGGAAAATTGCGTGAGGTAATACACCAGCGGAAACATCACGAGCCACAGCATCATCAAGAGCGCAGCTGCTCGATGACTGTGCCACATTAGGAGTAGCCCCGGGATACTGAGCAGTGTGGACAAATAGGTTATCCACTCAGTGCGCGAGAGCCGCGGTTGCTGAAGGGGATTACCGGATGCGTTTGGAAACCAGAACGCCACAAAACGCTGCGCAGTCAGGGACAGAAAACGATCGGGATTATTTCTGATCCAATTCACCCCTTCGTGAAGCCGGACATGATTGTAGGAGGCCTCGCCCAGTTGGCGAACGCGCAGAGCTTCGTCGTAGCTCACGTTCGGATGCGTGGCTCCAAAACATCCGCTTAGGTCGTTCAGGACATAAGAAAAAGCTGCACAAGGGCTATTGGAAACGCCGATTTCCAGACCAAAATTGTCTCTCACCAGGATCAGCTCGTGAAAGACAGCGGCGTTCCTCACGATCCAGGGTGAGATGACCAGGAGCGGTATTGCCGCCAGCCAGAATAGCGTCTTCCAATCGTATTGAGATATCAACCGCAAACATAAGAGCCACGCCCCGAACGCAAGCACGGGCACGGGTGTTAGCAGAAGCAATTCTCCCCAAAGCACGCCGACTACGGCTACTTCCCTACCGGAAAGTCGACGGCGGAACGAACTGTACATGGGGAAAGCCAGCATCACGATGAAAAGTCCGGCGAAATCGTTCTCCCAACGAAGCAAAGTCACTCCCGTCAGGAGCCAAGCTCCGCCCGCCAGCGCGCCGGCGATCCAGCTCAATCCCATGTATTCCGCTAAGAAAGGTAGCAGGCAAAGTTGAAAACCAACCACTGCCTTTGTGACGATGCCTAAGGCGTAGTCGGCGCCCGCTCCTGCTCCAAACATTTTCATCAGGAGAGCAACGAGTGCGGGATAGCCGGGAGCGACATGTGCCGATGGTCCGGTGGCTAGCGGCGCAAATGGGTCGGAATAAGTACCTCGTGTGGCCAGCGAGTTGGCGAGAGCGATGGATTCAAAACGAGTGTTGGTCTGGGTCGCGAAGCGATTCCAGTGGACTTGATACAGCAGCATCGTCGCCGCGAAAAGTCCGATTCCCGACACCCAGCACCACAGCTTGAATTTCCCCATACGATGCCGACGTAGTACCCTTCCAGTGTCTCCGTGAAAATTCAGTATGCACTATTGGGTGGAAGCTCGGGCAGCGGGAATCGAACTAACGCAGCCGGCCCAAGTAACGTCGCGCGCAAGTTCGTCACAGAAGCTTTTCGTCAAGATCCCTGGTACTTCCTGCTTTCCGCAGTTGCTCTCATCTATGCACTGATAGCCGGGCTGCGCACTCTTGGCGAATACGATCTGTTTTGGCAGATGGCCACAGGCCGGTGGGTCGCGCAGCATCATGCCGTATTTTCCACCGATGTGTTTTCTTACACGGCACAGGGCCAGCCGTGGATCTATCCTGTCGGATCAGGATTGTTGTTCTATTGGACCTTTCTGCTCGGCGGGTACGCCCTCGTTTCGTGGTTGGGAGCGCTCAGCTGCGTTACAACAATCGCTCTTCTGTTGCGCCGTGGCTCTGCCGTGACCGCGGTGCTGGCGATAATTGCCGTCCCATTGATCGCCGCCCGCACGTCTCCCCGCGCGGACATGTTCACGGTAGTTCTGTTTGCCGCTTTCCTATCTATCCTGTGGGAGCAGTTCCAGACAGGCGCAGCGAAGCTATGGTTGCTTCCGCTTTTGATGGTGCTGTGGGTGAATCTGCACCTTGGCTTTGTTGCCGGGCTCGCGCTGGTTTGTGCGTACTTCGTCGCTGAGCTGGCACGGACGCTAAATCCTGCCCAGAAGAACTACGCCACTGGGCGGCTTAAGCTTGCCTTGCCGTGGCTTACTGCTACTTTTTTTGCGACGCTGGTCAATCCCTGGGGATGGAACATTTATCGCGCGTTGCTTCGTCAGAATGCTGCCATGGCGGTGCATTCGGAACGCATTACCGAGTGGGTGGGCCTGTCATTTACGTCGTCCACTCTAAAGCAGGCCTTGTCCGCCCGCGATCCCGCAAGTTCAGGTGAGTGGATATTGTTTGTGGCGATCCTCGCCATCATGGTTGCGGCGTTCCGCCGTCAATGGCCGCCAGCGATGTTGTTGGTTGGCGCGCTTGCCATCGCCCTACGGCACGTTCGCCTCCTGGCCTTGCTGGCGTGCGTGGTCGTGGTAGTGGGTGGTGCAGTTCTAAGCTCAGCTTTGGATTCGCAGCTCTCACGAGTACCGGACAGGCGGCTGTATTCCATTGTCGATAGCGGCCTCGCGACGATTCTGGTTTTACTCTGCGCTTTGCGTTGTGTGGATCTGGTCAGCAATCGCTATTACGTCAGCAGCCCTAATGAGATCAGGAATTTTGGAGCAGGGCTTTCATGGTGGTTTCCTGAACGTGCCATCGCATTTATCGAGCGAGAACATCTTCCTCCTCAGATCTTGAACACGTATGAAGAGGGTGGATTCCTGCTGTGGAGACTAGGCGCCGAATATCGAGATTACACCGACGGGCGAGCCATTCCTTTCGGTCCGACGATGTTCAATCATCTTCAGGAGGTGTTGGAGTCACCGCCCGATTCTTTCATGTGGCAGCGCGAGACGGAGAAGTACGAGATCAATACGGTCGTACTTTCTGTAGCCCGTTACGATGGTCTAAGGTTTGTGGGCTCCGTGCTTTCCGACTGGTGCGCCAGCGATAACTGGCGTCCCGTTTACCTCGACGAGGTTTCAGCAGTCTTTGTGCGGCGAACTCCGAAAACCGAAGCGTTAGTCGCGAAATTCTCAGTTCACTGTTCGAGTGTCACTCTTCCCGCAGAAATCGCACCCGGCAATCGGGCAGCCGAGTTCAATCGCCACGCTAACGCTGCTGCCCTGCTGCTAGCGCTGCAACGGGATCAGGAAGCGGCATCCTCAAGTGCGCAAGCTTTGTCCATTTTCCCCGATAGTGCGGCGCTTTGGTACATTCGCGGAAAGGCACTTCTGTTGACCGGAGACCTTGCGAATGCTGAGCGCGACCTGCTGCAATCGGCCCATCTCGAACCAAACGTGGCGACGTGGTCTGCCCTCGCCGACCTTTACCGTAACCAGCGGCGTTATCCGCCCGCCGCGAATGCCCTGGAGCAGTTGGTTACGATTTCGCCGCACCCAACGGCGCCTCTCATTCTGTTGGGCTACACCTATCTGCAGACGAACCAGCCTCAAGAAGCGATGAAGACGTTCAACCGTGCTGAAGGAACCACACCGCCAAACGAAGCTACTCCGGCACGGGCTGAGATCAACAATGGTCGCGCTTTTGCCTGGAGCGCTCTCGGCAACCTAAACCAGGCGGTATCCGCGCAAGAGAGAGCCGTACAACTTTCGCCGCAAAATGCTACCTATTGGAGGCGATTAGCGCAGCTGTACAGCGAACAAGGACGAACGGTTGAGGCCACACAGGCCAGCGAGCGGGCCGAAGCGCTGAACGGTGAACGATGAAACTATCCATAGCAGCCAAGAGCAACAACCCCATAAAATCCTAGAGCAAGACTGAATTGGCAAGGACTTCGGGCAGGGGCTTACCTCCCAGTCTCCGAGCAATTTGGCGCGCCGCGTGGAGAGAAGTGTGTCACAGCGCCGACGGATCACGTTTAAAAAGAACCATTTACGCTCGAGACCGTTTGGCAAACGAGGTGCTTTCAATTAAGTGAACCCTCCATAGTTGCAGTGCCCGCGATGGACGAGCCGACCAAGACGATCATGGCAAGCGAACTCACAACCCAACCGGCGCGCCATCCTTCCCAGGCCACCGCGAAGCCTGGACGGTCGTCGGTCGTTGGCCAATCGGCGGCCGCTGGATCGAGACGAAACTACGTCGAGTGGGCAGTTCTCCTGGCCTTGGTGGTGATCATGCTCGCACAACTGTGGGCGAGCATCACGAGGCTTTCCATCACCTCCGACGAAATCGACCACGTTCAGGCTGCTTACCGATATTGGCAATGTAACGACTTCGGCTGGAACCCAGAGCATCCCCCGCTGGTGAAGATGGTGGCCGCAGTACCCCTGCTCTTCATGCACGTCAACGACCCCATCCCACAAGCGTGCGGGCTCCCTGACAGCAAGGCGGATGACTTCATCGTGGGACACGCCTTTGTCTTCGCTAACCCCGAAAGCATGCTGACCGCGTCGCGAATGGCAGCTTCCATTTTCTCTGTCATTCTGCTGCTGACCGTGTGGTTCTTTGCACGAGCCATGTTCGGATTTCCGGTGGCCGTGCTGAGCGGCATTCTCGTAGCCTTCGACCCGACGTTTCTCGCTCACGGCGCGCTGGTCACAACCGATGTAGCTGCCAGTGCAGGCATTCTTTTGGCCGTGTACGCCGCTTATCGCTACGTGTTGGAACCAAATGTCACACGAACATTGGCTCTCGGTCTGGCGGTCGGATTTGCATTTTGTCTTAAGCATTCGACCATACTGCTCGCCGCTATTGTTCCCGTCTTATTGCTGGCCAACCTCGTTTTCTTCGATCGAGCCGAGTTCGGTCCGAAGCTACGTCGCGTGATGGGTGCGTTACTAGTGGTAGCTGTCGTCTCGCTCACGGTGCTGTGGGCGTGTTATGGATTCCGTTACGCGGCCCGTCCCGGTGACGCCGCAATCTGGAGTCCCCCAAGGCTCTCGCATGCGCATGGAACTATGGCAATAAAAGTCATTCCTCAACTTCAGAGCTGGCACGTTTTACCACAGGCCTATCTGGTTGGATTGCAGGATGTGCTGGTGGAGTCGGAGCTGGGACGGTCGTCGTTCTTGCTCGGTAAGCTTTATCGCAATGGCGCCTGGTTCTACTTCCCGGTAGCAGCATCGATCAAGTTCACGGTACCAGTGTTGCTGATGATGCTGGTGTCAGCGTTTTCCGTGGCGTTTTGGAAGAGACATCGCCGCGATCTGATGTTCCTGATCGTGCCCGCCATAATCTTTCTGGGATTCAGCATGAGTTCGAAGCTCAGCATTGGCGTTCGACATCTCTTGCCCATCCTCGCTTTCATGATGATCTTCGGCTGTGCTGGAGTGTGGGCACTCGCGCAAAATCGGCGGTGGATGCAAGTTGCGGTCATCGTATTGCTGATCTACCAGGCAGCTACGTCGCTGCATGCTTATCCGAACTACCTCAGCTACGCGAATGAGTTATGGGGCGGTCCAGGCGAGGCCTACAGGTATTTGGCGAACTCCGATGTGGATTGGGGCCAGGCGCAGATGATGGCTCGCGACTACATTGCGAAAACTCATCCCGCGAACTGCTTCTTCTTGCGGACTTATAACAACAAGAATCGGGACTACGGCATTCCGTGCGGCGGCATCTCGGAGATTCAATGGGACAAACTGGAGACGCCTTTTACCGGCACGTTGATCGTAAGCGCCAGCATGGTTGACGGAATCGGGGTGCGCGGCGCGAGCATTCAAACTCATCATACTTTCGCCGACAAGCAACCAACTGCGAAGCTGGGCGGCAGCGCGCTTCTGGTTTATGAGGGAACGACGGATGTGAGTCCCATTGTGGCTGCTCAGTTAATTCTTCACGCGCGCGAGATTGGCAACGACGATCCTCAGCAGGCGCTCGATCTTGGTCTGAAAGCAGCCGCCTTAGACCCCACCAGCGGAGATGCCCACGTGATTACTTGCGGCGCCTACCATACGCTTGGCGATCTTGGAAAAGCGCAGCAGCAATGCGATCTCGCACTCTCGTTGATCCGCAAAGATCCGCAATACGGTCCAGAGCAGACAAAGTATCTCGAAGACTTCATCACTCGGAACGGATTACAGGTTCACTAGCACCCAATGCTCCTCCATCGGTTCATCCCACAAATCTCGGCTTTCCAACGAGGATTCAAATAGTGAGTGTGCGCGGCGAACTTGCACCATTGCTCCGACTGCGTTGGGCGCAATTGTTCGTCCTCGCAGCTTTACTAGTTGTGGTCGGAACAGCGGCAATGGAACTGAAGTTCAGCGTGCTCGACCTGGACGTTTGGTGGCATTTAAAATCCGGCGACTGGATCGTGCAGCATGCAGCTTTCCCACACACCGGTATCCTGTCTCGAACCGCGGCCGACCGCCCTTGGGCAGCCTACAGTTGGGGCTATGAAGTACTGCTCTCACGCTTCTACGCCTGGTTTGGCCTATTGGGAGTCGGTATCTACGGCACAGCACTGACGGTACTCGTGGCGCTCGCGGTTTACTGGATGGTACGCAGCCTCTGCGGCAGATTCTGGCCCGCTTGTTTGCTAGCGGGCGTCGCAAGCTATGCCTTCCTCTTTACGATGATGCCGCGTCCCGTATTCTTTTCCATCATGCTCTGCTGCGCGACCTTGACATTGATCCTGCAAGCGCAACGCAACGATCATGTTCAAACACTTTACTGGCTGCCGCTGCTCTTTCTATTCTGGGTCAACCTGCATATCCAATTCATCTACGGATTGGCGATCGTCGCGGTCTTCGTTGCCGCTACCATTGGGGTGCACCTAGCCGAACATCTTGGGGTTAACCCGGAACTCTTCGCAACGCCAAAATTCCGCGCAGGTACTTTGCTCGGCGTATTCGGAGCATGCTTTCTGGCGACACTCATCGGCCCGTATTCCTACCACGTTTACGGTGTGATCCTTGGCTACTCGCGATCGCAGCTGATTTACTCCATCATCCAGGAGCTGCAACCACTGAGTTTCCGCGCTTCCAACAACTACGTGGAATTGTTGCTGGGAGGTGCTGCGTTTGTGGCCTTGGGCTGGCAGAAGAAGCTCGATCTGTTCAAACTGCTCCTCCTGGTGATGGCCAGCATGGTGGCGTTCCGCACCATGCGAGACTCGTGGTTCCTATGCGTGATCGCCGCAGCCTGTATTGCAGATACCTTGGGGGCAGATGCTGAACCCGAACCTCGGGAGAGTCCACTGGAATTGGGAGGCGTGCTCGTCTCAGTATTGGTAATTCTGTTGCTCTTCGCTTCGACGACTGATTTCACCCTACCTGGCATCGATCGCGCAATCAGCGGCAGGTTTCCTGTAATGGCGTCGAACTTCGTACATCAGAACCGACTTCCCGGACCGATCTATAACACCTTCGACTGGGGCGGATTCCTGACTTGGTATATGCCGGAATATCCCGTCTCCATCGACGGACGTACTGATCTATACGGCGACGCCCTCACCAAGTTGCTCGTTGACACACAGACTGGCGCCGGACCTTACACGGGCAATCCGTATCTAGGTGAGGCGAGATTGGTTTTGCTTCACAGGCAGGACGGCCTGGCATCAGCGCTGCGGGTGGATCCTCATTACCGCAAAGTCTACGAAGATCAGCTCACAGTCTTGTTTGTCCGCGAATAGCGCCCAAGACGGCGAAAACCGGCTTCTAGTTGGCCCGCACAATAACAGTAGCCTGATCATCCGCGTAGTCAACGCGAAAATCCGGCAGCATCCTGAGCCCTTGGGTGAGCGCGGAATTCGACTCCAGCAGCATCGTCTTTGCTTGCGCAAAAGCAGCATACGATTGCAGCGGAATTTCAGCCTGTACCAGCTTGAAGTACGCGATGTTGATCTCGTCTCCGTAGAGGTCAGTACGTCCGTCGATGGAGACAGGATATTCCGGCAAATACCACGTCAGAAATCCGCCCCATTGATAGGTGTTGAAGAGCGGCTGCGGCAAATGCTTTTGGCGGATGTAATCGCAGGCTCGCATTGGAAAATTCTCACTGACCTTCGACATACACACCTGCGCCGGCACCCGGTACAGCCCGACGATAGCCAACGCAACAATCGCTAGCGCCGGAATTTCTGGATTCCCCATCCGCGATTCCGCAGTACTCTTTTTACCTTCATTCGCACGCAGGGTGTCGGCTATCACTGCAACGGAGACTGCCACGACCAGCCAAGTATCACGTTGAAGGCGGAATGAAACCGCTGCCGAACAAATTAAGAGCGCATATAAGAAGAAATCGCGCGAGCGACGCCGACCCAAGACGAAGAACGCTGTCATGGTCAGAAGAAGGATGATGTAGTCCTGCGGCTGACGAAAACGCATAGCGTGCAGTTCCCGGAAATAGCGGTCTGCCGCGGAGTTCATCGCACTTTGCCATAGCAATCTGGGAAGATGATATCCGTACGGGGATACAAAAGTTGCCAGCAGCGACCCTCCTGCTGCCGCGCCCAATGCGCCGTATGGCATTCCTCCCGAAAACTTCTCGCGGCCGAATCCCTGCTGGCCGAGAATTGCAATGCAGAACAGCGCCAGGGTAATCAGGCCGTAGGTAAATTCGCGATCAAGATTTACCCAAAGCAGAAAGATTGGCGGCAACCACAGCAGGCTCCGGGCCCGTCCGGTGTGTCGGGTGCGGAACAGCAGGGTAAGCTCCGCCGCAAAGAACACGATCGAGCATAATCCCGGCCGCAGTTGAGATGGGAATAAACATACTTGAGCCAGCGCGCTCAAGACGACAGCCAACCAGAAGCCACTGCTGATCGTTCGCGCGAGCCGGAACAAAGCAACCGCCATCGCCACCTGAAGCAGCAGCACAAGGACCGGAAGGCCTCCGAGTCCGAAGCTACGATACGCCGCACTGGTCAACAGATCGAAACCCCAACTGGAGTCAATCCATGTTGCGCTCGACGCCTGAGAGAAAAGGGCCGCCCTGGGAATAGCGTGATTTTCTAAGATCCAGAGACCGGTGCGCAGGTGCCACCAGATATCCTTATCTGTGAGAGCAGTCAGGTGGATCGCTTCATAGATGCCGATCCCCGTAAACGTCACCGCCGCGGCGAGGCATCGCGCCGGCGTGGAATCCAGCCATCGCCGCTTGTGACTTGCTTCTGTAACGGATGAAACCATAGAAGACTCAGCTGAACGGGGGCTCGGGACTCTCCACCTATCTCTTCACGATTGCGCCCGCGGCCTGTTGCAGCCCGGTTATTTTATGGATCCGTCCCCCAGGATCATGAGCCGTGCCATGGCAGGCCAGCACGCAGGTACTCGAACCCGCCTGGTAAGAGATGGGCTGGCCCGCATTGCTGGCAACCACGTTCATATCAAAATCGACCATGCGAGCTCCGGTCGGATTCGCGCTGGTGGCGCTCATGCCATGCGGGTTGTGGCAAGTAGAGCACGAGAACCCGTCTTTGACCACGTGGCTGTTGTGATAGGCCCACGACGTACTCTGCATAACGATGCTCAAATTGTGACACTTGGCGCACATGCCATACGGGCCGTTGATGCTCAAGTCTGGTTGAGGATGAAGGTTTACCGTGATCTGTGTTCCCGGACCCGCGGGCGCCTGGCTGAATTCATAGTCGTGTTCAAGGAGATGCCAGTACTTCGAACCGTGCGGACCCGTCGGACCCGACCCTCCAAATTCCCGGTTGTCGTCGCTGTTATGGCAGTCGGTACAGAAGATTTGCGAACCCATTGTGCGACCGTGGCTCGTAGTTCCGTTCACGTCGAGCATGGTTGTCAGCAGGCTGGGCTGCTGCAGCCCACTGCTACGCGCATGCATCACCGGATGACTCGACTTGGCAATCGTATTCATCTGGGGAATGATATTCAGCGGGTCGCTTCCAGCGCGCGTCGGAGTGTAGCCAAATACTGGATTCGTAGTCTTGCCCGCGCTGTATCCGTGGCAACGGAGACAGCTCTCATATTGATTCGCGGCCGGAGTAAGTACGGTCATGCCGTCGGCTCCAATCCCGCTAACACCCAGCTGTGAGGCGCGGAGCAGCGGAGCCACATTGAACGAAGTCTCACGCTGCGAGCTATGCGAGTTGTGGCAATCAAGGCAGCTGGCGTGCCGATTGTTGTTGAGCAATACGCTCTCTTTCGCGTCGTGCTGGTTACTTCCGTTGGGAAGAGGATGGCTGATCTTGCTGTACTCTGCGAACACGTTGGGAGCAGCGGGAGAAATCTTCGATCCTCCGTTATGACAATTCATGCAGGTGGATTCATTCGTGGCACGCAGCAGACGTGTCGCGCCCCCGGCATTGTGAGAAGCGTGGCACGAGGTGCAAGCGTTTCCCGCGACCGTGCCATAGTTCCCCAGCTTTGATTGCAGGGAAACTTTGTTCTCCGCGAGCGCGTGAATACTGATGTTCCAGCCCGCCAGGGGATTTGCCTGTTTATTGCTGCCCATCGTGGTCCGCGTGGGATCGTGGCACGCCAGG
>Ga0116135_1001721_pt1 | contig 10619 bp, 10 predicted proteins | sample June2015DPH_20_1_FD_89738 | JGI IMG/M metagenome (GOLD analysis project Ga0116135, IMG submission 89738) | Peatland microbial communities from SPRUCE experiment site at the Marcell Experimental Forest, Minnesota, USA - June2015DPH_20_10 | ecosystem: Environmental > Terrestrial > Soil > Wetlands... | reverse complement strand
CGCACGCGCTCGTTATGCAGATCGGCCATCTCCACCAGCAGCTTGCCGGCTTCTGCATACTGCGAAGGCGCGGCGTCCAGCGTGTAGATGGTTCCCGTAAAAGGCGCGTAGAGTGCGGTCTGCGCCTCGACGTGACGCGCCGCCTCGAGTGCTGCCTCGGCGTCGTTCAGCGCAGCCTGTGCACGAGCAATCTCCTGGGGCGAGTAGCGATGTTGCGCGCTTTGTTCCGCGGCATGCAGGCTGGCCTGTGCGCTTACCAGACGTTCCCGCGCAGCCGCCACTTCGCCGGGCGCTGCGGCTCCCGTCGCTGCCAGCTTGGTCAGCGCGTCCAAATCGTGTTGCGCCTGGTCGCGCGCCAGTCGATCCTGCTCCACCTCTGCGGCGGATGTTTGCTGCTCGGCTTGGGTGCCGTTGTGGGTCGCAGCGTCCAGCGAGGCTTGCGCTGTCCTCACCGCACTCTCGGCGCTCGCCACCTGGGCGCGTGCCGCTACATCATCCAATGTCAGAATCAGCTTGCCGCTGTGCACGAGGTCGCCCTCCTGCGCGTATACGGCCTTCACCGTGGTGGCAAGCGGACTATAAAACTGATATGGCGCAACCGGCTCCACGCGCCCGTTGTCGCTCACGGTATTCTGCAGCATCTGGTGTTCCACTCGCGCAACGCGCACCGGCAAACGGTCGCGTAGAAAGTACCGCACCGCGAGAAACACGACAATCAGGACGACTGCCGCACCGATCCAAAGCCACTTGCGGCTTGTTTGCGTTCTTGCTTCAGCCATGCTTTTAACCAAAGTCAGTATATAAGACTCGATTAGTTGAGGTTACGATTCAGACAAATCGCGCCCTCCTCGCTGGATTTGGTTACCCCGCCAGCCCCGCGAGCCCCGTTAAAATAATCCCATGACCACCGTTCCCCGTTACACAGACGAGCATGCAAAGGCTGGCCTCGACTTCAACTTTCCCCCGATCGAGACCTGGCAAAACCAATTTCCTGGCTACGAGATTCAAATCGACGATCCTGAGCTCACGTCCGTCTGCCCCAAAACCGGGTTGCCGGACTTTGGCATACTCACCATTCGCTACATGCCGAAAGAGCGGTGTCTTGAGCTGAAATCGCTCAAGGAGTATTTGTTCAGCTACCGCAATCTGGGCATCTTCCAGGAAAACATCGTCAACCAGGTTCTTGAAGACATTGTGAAGGCCTGCGATCCGGTGTGGGCCGTGGTGAAAGGCGAATTCCGCCCTCGAGGAGGCATCGGCACCACCGTCGAGGCGCGTTGGCCGCGCCCGTGAACCGATGCAGTTTGGCGGCGTGGTGGGCGCATCGAGCCCGGCTGTGATATTCCTTGGAGTTCGCGACGCTTTCCACTGGACCGTAGCCGCTTGCCAACTTCTCTCCGAAAGCCGCGTGCCCGCATCAACCCCGCGCTGGGTACGGTTCTGCTGCTCCTCGCGCTCAACCTGCTCAATTACCTTGACCGTTACATCCTGAACGGCGCGCAGCCTCTTGTCCAAGGTGAGTTCCACGCAACCGATCAGCAGATGGGCGCGCTCACCACGGCGTTCTTTCTGACCTACATGATCTTCGCGCCGCTCAGCGGCTGGCTGGGCGATTGGTATCGCCGCAAGCCGCTCATCATCATCGGCGCCATCATCTGGAGCCTGGCCACGCTCGGCACCGCCTTGGTGCACACCTACGCTACCTTCTACGTCAGCCGCGCTCTGGTTGGCATTGGCGAGGCCACCTTCGGCATCTACGCCCCGGCCATTCTTGCCGATTTCTACCCCGATCGCGACCGCAACCGCATCCTCTCCATTTTTTATCTTGCCATTCCTGTGGGCGCGGCGCTCGGGTATCTTGCGGGCGGGGAATTGGGCAGCCTGTGGGGTTGGCGCGCACCGTATCTTATCTGCGCGGTTCCGGGGCTGCTCATTGCCGCGCTCTATGGCGGATGGGGACGCGAGCCTGAACGTGGCGGAAAAGATCGTCTGCGGCCTGTGCCAAAGCGCGCTGATTCCTGGGATGCGCTCGAACGGATCGTCAAGCGACGGCTGCGTCTCTTTACGATGGGCTCATTTCTCACGGCGATCGGTTTGGCGCTGATCACCTTCACGTTCGGCAGCGTGCGTTTCGCGCGGCCCCGCCTGCGCATCTTCAAGAATCCGGCGTTCCTCACTTCGACCTTTGGTCTGGCTACCATCACGTTTGCGCTCGGAGGCATCTCCGCCTGGGTTCCCACGTTCCTGCACCGCGCCAACGGACTTTCCGTGGCCAATGCCAGTCTCGTCGTCGGCGCTATCACTGTCGTTGACGGAATCGGCGGCACCATCGTCGGCGGCTGGATCGCGCACCGCTGGCAGCGCACCGACCATCGCGCCCTTTACCTCATCTCCTTCTGGAGCGTCGTCCTCACTATCCCCTTTGGCTTCCTGATCTTCTTCGGACCGCACTCCACCACTATTCCCGCGCTCGTTCTGGCCGAATTCTTCATCTTCCTCAATAACGGCCCCATCAATGCCGCTATTGTGAACTCCGTCCCAGGAGCTGTGCGCGCGACGGCCATTTCTATCAACCTTTTCTGCATTCACTTCTTCGGCGATACCTTCTCGCCGCAGATCATCGGCGCCATCAGCGATCGCTCGACGTTGAGCATCGGCCTCGGCGCAACCCTGGTCTCGCTGTTCATCGCTTGCGGGATTCTCTGGTATGGCGCGCGCTTTGCAACGCCGTACTTTGAAGCGCAACTGCCGTGATCCCACTGGGTGCTGCCATGAACAGCCTGGACGACCTACAATGTTGCAGTTTCCCAGTCCAATGCGAAGATTCCAGTTCACTATCCTGTGACAACGTGTGGAGTGATCGGATGCGAAGAGTTGCATGGGCGTTGGCCCTAATGACGTTTGCAGCGGCTGGCGTAATGGCGCAGAGCACAGAGCCCCAACCCGATGCCGACGGGGTTTACTCGCCCGGCAAAGGAATCACATCGCCCAAATTGGTTCGTGCAGTGCCGGCAGTTTATCCCAGCGACGCACCTCCGCCCGGCGGCAAAGTCAGTCGTACCTTGAGCGTCGTAATTGGTGCCGACGGCACTCCCTCAAAGATCGCGGCATCCGGTGTCAATTCCGACCCTTTTAGCCTGGCCGCCATAGCGGCGGTAAGGCAGTCCAGTTTCACGCCGGGAGCTTTGCGCGATTCGCCAATCCCTGTTCGGGTGCTGGTTTGGATTCCTATCGTTCCGGGAGGTAAACCAAGGGCGCCCGAAATCTTGCCCATCGCATATGATCAACCGCCGATGCCTGTTAGGACGCAGGAGCCGAGGGTCCCAAATGAACTAAACGATCCAACAGGGAACTTTAAGTACACGGCGGTAGCGCTCGTCTCACTCGTCGTCACCGACGATGGGTTGCCAACTGACCTGCGCATCACGAAATCGGTGGGTAAGGATTTGGATGAGAAAGCTTTGGAGGCCATCCAACAATACCGTTTCAAACCTGCGATGAAATACGGCATGCCAATTCCCGCCCAAGTCGAGATACAGATAGTTTTTCACCTGAGCAAGAAGCCCTGATCAGGTGTGTTTCCTTGGGAGCGTCGACGCCGCCAGCGCAAATTTCTTCGCAGTCAATTGCACATAATTTCATGGCTTTATTGCACAATCGTTTTGTGGACTGGCCCCGGCTGCCCGGGCCCGAGGCTATTGGGGTAGGAAAAGAATTAATTAATTATTTTTTTCATTCCTATACCCCGGTAGGGTACATTTTGACATTACAATTACCAACCTATTGCGCGTCTATAACATACCTCATCGATCGCGCTTTAAGAGCGATAGCGTCCCGGCCCCAGGAGCACCAGGATCGGTGCAAATGCTCTAGCCCCGCCAACGCCGCTATTTTCCCGGCAGCGTTTTCTGGTCCCTGGTATTCATGAAGGCGCGATGCGCGCCCTGGGCGCGCAGGTTGGGATCGTTTACTGGCGGCCGCTCCTGTTCGGCGTTGAAGCCACGCGCCAGCATCGGGTTCGGCTTGAACTTTGGCGGACCGCCGTAAAACTGCCTGGAGTGGCTCAAGACCATGCCCGCCCGGCCATGCATGGGTTGCACGATACCGCGAATCTGCACGTCCATGTCGCGGTACTTCTTCAGTTCGCCCACCTCGTTGGAATCCTCCCGGTAGCTGACGACGGTGAAGCGGCATTGCTCGTCGTTGGTCGTTGGGGAGCACACATCGAGGAAACGCGTGCCATCGGGAAGTTGCACCACATCATAAATATGTGCTGAAACGCAAATGTCTTTGTTGAGCATTTGCGCGGCCTGCTCGGCAGAGACGCACGGCCTGGGTTTTCCGGCGAACGCAAGCGCCGGCGCGCAAACGGCGATTACCGCCAGCAGGCGCGGGAGGTTGAATCGCATCGAAAGACTCCGCTGAGAATTGCAATCAGCGTAGCGCGATTGGGCGATAAAAGGGAAGCACTGATCGGGAAACTGGGGCGAATTTCCTGACGACCGTCTCTACCGCGCTCCAACCAGTTCGCCGCTCTTGGCGGCCTGACCGTAGTGGCTCTCCACGTAGTTGTCCAGAATCTGCTTGAACTCGGCGACGATGGTGTCGCCGCGTAACGTGGTGGCGAGTTTGCCGTCAACGTAGACGGGGGCGACCGGGTCTTCGAAGGTGCCGGGCAGGCTGATGCCGAGGTTGGCGTGCTTCGATTCGCCGGGGCCGTTGACGACGCAGCCCATGACGGCGAGCTTCAGCTCCTCAACGCCGGGATACTTTTTGCGCCACTCGGGCATCGAGGTGCGCAGGTAGCTCTGAATCTGCTCGGCGAGCTCCTGGAAATAGGTGCTCGTGGTGCGGCCGCAGCCGGGACAGCTAGTGACCTGCGGCATGAAGCTGCGGATGGAGAGCGATTGCAGAATCTGCTGCGCGGCCATCACTTCTTCCGTGCGGTCGCCGTTGGGCTTGGGCGTGAGGCTCACGCGAATCGTGTCGCCGATGCCTGCGAGCAGCAGCGGCGCAAGGCCTGCGGTCGAGGCGATGAGCCCTTTCGAGCCCATTCCGGCTTCGGTGAGGCCGAGGTGAAGCGCGTAGTCGCAGCGCGCGGCCAGCTTGGTGTAGACATCGAGCAGGTCGCGTACACCGCTCACCTTGGCCGAGAGGATGATCATGTCGTGGCCCAGACCATAATGCTCCGCAGCGGCGGCGGATTCGAGGGCGCTGGCGATCATGGCCTCGATCATCACGTCGCGTGCAGGCGATGGCTCGGCCTTTTTGCTGTTTTCGTCCATCATGCGGGTCAGCAGCGACTGATCGAGGGAGCCCCAGTTGACGCCGATGCGTACGGGCTTTTGATTCTCGACGGCGCACTCGACCATGGTACGGAAGTTGTTGTCGTCCTTGCGGCCGATGGATGCATTGCCGGGGTTGATGCGGTACTTGGCGAGAGCGCGGGCCGTGGCGGGATATTTCTTGAGCAGGATGTGGCCGTTGTAGTGGAAGTCGCCGACGATGGGCACACGCAGGCCGCGCTTTTCGAGACCCTCGACGATGTGCGGCACCGCGGCCGCCGCGTCCTCGTTGTTGACGGTGACACGCACGATCTCGGAGCCGGCCAGAGCGAGGGCCGCGACCTGCTCAATGGTGGATTGCACATCGGCCGTGTCGGTGTTGGTCATCGACTGCACGACAACCGGAACCTCCCAGCCAGCGCGCACATGTCCAATTTTTACGGTGGGGGTTTTTCTGCGTTGAATCTCCGCCATGGTTCTAGTGTACCCGCAACCGGGCCGCTTGAAACGAAGGCCGCATTGCCGGCTCAGATGCGCACAAGCGTGATCAGGAGGGCCCTTTCAGGGCGCGAAACGGGCAAGATTTTGAAAACAAAGAGCATTTGCCGCGAGGCTTGTCAGGCCATCGGCGGCATGAATCAGACGTGGGTGAGTACTTCGAAGACCGAGTTGGTGCGGATCTGCTCGCATAGGCGGCTGATATCCGTGGGCCTGCCGAAGTGCCATCCCTGGGCATAACGAACCCCGCGCTTCACAAGATACTGCGCCTGCGGTTCCGTCTCGACGCCCTCGGCAACCATCTCAAGATGCAGCGAGTGAGCCATTTCGATGATGTGCAGAACCACTTGGCTGGTGGCGCCGTCGGTATTGATGGTTTCCACGAAGGTGCGATCGATTTTGAGCGTGTCGAGCGAGAGAGACTGCAGGCACGAAAGGCTCGAGTAGCCAGTGCCGAAATCGTCGATGGCCACGGTGAAGCCCTTGGCGCGCAGAGCATCGATGAGTTCCGCGGTCTCGGGGCCTTGCAGGAAAGCGCGTTCCGTGGCTTCGATCTCGATGTTTTCCGGGCGGGCTCGAGAGACGCGCAGAAAATCATCCATGGCATCGATCATGCGGTTATCGCAGAGGTCTGCCGCGGAAAAGTTTACGGCGACGCAGAAATCGGGATCCATCTTCAGGAAATTCGGCATATCGCGCGCGACGATGCTGAGAACCTCTTTGGTAATGAGTTGGATCATGCCGCATTGTTCTGCCTGAGGGATGAAGTAATCGGGCCGCATGTCGGCAGATCGGCTTTTCCAGCGGACCAAGGCTTCCGCGCCTATGACGCGGCGTGATTCAAGATCCACAACCGGCTGATACAGAACGTATAGACTCCCGTCCTTGAGGGCGCGGCGGAGCATGGTGGGGAACGAGGAGTGTATACGCGTAAGAAGGCTGACCGACAGGGAAAGGATAGTGCCGCAAAGTACGCCGATGGGAAGGAAGAGCAAGGCGAAATGCGTAATGCGCTGGAAAATGTACCTGTCGGGCGTTGCGGCCACAACGGCGAGGTCCCATCGCGCGGAGCGGACGCGAGAGACCAGGTAGCCATTGTTGAGAATGGTTGACTGTGTGCCTCGACTGGTGGGTTCGAACCAGTCTGAAGGGAAGTCCTGGCCGTAGGCGGCGACAAGATCTCGATGCTCGGCAGATGGAACGAATACGGCTAGTTCGACGTCCGGGCCTTCGGTAGAGATGTCGACGGCCAGCTTTGGGTCAACGATCATCGCGAATCCGTCGACCGCGAAGACGTTCAGCGGATATGAAGGCTGGCCCGCCAGATTCCTGTTGAAGTATTCCGAGACGTTTTGATCGGTGACGAGATTCGGTGTGCCCAGAGAGATGGCACTTGTCACTCCCTGAGAGGTGCAGAGCAGAGTGTCGTGGGTGACGCGGCCGACCGCCTTCATATAACTGGACCCGAGATCAACCTGGCGCAAGAGCTTGATGTCTTGTGGCGAGCAGGGCGGCAGATCAGCTTGCGCCAGTCTCTGAGCGTCTCCTTTGAATTGCTTGAGGTCTCTTCAATGCGCCGCATGACGTCCTGCGCGTTGCTGATACTCAGCGTCTTTTCCGTCGCGTAACTCTCCCACCAGGCGAGATAAGCGGAGCCCACAACGGGCGCAAGAAAGGCTACGATCGCGATGACCAGTGTGATGCCGGCGCGTGGTTTATTCGGCATTCGTAGGCCTTTCTGGATAGCGGACAGAAGTTACCTTGGTTTCGAATTTTAGCCCAATCCAACGGGGCATACCATCACCCGTAGGATGCAGAAACTGGCCGCAAATGTCCAAGAAGGCAATGGTTAAGCTTTGTTGATCTCATGGAAGGCCCGTTGATTGGGTGTCGTTCCAGCGCCGGGAACGTCGGGAGCAACGTAGTATCCGCCGTGGATCCGGGCCGGATGTTCCATCCAGTCGCGCAGCCAGGGGATGTATTCAAGCAGGTTGCAGGCGGGATGCGCAAAGCACAGGTGCTGATGCACCTGCGCCATGTCGCCCACATGCGGGGCCACCGGCAGGTTGGCGCTATGGGCCATATCGGCCACTTCGAGAAACTCCGTAATCCCGGCGAGGCGCACTACATCCGGCTGCACGTAGTGCACCGCGCCGGCAAGAATGAATTCGCGGAAATGTGCAGCGGTGTAGATTTGCTCGCCGAGCGCAATCGGCGTCCGAATCGCCTCGGCCAGGCGACGGTGCCCCTGGACGTCGTCAAAATAAATCGGTTCCTCGATCCATGCCACGTCAAAATCCGCCAGCCGCCCGGCAGTTTGGACGGCCTGCTGAAGTGTCCAGCGGCCGTTGGCGTCGGTCATGATTTGGATCTCCGGGCCCAGCGCTTTGCGCACGACCTCCACGCGTAGCAAATCGTCGTCTGGGCTTGCGCTGCCCACCTTGAGTTTGACGGCCCGATAGCCTTCGTCTTCGACCAGCCGCTTGCAATCGGAGACGACCGTCCCCGCGTCCAATTCAGCCAGCCGCCGTCGGTGTTATAGGCCTGTACCTTTTTTGCCGCCGAGCCGCCCAAGAGCTTCCACAGTGGAACGCCGGCGTGTTTGGCCGTCAGATCCCAGAGCGCAATGTCGATGGCGCCGAGCGCCAGATGCGTGATGCCGGCGCGACCCACCCAGTAGATCGGAGGATACTTGTGCAACTTTTCCCAGAGGGCGGCAATCTCGCGTGGATCAGCACCGATTTCCTGGCCGATAAGCAACGGGCCGTAACTGTTCACGATGCAGTCGGTGATGAGCCGGTCGGTGGCGAGATGCGCGTGCGTGCCGGAGAAGCCATAGCCAGTGAGGCCTGCGTCGGTGTGGATGGCCACGCCGGGCGCACCCCAATGCGTAAGCGTGTGTGTGCTGTCGGCGATTCCGCCGCGCGTGACGGGCGCGTGCAGGATGAAAGGCTCAAGCCTGGTGATCTTCATCGGGTGATCCGGTGCTGAACGTTGCCGGATTTCATCATAGCGTTCGCAGAGTGTTGCAGGCGACGGAGTGACGGCCAAGGACTCGAATGCGCGCCGACGTGAATTTTGTTAACGACACCAGATCGGGACGTCCGATATATTGTTGGCATTCCCCGGATCCGGAAGCCGAGCAGGTCCCCAAATCCGGATTCACCAGTTTCCCTGAAATCTGAAATGCAAATTCAAGCGAAAGAGGAGGTCAACTGTGGGCGAGCACCCGTCACCTGAACGCATCATGCAAATTGGCTTTGGATTCTGGGCTTCAAAGACGCTTTTGAGCGCAGTGGAAATGGGAGTGTTTACCGAATTGGCAAAGCGTCCTGAAGGCTTGGAGGAGTTGACCGGGCGGTTGGGACTGCATCCGCGGTCGGCGCGCGACTTTCTGGACGCGCTGGTGGCGCTGGGATTTCTGGAACGGCGCGACGGGGTCTACTCCAACACCCGGGACACGGACGTGTTCCTCGACAAGCGCAAGGCCTCGTATATCGGCGGAATTCTGGAGATGTGTAACCACCGGTCCTACGGGCATTGGAACCATCTAACGGAGGGATTGCGCACGGGGTTGCCGCAAAGCGAGCTGAGAGGCGGGGGCGCGCCTGCGTTCGAGACCCTCTACGCCGATCCGGCACGGCTCAAGGAGTTTCTGAGGGCAATGACCGGCGTGAGCCATGGCGCGAACCTGACCATCGCGGCGAAGTTTCCCTGGGAACAGTACAAGACCGTTGTCGATGCGGGGCCGGCGCAAGGCGATCTACTGACGCAAGTGCTTCTGAAGAACCAGCACCTTCATGGCGTCGGGTTCGATTTGCCGGAGGTGGGCCCGATTTTCGAGGAGTACGTTGAGGCTCACGGATTGGCCGCGCGGCTGCGGTTCCAGGCGGGCAGCTTCTTCAACGATCCGCTGCCGAAGGCAGATGTGGTCATGATGGGGCACATTTTGCACGACTGGGATCTTGAACAAAAGCGGATGCTGATCGGAAAGGCATACGACGCTCTTCCGAAAGGCGGCGCGCTGCTGGCGTACGACGCGATCATCGACGACGACCGCTCGAAGAACGCCTTCGGTCTGATGATGAGCATGCACATGATGATCGAAACCTATGGTGGGTTCGACTACACGGGAGCAGATTGCCAGGGATGGATGCGCGAGGCGGGATTCAAGGAGACGCGCGTGGAGCACCTGGTGGGGCCGGATTCGATGGTGGTGGGAATCAAATAGGGTTTCAGGTGCCAGGTTTCAGGGGTCAGCAGCCAGGTGCAGAGAATGCGCTTGGGCTCTTTCCTTCGCTAGCAGCTTGACCTGGGGTGGGCGACCCGTAATTTACTCTAGCTCCGTGCGAGACGAGAGAAACGTGTTAATGGTTGACACTTCGCGCGGCCTAACGGCCGATGGGCTTGCCCTGCGCATTTGCGGCTTGCAGAAAGCCTTCGCCGATGTGCGGGCGGTCGACGGCATTGACCTGGAGGTCAAACCGGGCGAGTGCTTCGGGCTGCTGGGGCCGAACGGGGCGGGAAAAACCACGACCATTGAAATCTGCGAAGGATTGACGACGCCGGATGCGGGCACTGTCGAATTGCTTGGGCGGAATTGGCAACAGAATGCCGAGGAGTTGCGGCAGCGCATCGGGCTGCAATTGCAGGAGACGCAATTCCCGGACAAGCTTACGGTGGAAGAGGTGCTGCGGCTGTTTCGTAGTTTTTACCGGCGCGGGATGACGTTGGATGAGGCCATCGCGCAGGCGCAACTTGAGGAGAAGCGGCGGGCGCGTGTGGGCGGGTTGAGCGGCGGGCAAAAGCAACGGCTGGCCATGGCGACGGCGCTCG
>Ga0116135_1001719_pt1 | contig 10624 bp, 7 predicted proteins | sample June2015DPH_20_1_FD_89738 | JGI IMG/M metagenome (GOLD analysis project Ga0116135, IMG submission 89738) | Peatland microbial communities from SPRUCE experiment site at the Marcell Experimental Forest, Minnesota, USA - June2015DPH_20_10 | ecosystem: Environmental > Terrestrial > Soil > Wetlands >... | reverse complement strand
TGTTCGCCGCAAGAACGATATTCTAGCTGGCGGGCTGGCAGCAATTTGAAATTCGACGCATTTCCGCCCCGCGTTCTTAGCCAGCGATCACGGCCTGCGCGCGACTGAGCCCAGACTCAAAGCTCCAAGGGTTCCGGGTTCGGGCATTGTTGGCTCGATTTCTTCGTTTTCTTCTGGTGGTTTAGCGTACTGCTGGCCCGCGTCTATGCGTTCATTGGCAATCGTGTTGTAGGCGTAACCGGTAACCGTTCCACTAATTTCTGTGCTCTTGCCACTATTGCCACAATTAGCGTTAAGCCTGACCCATCCGAAGTGAGTTTCCCCGTCGATCGAGAATCGCACTCCAAGGTACATGGATTGAACATTACGAAAAGCACCCCAACAGGTTCCCTTCGTGACGCCGTCGCGCTCAGCCCACACGGAACGAATTATTAGCCCTTGGCCCTGAAAGTTTGCCGGCGGTCCGATGCGATCGCCCGACGCGAGAGCATGACGCATCGCGCTGCCAAACCAGTGCGCTTGTCCGCTTAAATAACTCGGACTGCCCCCGAAAGTGTGACTGCCGCGCCCATACACCTGGATGGTTAAATCCTTCACGCCATCGCCGTTAAAGTCGATGCCAATGCTTTTACCCTGGTAATGACTTCCGATGAAGGGAATATTTACGGAAGTGTAGACGATTGCGTTCGGTCTAGGCCGTACTACTTCTGGCAGTCCGACTCCTGTGGCAGTTGTGGGAGTGATGGTCGGCTCCGATCCAGCCTGGGCAAAGGCCGGGGCACTCACTCCCGCGGCAGTCGCGACCAGCGCGTAGGCCGCAACACGACGATCGAGCAGAGATGGCAGGTGCGCTACTTTCCTCGACTTGGGAAGTGACGGACCGTTAGGAATTCTTGCGATGTGTAAGGTCATTGCAAGCTCGGGAGGAATCACTTTCCCGATTGTGACAGGGCCCGAGTCGGACCCGCATTCTCAGCCCGCTGGGCTCACCTGTCAAGCTCTATCCACAACCCCAATGTTAACTTTCGGTTACTGTGGAAGAGGAGTTCCTTCCACGGGCCCGCCTTTGACCAGATCGGTCTTTACGGTTGATTTCTGATTGGCTACTGACTCGATATCGGTTTCAAAGGTTTGATATCCGGGCAGGCTGATGGTGATCTTGCGTTTGCCGGGAGCGACGAGCAAAGCGCGGCCCATCCCGCCGAATTCGGCGACGTGGCCGACGAAGACGCCATCGACAAACACCGCGGCGCGATCGGGATTTACCTTTAATTTGATTTCAGCCGTGATGCGGGGATATTGAATGCGCGTATCTTTCTCGAGCTTGACGTCGATGCTTTGCGTCTCTCCGCCGCGAACCTGAACCTTCTGAGAGAAATCCATGTATCCGCCCTGGCGAACCACGATTTCGTGCTCGCCGGGGAGAAGAAGAATTTTTTTCGATCCCTTGAGTTCGCCGAGATAGCCGACGTACTGGCCGTCGATCCAAACGCCGGATGTTTCCTCGACTTTGGTGGCGCCGACGAGATCGACCTGTCCGAGGACGCCGTTCCCGGCACGCAGAGCAGGAACGAAGCATAAAGACGACAGAAGAGTTAGAAAACACATGACGCCGAGCGTTTTCGAAAGGGAACTCACAGACACCTCCAGACCAGTGTTATTGAGATGCTAAACGATGACTATGGGTAGCCGCGAAGAATCACAGGGATGTACTGAGTAAGTGATTGTCGAAAAAGGTGCGAGACGTGCGTAGGCTAAAATAGCGCGAGGCCGGGATGGCGAAATTGGCAGACGCAGCGGACTTAAAATCCGCAGGTCCGAAAGGACTGTGGGGGTTCGATTCCCCCTCCCGGCACCACAAGCCGCAATCCCTAGTCCCCATGCCCTATGTGTAAGTGTGGCCCTGGGCTGATGATCACAGACGCTGGGGTTGTTTCCGAGACAATTCCGGATGTCCCTTTCACCGCGATGGTATAAGTGCCGGGTGCAGTAAAGGACGCGGCGCTAATCGCCATGGTCGAGCTACCGCTTCCTGTGATCGAGGCAGGGTTGAAGCTGACGGTCACGCCTGTGGGTTGGCCGGTTGCCGAGAGGCTTATGGAAGAATCGAAGCCGCCACTGACTGTTGAGCTAACCGTCGAGCTTGCAGAACTGCCAAGTGCGACCCAGAACTGGGCGGGTGAGGCTTCCAGGCTGAAGCTGGCATTCGAGGGAGCCAGTGCGTCGATCAGGTTCGCGCCGTTCGGGCTGCCCCATCCCGTAGCAAGATCGTAGCCAGACGTTGCGCAGAAACCGCCACCCTCCTGGCATCCACTGGTCACGTCGTGGAAGTCGCTGCCGTAGCTGGAACTCAAGCCGATGGTGTAAAGCTCGGGATTGATGAAGCCAAGTGCCTTGCCACTATTGGTGACCGCCTCTTCATTGGCGAGCGCCATGTAGCCGGCCCACATAGGTGCCGCGAAGCTTGTTCCGCCCCAGTAATTCTCCGTGCAGGTGGTCTGGTCGGCGCATACATAGAAAGTGAAATTCGCGTTGGCCCCCACATCTGGGCCGTTGCGGTAGCTTTGCGAACAACTCGAACAGCCCGCCGCGGTTGCCGTTTGCCATGACGGAATTTTGAAATCGTCGGGCGAGATGCCGCCGCCGGTGTCGAGCTAGACAGTTTCGGAACTCCATGGGCCGGCCGGGCCGCTCGTATTTAGGTCCGTTCCTCCGACCGATGTTATGTAAATGTCATCGGAGGGATAGATTGCTCCCTCGGATAATAACGTCTGCGACCACTCGCCCCAATCGCCCGACGCTTGAAAATAGTTCTGACCCTGCGCCGCGAATTCTTCGAAGTAAGGATCGTCAGTGCTGGGATCGGATGGTCCCCAGACCCAAGACGAACTCAGTTGGGAGTTGAGCGGCTTGGCGGTGGCCATCGCGTTCAAGATTGCGGCGTCGCTTGAGCCTACGTACATGACCAGACTCGACATTCCCGGAGCCATGCCCAGCGCTTGCGTCATGTCTAGAGTTTGCTCAGTGTCATCGCAGTTTCCGCCGCCTGTGTTGTCGATGCAACTGGTGCTGGTTCCATCCGTGGATAAGAGCGTGATTGGCACTGCGTTCGTCTGATGTACGTTTGCATAGTATGTGTTCAGGTCGGCGAGATCGGTTCCGTAATATTCGAGCAATCCGAGCGATTGGCCAGTGCCAGTGAGTGTTCCGCCGTAATACGCCGTCCGCATGTCGCTGCCAAGAAAGGACCCTCCGGGACCCGAGCCGGTTGTCGCGTTGGCTTGCACATTGGGCTCACTCGGATCTTTGTGCGCGAGCGCCGGGCGAGGGAGGGAATAATTGTCGAGGCCGGCGATGTGCCACAGTTGCACCGGCGAGTCGGGCGTGGGCTCGCGGTCGGGAGCGTAGAACGTTCGGTTCTCCGTTGGATGCTGATATACACCGAGGTTCAAGTGGAGCGCCTGCTCAATCTCTCCGACCGTTCCCGTGACTTGAATGTTCAGTCGATTGCGCGATATGGCAGCCACTTTGAGCCCGTTCTCTTCCGTAAAGCGAATGACTGCGTCGTAGTCGTCCTTCGCAGGACCGAACTTCGCCGTGAACTCCTCAACGGTCAGAAACTGTCGATAGCTCGGGCTCGTGGGATCGTAAAGCTTCTCCAGAAACTTTTCCAATCCCGCTCGATTGCGCAGCGGCAACGCGAGCACCAGATGCAGCCACTTCGTCACCGGCAGACGGCCGACAAGAGGCGCATCTCCATTCAGCGTAGCTTCGCGCACGTGGCGAGTTAGGGGAGGTGACTGCGCGCTGCTCTCGATAGCCAAGAGCGTTACGACGGCAATTAATAATTGTGCAAAGACTCTTTGAAGCATCGTGCCCCCGGGTTCGGTGTGGTTGCGGTGTTTACGGCTAGTAAAGAGCGATGATTGTAGACTCGAGCCGTCACTCCGGCAAGAAATAGAAGGTGAAATTTTTGTAACAAGAACAGCGCGATACCCGGAGGAGGATTCGCGTAATGGCCTGACAACGATAACCCTGATATTCTTTGTTGCGCAATTTATGGAATTTTCGTACTCGCTCGAGCGATGCGCGCCGGAAGAGAGTTTGTTTTCACCCATAAAATAGATGACTTCCTCTGCCAGAGTAATTGAAACGTCCGACCGAGCGACATTTCCCTCCTCCTCCAGGTCGTCTGCGGCGGCAGGTCGCGAGTGTTCTGGGTCCATTCTTGACCGCAGGACGATGCTATGTTGTGTGGCCCTAATAGTGGCGGTGTTTACGTTTTATTCGGGAGTGTTTCGGAACGACTTTATCGCTTTCGATGACAACGAATACATCACCGAGAACCCGCACGTGCAGCAAGGCCTGACCTGGCAGACTTTTAAGTGGGCATTCACTTCGTTCGATCGCTCGAACTGGCATCCGCTGACGTGGCTTTCTCACGCCCTGGATCAGCAACTATTCGGGCTCAACCCTGCCGGACCACACGGCGTAAATGTTTTTCTGCACGCCATGAACGCGGCGTTATTGTTTTTGCTGCTGCAAAGGGCAACCGGATTTCGTTGGCGCAGTCTGATGGTGGCTGCGTTGTTTGCCCTGCATCCTATTAACGTGGAATCGGTCGCGTGGGCGGCGGAGCGCAAGACGGTATTAAGCACGCTGTTTTTCCTGCTGGCGCTGCATGCTTACCTGCGCTACTCGCGCACCCCGCGCCCACGGCTATACGTGGCGGTGGTGTGCTTTTACGCGATGGCGCTCATGGCGAAACCGCAGGTGATCGCATTTCCTTTCCTGCTTTGGCTATTAGATTATTGGCCACTTGATCGAATTCGCTCGCTCAACATATTCTCCGCGGCAGAAGAATGCGACGATACAGTTCCGTGGTGGAAAAGAAGAACAACGTGGGAAAAGATGCCACTGCTGCTGCTCTCCGTCATCAGTGCGGCTGTAACGATGAAGGTACAGAAGGCGGGGGGCGCCATTAAAGACTTCGGCCGTTACAGCCTGCTGCTACGGTTGGAAACTGCGCTGATTTCGTATGTCCAGTATCTCAGGCTGGCGTTGTGGCCGTCCAAGTTGGTGGCGCTGTATCCGCATCCCACCCACCTGTATCCTGCGTGGCAGGTTGGTGCAGCGACTTTATTGTTGGTGCTAATTACGGTTTTCGTGCTGCGGGCGCTGGAAAGAAAATATCTCGCCGTAGGGTGGTTCTGGTTTCTGGGCAGTCTGGTTCCAATGATTGGTTTGGTGCAAGTGGGTGTGCAGGCGCTGGCCGATCGTTATGCCTACATATCATTCATCGGCCTGTTTCTGATGATCGTCTGGCAAATCGCTGACGCCGTCCGTAAGGCGGAGACGGTCCATCGATTTTTGTATCGGGGGGTCGCGGTTGCCGTCTTCTGCTGGCTGCTGGCGCTTGGACTTCTTACGCACCGCCAGGTGCGCTACTGGCACGATACGCGTTCATTCTGGCTTCGAACCGTGGCACTCACGCAGGATAACTATGTTGCGCATCGAGGACTGGCAGCCTTCTATCACAAACAGGGGAAGACCGCTGAAGCGCTGCAGGAAGTTCGCACGGTTCTTGCCATCCGGCCCGAGGATACGTACTCGCACCTTTTTCTCGGTGACTACGAGCATAGCCAGAAAAATTATGCCGCTGCCATCCAGCACTATCAGGCCATTGTGCGTGAACCAGGGTTCCCATACGTGCGGGCCCAAGTTTACGGCTATCTCGGCTACACCTATAAGGAGATGGGGCAATCGCTGCAGGCGAAGGAGAATTTCGAACGCTCTCTGCAAATAGATCCAAAACAGCCGGCGATCATGATCCAGCTTGGTGTAATTGACCAACTGGGCGGAGACACGGCAGGCGCGGTGCGGGAGTTCTCGCGGGCGATGAAGTTGCAGCCGACCGACGTGGGCTTGCTCCTGCTGGCGAACGCTTTGCTGGAAGAGGGGCACAGCGCCGAATCGGACAACGTGCTTCAGCAGGCGGAGAGAGTTTCAAAAGACATAGAGAAAGCTGAGGCGCGAGCGAAGGAGATGCTGGGCGAGAAGTAATCGTTCTCAAAGAATTTTGCGCGCGAAAAAATCCCAGGCTCAGGAAAACCTGAACCTGGGATGTAAGGTGAAATGCTTCCAGACCTACCGCAGCCAGATGTACCAGCTCTGGGCTACCTTGTATTTGCTGGTGTATTTCACTTCGTAGCAGGGTTCTCCGCCTGCCGCAGCACAGGTAGCTGCTTTCGTCTCCTTGGTGTAGGCGGCTGACTCGATGGCTGTCGTCGCGGCGAACTTGACCTCCTGTACGGTGATAGCGCCGGAGATGCTGGCGCTGGCGACAGGATCAACGCAGGTCTTGTTGGCCTGGACGATGATCGGATAGGCTGAGGCCGTCGCGGCGGCGTTGAGCGCCAGGATTCCCTGGCCTCCGGTGGCGGAGCCGACGCTCGCCCCCGGCTTCCACGAGAACGTGGTCGCGGTGACGGCGGTCACTACCGCTACACTGCCGTTATAGTCAGCGTTGGACGTTCCGGTTATGTACCACTCGTCGCCGACTCCTATAACTGCGGTCGACCCAGTGGCAAGGGTAGCGGTCGAAGTGGCGCCCGTTTGCGCAATTGACGCGATCGGGGCAAAGTTAGCGCCTGCGATTGGGTAGTTGAAGTCGGCTTCGCAATTGCCATTGTTCTCGCCGGTTACACCCGCGGTGCCGAGGTTCTGGTCGCCGTAGATGGTGATATCGCCCACCGGTTCACCGGCAGCTGGAAACCCTCCATAAGGATTGGGGCCGAAATCCACGGTTCCGGAATCGGCAACCACGGAGCTGTGCTGCGTGGCTTCGAGAATGTAAGTCAGCTCGTCGGCGGTGTCGCCCGACCAGTCTTCATACCACGTGTTGGTCTGGCCGCAGTAGTTGGTCGCATCGGCGCTCGTGCTCGCGTCGCAGCCAAAGGGCTGCAGCGGAGCATCGGTAGTGTCCACATTCAAATACCACACGTACGCGGGAGTACCCAGCACTACCGAACCGGACAGAGACGGAGCGTCGGAGGTGCCAGTGGAGCCGATGAATGCGCAATCCGGCTGCGCCGTGCCGCCGCCACCGAAGCAGGGCCACAACTCTGCACCCGCCGTATTGGCCGGCTGCCCGAGTGGAGTCTCAACAAACGCCTGCCCGATGCCGTAGAGACCTGCCGGGGGCGCGGCGCCGTTGGTTTCGGAAGTCGCGCCTCTCTGGCTGGGGCTATGGGGAAGAGCTTTGATGTGCCAATGGTGGGGAACTTCTTTCGCGATCGCTTGCCCGCAAACCAACAAGCACACAATCGCCGGGAGGGCGAGGAACTGAAAACGTCTGGACTTCATATGCGAGACATCCTCCGTTTCTGTTTATGGGTGAAGGGTCACGAAGCCGGTGGACGAATCAGCTTCGCTTGAAACCTTGAAAGAGTGACGCCGCGGCAGTATCGAACCACAGGAATCTTTTTGTCAATGAAAAATCGCCGTCCCTCGCGGCTTTTGGCGAATGTTAACCTCATGTAAATTTTCGAGGGAAAAAATGGTAACTGACGAATGGCCTGTCCATAGAGCGTTCTCGCCGTATGACAGCATCGGAATTTTTTGTAGTCGAGTTCAAATAACTGTTGACATGCCCTCGCGCGAAGCGTAAACACTTGCTTCGGCGAGCTCCAACCGTTTTTTGATCGTCGCCGTCTCCCAGAAAAACGGGCCTCTGTCGGATATCGCCGGGTTCGCGCAGTTCCTAGGAAAACCAAATACTTCTCCTCCGAGGCTTGATATGCGGATGAATTCGCACGTTTGCCGACGTGTATTCTCCCTCCTGGCGTTCGTCGCCGTCGTCGCGCTGTTTACAGCAAACTTTTCTTCTCTGGCCGTTTCGCAAACCGCTCCATCCCGCATCACGCAAACCATCAATGAATCCGACTTAGTAATTCTCAGGGGAAACACGCGTCCGGAGGCGAACCTCCTCAACGATCGCGGAGCGGTCCCGGACGCCTTCGCCGTCGAGCATGTCTCCCTTCTGCTCCAGCGCTCTCCCGAGCAAGAACAAGAGCTCGTGGCGCTGATCGACCAGCTCAACGACAAGACTTCGCCCAACTTCCATCAATGGCTCACTCCCGAAGAATTTGGCGAGCGTTTCGGGGTGTCGCAAGCCGACATCGATACCATCACCGGCTGGCTCAAGTCGCACGGATTTACCATCAACAATGTCTACGCCAACCGGATGCTGATCGATTTCTCTGGCAACGCAGGCCAGATCCGAAGCGCCTTCCACACTGAGATCCACAATCTCGAAGTCAAGGGCGAGTCGCATCTTGCCAACATGGGTGATCCGCAGATTCCGGTGGCGCTGGCGCCGGTGGTAAAGGGGGTTGTCTCGCTCAACGATTTCAAACCTCACGCCATGAACATCCCGAAGACGGAGTACACCTTCATCAGCGGCACCAGTACTCTTTATGCGGTTACGGCGCAAGACAACGCCGTAATTTACAACTTGAACCCGCTATGGAGCGCCGGTATCTCGGGGCAGGGCCAGACGATCTACATCGCGGAGGACAGTGACGCCTACACTCCGACCGGTGGGACTTTTGCCACCGACTGGAACACATACCGGTCGACTTTCGGTTTGAGCGGCTATTCCGGGACTTTAACCCAGGTGCATCCTGGCAGCTGTACCGATCCCGGCGGTGTCGCCGGAACCGAAGGCGAGGTGGCAATCGACATCGAAGTGTCCAGTAGCATTGCGCCCAGTGCCGCCATCGAGCTGATTACTTGCAAGGACCCCACGTTGGGCTTCGGCGGCCTGACTGCCATGCAAAACCTGTTTAACACGAACGGCGCCACGCCGGGCGTCGTCAGCCTCAGTTACGGCGAGTGCGAGGCCGCCAGCGGCGCGGGGCTGAACGCAGCGTTCTACAGCGCGTATCAGCAGGCATCCAGCGAAGGCTTTTCGGTGTTCGTCTCCTCGGGCGATGAAGGCCCGACCGGTTGCGGCAATGAGTTCACCAATGGCAGCGAGTACGATGTTGCCAGCCTCAGCATTACCGGATGGGGCGAAACTCCCTATAACGTCTCAGTCGGCGGTACCGATTTCGAAGACGTTTACAACGCGGTCGAAGGGGGATCTCCATTAAGCACATACTGGAGCAGCACGAATACCCCCAGCTACGGCTCCGCCTTACAGTACGTTCCGGAGATTCCGTGGAACGATTCCTGTGCCAGCGTTCTTCTCTCGGAAGCGCTGACCGGCAGCTTCACGACCTACGGCACCTCGGGTACCTGCAACAACAGCTCGTTTGACACCAGCACGACATACTTAAGCACCGGAGCCGGTGCCGGAGGCGCGAGCAGTTGTGCTACGGGCTCCGCTGGCCTTAACCAGACCGACTACCTTATATCGTCGCCTGAGTGTCAGGGTTACCCGAAGCCTTCATGGCAGTCGGGATCCACGCTCACAGGTGGTCAGGCAGTTTACGGCGTGCCCTCTGACGCCGTGCGCGATATTCCCGATGTTTCGATGTTCGCCGCGAATGGCGTCTGGTCGCACTACGAAATCGTTTGCTTTTCCAACACGAGCAGAAGCGCCGGTGGGGCATCCTGCGCCGGCGCACCCAGCACCTGGGCGGGGTATGGTGGCACATCCGTGGCCTCTCCGAGCATGGCGGCTGTGCAAGCGCTGGTCAATCAAAAGACCGGAACAGCTTGGGGCAATCCCAATCCCATTTACTACCAGATCGCGCAAAATGAATACGGAACGGCTGGCGGCAGTTTCCTCGGTAGCTCGTGCAGCGCCAGCGCTTCCGGCGGCCCAGCCAACTCATGCGTCTTCCACGACGTAACCCAGGGCGATATCGACTTGGCCTGCGAGAATAACGGGACGGTGGAAGAGGCCCATTGCTATCTGCCATCGGGAACCCACGGTGTTGTAAGCACGGACGCGATCACTGCGGCGTCAGTCATTAACGGAGGAAGCGGCTATACCAGCGCACCTACTTGCGCCGTTGCGGGGCCAAGCAATGGTTCGCCGTACCTCGCTCCGACCGGCGCTACCCTTTATGCCGGTGGCGCTCAGGCTTCCTGCACTGCGTCGGTGAGCAGTTCTTCTAGCACAGCCGTCTGGAGCATTGTGATCGAATCCAAGAGCGCTTCAGGCCAGAAGCTGGTGTTTACCAATAACAGCGGTGCGGTTTTGGCCACCTACACCCTAAGCGGGAGTAGCACCACGGCTATAGCATCGGCTCTGGTAGCCTCAATCAACGGCGGCGGCTTTGCAACCGCTACGAGTGCCACCGCCACGGTAACGGCGACCGCGACAACTGCAGGCTATGCTGGCAACTTCTACGTAATTTGGGGCAGTGGATGGGAGTCGGGCGAAAGCTATGCCCAGTTGACGCAAACCACCGCTGGCCAGGGACCGAATTACGTCAGCGGTATCACAATTACAGCCGGCGGTTCGGGCTACGCGCCGGAAACTCCGGTCACGTTGACGGGGGGCGGCGGCAGCGGCGCAATCGCCGTGGCCAACACCAGCCCCGGAACCGGCGCATCCTCTTACCAGCCCACATACGGCGCTGCCCCGGGCTATGACCTGGCGACCGGACTC
>Ga0116135_1001718_pt1 | contig 10626 bp, 10 predicted proteins | sample June2015DPH_20_1_FD_89738 | JGI IMG/M metagenome (GOLD analysis project Ga0116135, IMG submission 89738) | Peatland microbial communities from SPRUCE experiment site at the Marcell Experimental Forest, Minnesota, USA - June2015DPH_20_10 | ecosystem: Environmental > Terrestrial > Soil > Wetlands... | reverse complement strand
GATTTTACTGGTGGAATTTCTGCGATTTGCTCGCTAGTTGAGCACGACGACCGGGGGCGGCTTCGCTCATAATTGCGGAATTCAACGCGGGTGGGTACATCCCGGAAAAAAGGCTTGAGGAAGAACAATGGCGGCCGATATCAGATCGTTGACGGGGGTGCGAGGGGTCGCCGCCGTGATCATCGTGATCTATCACTACGGCAAGTTTCGTCTCGATCTCAGCGGCAGCGCGACGGTCTGGGCCGTGCCGCACGGCTATCTGCCGGTCGACATGTTCTTCATGCTGAGCGGATTTGTGATCGGCTATGTCTACAAGGACGCGTTTGTTTCCGACCCCTGGAGCAACTACAGGACGTTCCTGATCAAGCGCTTTGCGCGCCTTTACCCCGCCTACATCGTGATCTCAGCGTTTTACGCGCTGAAGATCGCGGCCGGCCTGACCGGCGAGGAAACCTTCGCCCGCTTCCATACCTTCGACATCATCGGCAACCTCCTGATGCTGGTGGGCTGGGGGCTTCATATCTATCCGCTGATCGGCGTGTCATGGGCCTCGAGCGCCGAATTGGGGTCGTATGTGGTGTCGCCGGTGCTGATGAAATACACGCTGCAAAAAAGTGTCCCCTGGTGCCTGGCCTGCGCCGCGCTGTCCGTGCTCGGGATTTATCTGATCAGCCGCAGCGGCCAGGGCGCCAGCGGCCCTCTGGACGTGGTGCAGGACAGCTCGCCGCTGCCGCTGCTGCGCGCCATTGTCGGGTTCACCCTTGGCCTCGTGACCTTTCGCTTCGCGCACCATCTGGACCGGTTTTCCGCCACCGTCCAGGACATCCTGGTAATCGCGATCCTGGCGGCGATGCTGGCAGTGGCGATCTTTACGCCGGACGATCTGCCGATCTACTTCCTGTTCATCCCATTCATCGCGATCCTGTCGCGCGACGGCCGCGTGGCGCAGCTGCTGTTCGGCAACCGGCTGGTCTATCACCTCGGGGTCATCTCCTATTCGATTTACCTGATCCATCCGATCTTCCTGACCTTCACCGAGCGTTCATCGCGGCATGTCGGAAACAATTTGACGGCCTATGTCTGCTGCATGCTGGTGGCCTTCGCCGCGATCTGGCTGTTGTCCTGGCTGAGCTATCGCTTTGTCGAGATTCCCGGCCGGCAATTCGTGATCGGGCTGCTCAGTCCCAAGGCCAAGGCAGCACCCAAAACCGCGCCGGCGGGCACCTGATCGGCGAGTTCCCGCGCGCGGGCGCGGGGATTTGATTGGCGCCGTGCATTTCCTGCGCTACTCTGACCGCCTTGCTGCAACGGCGCGCAAGACGGATTCAAGCTGGCAAGGATGGACGCGATTCCGATCCGGACCCGAACGATGGTGCTGACGGCCATTCTTTGGGGCCTCGCGGCCGCAACCCCATCCGCGGCTGGTGCGTCCGGGGCAACCATTCCCCATCGCGCGTTGTGGCCTGATCCCATCAACTCGCCCGCCGAGTTCGACCGCGCCTCGCGCGCCGAAATCCTGGTGTTTGCCCGCGAACTGGCTGAGAGCGATGCGCTGGACGAAGCCGCGTTGAAAAACCGGCCGGGGATCGACGCCGTCGACATGGCTTCGGTCGAGCGGCTGCGGCATAAATTATGGAAGCTGCTGACCGCGAATTATGTCCTTGCGTCGCGCGGGTGCGTCGCCAATGAGGCCTTTTGTCCCGGCGAGATCGATCCGAATAATCTGCGGCGTGTGGCCGAGGCGTTTTCCGGCGCCCTGGTTCAACCGCGCTACCGGCCGTGGTTCGAGGACGCCGTCCGGTTCCAGCGATCCTATCTCGACGAGCTCATGCTGCTGGCGGCCGTGTTCCCTCACCGCAACAGCGAGGTCGAGACCTTCAACGACAACGAACTGACGGGGTGGGATTTGCACGATCGCCAGTTCCTGCTGTCGTTCGATGATGGCCCGACGGCAGGACCGCGGCAGGAAGCGCCGAATGCCGAGAATACCGACCGCACCCTCGATATGCTCCGCCGCAACAACATCAACGCCGTCTTCTTCGCGATCGGCAAATCGTTTCGAATGCGGCTGCGGGATTCCTCCGATGAGGCGATGAAGACGCTCTATTCAGGTATGTGCGTCGGCTCGCATGGCTGGGTGCACGAATCCCACGCCACATCGCCGCAGTGGCAGGAATCCGTCGCTTCGAGCTCCAAGCTGCTTGCCGACAATTTGCCGGACAGCTACGTGCCCGCGTTTCGTCCGCCCTACGGCCAGCGGTCGCCCGATAGTGGGCCGTATCTGAGGAGCCGCGGATTGAGGCTGATCCTCTGGAACATCGATTCCCACGACTGGGACGACGGCTTGACCGCCGACGACGTCGAAGCACGCACGATGTCGTTGATGCTGCTGTGGCGCCGCGGCTTTATTCTGTTCCATGATTTTTTCCCGCGCGCCCAGACGGTGGTGCCCCGGCTGGTCTCCTGGCTGGCCCATGACGGCATTGCCTGGGCCGATTGCCACGACGTCAACTGGACACCTCGCGGCCCGTGATGCGGCGATCGAGAAGCTTCAGGGCTTTGGTGTCTCCCCGCGCGTGGGCGTCGTCGATATAGGCAATGAGCAGGTCGGCCAGCGTCTCATAATCCCACAGCTTCAATTGGGCCGGGTCGACCCAACCTTTGAAATAGCGGTCGAGATAGCCGCACTCGGCGTCATGGGTTTGCACCCAGGCCGGTCCGGCCAGCTTCAAAGGCGCTGGATCCCAATGGCAGATGACCAGGCCTGCGGCGGACGCGGCGGACTTTGCCAATATCGCTCGCCCGTCCCGCGGGGCTTCGCTCATCGGACGCAGGGATTGGCCAATCTCCTCCAACACGCGCTCAACATTGCAACCCATTCCACTGTTCCGGCTTGTGCTGAATGCCGGCGGCAACCGACAACGCTGGTGCCTATCCACTTCCACAGGGTCGTGGTTCAACTATGGCGTATTTCTGATCGGGGTGCGGTCGATCCTTGGATTGATCCCTGGGTTGATCCTTGGGGGGCTTCTGTTATTGGGTCCGGGACAACCCAATCGAATGGACATCGAAGATGAAGTTTGCCTCCTTTTACCGCGACGGCGCCTTGAACGTCGGAATCGTCGATGCCGCCGCCGGACGGGTACGTCCCGTCAACGGCGTCACTGGCATGATCGACCTCGTTGCCCGGTACGCCGATATCAAGCCATCCATTATCAAGGAAGCCATTATCAAGGAAACCATTATCAAGGAAACCATGGCATCGGGCGCACAGGATCTGGCGCTCGGCGATGTCAGGGTCACGGCGCCGATTCCCGTGCCGCGCCGAAACATCTTCTGTGTCGGCAAGAATTACGGCGAGCACGCGCGCGAATTCTCCAACAGCGGCTTCGAGGCCGGCGCCAAGAAGGATCAGGCGATCGATGAATATCCGGCGATCTTTTCCAAGGGCCCCAACACGGTCGTCGGGCCGAACGACAATGTGCAGCTTCATTCCGGGATCACATCGAGTGTCGATTACGAGGCCGAACTCGCCGTCATCATCGGCAAGCCCGGGCGCAACATCGCCAAGAAGGACGCCTATGGCCACGTCTTCGGCTACACCATCGTCAACGACGTCACCGCGCGCGACCGCCAGAAAAACCACAAGCAGTGGTTCATCGGCAAGACGCTCGACACCTTCTGTCCGATGGGGCCGTGGATCACGACATCAGATGAAGTCGATCCGGAAAACCTCGATGTGAAGTGCTGGGTCAACGGCGAACTGCGCCAGAATGCCAACACCCGGGATCTCATCTTCGACATCCCCTCGCTGATCGCGACCATCTCCGAGGGCATGGCGCTGGTGCCGGGCGACATCATCGCGACCGGCACGCCCGCCGGTGTCGGCATCGGCTTCAATCCGCCGAAATTCCTCAAGTCAGGCGATGTCGTCGCAATCGAGATAGCCGGCCTCGGCCGGATCGAGAACAGGTTTGTCGGGGATGCCGAGTAGCGCGAGATGTTCAACGCAAACAAAAACCCCGGCCAACAGGCCGGGGCTTTGAGAAGTTGGGGAAGAAGGCGTTGCTCGGTCCGCTTGACTTAGTAGCGGGCCACCACCGGGCCACCGAACTTGTAGTTGATGCGCGCCGTGAAAATATCGACGTTCTCGGTGATATGGTCGCCGGTGCCGGAGACAAAGATCACGTCGTTGTTGCCCATGAACAGGTGGTTATATTCGAAGCCGAGCGACCAGTTCGGGACCAAGGCATATTCGATGCCGACGCCAACCGAGGCGCCCCAGCGGGTTTCGTTCGCACCATCGACAAAGCCACCGCCCGGACCCGTGAAGACGGTGTACTTGTTATCCGTCATCGCGGCACCGCCCTTGATGTAAAGCAGCGCCCGGTCCCAGGCATAGCCGATCTGACCGGTGAACAAGGCAAATGAGTCGACCTTGGTTTGATTCAGAAGGCCGGTCTGGAGGCTGGTGTTGCTGCCGCTGAAATCAGCCCAGTTGCCCTGCGCTTCCAGGCCGAACACCAGGGATGACAGCTGCCAACGGTAGCCGATCTGGCCACCGACCGTCCCGCCCGTTGCCTTATGGCTGCCTTCGTCCCCGAAACCGTCCTCATTCCAGTCAAAGCTGCTGGTGGCGCCGCCGCCATTGATACCGACGTAGAAGCCGCTCCAGTCATAGGCAGCCTCGACGATCGCCGGCGCCTTCGAATAGCTCGCCGGTGCCCGAGCGGGAAGATCCGCGGCGGCGGCCGGTGTAATGGCGCCAACCGCGATCGTTGCTGCCGCGAGAACGATGAGTCGTTTCATGTCAGAATTCCCTGCTTGTCCTGCTTGTGAAGCCTGTGTTTGCCCCAAATCTCCGCGGCAACTCTTACCAGCGCCATCTCATATTGCTGTAGCTCGCCTGCAACATCTGCAGGAAAAAGATCATTAAAAAAATTTAAGAAATCCATGTATGCCAAGGGCTTATCGAAATACTTGGAAAAAAACTGCTGTCCGCCACCGGACCGAATGAGTTGCATCCAGCATGCCAACGCGCTGGAGCGTCACAGTCACGCCCTTTCAGGTCACCCCGACCCTGGCCCCGCTACCGAATCGGCTCGGAAAATCAATTGGTGCAGCGCGCATCAAAACGTCCGAAGTTCGGCGCGGAAGTGACGTCATCAGGCGACCGTCAAAAATGGCGCTAAAGACCGCCCCCAACCGGACATGAGCCCTGGCGGGATTCGCCGAAGGGAGCGTTGTGGAACGTCCATCCGCCGCTCACTCCGCCCTGATGTTGGCCGCCCGAATCACCTTGGCCCATTTTTGGGTGTCGTCAGCGATGAACCTGCCGAATTCGGCTGACGTCATCGGCATTGCGAAGGCTCCAAGGTCAACCATCTGCGCCTGCATCTTGGGATCGACGAGAGCGGCGTTGATCTCGTTGTTGAGCTTCCCAATGATCTCGGCGGGCGTATTCCTCGGTGCGCCGATGCCCTGCCAGCCGCTGGCCTCGTACCCCGGCACAAATTCGCCCACGGTCGGGATGTCCGGCAGCACCGCCGAACGCATCGCGGTGGTCACGGCAAGCAGGCGCAATTTCCCTGCTCTGACGTATTCAAGGGTCGAGGCCTATAGACCGAACATCACCTGGACCTGTCCGCTCATCAGGTCAATCAGGGCAGGCGCTGTGCCGCGATAGGGCACCGGAACCAGATCGACGCCGGCCATCGCCTTGAACAATTCGCCCCAGACCTGTGGCGCGCTGCCGACGCCGCTTGTCGCCATGTTGATCTTGCCGGGATTGGCCTTGGCATAGGCGATGAATTCCGGAACGGATTTGACCGGGAGCGATGGATTGACGGCCATCGCGCCTTGCGTGCGCGCAATGCTCGCAACGGGCGCGATGTCGCGGATGAAATCGAAATTGAGATGGTCGTAGAGTGTCGCATTGACGGCGTTCGCCGCCGAGGCGTGGAGCAGCGTCAGGCCATCGGGAGCCGCCCGGACAACGGCCTCGGTGGCTACGTTGCTCGCGGCCCCCGGTCGGTTCTCGATGACGAATGGCTGGCCGAGCCTTTCCGACAACCATTGAGCGATCAGGCGCGCGAAGATGTCGTTCGGGCCGCCAGCGGCAAAGCCGACGATCAAGTGAACCGGTCGCGTCGGATAGGTTTGCGCAATTGCGACCCGCGACATGGCCGGAAGCGCGGCAGCACCTGCAGCCAGATGCAAGAACGTACGGCGCGGAAGTTTCATGGCGGACAGCCCCTTCCAGACCGATACTATTCGAATTTCAGCGCCCGTGATAGGAGCCGCGACTTCCGCTCGCGGCACATCGCGTCATTTCGCTACGGTGCGGATTTGGTCGCCCCCGAGGGCATGGCGGACATTGGCCAAGCCCGCAGCAATCGCGTTCGATTGATGCGTACGCGCCCTAAACCGATCAGGCTCCCGCTGAAGCCAGCGCGACCGCGAAACGCTCGAGGGCGCGGTCATCAGGCGGCAGGCCGAAGCGCAGGAGATCGTCGGCCCACTCAAAACATCTACACCAGATATGCTGCGTCGCCAGCGAAGCGTGCACCTTGCCGGCATCGGCGCGGCGCGCCAGCCGGAACAATCCGGTTCCGCCGGCAATCCTGAATCCGGCGTTTTCCAGTACGGCGTCGACCTTGCGCGCCTGCTGTTGAATCGCAAGACGCGTGCGCCCTGCCCACTCCCGGTCGCGCAACGCGGCGGCGCCGATGACAAGCGCCGGTCCGGAACAGGCCCAGGGACCGAGCGCCAGCGCAATGCGCCGCGCGATATCAGGCGATGCGATCGCAAAGCCCAATCGCAGCCCGGCGAGGCCGTAGAATTTTCCGAACGAACGCAGCACCACCACGGGCAGATCAACGCACAACTCCGCGACGCTGATGTCGGGCTCGATGTCGGCAAAGGCTTCATCGACCATCAGCCATCCGCCACGGCCCTGCAACTGTGCCGCCACGCGCGCCAGCATTGCGCGGGACATCACGCGCCCATTGGGATTATTGGGATTGACCACCACCGCATGGCGGGCCGCTTGCGGAAGATCGTCGAGATCGGCGCGCGCGATCACCTCATGACCGGCGATGCGCCACGCCAGTGCGTGCTCGTTATAAGTCGGCTCTACGATTGCGACCGCTCCCGCGCTCGCCAGTTGCGGCAGCCATTGAATCAGCGACTGGGTTCCCGCAGCCGCGACGATTTCGGCCCCGGCGGGTACCGCGTAGGCCTCGCGCGCCGCCGCGATCAGGGCTTCCTCGTCGGCGCGCGACGGCAGGCGCTGCCACGCCGCACCCGGCAAGTCCCTTGGAATCGGCCACGGCCAGGGGTTGACGCCGGTCGACAGGTCGAGCCACATTTGCGGCGACCCGCCATATCGCGCCATTGCTTCAGTCAGATCGCCACCGTGCTTCATCCGCGCTTCATGCCATCATCCGCGCCAAAGCGCGAGAGGTTACGACGCGCGCTCGGCGCGATGCTGATACTCGTCGCTAGCCTCAGTGTGCCCGCCGCCGCGGATGCCGCCGGCCTGCCGCGAATCGCATCGATCAATGTCTGCACCGACCAGCTGCTGATGGCGCTGGCCGACCCCGGGCAGATTGTAGGACTGAGCCCCTATGCGCGCGATCCGGCCCGCTCCTGGGACGCCGCCAAAGCCCGGCAATTTCCGCAATTGTCGGGCGCGGCCGAAGATGTGCTGGTGCTCGAGCCGGATACCGTGGTCGCCGGCCGCTTTACCAGATTGGCGACAAGGCAGCTTCTCAAGGACAAGGAGGTCCGCGTCGTCGAATTCGATGCCGCGCGATCCCTCGATGATGTGAAGAAAGCGATCCGCCTGATGGGCGATGTCGTCGGACATCCGGATCGCGCGTTAGCCGAAATTAGCCGGCTTGACGCCGCGATCGCGCATGCGCATCAAGTCGCGGCGCGAAAACCCTATCGCGTGCTGGCGGTGTCGCGGCGCGGCTGGGTGTCCGGCCGCGACAGCCTGACCAGTTCGCTGTTGGCCAATGCCGGCCTCGCCAACGCGGCCGGCGATCTCGGCATCAAAACCGGCGGGTTTGCTTCGCTCGAAACCATCGTCAACCTGAAACCGGATTTCATCCTGGTGTCGGAAGACAGCGGTTTCGCCGAAGACGAAGGCAGCGCCTTCCTGCTGCATCCGGCGCTGGAGCGGTTTTATCCGGCGTCGAAACGCATCGTGATTCCGGAACGGCTCACGGTCTGCGGCGGACCGATGCTGGCGCAAGCGCTGGAGCGGCTGGCTTCCGAGCTTGAGCGCGTGGACCGCTAGGGTGCTGATATCTGGCAGCGGGCTTTTTATCGTGATCACGGCGCTGGCGTTCGACGCGCTGATCGGCGACCCCGACTGGCTGTGGCGGCGGCTGGGCCACCCGGTAGCGCTGATCGGCACCCTGATCGACACGCTCGATGTCAGGTTCAACAAGGACGACCAGTCGCCCCAGCAACGCCGATCCGCCGGGATCGCGAGCACGGCTGTCCTGGTCGTTATCGCGGGCGCCGTGGGCGTTCTGCTTCAGGCCATCGCGCAGCAACTGCCGATGGGAAATATCATCACAGCCCTGATCGCCTCCATCTTCATCGCCCAGCGCAGCCTCTACCAGCATGTCGACTGGGTGCGCTCGGCGTTCGCCGATGGCGGTCTCGCGGAGGCACGGGACGCCGTCGCCTTGATCGTCGGGCGCGACCCCGAACAACTCGATGAAGCCGGGGTGTGCCGGGCCGCGATCGAATCCTGCGCCGAGAATTTTTCCGATGGCGTGGTGGCGCCGGTGTTCTGGCTGGCGCTGCTGGGGCTGCCCGGATTGATCGCCTACAAGGCCATCAACACCGCCGACTCCATGATCGGGCATCGCAGCGAACGCTACGCATCATTTGGCTGGGCGGCGGCGCGGCTCGACGATCTCGTCAATCTGGTCCCAGCGCGATTGTCGGCGCTGTTGCTGGCGGTCGCGGCGCCGATTGCGGGCGGCTCGGTCGGCACATCGTTCAACGTTGTGAGACGCGACGCTTCCAAACATCGCTCGCCGAATGCCGGCTGGCCGGAAAGCGCTGTCGCGGGCGCACTCGGACTGGCACTCGCGGGCCCGCGCCGCTACGGCGAACAGGTGGTCGACGATCCTTTCCTGAACGCGGAAGCAACCCGGCCGGCCGTGCCCGACGATATCGGCCGCGCGCTCGATCTCTACACCGCGGCCTGCGTGATCGAAGCGGCCGGCTACGCCGCGCTGGCATTGGTGGTCTGACGGCTGCGCGCGATGCCCAATATGGCCTCGATATCCAGATGCGCTTCGAGATGATCGGCCAACGCATCGAGCGCGGATTCGATCTGCACTTCATAGGCGAGCGTTGAGGCAATGCCGAGATGGGCCAGCCACGCCTTGCGAAAGGCGTCGCCGGTGAACAGCCCGTGCACATAAGTGCCCTGCACCCGGCCGTCCACCGTGCCGGCGCCATCGGGGCGCCCGTCGATCGTCACGACAGGTCTCGCGCAATCGCGGCCCTCGCTGCGGCCCAGATGGATTTCATAGCCCTCGATCGCCGTGCCCGTTGCGGAATGAATGCCCCGCACCAGCCGGGTGGATTTATCCGCACTCATGACAGTGGCGATATCCAGTAACCCCAGTCCATCCACCGTGGCGGCCGGTCCCTCGATGCCGTCGGGGTCGGCAATGGTCTGCCCCAGCATCTGATAGCCGCCGCACAGGCCGAGCACATGACCCCCACGCCTGACATGCGCCTTGATGTCGATGTCCCAGCCCTGCGCCCGCAGAAAAGCCAGATCGCCGATGGTGGATTTGCTGCCCGGCAGGATCACGACGTCGGCATTGCCCGGTATAGCTTCGCCCGGCCGCACGAACACCAGTCTGACGCCGGGCTCCATGCCCAGCGGATCCAGATCGTCGAAATTGGCGATGCGCGCGAGAACCAATACCGCGATCACGCGGGACGACATTGATGGATGGGCGCGATCGAGATCGACGGCGTCCTCCGCCGGCAGCCATGCCGTTTGCGGCAACCACGGCACCACGCCGAGCGATGGCCAGCCGGTCAACCGCGTCACCGCCGTGAGACCCTGGTCGAACAGTCTGACATCGCCGCGAAACTTGTTGATGACAAAACCACGAATCCGCGCGCGCTCGTCCGGCTCCAGCACCAGATGCGTCCCGGCCAGGCTGGCGATGACGCCGCCGCGATCGATATCGCCGGCCAGCACCACCGGCACATCGGCGGCGGCGGCGAATCCCATATTGGCGATATCGCCGGCGCGCAGATTGATTTCGGCGGGACTGCCCGCACCTTCGACCAATACGATATCGGCCTCGCGCGCGAGCCGCGCAAAACTATCCAGCACCGCCGGCAGCAGCGCCGCCTTCTTGTCGAGATAGTTCTTCGCGCGCAGATTTCCCCAACGCCGGCCCTGCACGATGATCTGCGAACCGCTGTCGGTCTCAGGCTTCAGCAGCACCGGATTCATATGCACACTCGGAATCATTCGCGCCGCGCGCGCCTGCACCGCCTGGGCGCGGCCGATCTCGCCGCCCTCGATTGCGACCGCCGCATTGTTTGACATGTTCTGCGGCTTGAACGGAG
>Ga0116135_1001714_pt1 | contig 10643 bp, 15 predicted proteins | sample June2015DPH_20_1_FD_89738 | JGI IMG/M metagenome (GOLD analysis project Ga0116135, IMG submission 89738) | Peatland microbial communities from SPRUCE experiment site at the Marcell Experimental Forest, Minnesota, USA - June2015DPH_20_10 | ecosystem: Environmental > Terrestrial > Soil > Wetlands... | reverse complement strand
GGTAGAGATACAGCCCGTGCCCGCGGCTCAGCTGGTACGGACCGCTCTCGGTGGGAGTGAGGTGCACCTTCTTCTGCCGAAAAACCTGCCCGTTGGGGGTGAAGAGATGCGCGGCGTTGAAGACCTTGCCCCGCTGAAATACCGGATGCGTGCCGCCGATGATGTAGATTCCCGTTTCCTGGGCAAGACGCGTGAACAGCTCCTCGTACTCAGGCGCCATGCGCGCCAACCGCCGTACGGCCATGGCCGGCGCCGGCTCCTTGATGTAGCTGAGCAGTTGCATGGTGAAGAACTCGGGGAAGAGCAGGAAGTGCGCTTTGTAGTCCTTGGCACTGCGCACGAAGAACTCCACCTGGTGGGCAAAGTCATCAAAGCTGGCGATGGGCCGCAGCAGGTATTGCACGGCTGCGATGCGCACACGGCGCGGGCGGGGCGTTCCGCGCATGGATTCGGCGGCAGCCTGTTCCAACGCAGCATGCTGCAGGCTCGCCTGCAGGCTGACGGACGACGTGTATTCCGGATTGAGCCATTCGAGCACCGTGGCAAAACCGCGCGACTCGGTGTCGTTCATGTAGCCGGGCACTACATCCAGAACGACAAGATCGTTCTCAAGCTGGAAGGTCAGCGCGGGGTCTTTGCGCTTGCCGTCAACCACCTCGGCCACATACTCCTTGGGGGTCAACTCGTCGGCCACGACGGAGTAGCCTGCGATGCGGCCGCCGGTAAGCAGACGTTTCAGGCCCCGGTCGCGAATCAGCTCTTTGCGCGCCTCATAGAAGCTGGTGCCAATTCCCAAATTGCGCGCGATCGGATCGACGCCCATATCGGCGCCATAGAGAGTCATTCCCTGCGCATTGTGTGTGGTAAAGGAGCCATCGCCGGTAATCAACGACCAGTTAGCCGACTCGGCGTAGTCGTCCCAGTCGATCAGGAGCGAGCTGGCTGAACCGAGGATGCAACCGTCCGCGTCGCAGGCCACAAGCTGGCCTTCCGGGAAGACAGCGAGGTGGTTCTCAAGCTGCTCAGGCCGCCACGGTGGCAGACCGGGAAACGCACGAACCTGCAGCTCTATCACTGCCGGGATATCGTCCAGAGCCATCTCCCGGATGCAGTAATGGTTGATCGGATCGTGGGTGGCATGCATGGGGCGGGCTCCTGGTCTGTTTTGAACTATCCGGCTTGAGGCGACAGACCGTTAGTCTACTCACTCGCCAGTGAACAGGATGTAACAAACAGGCCAATTTTCGGAGACTTCGCGAGGCTTTCGCCCCTGCGATCAGGCTGCGACGCGCACTCAAGCGCCGCGCAACTGGCCGCGTCCGTCATTTTTGACGGCGTACATGCGGGTGTCCGCGGCGCCGATGATGGCGTGCAGGGACATACCGTCGGCCGGCGCAGTTGCCAATCCCACGCTGGCGCTCACGCGCAAATCAAGCCCGTTCTTCATCCGAAAATGGGTGGCCAACAACGCGCGGTGGATCTGCTCCGCTTCAGCCAGTGCGGCCGCGGGTGCCGTCTCCGGCATGAGGATGACGAACTCGTCGCCCCCGTAGCGGAAGCACCAGTCCTGCTTGCGGCAGAGCTCCTGAAGCCGCTGCCCGGTGCGGGCGAGCAGTTCACTGCCAACCAGGTGGCCGTGTACATCGTTCACCAGTTTGAAGCGGTCAAGATCAAGAAATGCCAGCGCCAGCGGCGTGCCCTTCCGCTTGCAGCGATCCAGTTCCCGGCCGAGCACATCGTAGAGATGACGCACATTGTAGAGGCCAGTGGTGTCATCGGTGATGGTCAACTGCTGAATCCGGGTCACATCGCGCGCGTTCTCAATGGCGATGGCCGCGTGGTCGGCCAGAATGTGCAGGAAGGCGATGGTGTAATCGGTCATCTGCTCGGCGCGCGGATTGAAGATTTCAATTGCGCCGTGAGTCCCTTTGCGGCCTCGCAGCGGCATGCAGATCACCGAGCGCGTCCGGTGCGCCCCATGTTCTTCTTTCAGGCGCGGATCCTGTTCCGACTCGGGGACAATCAGCGTTTCTCCGTGTTGGACCACCCAGCCGGCCACGCCTTCGCCGACCTTGAGGCGCAGATCGCGCAAAGCTTCCTGCTCGCCGCCTGCGGCCAGTGCGTAATAGAGCTCATCGGTCGACTCATCCACCATCAGCAGTGTCCACAGCTCCGCCTCGATAAAGCGCTCCATCTGTTCGAGGATGGTGCGCAGAATCGTGTCCAGATCGAAGCTCGAGGTGAGCGAGCGCGCCAACTGGTGAAAGACCAGCAGGTCTTCCAGCGGAATCCGGTTTTCAGCCTGCTTTTTCACGAGGGGAATCTCAGCAGCATTGTTTCACACCACTGCGTGGGGCAGTCGCTCGCTATTCGCTCACACCGGCTTTGTTGGCTTTGGCTGGCAATGCGCGGGTCTTGGAGTCAGCCGCCGATGTGCACCATGGACCGCGAAGGCTTCAGAAATCCTGGCTCGCCAATATGGTGGCGGGCTTCCTTGCCCTGCACGGTCTGCACAATGTATGTACTGAGTTCCTGGTTAGTTGCGCCGGCCCGCAGACGGCCGTATAAGTCATGCTCCACCTGCGAAAACAGGCAGGTGCGGATCTTGCCGTCGGATGTGAGGCGGACGCGGCTACAGGCTCCGCAAAAGGCCTGGCTCACCGGAGCAATGATGCCGATCTCGCCGATGCCGTCCGCAAAGGTATAGCGCCGCGCTGTCTCGCTGGCTTCGCGCGCGGGCATTGCAACCAGCGGCAACACGCGGCCTATGCGCTCCACAATCTCCTTCAACGGCACTACGATTTCGGGCGTCCACAGGCGGCCTTCTTCGAGCGGCATGAACTCGATGAACCGCACCACGACGTCTTCTTCACGCGCAAAGCGGGCAAAGCCCTCGATCTGGCTGTCGTTGAAGCCGCGCAGCAGCACGCAGTTGACTTTGACGGGCGCAAGGCCGGCGGCGCGAGCGGCACGAATGCCTCTCAGAACTGTCTCAAAGCTCCCCGGAACGCGTGTGATGCGCTCAAACGTCTCGGCGTCCACAGCGTCCATGCTCACGGTGACCCGATTGAGACCAGCGGCTTTCAGAGGAGCGGCCAGGCCTTCGAGGAGGTGCCCGTTGGTGGTGATTGCAATGTCCAGCGGTTCGTCATTGACTGTGCGTAGTCGCGCGAGTTCCTGGACCAGCTCAACCAGCCCTCGCCGCAGCAGAGGCTCGCCGCCGGTGAGCCGCACTTTGGTGATTCCGAGGCTTACAAACAGCTGGATCAGGCGAAGGTATTCATCAATGCCCAGTTCGGGATATTGTGCGCCGACTTCACCGGTGCGGCAGTAGACGCACTTGTAGTTGCAGCGGTCGGTGATGGAGACGCGCAGGTCATGGATGACGCGTCCGTGACTGTCTGTGAGCCGTTGGGCCGAAGTCGTCGCGGCTGGCGATGCGGCCGGAAGTAGGGAAGCGGAAACCATTGGCTTTCTCAAGGCTACACCGCGTCTGATGCGGATAGATAGCGTATCGACTCTCGGCTCACTGCCTGCCCGGCAAACCCGCACTGAATTTCAACAACGTTTACAGCCAATTTCACTCTTGACAAACCATAACCATTTGGTTATGGTTTGTGCATGCAAGAGGGAAAGCCGGCAACGAAGAGCGGAAAGGATAAGCCATGCAAATCAAATTGACGAGTGTCTTCGTGGACGATCAAGAGAAGGCCCTGAAGTTCTATACCGACACATTGGGCTTCCAAAAGAAGATGGACTTCTCGGCGGGGAGTTACCGATGGCTCACCGTCGTCTCCTCTGAAGAACCGGAAGGCGTGCAGCTTGTTTTGGAGTCCAACGCAGGCTACAACACTGCCGCAAAGACCTATCAGCAGGAGATTTTCCGGCAGGGGATACCCGCGGCTAATTTTTTCGTCGGGGACGTCCAAAAGGAGCATGAGAGGCTCAAGCAGCACGGCGTGACGTTCACCAAGGAGCCTACCAAAACGACCGGATCGACCATCGCGGTGCTTGACGACACGTGCGGAAACCTCATTCAGATCACGCACCTGGATTGGTAAATCGCCTGGCAAATCGGCCGGCAAAACACCACCTGAGGGAGGGGTTCTCAATGCAAGCCGAAAGGGACCATGTTTTTCGTGCCCTCGCCGACCCTACGCGGAGGGCCATTTTCGAGGAGTTGACCAGGGCCGGCGAACAGACCGTTCATGCTCTGACTCGCCATGCCGGCGTGTCTCAGCCTGCTGTCTCCAAGCACCTGACGGTGCTGAAGCGGGCGAAGCTGGTGCAGCATCGCCGCGACGGACGCGAGACTCACTATCGCGCACAGCCGGACGCGCTGGCGCCGATGGTGGACTGGCTGGATCACTACGGAGCATTCTGGCGCGAGCGGTTTGACCGCCTCGAAAATCTTCTGGAAAGGATGGACAAATGAGTGACACCACGCAGACACATACGCTCGTCATCGAACGGGAGATGGCGCATCCGCCGGAAAAAATCTGGAGGGCGCTCACCGAAGGCAGACTGATCCAGGAATGGCTGATGAGCAATGATTTCCAGCCGGTTGTGGGCCATCGGTTCAGCTTTCGCGCCACGCCGGTGCCGGGTTGGAACGGGGTCATCGAAAGTGAAGTCAAGGTGGTTGAGCCGCAGGTACGGCTCGTTTACAGCTGGGGCACCATGGGAATGTCGAGCGTTGTTACCTGGACCTTGACGCCGACTGAGAGCGGCACGCAGGTCCGCATGGAGCAGTCCGGCTTCCCGTCGGAAGATGGGCCCAACTACAAGGGTGCAAAATACGGCTGGCAGAAGTTTATCGGCAACCTGGAGCGTGTCGCAGGAGGATTGGCATGACCTCGAGAGCAAAATCCATTGTTTATTGGACAACGACTGGGTTGACGGCGTTTTTTATCGGCGGTGGGGGCGCCTCGCAGGTTTGGCAATATCAGACCAACCCGCACGGCGTTGTGCCCCTGCTTGGCTACCCAATGTACTTCTTCGCCATCCTGGGATTCTGGAAGGTGCTTGGAGCCATCGCGATCCTCGTACCGGGTTTTCCCCGGCTCAAGGAGTGGGCTTATGCCGGCATCTTCTTTGACCTGACGGGCGCGGCCGCGTCCTGTGCTGCGGTGGGCGGTTACGGCGCTTACGCGTTTCACGTCATCGCGCCGCTCATCATCACTGGTTTCACCGTGGCATCGTGGGCGCTGCGGCCGCAGAGCCGTACGATTGGGGTCCTCGTTCCAACGGCAGGGGGCCCGGCGACAGCTGGCAGGCCGGCAGAAAGACTCGTGCAGCGAAAAACTGGTTAGGGCCATCCCGCCCGAATTGGATATTTCTGCTCCGTCGGAGTCAGGCTAGGATGAAACGTTCAAAGCCCTTCCCTGCAGAAACGGAGCCACGGAATCGTGCAAAACCGCAGCCTTGGATCCAATCTTGGCATTTACGCCTACGCGGCGGGCGCCATCTTTCTCGGCCTTGTCGGCCTGGCATCGGGAGACTTCGCCACATCATGGCAGCGCGTCGATCCGCAGGCCCCCTTCCGCGAGCCGCTGGCCTATGTCACGGCTGTCCTCGAACTCGCTGCCGGAGTTGCGCTGCTCTGGCGTCGAACCGCACGCGCCGGCGCACTGACGCTCACCGCGATTTTCTCGGTCTTTGCACTCCTGTGGGTGCCCAAAATTCTCGGAGGCGCGAGCGGCTTTGACCCCACCGGCAACTTCTTTGAAGAGTTTTCGCTCGTGTCCGCCGGAGCTGTTCTTTTCGCCCGGTTCTCACCGGCCGGCACAGCCACGTCGCGAAGCGAATTGTTATTCGCTCGGCTCTCCGGACTTTCCGCAATCTCCTTCGGTATTGCCCACATTTGCGATATGCCGGGCCTCTTAACCTGGATTCCCGCATGGATTCCGCCATCGCAGATGTTCTGGGCCTATGCGACGACCATCGGCTTTTTCCTGGCCGCCGCGGCCATCCTTTCGGGCAAACTGGCGCCGCTTGCCGCACGCCTGCTTACCGTGGAGATTGTCAGCTTTGAGGTGTTCGTTTGGATACCAAAGCTGGTAGCCGGCCCTCATGACCATTTCAACTGGGCGGCAAACGCCATCTCAATCGCCATCTCCGGCGCAATATGGGCGGTCTCGGACTCCATCAGCGGGGCGGTCAAACGTGCACCCGCCTCAACCGAACGGGCCACTGAAATCAGGGCTTCAGCGTGATGTAACGGACGCGCCGGGACGGCGGGCTGGATGCCGGTTTCAGTGACGAAAGCCCATCATCCACCACAGGATGAGCCCTGTGAAGGAGGCCGCAGCGGCAACAATCATGGCCATCCGAACCATGCCGCGGTCCATCATGCCTGTCTCCCCAATCAGCGGGATCCTGGTGGTGTGCAGGCGGGCAGACAGTTGCTCCTGGGTTTCGGCGGAAGTTTCCGGCGCGCTGGAAGGATTGACGAGAGAGCGGTAGCCGCCTGGCGGACGCACGATCACTGTGCGCGGAGCAGTTTTCAGAACCGAAAAGAACCCGGCAGGTGCGACGCTGAAGTCCTGACGATTCTTAGGGCGTTTTTGGGATCGAGGAGCTTTCATTGCACCTCCCGTGACGACTGCTCGCGGCCCTGGTTTCAGTCCCGGCTTCTGCGTTCAGATCCCGCACCAATCCTGAACAACTAGAGCACATCCTGAGATGCTGTAACCCGAAACCACAATACTGAAGTTGACGCGACCATCAGGGAGAGGCAACCTTGCACAACGCCCCAAAGGACACACCTTCTCAGGATTTGCTCTAAATTAGAGCACCGTGACCCCTGTGTGTACAGTGATATCACCGATGATTGTGCGCCGGCAATCGAGCGGCGAATCGTGATGGAGGATTGGAATCCCATGGCGGGGAGTTATGCGAATCCCAAGGTTGATGAGTTTATTGCCAGTGCGAAAAAGTGGCGGGAAGAATTGAAGAAATTGCGCGGAATTCTTCTCGAGTCCGAACTGACCGAAGAGTTCAAGTGGAGCGGACCCTGCTACACGTTCCAGGGGAAAAACGTGGTCATTATCAATGCATTAAAGGAATCGTGCGCATTCGCCTTTTTCAAAGGAGCGTTGCTGAAAGATCCGCATGGCGTGCTAACCGCTCCCGGACGGCATTCACAGTCAACACGCTGGATCAAGTTCACTTCGGTGCGGGAAATTGCGGAGACGAAAGCGATTTTGAAGGCCTATATTCGCGAAGCCATCGAGGTGGAAAAATCCGGAGTGAAATTGAAATTGAGAAAGACATCGGATCTGAAGTTCCCCGAAGAACTGCAAGCGATGCTGGGTGAATTTCCAGAATTCAAGACTGCCTTTGACGCGTTGACCCCGGGGCGGCAGCGAGCCTACATCTATCATTTTTCCGCCCCCAAACAATCCAAGACCCGTGAAGCCCGAGTACTGAAATACATGCCGCATATTCTCAAGGGGAAGGGGCTTCTTGACCGGTAGATTCGGTGAGCGAACCTTCGGCAACGGCGGAACGCGGTGAGGCGGATTGGTTCCCGATAGTCAGGTGTGAAGAATCAACCATCAATTGCCGGCGGGCGACCCGGCATTCTTGCGATACGTCTCCAAGAGAACCAGGAACTCCTTCGCACTCCGGTCCATATCACCCCAGCTCCAAAGCAAATCGTAGCCATAATGCTGCCGGTTCCACAGGATCACTTCAGCATAATTTCCAACCTTGCCGAAGGACTTGAGCTGATCGGCGAGAGTCTCTTTCCCGCTCAGGGCGGACCAGATTTTGGTGTATTGATCGTACGGCATCTTCACGGAAGTGACAGCGAGTCCGGCGACCTTCACGAAAGGTATGAGCTTGAGCAATTTCGCCGCCATCTCTGGCGAAACCGACGCCAGGTAGCGGTCATAACTGCTCAACCGCGCGCCCACTGCCAGAGTCGAATTGGAGTCAACAAGGCCGAACTTCTCGACGTCTGCCCACGGTAACTGGGTCGTGCCCCATGCGCCAGTGTATTCAAGCGCGCCGGCCGTCAAGACCATGCTGACTTTTCTTTTCATCATTTTCGGAACGAGGAAAAGAACCGGTCCGCACACGAGAATAACGACAGCGCCCAGTCCCATTGACGCCGGAGTTCCCGAAATCAGTGCAGCAACTCCACCGGCTAATGCGAAGATGAGGATCGCCCCGAGGAGGAGACCATTCCGCACACTCCTGGGCCTGATTTCAAGAGTTTCCATGAGCATCTTTTCCCAGGAACCAGTTTATGGAAGTTGTGCGGGTACTCGACCTTCTCAGGCCTTGGTCATGTTCAGCGCCACGGCGGCGCGAATGAGCGCTTTCAGAGCCTTTTCGTTCACCTTGTCACCTTCGCGGAAGTCAATGGCGCGGCGCAGATTTCCTTCGAGGCTCGAATTGAACAGGCCTGAGGGGTCATCCAAAAAGGCGCCCCTGGCGAAGGTCATCTTGACCACACTCTTGTGAGTCTCGCCGGTGCAGATCATCCCGTTGTGGGACCACACGGGCACTCCCCAAGGGTTGGAAGGCTTCTTCCACTTGGCCTCTTCAACGGCGTCAGGGTCGGCTTGCAGGATCAGAGCGCGGATGCGCTCGAGCATCTCGACGCGCCAGTCGCCGGACTTGCCGGACTTTGTGTCGGGCAAGCGGGATGCAGATTCGGTTGTTTGGGAACCACTCTTTTTGATCATGTAATGCACCCTCCAGCTGGGAGAAGGCAGAAGCAAGGTGGCGTTGACGGAAATCTCAGATTGCCGGTATAGGCCAAACGGGCAGATAACATTCAAATCAGCGACATGGAGCTAAAGCCCCATCTCTCTCATTTTAAAGCTTGTTCCGGCACAAATGAAGTCGTGTCCCGATACAAGGCCTGCCCAAAATGAGTTTGTCCACAGCTTGTAAAGTTCTGCCCTGAAACATTGCGCGTCCAGCGCGTAGCTTCCAGTAACGACTTCCTGGCCAGCATCTGCGCCAGCCGGACATCAGTCGATGCGCGGCGTACCCTTGCGCAGAACGATGCCGGTGATGCCGAAGACAATGATGATTGCGATGGCAAGGGCGAAGTAGTAGGCCATGGGATGCGCCCAGCCGGGCGAGTAGGTGAGGTCCTGGCCAACCCACAGGAGCAGGATGGTGGCGATGACCGCAAACTGCCCCGCAATGACCAGAAATGTGTGCCCAAGATCGCGGCGTTTGTCGAGCGCCTCAACCTGGTCCGGGGTCAGATTGCGCTCTTCGAGGGGAAGCAGGGAATTTGCCATCGAGTTTCTCCTGTAATTTTGGCGGGCCAGCAAAGTTGACCATGGGCCAAGCAGCTCACAGATTCAATTCAATCACAGGCCGGGACCAATGCGCCACTGCTCGACGTCGATATCTGCGGCCAGGCAGCTTAATCCAACGAAAGCTATTCAGACAAAAATGCGATTGTCTGCAGCGATGTGATTTCAAACGGCTTGCGGCAGCGGATGTTGGCGCAGGCCAGCTTGTCGTCGCGGCGCACCATGTAGGACTGGGCCTTGGCGAAGCGGGCACGGTCGCGCTCGTCGGCGTTGCGGGGCAGCTGTGAACGCTTGCGCCGGACGACCCAGGTGACCTGGTATTCGCCGGCCTGACCGCACTTGGGGCAGGTAATTGTGTGCTTCCGCTGTTCCGTCGTCTCGTTAAAAAACTCGCGTTCTTCCATAGTGATTCGGCCCTCCGGAACCGCACCCCACTCGCAAATTCCCACCCGCGGTTGTCTCCTGCCGTTCAAATGGACAAGAAACCTCACGCAAGGGGCTTTCGCTCCGGTCCAATCTATTCCATACTCATGCTTGCAATGGCGAAACGCAAGCCAGCCCGATTTTCGGCCACCAAGGCCGTGAAGGCAAACGCGCGAGAGCGTGTGGGTCAGCCCAAAGCCTCGCGCGTGCTCTCCACAGAGCCGCGCACCGGGCGCGAAGTCAAACACAAACCGAAGCTCGAAGAGGTTATTCGGCAGGAAGATTAGCCGCGCGAAGAAGACTTGCGGCGGGAAGAAGAGCGACAGGAGGAATTACAGTGGCGAAAGCGGTGGGTTTTGGCGGGGTTTTTCTGAAGGCGCAGGACCCTGAAAAACTGTCAGCCTGGTATGCACAGCACCTGGGAGTTCCCTCGCAGGATGGCGGTTCGCTGGCGTTCGACGGGCCGGAGTCAACAGGAATGACTGTGTTTGCGCACTTTCCAGTGGACACACGCTACTTCGGCGAGGGAGCACAGCAGTCGATGGTGAACTTCCGTGTGGATGATCTGGACCAGCTGCTGGAGCAGCTTGCCGCGGCGGAGGTTCGCATCGACCCCAAGCGCGATGATTACCCGTACGGCCGGTTCGCCTGGATCTGGGATCCTGAGGGCAATCGCGTGGAACTGTGGGAGCCGCTGCCCTAGAGCATTTTCGGAATACATATAGACTTTTTCAGTACCGTGAAAGGTGGCTTTTTCTTGAGGAAAAAGCCACTTGAGTGTGTGCTTTCGGTCTACACCATTCCGAAAATGCTATAGGGCGAAACCAGAGTAGACGTGCCCCTTGCCGAGAGTGTGCGAGGTGGCTTTTCCCTGAGGGAAAAGCCACTTGGCATCGTGCTTCCTGGGTACAGCTACTCTGGTTTCGCTACAGATCC
>Ga0116135_1001712_pt1 | contig 10653 bp, 10 predicted proteins | sample June2015DPH_20_1_FD_89738 | JGI IMG/M metagenome (GOLD analysis project Ga0116135, IMG submission 89738) | Peatland microbial communities from SPRUCE experiment site at the Marcell Experimental Forest, Minnesota, USA - June2015DPH_20_10 | ecosystem: Environmental > Terrestrial > Soil > Wetlands... | reverse complement strand
TCCTGTCGTTCAGCGCTCCGGAGCGTCGAAATCGGCATGGCAATAGCCATTTCGTGCGCGCCTTGATCCGAAGGCGAATCGTGCACTCGCACTAAAAGCAGGCATCTTGTTATGATCAGGGAACGTCGTCGACCACATGCTCTACTCGATTTCCTACGCGCCGAAGGAAGATCTGCACAGCCGTATTACTGATTGCTTGCAGGCCGGGTTTGCAAATGAACGGATTTCGGAGGCAACGTCGGCCACGATCTTCAATCCTCAAGTTGGCGTGCGCTGCTTCCCCGAGGCTGACGGCTTTGTCTTTTCGCGGCGACGATTGGTCGGAGCGTGCGCGGTGTTCCACATACGGAAGCCGCCGATGAAGGCATAGGCATTGTTGCCGGCACGGCATCCTTGCGGCAGCTTCTTCAAGTGCACGAGGTTTCCGCCGCCTATGACGACATCCTCGGGTTCAGTTGCCGCGACCAATCGTTCGATCACATCTTTAACAAGCCTGCGCCAACGCTTCTTGCCGACGTGCGCGAGGCCCCTCTCGCCAACATAATCTTCGTATGTGCCCTTCTTGTAGGGTAAGTGGCCGAGTTCCATAGGCTCGACAATACCGTTCACGATCATCGCTGAGCCGAGTCCCGTTCCCAATCCTAGGAACAACAGCCTTCCGCCCTGGTAACTGCCGAGAGCCTGCATAGCCGCATCGTTTAGAACTCTTACGGGCAAGCCGAATGCCGAAGCAAAATCGAAGCCCATCCAACCCGGTCCCAGATTGTGAGGTTCGGCGACGGGACGATTGTGAAGGACCGGTCCGGGAAAGCCGACTGATACCACGTCGTAGGCCCAGCCCCGCGCAAGTTTCTTTACACTGGAGACCATCTGCCGTGCTGTCATTCTTGGTCCAGAGACAATCTCCCTCTTTTGCTTCTGGCCGGTGACAAGTATTTTGACGTGAGTCCCGCCGACATCGATGGCCAAGATTTTCATTCCTAGAGCTCTTTTTTGGACGTCTGCATTAAGCAGCGACGTCTTATGGAACAATAATTCCCTGATGCCCGCAAAGATTTCCCTGTTACCTGAATTATTTTCCCTGTTAATTTGCGTGGGAAATTTTGCAAAAAGGCGCTGCGATGCAGCACTTTCTTGAACCGAAATCGTCGTAAGACCCCTCGAAAACGCAAAATTCCCTGTAAAATTCCCTGTTAACAGGGAATTTGGCCAGAGACGGGTGCGATCAGCACTGCGTCGCCAGCCAGCGGAATTCGCATACTGAGCGGTTACAAGATGGTCGCTCCTGGCGCGAAGCAGCCGTTCGTGAATATTTGCACTTCTGCATCGTTCGGCCTCATTATGTGTCTTTGATAGAAGCCTCGGGAACGACGCCCGCAACGAACCGAGGGAGGATAGACATGACGGTTTCGGCGGAACGCGCAGTCCTTGCCGGCGGCTGCTTCTGGGGGGTGCAGGATTTGCTGCGCCGGTATCCCGGCGTGATTTCAACGAGGGTGGGCTACACCGGAGGCGAGGTGCCGAACGCGACGTATCGCAACCACGGCAATCACGCGGAAGCCATTGAGATTACCTTCGATCCGCTGACCATCAGCTATCGAAAGCTGCTGGAATTCTTTTTCCAGATCCATGATCCCTCGACGTTGAATCGTCAGGGCAACGACCGGGGAGCGAGCTATCGGTCGGCGATCTTCTATACCAGCGACGAGCAGAAGCGGATCGCGGAAGACACCATTGCCGATGTCGATGCTTCCGGCCTTTGGCCGGGCAAGGTTGTCACCGAGGTGGCAGCCGCTGGGCCGTTCTGGGAGGCCGAGCCCGAGCATCAGGATTATCTGGAGAAATATCCGGACGGCTACACTTGTCACTTCATTCGGCCGAACTGGACGCTGCCACACCGGGCGGAGAAAGCTGATTCAAGCGCGGACGGAGTTTCGGCGGCGTGACAAAAGGATCCGATCTGCTGGTGGCCGGCCTCGAAAACGAGGGGGTCGCGTACATCTTCGCCATCCCGGGCGAGGAGAATCTCGACGTGCTGGAATCGCTGCGGCGCTCGAAGATCAAGCTCGTGCTGACGCGGCACGAGCAGGCTGCCGGCTTCATGGCGGCGACCTACGGACGTCTCACCGGACGCGCGGGCGTCTGCCTGACGACGCTGGGTCCCGGTGCGCTCAATCTGACGACGGCTGCGGCCTACGCGCATTTGGGCGCGATGCCGATGGTCATGATCACCGGACAGAAGGCGATCCGGAGCAGCCGTCAGGCGCGCTTCCAGATCGTCGACATCGTCGCGGCCATGCGACCGCTCACCAAGATGGCGACGCAGATCGTCTCCGCGCAGAGTATTCCGACTCTGGTTCGCGACGCCTTCCGGGTCGCGCAGCAGGAGCGGCCGGGCCCGGTGCATCTCGAACTGCCGGAGGATATCGCGGCCGATGAAGCTGTTGTGGACATCATTCCCCCACATGTCGTCGAGCTTCCGGTTGCGCCTGCAGTGGCCATCGAGCGCGCCGCAGCGATGATCATGGGCGCCAGCAGGCCACTGGTTATGCTGGGCGCCGCGGCAAGCCGCCCGCAGCTCGCAGAGCCGCTGTCGGCGTTCGTGCGAAGATGCAAGATCCCATTCTTCAACACCCAGATGGGGAAGGGCGCCGTCAATGCGGGCTCCAACCTCTATATGGGCACGGCCGCGCTGTCGGAACGGGATTGGGTTCACGAGGCCATCGACCAGGCTGACCTTATTATTTCAATCGGCCATGATACCGTCGAGAAACCCCCTTTCCTGATGGGCCATAGTGGACCGCAGGTCATCCATGTCGGCGCTACGCCAGCAACGGTGGAGCAAGTATACTTCCCGCAGGCGGAGATCGTCGGAGACGTTGGCGCCAGCCTCGCGGCTATAGCCGATCGCCTGGAAGGCAAGCTCCCCAATGCCTCGGCATTGCTGGGTCTGCGGGAGGGGATTCTTGCCCATCTCGCCGAGGGTTCGACGGAGGATCGGTTCCCGCTGACGCCTCAGCGCATCGTGCACGACGTCCGTCAGGTCATCCCCCCGGACGGTATCGTTGCCCTCGACAACGGCATGTACAAGATCTGGTTTGCCCGCAACTATCGCACCAGCGTCGCCAACACGCTGCTGCTCGACAACGCCCTCGCGACCATGGGTGCGGGTCTCCCTTCGGCAATCGCGGCGTCGCTGATCTATCCGGATAGACGCGTGCTCGCTGTCTGCGGCGATGGCGGCTTCATGATGAATTCGCAGGAGCTTGAGACGGCCGTGCGGCTAAGGCTGAACCTCGTCGTGCTTGTGCTTGAGGATCGCGCCTATGGTATGATCCGTTGGAAACAGGAAGTCGACGGGTTTTCCGACTTCGGCCTCGACTTCGGCAATCCTGATTTCGTCGCGTATGCGAAGTCATACGGCGCCAAGGGCTCCCGCGTCGGCAAGGCCTCGGAGCTCTCGACGATGCTGGAAGCTGCTTTCAGCGAAGGCGACGTGCATCTCGTTGTGGCGCCCGTCGACTACAGCGAGAACATGCGCGTGCTTGTCAACGAGCTGCACTCGGTCGTCCAGGCTGAGTGAAAACCCTTTTGAACCGACTGGGACACTATTGCGGCCGCGTCAAACCATTAGTGCCAATCGAATGACCACTTTTGGCGGCCATCCCGATCTGCACCCTTGCCGCACATTGCGCAGGCCGGAGATCAGCGATTTGATTTCATTGCATTCTCGGAGCAAATGCGTCGCGAAATTCTTTTGCTGGAAATCACGATCGCCTCCAAGAGCGGCGGCGCAGAGCTTGGAGATCAGGCGCATTCCCTGGAGAAGATGATCGACGCGAGAATGCGGAGGACGCCAGGAAGCGGGTGGCGGCGGTCGAACACGCCCCCCACCAGGTCGCGCCGTTTCAACTCTCGGGCTGCACGACGGGCGTACCTAAGATCATTCCGCGCTTCAAATAAAGAGTATCTCTACACCCATCGCACCGTAGTCAATTTCCACGGTTTCGACGAAACGCTGGTCGCCTATCTCCGCCTATCCCGGTCGAGTAAATCCGGTTTGTCGGCAAGCTAGTTAGTGCAAATCAGATCGGATGGATTCTGATCTAATTCGTCGAGCGCTTGGCGTATGGTCTCCACCAGATCCAAAGCCACTGGCGAGGGGCTGCGTTGCGGGGGGAAAACGGCTGCAAACTCGAAATCGATCCGCGGCACGAAGCGCCGCGCGACGACGCCACGGGTTGCAAATTCCTGCGCGGTGAAAGGATCGCATATTGCAACGCCAAGCCCGGACGACACCATCCCGCACATGATTTCTGACAGCGTGGTTTCGACTCTCAGCACGCGGCGCACATCGTCGCGCTGGAAAGTCTGGTCGATCAGATGTCGGCTGCTCGATCCGGCCGAGAGTGAGATGAACGTTTCGCCCTCGAAATCGCGCGGCTCCAGGACTTCCTTTGCTGCCAGCGGATGCCCGGATGGCAGAACCGCGACGCGCGGCAGAGGTGGCAGCCGCTGGCTCGGCAGGCCGGAGTGGGCGATCGGGATCTCGGCGAAGCCGATGTCGCACTGATTGTTCAGCACCCAATCGATGACGATCGGTGAAATCACGCCGAAGAAGGCGAGATTGAGATTCGGACGCTGTTTGAGAAAGTGCCCGGCGAGCCGCGGCAGATAACCATTCGAGAGCGCCGGCAGCGCCGCGATCCGCAACGTGCCGGTGCGACGGCCACGGATTTCTTCGGCCGCTGCGGTGATGCGTTCGAGACCTACAAAGGAGCGCTCCACTTCCGTGTAAAGCGCCGTCGCGGCGGCGGTCGGCACCAGTCCGGTGCCACGCCGTTCGAACAGCTCCATCTTCAAGAGCGCCTGGAAGTCGCGCAGCAACCGACTGACCGCCGGCTGCGTCACGGAGATCAGCTTCGCCGCCTCGGTCACGCTGCCGGTGAGCATCACCGCGCGGAAGGCTTCCACCTGCCGCGAGTTGATTCGCGCCATGCCAATCTCCATCCATAACATTTCGGCATACAAAGGGTGCCATTATTCATTGGACGACGGAAGCGCGTGTTGCGATCTTTTTCAGCAACGCTGGAGATAGCCCGTTTTCTCGGCAGATGGGGCAAAAGCCCCTTGGCCGCCAAAGGCAGATGCGCGCTCCGGCCGTCAGATCGTCAGCACGGCTTCTTCGCCGCGGTATTGGAGGACTGTCCAGATGAAGTCTCTCAGCCTTCTGACAGCGGTCAGCATCGCGGCGCTCGCCACGGTCCCGTCAGCCGCCTCGGCGCAGCAAAAGACGCTCTACGTAGCCGGTTATGGCGGCTCATACGAGAAGACGATCCGCGACGAGGTGATCCCGGCTTTCGAACAGGCGAATGGCGTCAAGGTTGAATATGTCGCCGGCAACTCGACGGATACGCTGGCCAAACTGCAGGCGCAGAAGGGTAACCAGCAGATCGATGTCGCCATCGTCGATGACGGTCCAATGTATCAGGCGATTCAGCTCGGCTTCTGCGGCAAGGTCGACGGCCTTCCTGCTGATCTCTATGATGCAGCGCGGTTCAAGGATGATCGCGCCATCGGTACCGGTCTGGTCGCAACCGGCCTGATGTACAACACCAAGGTCTTCGCCGAGAAAGGCTGGGCGCCGCCGACCTCCTGGAACGACCTGCGGGATCCGAAGTACCAGAAGCAGGTGGTCATTCCACCGATCAACAACACCTACGGCCTGCACGCGCTGTTGATGCTGGCCAAGATGAATGGCGGCAGCGAAGCCAACGTCGATGCCGGCTTTCGGATCTTCAAGGACGAGATCAATTCCAATGTCCTGGCCTACGAACCCTCACCGGGCAAGATGACCGAGCTGTTCCAGTCGGGACAGGCGGTGCTGGCCGTCTGGGGTTCGGGCCGCGTGCAGAGCTTCGCCTACACCGGCTTCCCGGTTGATTTCGTCTATCCCAAGGAAGGCGCCGTCACGCTGCTTACGACCGCCTGTCCGATTGCCAAACCCAATGCGTCGCCACTCGCCTCCAGCTTCATCAAGGCGCTGCTTGAACCAAAGATCCAGCTCGTAATGTTAAAGGATTATGGCTACGGCCCCGCGCTGAAAACGGTCGCGGTCCCGCCGGAGCTCAGCAAGATGGCTCCGGTCGGCGAGCGCGCTGCCAAGCTCTACACGGCAGACTGGAGCATCATCAACGACAAGCGTGAGGAGTGGACCAAACGCTGGAATCGCGAAGTCGAGCGCTGAGCTGATCGGGAAAAGATCCATGGCCTATCTCGAACTCGATCGCGTCGGGAAGCAGTTCGGGGCGCAGAGCGTCGTCGACGATTTCAGCCTGGTGGTCGGCAAGGGGGAGTTCATCTCCTTCCTTGGCCCCTCGGGCTGCGGCAAGACCACGACCCTGCAGATGATCGCGGGCTTTCTCGATCCCTCGCGTGGCGCGATCCGGCTGGAGGGCAAGGACCTGACCGCGGTGCATCCGGCCAAGCGCGGGCTTGGCATCGTGTTCCAGAGCTACGCGCTGTTTCCGCATATGACGGCCGCGGAAAATGTCGCCTTCGGTCTGGAGATGCGCAAGGTGCCACGCACCGAGCGCGCCGAACGCGTCCGTGCCGCGCTCGCGATGGTCGGTCTCGCCGGCTACGAGGACCGCCATCCGCGCCGCATGTCCGGCGGCCAGCAGCAGCGCGTGGCGCTCGCGCGCGCGTTGGTGATCAGGCCGAGCGTGCTTCTGCTCGACGAGCCGCTGTCGAACCTCGACGCCAAGCTGCGCGAGGAGATGCAGATCGAACTGCGCCAGATTCAGCGCACGCTCGGCACCACCACGATCCTGGTCACTCACGACCAGAACGAGGCGATGTCGCTGTCGGACCGGATCGTGGTGATGAGCCAGGGCCGCATCGAGCAGATCGGCACGCCGCAGGAAATCTATGAGCGGCCGGCCTCGGCCTTCGTGTCGCAGTTCCTCGGCAAGACCAACGACTTCGCTGCGACGATCGATCGAACCGCCGTTCCCGCGCGGCTGGTTGCTGGCTCCTGGAGCGCTCCGGCACCGGCCGGGCTGAGCGGTCCGGTGACGATCAGCATCCGTCCCGAACGTATCGGCTTCGGGGACGCCGGGCTCAACGCGAAGATCGTCACCCGCGTCTTCCAGGGCAATCACTGGCTGTTCCAATGTGAGAGCGAAGCCGGCTTGGCGATCGTGATCCGCCAGAATGACGGCCACGCGCAGCCCGCCGAAGGCGACGCCGTTCGCCTTGTCTGGAAGCCGGACGACATGAGCTTGCGCGCCGGGGGCGCCGCATGAGCGCGGTCGCGGACACGGCTCCGCAAGCTGGCGCGGACGGGCGGAGTGCGCGCGCGCCATGGGCGCTCACGGCGCCCGCCCTGATGCTGTTCGTCGGCGTGCTGCTGATTCCGCTCGCAATGACCGTGCTGCTGTCGTTCCACGACTGGGGCCAGTACAAGGGCATCGAGCCGGTCTTCATCCTGAAAAACTGGCGCGAGATCGCTACCGATCCCTATTACGCCGAGATGTTCTGGCGGACCTTCCGCATCGCGGCTCTGACCACGCTGATCACTGCCGTGCTCGGCGCGCCGGAAGCCTACATTCTCAACCGCATGAGCGGACGCTGGAAGAGCTTCTTCCTGCTCGTGATCCTCGGGCCGCTTCTGGTCTCGGTGGTGGCGCGCACGCTCGGCTGGGCGCTCTTGTTCGGCGGCAACAACGGGCTCGTCAACAAGCTCTTGATGTCGCTCGGGGTGATTGGCGCGCCCTTGCGCTTCATGTTCACGGAGACCGGCATGGTGGTCGCGCTGGCGCACGTGATGATGCCGTTCATGGTGCTGTCGGTGTGGGCGGCACTGCAACGGCTCGACCCGCAAATCGAGAATGCCGCGCTGTCGCTCGGCGCCGGTTCGCTCACCATTATCCGTCGCATCATCATGCCGCAGATCATGCCGGGCGTGCTGTCGGGCGCGATCATCGTATTCTCGCTCGCCGCCAGCGCCTTTGCGACCCCCGCCATCATCGGTGGCCGCCGGCTCAAGGTCGCGGCGACGCTCGCTTATGACGAGTTTCTCAACACGCTGAACTGGCCGCTCGGAGCCGCGGTCGCAATCCTGCTGCTGGTTGCGCTGGTGCTGATTGTCGTCGGCAGCAACGCGTTGATCGAGCGGCGCTACGCCGAGGTGTTCCGATGAGAGGGAACGGCCCGCTCGCGTTGATCTTCCATGGCATGTTCGTCGTCATCATGCTGGCGCCGATCGTGGTGGTCTGTCTCGTCGCTTTCACGCCCGAGGGCTACCTGTCGCTGCCGACCAACGGCTTCTCGCTGCGCTGGTTCAGGGCGATCGCGAACTATCCGGAATTCGTCCACGCCTTCTGGATCAGCCTTGGCCTTGGCGCACTGTCTTCCTTCGTGGCGCTGCTGTTCGCGGTGCCGGCGGCGCTGGCGATCGCGCGATACAAGTTCCGCGGCCGCGATGCGCTCGCGGCGCTGTTCCTGTCGCCGTTGATGATTCCGCACGTCGTGCTCGGCATCGCCTTCCTCCGCTTCTTCACGTCGATCGGAATGGGCGGCAGCTTTGCGGCGTTGATCATCGCTCATGTCATCGTCGTGTTTCCATTCGCGTTGCGGCTGACGCTCGCGGCGGCCACCGGCATGGATCTCTCGGTCGAGATGGCGGCGATCTCGCTTGGCGCCGGCGGCTGGACGCTGTTCCGCCGCGTCACCCTGCCGCTGATCCTGCCGGGCGTCGTCAGCGGCTGGGCGCTCGCCTTCATCCAGTCGTTCGACGATCTGACCATGACTGTCTTCCTGGCCGCACCGGGCACCGAGACGCTGCCGGTGCGCATGTTCCTCTATATCCAAGACAACATCGATCCGCTGGTGACGTCCGTCTCGGCCTGCGTGATAGCGATCACCATGACCGCCCTCATTCTGCTCGACCGCTTCTACGGGCTCGACCGTGTGCTCGCCGGCAGGAGCGACACGGGGCAATAGGAGAACTCATGTCTAGGGATTATGACGTCGCCGTCGTCGGCGGCGGGCTGCTTGGTTCCGCCATCGCCTGGGGTCTTGGCCGCATCGGCAAGACGGTCGCGGTTCTTGACGAGGGTGACATCACCAAGCGCGCCTCGCGCGCGAACTTTGCGCTGGTCTGGGTCCAGAGCAAGGGTTTAGGGATGCCGGCGTACACCAGCTGGACCGTGCGGGCTTCGGAGACATGGGGCAGGCTCGCCGCCGAATTGAAGGCGCAGACCGGTCTCGACGTCTGTCTCCAGCAGAATGGCGGCTTCCATCTGACGCTGGGCGATGACGAATTCGAGCAGCGCGGCCAACTCGTCACGCGGATGCACAACCAAGTGGGTGCGGCCGACTACAAGATGGAGATGCTGCGGGCAACCGAGGTCAGGAAGATGCTGCCGTTGATCGGCCCGGAGGTGTCAGGCGGCAGCTTCTGCCCGCTCGACGGCCACGTCAATTCGCTGCGGGCATTCCGTGCCTTCCATACCGGCTTCAAGTCGTTGGGCATCGACTATTTCCCGGAGCGCCCGGTCTCGGCGATCGCCCATGAGGGTGGAGAATTCCGACTGACGACGCCGAAGGGCGAGCTACGCGCCGGCAAGATCGTGCTCGCCGCCGGCAATGCCAACCAGACGCTCGCGCCGATGGTCGGCTTGTCCGCCCCGATGGGCCCGACCCGCGGCCAGATCGTCGTGACCGAGCGCACCGTGCCGTTCCTGCCGCATCCGCTGACCACGATCCGCCAGACCGACGAGGGCACGGTGATGATCGGGGACAGCAAGGAAGACGAGCTCGACGATCGCACGCTGAAGCATTCCATCAGCGCCGTGATGGCGGATCGTGCGCAGCGGATGTTCCCGCATTTGGCGCGGCTCAATGTGGTCAGGAGCTGGGCCGGCATCCGCGTCATGCCGCAGGACGGCTTTCCGATCTACGACCAGTCGGAAACCCATCCCGGCGCATTCGTGGCCTGCTGCCATTCCGGCGTTACGCTTGCGTCCAACCACGCTTTCGAAGTCGCGCGCATGGTCGCGGCCGGTGTGCTTGAGCCGGAACTGGTCGGCGCGTTCTCGGCCCACCGATTCGAAGGCGGCCATGCCGCAAACAGCAGCGGCTACTAGTGACATCAGACAAGGAGCCAAGAGGCATCCCCATGTTCAAACGATCCGAACAGGACAAAAGACCATCGGTGCAGATCTTCGTGGACGGCGCCGTCGTCGCGGCGCGCGCGGGCGATACCGTCTCCGCCGCGCTGCTGGCCTGCGGCCGCGACGTGCGCCGCGCCACCGCGGTGAGCGGTGCACCGCGGCTGCCCTATTGCATGATGGGCGTGTGCTTCGACTGTCTCGTCACCATCGATGGCGTCGGCAACCGCCAGGGCTGCCTGGTGCCGGTCGTTGAAGGCATGCAGATCGAGATCCAGAAGGGAAAGCGGGAGATCGGAAAATGACCACGACCCCCAAGCGCGAGAGCTACGACGTCGTGGTGATTGGCGCTGGGCCCGCCGGGCTCGGCGCTGCTGCGACGGCGGCCGAGGCCGGCCTGTCGACGCTGCTGCTCGACGAGAATATGGGTCCCGGCGGCCAGGTCTTTCGCGCCATCGCCTCGACGCCGGTGACCGAG
>Ga0116135_1001710_pt1 | contig 10654 bp, 10 predicted proteins | sample June2015DPH_20_1_FD_89738 | JGI IMG/M metagenome (GOLD analysis project Ga0116135, IMG submission 89738) | Peatland microbial communities from SPRUCE experiment site at the Marcell Experimental Forest, Minnesota, USA - June2015DPH_20_10 | ecosystem: Environmental > Terrestrial > Soil > Wetlands... | reverse complement strand
CGCCGAGCTGTCGCGCAAGCTGGGCGTTCAAACATTCATTCACGATGCCAATTACGGCTACGGGCGCAATCAGCAGACCTGCTATCGCGAGGCGCTGGCGGCGGGTGCTGACGTTGTGGTGATGGTGCACCCCGATTACCAATACACGCCACTGCTTGTTCCTGCGATGGCGGGCATGGTGGCCAGCGGTGTCTATGACATGGTTCTGGCGTCGAGAATCCTGGGCGGCGGCGCTCGCAAAGGCGGCATGCCGCTCTATAAATATGTGGCGAATCGTCTATTGACGGCGTTTCAGAATCTCTTTCTGGGCGTGAAACTATCGGAGTACCACACCGGGTTTCGGGCTTTTTCACGCGAGTTGCTGCAAGCGCTGCCGCTGCTCGAAAACTCCGACGACTTCGTCTTCGACAACCAGATGATTGCGCAGGCGGTGATGTTCGGCTTCAAGATCGGCGAGATTTCGTGTCCCACTAAATATTTTGAAGAAGCATCCTCGATCAATTTCAAGCGCAGCGTGCAGTACGGATTGGGAGTGCTGGCGACGACGGCGAGTTTTGTCGGGCACAAGACGGGAATTCGCCGCGTGCCGCGCTTCGAGGCTACAGGAAGAAAAATCACTGAAAAGTATTACGGACGAATCGCATGAGCGTCGCGAGTGGAGCAAGTTCCAGAACGGCGAAGCCGATGCAGACCGTTCTAGTGGCCCTTGAGAGCGGCCTTCCTTTCTGGCTGCAGGTGTTGGTGTTTCTGCTGGTCTTGATCATCCTCACCACCCGCCAGCCGGACGCAATTGTTCACGCGCAGTTCGTCGCCGAAGACGGCAAGGTCTGGTATCCGGATGCGTATAACCTCGGCTGGTGGCACGCGCTGTTTCTGCCCTTTTCCGGTATCTTCCAAACGGTGCCGCGCATCGGCGCCTCTTTCGCGCAGCTTGTGCCCTTGAGAGTTGCGCCGCTGGTGCTCACTGTTTTTCAGTTCATGTTGCTCGCTCTGCCGGTGAATTTTCTGCTCAGTCGCATCTCTTCGGCCTGGGGCAGCCTCGGTTTTCGCGCCTTCCTGGGTGTGGCTTATCTGGCCATGCCGGATTGCACGGAGATCGCCTACGGCAGCAACTGTGCCCAATGGCCAATGGCCCTGGGCGCGATTCTTCTGGTGGTGGCCGCGGTGCCCCGGGGTACCGTGGCGCGAGTTCTCGAATTCATCTACCTGCTTCTTGCCGGACTCACGGGCCCGATCTGCATCGCAATCCTCCCGGTGGCCGCGATTCTGGCCTGGAAACGCCGCGAGCGCTGGCGGTATGTGCAGTGCGCCATACTGGCTGCGTGCGGCGTAGTTCACATGTGTGCGTTGTTCTTCCTCGATCCCGGCGGCCGTCAGATCACTAAGCTCGGCGCCAGCCCCATGTTGCTCATGCGCATCCTCGGCGGAGATATCTTCCTCGGCGCACTGGTGGGACGCAACGGATTGGGGGCGATGACAAGCACCGGCGGAATTGTGTTTCTTCTCTGCCTTGCAGTTACGTGCTTCGCCATCATCATTGCCTGCGCTGTGAAATCTGAAGCGCCGATGAAGTACTTTCTGTTGTTCACCGTCCTGCTGCTGACCATCTCGCTGACCCGCCCGACAGTATTCCCTCCCAAGGGAATGACGGTATGGCAGATGATGATGGAGGTGAGCGATATTCGCTACTGGGTGATTCCATCGCTCGCGTTTCTGTGGGCGATGCTCTGGACCGTCCGCAACGGAGCCCAAATCACGAAGGCGATTTCGATCCTGCTTTTGTGTGTGGCGTCGATCGGCGCTGTCTTCACCTGGGTGCACCCGGCGATGACCGACCTTCATTTTGCCGATTACGTCCGCAGCTTTGATGCCGCGCCGCCGGGCACGGTGATGGTGTTTCCATTGAATCCCAATCCCGACAACTGGAAGATGCGTCTCGTGAAGCATGCGTCCCACTGAACACGCGGCGCACAACGCCAGGCGACGGAAAGCTTCGTTTAAACGCAACGATGCCGCCCGAGGGCGGCATCGCGTGAGACAAACCTGACAGCATCGTCCTAGATGCCGACGCCGAATTCTCCCGGCTGCTGCTCGCCGGCGTTCGAGTAGAAATCGTAAGGCGTGCGCTTCTTGAAGCGGTAGCGGCTGCGCAACTCAGCGCCGACGAAAATGCCGAGCGCGGCAACTGCCATTCCCACAGAGAACCAAGTAATCACCCGCAGAGCGGTCGATCCCGGCTTTTCCTCGACGGGAGTCTCTTCAGCGGGTGTGAGAGTGTCGACTTCCATGGACATCGAGAATAGCCTCCTGACACACCATAATACCGCAGATTATGCTTCGTTGGCAGGCGGGGGCAATGCGGAAAAAGTGGGGGTTACTCACTCAAAAGTGTTAATTCGGGCCAGCCATACGTCCTTTTCGGCTTTGGGAAGAAAGCTGGCCTGAATGGAATTAGCGGCCAGCCGGCGCAGTTCTTCGCGCGTAAATCCTTGCTGGGTGTGGGCCAGGAGGAACTCATTGGCTAGATCGGAGCCGAAGAAGGCGGGATCATCGGAGTTGAGCGTGACCATGAGGCCGCGATCGAAGTATGTACGCAGGGGGTGATCGGCGAAGGAGGGACAGACGCCGGTGCGGACGTTGGAGGTGGGATTCAATTCAAGTACGGCGCTCCGCGCTTTTAACTCTTGGAGGAGATTGTCGTCTTGAATAGCGGAAACGGCGTGGCCGATGCGCTCGGAGCCGATGGCAAGCGCTTCCCAGATGGCCTCGGGACCGGTGGTTTCGCCGGCGTGATTGGTCAGGCGCAGACCGGCCCGTGCAGCTTCAGCGTAAAGCGCGTGAAATGGCGCGGAACCGGTGCGCCGCTCGTCGCCGCCCAGGCCGATGCCGACAATGGAGGGGTAATGCGGACGTAGCTCGGCTGCCTTGCGGAAGACGCGCTCCGCTTCTTCCACCGTGAAATGACGGACGGCGTCGAAAATCCAGTAGAGCGAGAGGTTCAGCTCGCGTGCGGCGCGCTCGCGGGCGCGTTCAAGGGCTTCGAAGATGGGCTCAAAGGCGCGCGGATCGAAGTTGCGCCACATATAAATGACGCCGACGGAAATGTACACCTCGGCGTGGACGACGCCCTGGGCATGCAGGCGCTGCATCATGCGCCATGCCGCCAGTTCGTAATCTTCGGGATCCTTCAGGCGTCGCGTAACAGCCTTGAAGCATTCAATGAACTCGGTAAAGTCCGTGAAACGATAGAGAGATTTCGCTTCGCGGAGGGTCAGCGGCTTCGCATCATGGTGCGCGCTAAGCTCCACCAGCGTTGCAGGCAGAATCGTCCCCTCGAGATGCAGATGCAGCTCGGCCTTGGGAAGGCGGCGGATGAATGCCTGAATCGAGGTCACATCTTTAGTTTACGAGGCGGGCTTCGAGTTGTTTCTTGAAATGACGGCAAAGGGGGGTCTATCAAGTAGATCTGTATGCAGGCTAGTATGATGCGGCGTGCCGGATGGCCATCAGCTGCCGAATTGGTCCGAGCCTTAAGAATTGTTAAGCATGCCGCCGCTGCGTTGATCTATGCGAGACTTAAAAGCGATGTGGATTGCTTAGTGGCGTCCGGCTCCGAGGCAGTGTGGATGGAGACTGCGGAAGATCAAAAACAACTGTCGTTGCTGTTGGTTGACGACGATGTTGAGCTCTGCGGGATGATGAAGGAGTTCTTTGCCGAGGCCGGCCATCATCTGGATTGTGCATACGATGGTCGGGATGGCCTGGCCAGTGCATCGAATGGCGCTTACGATCTGGTGATTCTCGACGTAATGCTGCCCGTCTTCGATGGCCTGACGGTGTTGCAGCAGTTGCGGCGGCGAAGAGACCTGCCTGTGATCATGTTGACCGCGCGAGTTCAGCAGCATGACCGGATCCTGGGCCTGAACACTGGAGCCGACGATTATCTTCCCAAGCCTTTCGATCCCGATGAACTGCTGGCGCGGATCAGGGCTGTGTTGCGCCGGACCGATACCGCGAGCGGGAAGGGCCGCGCGGTTTTGACCGTCGGCAATATTCAGCTCAATCCCAGCACGCGCGAGGCGCGGGTTGCGGGCTCGCCGGTGGAACTGACTCCCATCGAGTTCGACCTGCTGGAAATGCTGATGCGTTCGGCGGGCCGGGTTGTCTCGCGAGAGGAAATCACCGCGGCCCTTTTTGAGCGCGAAGCAACGCCTTATGATCGCTTTCTCGATGTGCACATCAGTCATTTGCGCAAAAAGCTCGAAGGCCGGCGAAATCTTATCCGCGCAGTGAGGGGAGTTGGGTATGTATTTACCGGAACGGCTTAAGTCATACCCCTTGAGGTCCCTCTATTCCGGCGTTCTGCTGGCGATGGTGATCACGCTGTCACTTTCATTCCTCGTGTTTCACGCCATCGCGAATCGCGTGCAGAGGAACTCCATCGACCCCGCCTTCGAGCGTATCGACGAGCTGGAACTGGAGAGTGCGCGCGGAGCATTGGCGAGCGGCGGGCCGCAGGCGCTGGAAGCCTATTTGATCCGCCTGGATCGCGTCTTTACAGGATCGACACATTATTTACTCGACGCAAAGGGCGTCGATGTGCTGACCGGCGAAAATCGCGTCGAGCTGTTGCCCCCCGCTCCGCGCACGGAATGGCGCACCCATGCGAACGGCTATTACATCAAGGCTCAGCGGTCGCCGGACGGGCAGTATTGGATCGTCAACAAGGGCCTGTCTGAAGGGCGGCCGCATATCTGGACGTTTCTTCCTTACTATTTCCTGGTCATCGGCGCCACCTTGGTTCTGTGCTGGCTGGCTTCGGTAGGTGTCGTGTCGCCCATCCGCAGAATCGCGGCTTCCATTGCGCTCTTCGGGCAGGGTAACCTTTCGGTTCGCGTGAACAGCAAACGCCAGGATGAAATCGGGCAACTCGGACGCTCATTCGATCAGATGGCAGAGCGCCTCGAACGGCTGATTGTGAGTGAACGAAGGCTTCTGGGAGATATATCGCACGAGCTTCGATCACCTCTTGCCCGGCTGAAGTTTGCCGTCAGACTGGCCAGAACCTCCGCAGACAGCAAGTCGGCGCTGGATCGCATTGAGAGGGACGTGGACCGGATCGCCTCCCTGGTGGCCGACATCGTGGAAATCAACTTTATCGCATGCGGTCCTGCCGTTGAGGCTGCCAGGATCGCGCCCGCCGGCGACATTATGGATGAAGTGATCCGCGATTGCCACGTAGAAGCCGAGATGCGCGGCTGCCGCATCGCAGTGACTGGCCGTCTCTCCGGCCAGGTTGTGGGCAATCGTGAACTACTGCGGCGCGCCGTGGAAAATGTACTGCGCAATGCGATTCGCCATGCGCCGGAGCATTCCAACATCGAAGTCTCCCTGGCTGAAGACTCTCGCGCCGCCGCGATTACGGTCCGCGATTTTGGCCCGGGCGTTCCCGAGGACACGCTCACGCGAATCTTCGATCCATTTTTCCGAGTTGATGAAGCGCGCGACGCGATGAGTGGTGGATCGGGCCTGGGCTTGTCCATCGCGAAACAAGCCGTGCAAGTGCATCAGGGCACAATCACCGCAGAGAACGCTTCGCCGGGTTTGCGCGTAAAAATTGCGATTCCACTTTGCGCAGCTCCCGCTCCCAAATGATGCAACGCGGTCTTTTCAGTTTCGGGCGCCTTGCAAGCTCTCGGAACTGCTGCGATTCAAAGCCGTTCCGCCTCTTAAGGATTCTTAAGCTTCAAAATCAACGCACCGTATTTTAATCGTCTCAATGCCTCATGCGGCGAAAAGAATACGCGAGGCAATTGAGGAGATTCAAATGAAGCGTTCATTCGGTTTTGCTTTGATGCTCGTTCTCTTTGCTGTGCCGGCATTTGCCGGAAACAAAACCCCAACCGTAAATATTCCGCAGAATGTGCAGATTGGATCGACGCAGCTTCCTGCCGGCCAGTACGAACTGACATGGACAGGTTCCGGATCGAACGTTCAGGCGTCGCTGTTGCAGAATAAGAAGACTGTGGTCACGTTCTCGGCAAAGGTGGTTGAAGGCAAGAACAACGCCGGAGTGGAAACAGACAAACAGGGTGGGACCACGATCCTGGACGTCATCAACACGGGCAAGTACAGCCTGATATTGGAAGGCGGACCTCAGTCCGGACAATAAGGCGAGTCTCATACTCACCCTGGTCGATTCCCAAGGTGGCCTTATCTGCAGGGCTATGGACTCTTGATGTTCGTGGCCCTGTTGTCAACGAAGGTGATGGTCCAGCTCTTGCCGGCCTGATCGTAGGTGACGGTGCGGTTCCCCTCCGACGAGCCATCCGATTGTGTTTTCTGACCGATCGACATGCGCGTCTGTAACTCGCTCATGCCGGGAAGAACCTGGTGCGCGTCGATGGCGGCCCACACATTCTTGGGCCAGTTGTCATAGATGGTGTGAGGATCGTCGTAGAAGAAGAGGATGTCGCTGAAGTACTCTTCCTGGCTGCCATCAATGGCGCCGATGGCGGTGGCGTAGAGGTCAGCGCCGCCTGGCAGCGCGAACACCGCGAAGACCTGGCGGCTGCCGTGCGAGATGCCGTCGTCGACGGTGTCGGGCGTCGCGGCCTTGATGACCTTCTTGATATCGAGCCGCTGCGCGGGGGGAATCACGCCGGCGGACTTCGCAAAGACGATGCGACCGGCGTTGAATGGGAAGTACGGCATGGTGTAGCCGTTCTTCATCCAGACACTGGTGTTCTGGAGTTTCAGCACGTCGTCGAAAGAAGTGGGGAACATCATGCGCACCACGGCGACGTCATCGGGCGTGAGCGTTTGCTCGGGATTGGCCTGGGGGGCGACGCCGGGATTGCGGCGCTTTTCGAAGACCACGAGCAGATAAATGCCGCCGATGGTAAGCGTGATCAGCGTAATGATGAGGGCTTTTTGCCAGTTCTTCATAAGGACTCTGTCGGCGCGTCTACTGGGGCCGGGCAAACTCGGAGCGATGACGGCTGTAGAGGAAGTAAATGAAAAGACCAATCACGAGCCAGATCACGAAACGATACCAGGTGATGATGGGCAATCCTGCCATCAACAGAAAACAAAAGATGACGCTGAGTGCTGGGATGACGGGCCCGCCGGGGACGACGAAACCGCGGCGGCGTTCGGGCTCGCGATAGCGCAGCACGATGACGCCGATGGAGACCAGCACGAACGCGAAGAGAGTGCCGATGTTCGAAAGGTCGGCGAGGGTGCCGATATCGAAGAGGCCTGAAGGGATGGCGACCAGGAAGCCCGCCACCCAGGTAGAAAACGCGGGAGTGCGGAAGAGCGGATGCACGTTGGAGAAGACTTTGGGTAACAGGCCGTCGCGCGACATCGAAAACCAGACGCGCGACTGGCCGATCTGGTAGACGAGGATCGAGGAGATCATGCCCATGAGCGCGCCCAGCAGAACCACAAGGCGAATCCAATAAAGCGAATGCCCGCCGGGCAGAAGCGAGAGCTTCTTGAGCGCATTCACCACGGGCGCCGCGTCGCCGACCATGGACTGCCACGGGACTAATCCCGTTAAACAGACGGCGACAGAGACATAGAGCACCGTGCAGACCACCAGCGTGGCGATGATGCCGATGGGAAGATCGCGCTGTGGGTTGTTGCATTCCTCAGCGGCGGTGGAAACGGAATCGAAGCCAATGTAAGTGAAGAAGATGATGGAGCCGCCGGTGAGCACGCCCGACCATCCGTTAGGCATGAAGGGATGCCAGTTGGAGGGATGAATAAAGCCGATGACGGCGAAGATGAAAATCAGAATCGCAATCAGCTTGAATCCCACCATCATATTGTTGGTCGAGGCCGATTCGCGAATGCCGCGCACCAGAATCACCGTGAGGATCAGAACGATCAGGAAGGCGGGAACGTTGAAGCCGAAGTGCCACCCGGGGTTGTAGAGATTGTTGCCGGCCAGATCCTGCAGGCCGCTGGGAAGATAGGCGGGCGAGATCCATCGCGGACTGGGGTGCAGGCCGAACCAGTCCAGCAGGTCCACGACGTGCGCGGCAAAGCCCACGCTCACGCTCATGTTGGAGCCGGCGTATTCCAGAATCAAATCCCAGCCTATGATCCATGCGATGAGCTCGCCGAGGGTCGCATAGGTGTACGTATAGGCTGAGCCGGCAATCGGAATCATCGACGCGAGCTCGGCGTAACAAAGGCCGGTGAGCGCGCAGACGAAGGCCACGAGGATCATCGAGATCGCGATGGCCGGTCCGGCGCCGGGACGGCCGGCGAGCGCGGTATGTGTGATGAGGTAGCTCGCCAGCGGCGTGTTCACCATGCTGGTGGTGTCAAACTGCTCGCCGGAGATTGCCGTGCCGATGACGGTGAAGATGCCCGAACCGATGACCGCGCCGATGCCGAGCGCGGTGAGCGACCACGGGCCGAGAGTCCTCTTCAGCCTGTGTTCGGGCTCTTCCGACTCCCGAATCAGCTTGTCGATCGATTTGCGGGCGAACAGTTGACTGGACAGTGACGTGCCTCCGCACAGGTGTCAGGTGTCAGGGGTCAGAAACCAGGGATCAGATCGAGGTGCCGCCAACGCTTGAGCGCCAGGAAACGACACCTGAAACCTGATCCCTGAAATCTGTTCTTACCGCTTGCTCTGGCCGCGGACCATCTTCTTCACTTTTTTCTTCAGCGAGCCGCGCGGGGTGGTGCGCTTGGCTTTGGGCGCTGCCTTCTTGCGCGCCGTACGCTTGACCTTCTTGCGTTCCGCCTTGTCGGCGATCTTTTTGGTGTCTGCCACGATTACCTCTTTCGGTTGGGTGAATTCCACTTGCCCGCCAGGACGGCGAGTGCAAATTTGATGGTAACAGGGAAGGGGTGCGGGAAAAAACGTCCGGCCTCACACGCAAAAGCAGGGAGAAAACGATAGACTCCAGGACGATGGAGAGACGAACGTGGCTCCTGAAGCGATCTCTAAAACATCGAGCACGGCGGATCGGGCTGCGGGCCAAGTGCTGGCCATCAATCCAGGAACCACCTCGACCAAGTTCGGCATTTTTACGCGCGCGGGCGAGGAGCTCACGCGGAACATTCATCATGGCGACGAGGAGATTCAGCGGTTCAAAGGAAGGCCCGTGCTGGACCGGCTGGAGTACCGCGCTGAGCTGATCGAGAAGTCGCTTGCAGCGGCAGGATTCAGTCCGAAAGGTCAGGGTGCGGAGCACTGGGAGGCAGTGGCGGGCAGGGGCGGGATGCTACCGCCGATGGAGTGTGGAACATATCTTGTCGACGACGTCATGGTCGCGGCGCTCAAGGCGGCGCGGCGCGGCGAGCACGCGTCGAACCTGGGAGCGGTGCTCGCCCTGCGCTTTGCCCAGGCGGCGGGCGTCAGCGCCTACATTGTGGACCCGGTGACGGCGGACGAGTGGCAGCCGTGCGCACGGCTTTCGGGTTCGCCGCTGATCGAGCGCACGTATATCGGCCACTCGCTCAATACGAAAGCCGTGGCCAGGCGCTACGCGCGCGAGTTGGCTCGGAGCTACGCGGCTCTGCGTTTGATCGTGATCCACATGGGCAGTGGCGTCACCGTGTCGGCGCATCGCGAAGGGCGCATGATCGACAGCAATTCCATCGAGGAAGGCCCGTTCGGGCCGGACCGCACGGGCTCGCTGCCGGTGCGCGCGCTCATCAAATTGAGCGGTACGATGAGCGCCGGGGAGCTCGACCGGCATGTCTTCGGCGATGGAGGCCTGTTCGCGTACCTCGGCACGCGTGATCTGAAAGAAGTGGAAAGGCGCATGAATACCGGCGATCGCGAGGCCGCGGCGGGCGACCACGACGCAGCCGCGGTTTGGGAAGCCATGGTCTATCAAATTGCGAAAGAAGCCGGCGCCATGGCCGCGGTGCTCGAAGGCAAAGTGGATGCGGTGCTCGTGACCGGCGGCATGGCGCACTCCGATCGTGTTGTGGCGCGGCTGCGCGGCTATGTCGAGTGGATTGCGCCGGTCAGGATTTATCCCGGGGAGGACGAGCTGCGGGCGCTGGCCGATGGCGTGTTTCGCGTGCTGAACGGAGAGGAAGAAGCGAGACGGATGAAGGCGGGGACGTAGCCGCTTGGTCCCTGGCCCCTGCCTCCCCAATCTTCGGCGCGGAATTCGTCTTGCTGTATGCTGCCTCTATACCCGCACGAACGCGTACTCCGTTCTGGCTTTTTAAGTTCCCAGCCGTTGACTTGTCTCTTTTCCTTTCTCCCCCAACGGAGCATGAACTCTAGAGGTCGGGCGCGTCCCGAGGAGGCCACACGATGAGCGCAAGCGAATTCCCCGAACCAAGCCAAAGTGGGATGGCTGCAGGCATGACCTCGGAGATTGTCGCGCTCCGCGCCAGGACGGTGGACCTGCATAACCCCCGATTCCTCTGCTGGACGGCGATGGTCTGCGGCATCCTCGCATTGCCCCTGGGAATTTGCATGATGCTGGAGGGCGGCTCGTTGCTGTTTCCCGTGAGTGACCTCACTGTTCGGGCGGCGGTGGCCGCGGCGCAGTGGATCCTGGGTGGGTTCCTGATGTGCATGACGTGTCCGTGGGCGTGGCGGTGGGGCACCCGCATACTTGGCCTCCATGTGAAGCTGGATGCGCGGGGCGTGGAATTCAACCTGGGG
>Ga0116135_1001709_pt1 | contig 10663 bp, 8 predicted proteins | sample June2015DPH_20_1_FD_89738 | JGI IMG/M metagenome (GOLD analysis project Ga0116135, IMG submission 89738) | Peatland microbial communities from SPRUCE experiment site at the Marcell Experimental Forest, Minnesota, USA - June2015DPH_20_10 | ecosystem: Environmental > Terrestrial > Soil > Wetlands >... | reverse complement strand
TCGACCAGCACCTGCATCGTCACGTCGAGCCCCACCATCGTGATCGGCCAGCCCGCATTGAACACAATCGCCGCCGCCTCCGGGTCACTATGAATGTTGTACTCCGCCACCGCCGTTACATTCCCGCCGGTAATCCCGCCGCCCATCAGCACCACTTCCTTCACCAACGGCACAATCGCCGGGTCCTTCGCCACCGCGATCGCAATATTCGTCAGCGGTCCCACCGGTATCAACGTGATCTGGTGCGGATACTTGTGCACCAGCTGAATGATCAGATCCGGCGCGAACTCCGAGCGGGCCGTGCATTTCGCAGGCGGCAATTCCGCCCCGCCAAGTCCGTTCGCTCCATTCCAGAATTTCCCGGTGTTCAATTCTTGCAGCAGCGGACGAATCGCGCCCTTCGCCACCGGCACATCACACCGCCCCGCCAGGCTCGTGATCTTCAGCGCATTTTCCACGCCAGCGTCCGCCGTCATGTTTCCGGCCACGACGGTAATTGCTTCCACCTGCAGCTCTGGCGAATTAAACGCCAGCAACATCGCCAGCGCGTCATCTGTCCCGGGATCGGTATCCAGGATCACTTTCTTCGCCTCGCCACGCTGTTGCCCCATCGCCGTTGGCGCTACAAAAACCAAGCACAGGAAGGCAATCGCCGCCGCAAGCAAAGCAATTTTGCTTCTGCCGCTCCCAACCGTGAGTAACTCGAACATCATGCACGCCCCTTTTCCCCGTGTGATGACCCAACCGGCCATGCCGCAAAAATTTTCGAGGCACATACTAGCACGAAGCTCTGTAGCACCCGCCGTCGCAACATGTATAATCCGCGCGGCTGTGCGCGAAGCAGTAGTGCCGTCACGTTCTTTATCTGAGGGGGATCGCAATGCGGAAATGTTTCGTCGCGACGATCGGCTTCTGCGTCGCCAGCACTGTCGGCACCACAACTACCATAGCGCAACAGCCCGGCCAACCCCCCAATTTCATCCGCGAAAACGCCCAAGTAATCGTCCTGACGCACGTGGAACTGATCGACGGCACCGGCTCAGTTCCGCAACCCGATCAAGCCGTAGTCATCGACCACGGAAAAATCACGGCCGTAGGCGCAAACGCAAACACAGCGATTCCGTCAGGCGCAAAGGTCATTGACGCCACTGGCAAGACCTTGATCCCCGGCATCGTCGGCATGCACGAACACATTTTCTACCCCTCCACAGCCGATGGCCCGCTTACCGGAGTCGAACAGTTTTATTCCTTTCCTCCGCTCTACCTCGCCAGCGGAGTCACAACAGCCCGCACCACCGGCTCCATGGACCCCTACGGCGATATAGCCGTGAAAGCCTACGTGGACAGCGGAAAAATCCTCGGCCCCAATTTTTATCTCACCACTCCGTACCTCGAAGGCGCCCCCGCGCTGATCCCGCAAATGCACGAGCTGAAGGACGCGGACGAAGCCCGCGCCTTCGTGCGCTACTGGCATTCAGTCGGCTTCACCTCCCTCAAAGCCTACGTCGACGTCACTCCCGACGAACTCCGCGCCGGAATTGACGAAGCCCACAAACTAAACATGAAAGTCACCGGCCACATCTGCTCCGTCGGCTACAACGAAGCCGCAGAAATGGGCATCGACAACCTCGAGCACGGCCCCTACGGCGCGCCCGATGGCGAACTATACTCGCAACGCAAGCCCGCCATCTGCGGCCCCGATTATTTCGCCGAACTAAAAGACATCGTCATGAATGTCGAGCCGGACAGCCCGCAGTTGAAGCGAACCATTCAAAATCTCGTGGCGCACCACGTGGCCATCACTTCCACTCTTGCCGTACTCGAAGGCGGGCTGCGCCCTCCGATGGATCGCAACGGCCTCATGGCTCGCACCAGAATGCTCCTGGTTCCGGAAGCTTGGTCCAAAGTCATGACCAGTCGCGCCAACAGGGAAGCCACCGATTCGTTTTCCCAAGCGCTGCTGCAAAAAGAAATGAAGTTCGAACGCGAATTCGTAGCCGCCGGCGGCCTGCTAATGGCCGGCTGCGATCCCACCGGCGACGGTCACACCCTCGCCGGCCTCGGCGATCAACGCAACATCGAGCTTCTAGCCGAAGCCGGGTTTACGCCAATAGAAGCAATCCACATCGCCACGGAAAACGGCGCGGAATTTCTCGGTGAATCCAACCGCATCGGCACAATAGCCCCTGGCAAACAAGCCGACCTGGTCCTCCTGAGCGGCGACCTGGCCAAAGACATCACCACAATCGAAAGACCAGAATTGGTCTTCAAAGCCGGCGTAGCCTACGACTCCAACGCAATCTACCAAAGCCTCCGCGGTAAAGTAGGCAGGCAGTAATCGTGGCGCGAGTCGCAACGCCGGGGTCGGTGGATGTTGCGTCGGTTCTGGTTTTGAATTGGTAGGGGTGCTGCTTGTGAATCGCACTGCAGGGCGATTCATGCTGAGATCCCGCAGCGCGGGATCGAAGGGCTGCGCCCGCCTTTGACGTTGCCGTTGCTTTTGCCGCTGCCGTCGGTTTTTCGGGACCCAGCTGACAGCGCCCGGCTTTTAACTTTTAACTTTTAACTTTTAACTTTCAACTCTTAACTCTCAACCGCCCGCGATGGGAGTTCCTATGAATTTCATGCGCCTTTTGACCTTTGGGACGGTCCTGTTGATGGCAAACAGCGCTGGTGCGCAGAATTCAGTTAAAACATTTCAACTTGATGAGGCCACGATCAGCGATGTGCACGCGGCGTACAAGTCCGGGGCTCTCACCGCCGTAAAGTTGGTGCAGGCATATCTGGAACGCATCCGCGCCTGCGACCAGGCGGGTCCAAAGCTCAATATCGTGATCTTTCTCAATCCTCGGGCCTTGGAAGAAGCGACCGCGCTCGATGAACAATTCCGCAGGACCGGGAAGTTTGTCGGCCCGTTGCATGGAATCCCGGTACTGCTGAAAGACAACGTCAACACGAAGGACATGCCGACTACTGGCGGCTCACTGAGCCTGGCGGGATACACGCCCGCCACCGATGCGGCAATCACTCAGAAATTGCGCGGCGCGGGCGCAATCATTCTGGCGAAGGTGAACCTGCACGAATTCGCGATCTGGGGTGAAACGATTAGTTCGATCCAAGGGCAGACGCTCAATCCCTATGACCTGATCCGCACGCCTGGCGGGTCGAGTGGCGGTACCGGCGCCGGAGTGACTGCAAATTTCGCGATCGCGGGCATTGGCACCGACACGGTCAACTCCATCCGATCACCTGCGTCGGCGAACAGCATCGTAGGTATCCGCCCGACGCTCGGTCTCGTCAGCCGAGCCGGTATTATCCCGTACTCATTCACACAGGATGCAGCTGGTCCGCTCGCCCGCACCGTTACGGACGCGGCGAAAATGTTAAACGTGCTCGTCGGCTATGACCCCAACGATCCGGCGACCGCCTGGAGCGTGGGATACACCGAAGCGGACTACACCAAATTTCTGAACGTCAATGGCTTGCAGGGCAAGCGCATTGGCGTATTACGCAGTTTCTTTGGCACTGCACCCATCAACGACGAGGTGAATAAAATCGCGAACCAAGCGCTGGAGGATCTGAACAAGTCTGGCGCAACGGTGGTCGAGCTGAAAACCCCGGATCTCGATAGCGGAAAGATCACCGCCGATATCAGCGTTCATCTCTACGAATTTAAGCCGGCAATCAACGCTTATCTTGCCGCAGGCAATGCGCCTGTCAAATCGCTCGACGAGATCATCGCTTCCGGCAAGTTTTCTCCGAATATCAAGGACAGCATCAGCAAAGCCCAAAGTCTCGAGATGGACGACAGTTATCGCCTGCGTCTTCAGAAACGCTCCGAGCTGCAGCAGCGCGTGATGAAGCTCATGGCGGACGAGCGACTGGACGCGATCGTGTTCCCGCATCAGCAGCGACTGGTAGTGCCGATTGGCGAGAAGCAAGTGGAACGCAACGGCGCTCTTGGATCAGTGACCGGCTTTCCTTCCATCGTCGTGCCAGGGGGATTTTCGTCTCCCACTCCGACGGCCACTCTTGGCGTCCCGGTGGGCATCGAATTCCTCGGCAGACCGTGGTCCGAGAAGCTATTGATCGAGATTGCCTACGGTTATGAACAAGCGACCAAACACCGTCGCCCTCCGCCAAGCCTACTGCCGCTGCTCGCCGTCCGGTATCCTAACTAGGTGACTTCGTTGAAGAGGCAAGCGTGCCGAATATTCGCAAAACAATCGTAACGCCCCTGGCCGCGCTAGTGCTTGCAGCGTTCCTCGCTGCGCCGCTGCTCGGCGATTCCAAACCGGTGCACGCGCCGCACGCCATCGTCGTCAGCATCGACGAGCTCGCCTCCAAGGCCGGCGCCGACATCATGCAAGCGGGCGGCAACGCGATCGACGCCGCCGTAGCCACCGGCTTCGCGCTAGCGGTCGTCTATCCCCAAGCAGGCAATCTCGGCGGCGGCGGTTTCATGCTGATCCGCATGGCCGACGGCAAAACTCATTTCATCGATTTCCGCGAAGAAGCTCCAGCCGCCGCCACCGCCAACATGTATCTCGATGCGCAAGGCAACGTGATCGAAGGCGCCAGTGAATTCGGCTACAGAGCAGTCGGCGTCCCCGGCTCAGTCGCAGGCTTGGTCTACGCCGAAAAAAAGTACGGCAAGCTCACGCTTCCACAAGTAATGTCTCCAGCGATCCGCCTGGCCCGCGAAGGCTTCGCGCTGCAGTGGCAGGAAGCCCGCGATCTGCGCGAAGACTCGCACCTCGCCGACTACCCCGAATCCCGCCGCATCTTCCAGCGCAACGGCAATTTCTACAAACAATACGAAATTTTCCGCCAGCCGGACCTGGCCCGCACCCTGGAACGCATCGCCAAAAATCCCGATGATTTCTACCGTGGCGCTATGGCCCACGAACTCGCCGCCGCAATCCAGAAGGGCGGGGGACTCGTCAGCGCCGAAGACCTCGCGCATTATCAGGTGAAAGAACGCGAGCCACTGCGCGGCACCTATCGCGGCTACGAAGTAATCAGCGCCCCTCCGCCCTCATCAGGCGGCACAGTTCTGATCGAATCCCTGAACATCCTCGAAGGCTACGACCTGGCCAAAGCCGGCAGCCGCTCCGCTGAATCCGTTCATCTCACCGTCGAAGCTTTCCGCCGCGCCTTCTTCGACCGCGCCGAATTCCTGGGCGATCCCGATTTCTCCAAGCTCCCGATAGCCCAACTCACCGACAAAAAATATGCCGAAGCCTGGCGCGCCACAATCGATCCAGACCACGCCACACCAAGCAAAGATTTGCAGCGCCCCGCGATTTTCAACACCCTCGCGCAAGCAGAAACGCAGCAAACACAAAAAACACAACCCTCGGCCCCCCGCGAATCCACACACACCACGCACTATTCCGTCGTAGACGCGGACGGCAATGCGGTCGCCGTCACCACCACCATCAACGACTGGTTCGGTTCCCGCGTCACCGCCGAAGGCCTCGGCTTCATCCTCAACGACGAAATGGATGATTTCTCCGCGAAAGCAGGTGCGCCCAATGGCGACGGCCTCATCCAAGGCGCCGCTAATTCCATCGGCCCCGGCAAACGCCCGCTCTCCTCGATGACTCCCACCGTCGTCCTGAAAGATGGCAAACTTTTTCTAGTGCTGGGTTCGCCCGGCTCCTCGCGCATCATCACCACGGTAGCGCTGGCCATCATGGGCGTAGTCGACTACGGCATGAACATTCAGGAAGCCATCGACGCCCCCCGCTTTCACCAGCAATGGATGCCGGACGTTCTCTTCGCGGAATCCGGTTTTTCCCCCGACACGCTCCGTGCGCTGGAGAAAATAGGCTACAAAATCGTCGGTGGTCTAACCGAAGGCGCGTCCTGGTCCAGCTATTGGAGCGACGCCGAGTGCATCGCCATAGATCCGCAAACCGGTGAACGCCTGGGCGCCAGCGACAACCGCAACAACGGCAAACCCGTCGGCTATTGACGCGCGCCTGGCCTGCTCCTACTTATCCGTATTAAATATGTCCGCCTCCACCTTCCAGGTCGGACCGATCCTTCGCCACGTCACCACATATTTGCCGAGTATGTCCATCGGGTTTCCCTGCGCGTCGTTCACCGTTAGCGCGAACGTGCCAATTTCCCAGGCCATATCTCCGGCGGTGGCTATCTCGATCTTTGTCGGCGCGAACGTCAGCGAATAGCCGGGCTTAGCCATCAGCCCCGCCCAAGTTTTCCGGATGGCGCCGGTTCCCGTGGCGATGGGCGCGCCGAATGGGAGCATGGACGCGTCGTCGGCATACGGATGCACTGCGCCCTCCAAGTCCTTCTCGTCCGCCGCCTTCGACCACAACGCGTCAATTCTGCGGATTAGTGCTTCGTCGTTGGACCGATTGCCGGCGGAAGAATTTGCACGAACGACCACTGTTGCCGAGCCCCCTGCAAGCAACAGCAGCACCGCAGCGAAACGCAGAGCCTTCATTTGTGCCTCCCTCGTGAAATGTTTGCGCAGCTAGGAACGACCTCGGGCCGCCACGTACTTAGCACAGATTCTTGCGCACTCCGAGCCGAATTCGCGCGCCGTGCGAAACCTCGCACGTCCCATCCCGCACCCAGAAGCAATTCGATACTCGGCGCCGATGGCGCGACACTCTTTTTTCGTCAGGGCACGGCTTCAGCCGTGCCGTAGACATCGCAAGTTCGAGCGGCTTCAGCCGCTGAGGCCGATGTAAGGGTTTCTAGTGATAGAATCGAGTTACGCCAAATCAATCGGGAGAACAACCATGACAGAACCAACGAAGGAAGAACTACTAGCCCGCATCGCCGAACTCGAAAAAAAAGCCGCCGGCGGAAAACGTAGCGGCGCGCTCGAATTCCGCGTAGGAGAAAAAGGCGGCGTCAGCGTCTACGGCCTCGGCCGCTTCCCGGTCACACTCTATTACGAACAATGGAATCGCCTGCTAGGAGTCGCCGACGATCTCCGCGCCTTCCTCGAAGAGAATAAGTCACGTCTGAAGCTCAAGACCGCGGACTAATCCCAGGACGAAGCAGCTCACGACCCCCGCTGCCGCGACTGCAACCACTCGTAATTCGCCGAAGCGATGGCAATGAACAAAAACAAAAGCCCCGCGTCCAGAAATGTGCGCACATCGATCCAATTGCCCTTCGTTATAATCCGCACAAAAACGATTCCGAGAGCGTCACAAATCCGCCCCAGTATCGCCGCTACCGAGCACACCACACCCAGCCAGTAACTCCCCACCGCGATATATTTCACCATGCCGCCCTCCTTGCTCCCGCCGTAAAATCGGCCCAGCCCACCCCACCCCGGCAACGCGCTGAAAGTACATCGCCAGCGCAGCGGAGTCAACGCCGCGCTCGCCCTGTTCTACAATGAAATCCCGCCCCAACAAAACCAGTGACAATGCTTCGCTTTCCGTTATCATTGAGTTCTCCTTCCACTGTGCCTGCGCTTTTGTTGGCGGGGTTTCACCTCTGCGGACAATGCGCTGGGTCCGCAAGCACCATCGACAAGAACCATTACCGCACATGCGCTCGGCTGTTCAGGCATTCAGGGGAAACAATGGCTTCAACTGCGGGCGACGAATTTCGCGACCTGTTAACTCTCGTGCGGCAAAGCGGCCTCATGGCCAAACAGCCCGCGTACTACTTCCGCAAAATTCTTCTCAACGCCGCCATGCTCGTCGGCGCCTTCTTTCTCATCGCGAAATTCCACAACAATCCCTGGATCGAACTTTGCGACGCCGCTTTCCTCGCCTTCGTCTTCGCGCAACTCGGATTCATCGTCCACGACGCCGGACACCAGGAAATTTTCAGCGGCCCCACGGGAAACGAAGTCCTCGGCCTCATCCATTCCAATCTCATTCTCGGCTTCAGTTACAGTTGGTGGCTCGACAAGCACAATCACCATCACTGCTCGCCGAATCATGTCACCGCCGATCCCGATCTCGACCTGATCCCCTTCGCATTTTCCAAAGAGCAAGCCGCCGCCAAACACGGCCTGGCGCGCCTCTCCGTCAAATACCAGCACTTTTCCTTTTTTCCTCTGTCGCTGCTCGAAGCCTTCGTCCTGAAATACGACAGCATCCGCTTCCTCGAGCGCCATAAAGTCGCGCATCCCATACTCGAAATCAGCTTGCTAGTTCTTCACGCGATCTGGTATCTCAGCCTGCTGACTTATCTTCTCGGTTTCCCTCACGCCATTCTCTTCGCCATCGCGCATCAAGCCTTCCTGGGCCTCTATCTCACCCTGATCTTCGCGCCCAATCATCAAGGCATGCCCCTGCAGCAAGGCCGCACTGCAATCAATTTCCTCCGCGAACAAGTCCTCACCAGCCGCAACATTAAAAATCATCCGGGAATTGATTTCTGCACCGGCGGCCTCACCTGCCAGATCGAGCACCACCTGTTTCCCACCATGCCCGCCAACAAACTCCGCCAAGTCCAAAAAATCGTCCGCAACTATTGCCGCTCGCACGACGTCCCCTACTACGAAACAAGTTTGTTCCAATCCTATCGGGAGATTTACCAGAACCTGCGAGAAGTAAGCCTACTGATAGGCAAAGAAGCCGAAGCAGAATCCAGCGCGGATTAACGACCTGTCGGGCCCATTTTGGAGTGCGCCGGCTTGTGAATCGCGTTGCTGCGCGATTCATCCTGAGAACCGGCAGCGCCGGTTGCAAGGGCCGCCGCTTTCGTCGACACCGAATGTCCGCCAACCGAACGATCTAGGCGAGGCTTGCCTCGCCCGCCACTCCGGGTGCGCAGACGAAGGGCTTTAGAGTCTGTGTGAAGACTCGGGAGCCGCGCGATTAATGGTTGCGAATTCGGGTGGAAGAACATGTTGCTTGATGACGTTTCTAGTTTAGCGGCGGCCGCGCGACTAGCGGGTGCGCCACATCCGTGTCAGGTTGTAGGCCGTGGCGGCCAGGGCCAGCTCCACCGCCACCTGTGCCAGCCCGCGACGAGCGAAGCGCCGCATGCCTCTCTGCTCCTTCAACACTCCGAACACCGGTTCCACGATCGCCTTGCGCTGCTGGTAAATCATCCGGCCCGCCGGATCGCGCAGCTTCTGCCGCATCCGCCGATGCAGCCGCTTCCGGGCCGGTGCAGCCCCCACCACGCGACGGCCGAAGTTCATCTCGTGCCCCAGGGTCGAATCCGGAACGTAGGCATCGATGCCTTCTTGCTCCAATCTTTCCAGATTCGCCAGCGAGAAAAACCCGCTGTCCGCGCTGACTCGTTCCGGCTTTTTCCCCACCTGCCGCTCGACGGCTTGCACCATCGGCAGCAGCGACTCGTTGTCGTTGGTTTGTTGCGTCACGCGCTGCGCCAAAATCAAATGATCCTCGCTCACCGCCAAGTCCACCGTGTAGCCCAGCGTGAATCCGCCCCGCTCCCGCAAAAAACGGCTGTCCGGATCGGTGCGCGAAATCTTTTTCAACCCGGCTTTGTGCAAGCGCTCCAGTCGTTCGGGAATCGCCTCCAGCTGCTCTTCCAGCCGCTCCAGCACCGCCTGACCCACGGCCACTCCGGCCCCTTCATTGGGATCTTCCTGATCGCACTGCCTCTGCCAGCGCCGGATCTCGCGCCGAATGCGCGCCCGCGCGTCCCGCAGTGCCTGTTCGCTGTCGATACGGTTACGCGAGGCGTTCGCCGCGATGCGCGTCGAATCAATCGCTACGTGCCCCAGTTTGCCCAGCTTGGCCTTCCGCGCCAGCTCCACCACTTGCGTGAACAAATCGTTCAGTCCCTGGCCGTGCCGCCGCCGAAAGGCGTTCAGCGTCCAATGATCCGGCGTCGCTCCGCCCGCCAGATAGCGAAACGCCAAATCTTCGCGAATGCGCTGCTCCAGGCGACGCGAACTAGTCACGCTCAGCGCATAGGCGTACAGCCAAACCGCCACCAACATCTCCGGCGCATAGGCTGGCCCGCCTTCCGCTCCATACTCGTCGCGGAAACCATCCAGGTTCAATTTCGCCACCACACGCCGCAGGAAAAAACACAAGTGATCCGCTCCCAGCACGTCGCGCACGCTCGGCGGCAGCAAATACGCCTGCTCCGGGTTGTAATCCAGAAATTTTGCCATGGCATCTCCTCTCTCCTGCAGTATAAGAGACGCGTCAACCCGAGTTCTCACACAGACTCTTTAGCCCCTTAGGCCGCGCTCTCTGGCCGCAGCCCAATATTCCTGAGATGGCTTCTACTCGCGGCAAACACAAAAATTGTCATCCCGCAGGCCGACTTTCGGCCGGAGGGATCTGCTTTTGTCGCTGCTACCGTCTTCCCCCAATTTTCCCGTTGCCACGCCCGCACGGCTGCACCCAAAATACTCGCACCATGAACGTCCTAATTTTCGGCGCCACCGGCATGATCGGCCAAGGCATCCTCCGCGAATGCCTTCTCGATCCCCAAGTGCACTTAGTCCAGACCATCGGCCGCACCTCGACCGGCCAACAAAATCCCAAACTCCGTGAGCTCACCCACCCCGACCTCTGGCATTACGCCCCCATCGAAGAAAAACTCACCGGCTTCGACGCCTGCTTCTTCTGTCTCGGTGTTGCCTCGTCTGGCATGTCTGAAAATGACTACGCCCACATCGCCTACGACATCACCATAGCCGCCGCCGACACTCTCTGCCGCATCAATC
>Ga0116135_1001708_pt1 | contig 10673 bp, 6 predicted proteins | sample June2015DPH_20_1_FD_89738 | JGI IMG/M metagenome (GOLD analysis project Ga0116135, IMG submission 89738) | Peatland microbial communities from SPRUCE experiment site at the Marcell Experimental Forest, Minnesota, USA - June2015DPH_20_10 | ecosystem: Environmental > Terrestrial > Soil > Wetlands >... | reverse complement strand
GCCGGTCCCGGCACCGAGATTCCGCGGAGAAGCCAGTTGTACGGCTCCTCCTCCGGTCCCACGGGCGGCAGGCCCAGGCCTTGCAGCCAGCCGATCAGCTTTTCAATATTTAACTTGTCCTCCCAAAGCCAGGGGATCATTAACTCCTGCATCCATCTGGTCCGTTCCGGCGCGGTTGGATCGGGCGCGGGCATGCTTGGCTTGGGAAACAGAATTGGATCGTTCTCAACGGCGGGCCTGCGCAACGAATCCGAAGTTACGGCATCCAGTTCCTCCACCAGGGAACCGTAGGTCTCAAGCGTGATCTTCAAACGCGTCCCCAGCGCTTTCGCGATCCGGTCGAGCGTGTCGACTTCCCAGTTCGGCAGCCGGTTTCCTTTCGCGGGCGTTTCCACCGAGGAGATACGGGGCTGTTTCGTCCCGACCTTCGCGGCGAGTTCCTCCTGGCTTAGCCCCCGCTGCCGGCGTAAGGCTTGCACCTGCGCCGACACGTTATCCAGAAGGGTGCTGGTCGCAAACTGCTCGCGATAAGCCGGGTCCCGCAGCTCCGCCCTGAGACGCTCTTTGCGTTCCTGCAAACTATCTTCACTCATATCAATACCGTTCTCGCCAACCGGGGTTTTCCATCAGCAATCTGCGATTCTCAGCGGCCCGACCCTCCGCGTCGTGAGGCTTCAGCCTGTCGCCCACCTCGATCGCTCCTAGCAACAGCGTATAGTCGAGACGTTCACCGATCGGACCACGGCATAGCAGAGGCCGCAGTTCGCGGTTCTGGCAGCGAAGCCGCAGCTTGTAAAGCTTCGTACCCCGCAGCGGGCCAGCCATCAGCTTAGGGCTTACCAACGCTAAGTCTAGTGTTCGCAAATGGTTGAGGGCGACATCCATCTTTGCCCGCTCCTCTGGCGATACCTTTTCGTCTTCAAGCCATGCGCGAATGACACGCCGCTTCCCGCCAGCCAGGAATTCCCAGATTTCCCGATTCATAGATTAGCACAATTCCATAACGTATGCATTATATTTCATGGACAGGTGGGCATCCAGCCCAGGATCTGCGATTTTCCGTAGTTTTCCTGGAGTAGAAGCCAATGATGGCTGCGTTGTTCATCTAGAGTTCCAGCCGCCCGCCGAGCCATTCCTATCAGGCTGCCTGCGGCGCGCCAACTCGCGATGGACAGGTCGATTTCGATATGCAAATATTCGGAAACCAACCCGAGCGGATCGGGCAGGATTTCGCCCGGATGCAGCAAATACATCGTATGGCCTCCGCCCCCAGTGGCCTCAGGTGGCGATGGGAAGTGGTGAGCGTACCACCCGGCGTCCAACTGCGTTGGCCGGAACAACTGGATCTGCTTCCCGCGTCTCCGCACTGGATATCGGAAAACGGCGAGCCAAGCTGGGTCGTCGCTTGCAACTCCAACCGCCCGGAGCCAGCGTTCCGGCCGATTGGGATCGAGAAAAGGGCGTAATGAATTCCATTCGGCCACCCAGGTGGGGCGAATATTCCGTTGGATTTTCTTCCTGTAGCGGCGCAGCCCCCGGAGAGTTGCCTGCAGAAACGATTCGCGTTGCGCGGGGATCGTCAAACGACCGCTTAGGAAATCGTTCACCTGCTGCGAATCCCGCGGGTTGGTAACCTCATACATCTGAAACTCCGGAATTCTAAAACTCTTCCAGGCTTCTCCGTAGATTTCGCCCAAACGAGTCAGATTCAGCACCGTCGCGACATATTCCGGCGGTGTCTCCATTATGTTATTCTCATTTTCCGGTCGCGCGTATGCAGGCTTAACCCCTGCGATGGCGAGCGGGCGCACCTCCTGTTTCTGGTAACGTTCTATGGCTCGGTGAATCAGGTCGAAATTGGCCATGTCCCCGGCGAATGCCGAAAATATCCGGAAACGGCTGTCGGACAAGCGATGTTCAGCCAAGAGATTTCGGGCCATAGCGCGATCATATGGCGGGACGGCGGAGGAACAAACGCTGTCGAGGAGCCGCGATACGAACTGCGATGGATCGGCAAACGGAGACATTTGCTCTGAATAACTTAAGTCCAATTACTTTATCACGCACAAAACCATCCACGCCACGGCTCACGCCGAAGCATCACGAACTGAAAGGCAGCCGTAATGCCCGTTGCCGCCTCAAAATCGTCGGCGCAATCCGGGCATGCTACTGGCTCAGACGGGCGTCGATCCGCTGGCCATGTACCTTTCCGATATTTACACGATTACAGGCTCGCTGGCCGGCATTCCCTGCATGAGCGTGCCCTGCGGCGAGACCGCCGAAGGGTTGCCCGTGGGGATGCAGATTCTGGCCAAACATTTTGACGAACCGACGATGTTCCGCCTGGCTGACGCCTTCGAGCGCGCCAGAGCAAATTGACGCAAACTGGAGATAAACGGAGATCGATGTGTCTCTTACGCTTCCCGCACTGCCCTACGCAAGTGACGCACTCGAGGTTTCCATTGATAAGACCACCATGGAGATCCATGACGACATTCGGCAGCTTCGACGACTTCAAGACCAAGCTACAAACGGCTGGCATGGGCCGGTTCGGCTCCGGCTGGGCGTGGCTGATTTCAAGCGGCGGCAAGCTGGAGATTACTTCCACTGCGAACCAAGATAGCCCGGTGATGGAAGGCAAGCATCCCTCCTGGGCGTGGACGTGTGGGAGCACGCCTATTATTTGGTAGTGGGTCAATTTGGATTTGGAGGGCGGGCAATTCTGCCCGCAGCCGGCTTTTCAGCCGGCTCTGGCCGCCTAAAACGCGGCTGCGGCCAAGATTGGCCGCCCTCCAAAATCCAAACCGGCCCACTACTTATTATTTGAAGTATCAGAACCGGCGCGCGGATTATCTTAGCGCTTGGTGGAATGTGGTGGATTGGGCGGCTGTCGAGGCGCGCTTCAATTCGCACAAGTAAGACCGGGCTCGTGCTGGCGTGGCTACTTGCCGCTGAGTGCGGCGGGCTGCCGATTTCGCCGCTATGCGGGCAGGCGTCCCCATCTGCGGGCTCGGCCGTCGCGACCGGGCGGGGAGAGTGTCGAGCATGAAACAACTAAGTGACATCGACACTCTCAGCCTGCGGCGCCCTCTCGCCCGCCATGCGCTCCTTATCTCGGGCGACTAAAGTCGAGTGGCGCCCAATGCGCTCTCCGAGAGCTGTCGCCACTAATCAGTGGTGTACCCAAGAGTTACCTAGTAACATCGTGTAAGAACGACTGCTTCAGTATTGCGTATTCACCTTCAAAACCGCTATTATCAGCCTGAAACTATCCAATTGTAATTTGGCACTCTGATTGCTCGATGTGCCCTTTCGGACAATCAGTGACAGTCGGGGACCCGTCTGCCCCGGGACTGCCATAGTGACTAGGCATGCACTTAAGACGCGGAAGATTCCTCGATTTAGGCCGATGCGGCCAGATTTTCCGCTTGCCGGCCTAGCTGGCGATGTTGCGTGCCGCCTGTCGTTCAGAAACATTTCGGATGCGCTACGAATAATCGCTTTGCGGTGAAGATGGCGGTGCGGAACTGAATGATATCGGAAAAAATAATGATGTGAATTCAAATCTGAGACTAATCCCGAGGTTGCTTCACTATATGGAGAGACTATGCCACTTCCCCACAGCGCTCGAATCGAAGCTGATCTTGGACCGACGGTCGCGAAGCCCGCGCATGTGGCCATCGGAAACACTCAACGAGACAGGCTCAAGTGGCGGACGTTTTGTCTTCTTCCAGCCTTGGTAGCGGTCTCTTGTGCGCTCTGCAAGGCAGACGTTCCCGCGCCGGCGGCGGCGCCGCCCGTGCCGACGGACTATTGCGGCTCGATTTATACCGAGCTGAACGGCAATCTGCAGGCATTCAATACCCTACTTACGGTCCCTCCCACCTGGACGCCGATACCCGGCGCCCCCACACTGTATGGTGGCAACCTGCAGTGGGCCGATAGCAACACGGGGCCTTCGATATCGAGCCCTAACTATTTTCAGACTACGGTGCAGCCGCAATTACAGGCTCTGCAGGCCTTAGGTGTCAAGGCCATTTCGGTGCCAGTACTCTTTCCGGTTCTTTATGAGCCTTTTTTTGGCAGCCAAGCCGCGCTTCAGCCCTACCTGGCGTTCTATCAGCAGGTGGCGCAGGCTGTGAGAGCCGCGGGTCTGAAACTCATTATAGACAACGAGATTCTGTTTTCCAACGACATAGAAGCCGGCTGGACCAACATGAATGCGTTCTATAGCACGCTGACCTGGCCCGAATATATGGCGGCGCGTGCCCAAATGGCGGCCACCATCGCCCAAGTGATGCAGCCGGACTATCTGATGCTCGCAAACGAACCCGACACAGAAGCCGCGCAGACCGGCCAGCAGAATTTGAACAACCCAGTGGACGCCGCCGCAATGGTGGCGGCGGAGATCGTGGCCGTGCAGGCGGAGATTGTGACCGGAGGCTTGTCCCCGGCCCCCAAACTTGGCGCAGGTTTTGGCACGTGGATGGCGATTAACGGGTCCGCCACGCTGCTGGACTATATCAACGCCTACGATGTCTTGCCGCTGGATTACATCGATTTCCATCTTCTTCCGATCAACACCACAAACAAGAACAATTTCCTCGATAACTCGCTGACCATCGCCAGTATGGCCGCAGCCGTGGGTAAGCCGGTCGCTATAAGCCAGGCTTGGGCGACGAAGGAGGCGTCCGGCGAATGGAATACTCTCAGTGCCGGAGTGATCCGCTCCCGCGGGGCTTTCAGCTTCTGGGCTCCGCTGGACACGTACTTTCTACAGACGGCGCAAGCTTTGGCGAGCTACACGAACATGATCTATCTTGTGCCGGAGATGCCGGTGTTCTTGTTCGCGTACGAGACATATGGCGGAAACGCGTCAAATGGCGGATCGGCCAATTGCACATGCACGACCGAAAGCTGCTCGGATTCCGACATCATGAATACCGAGAACACGCTGGCCACCGCGGCCGACCAGCAGAGCGTGTACACTACTACCGCCTTTAGTTACTACAGCCAGTTGGTCCCGAATCCGGACACAATTCCGCCATCCGTCCCTCTCAATCTGAGCGGCACGCCGGCCTACACCGCGGCGGTTCTTTCCTGGAGCCCTTCCACCGACAACGTCGGCGTGGCGGGCTACAATGTCTATCGCTGCACTCCGGCGGCGGCGGGCCAATCGTGCCCGGGCGCATGGATCGCCAATACCACTCTGCCGAATTACAACGACACGACACTCGCGAGTAACACTCTGTATAACTATCAGGTGCAGGCGTTCGATTTCGCCGACAACAATTCGCCGCTCTCGCAAACGCTCAGCCTGGAAACATACCGAACGTCCGCCGATCCCGCGACCAACCTGGTGGCCACCACGATTTCGACGCAGGAGATCGACCTGAGCTGGTCTCCGCCCGCGAATTCCACCGGCTTGGCCGAGTATCTGGTTTTCAGCGGAACCTCGGCGTCGAATCTCCAACAGCTCACGGCCACGTCGCCCACGGTGACTACTTATAGGAATGGGCCGCTGACCCCGGGAACCACATATTATTATGGCGTCGTGGCCGTGGAGCAAGGCATCGACTCCGCGATGACAGCGCTGGCATCGGCGACGACGCTTCCGCTGCCCAACCCGCCAAGCTATGTCACGGGAACTCCTACGGCCGCCACTTCGATAGCGCTAGCCTGGCAGGAGCAGCTCCCGCCGCACGGCTTACCGATCAGCTATTACGAGATCTACCAGGGTACTAAGCCCGGCCAACTCACACAGGTGGGCTTGAAGAGCGACACCACCTACACGGCGGCATCCCTGAACGGCAACACGACCTATTATTTCCAGGTCGTGGCGGTGGATACGAGCCACAACGATTCGGTGGCGTCCAACCAGATTGCCGTCACCACTCTCCCGTCTCCCGCCGCGCCTGTCAACGTCGCCGCTGCCGCGAACGGCGCTACACAAGTCACGCTAACTTGGGCCGAAAACGTTCCGCCGAACGGTCTGCCGGTTCCGTACTACAACATCTTCCGGGGTACAACGCCCACCGGCCTGACCATGCTGACTACCCATACGGGATTTCAATTCATCGACATAGAGGCTTCTGCCGATACCACGTACTACTACGCGGTGGAAGCCGTGGACTCCGGCCACGACGTGTCGCCCATGTCGGCTACGGCGCAGGTCGTCACGCCTCCGATGCCCAACGCTCCGGTCAACGTAGCTGCCGCGCCAAACTCGGCCACACAAGTGACGGTGACCTGGTCTGAAAACATACCGCCGAGTGGTTTGTCGATTCAATACTACAATATCCTCCGGGGCACGTCGCCCGCCGCACTGGCCCTGCTGACGACCCGTACGGGTCTTCAATTCATCGACACGGGGGCTTCTCCGAACACCACTTACTACTACGCGGTGGAAGCGGTCGACTCCGGCCACGATGTCTCGGCGATATCGGCTACGGCGCAGGTCACTACACCTCCCATGCCGGCCGCCCCGGTCAACGTCACAACCACTGCTAATAACGCCGGCACGATGGTCACCCTAACGTGGTCCGAAACCGTCCCACCGGGAGGTCTGGCGATCCAGTACTACAATGTCTTTCGGGGTACAACGCCCACTGGCATGGTCGTACTCGGCGCCCGCACAGGACTCCAGTTTATCGATACGGGCGTCTCTCCGAACACAACGTACTACTACGCCGTGGAAGCGGTGGACACCGGCGGCGATGTCTCGCCTCTGTCGGCTACCGTTCAGGCCGCTACGCCCTAATCGCCAGGCAAATCCCGAAACTGCACGTCGCGGACAATTCGCCCGCTGCTGTCGCAAACGGCGCATCCGCAACCCCGCCGGCAGTTCTGGCGCATTTGGAAAGCGAACGCATGCGCCTCATGCGCCGCTAATGAGTCTCGCGCGGCGAGTACTTGTTCAGCGAAGCGATCAGCTTGGCCGCGGCTGCCGGCGGCTGCAGGCCGCTATTCAGGATTTGCTTGTTCTCCCAGGGCTTGCCATATAGCTCGGTATTTACGTCGATGTCGTTGCGTAGCGTGGAGCCGTCCAGGGACACCCCGGCGAACACGCCATGGGACCGCGACCAGGATAGAATCTCGGCCGTCATCAGGGCGTCGGTCTGCGCCGTGGCATCGCGGCCCACGGGACCGGCTGCGACCGAAGCTTCCCCGCCGAGCGTGAACTTGGTGGCGAGCAGCCGCTTCATGCCACGCTCATTCATCACCAGCAGGACCAGATCGGTGGACGAAAGGCCGATTTGAAAGCCGAAACTGCCACCTTCGATGCGCACCGCTCCGGGCGCGCTCCAGCCCTGGCCGGAGGCGGCGCGGCAAGCCACAAAACCTCTCCCCCATTTGGCCGCGACCACCAGCCCCCCTTTCTTCAATCCCGGCACGAGGACGATGCAGTGGCTCTTATTCAGCAAATCCTGCGGAATGGATTTGTCCGGCGTGCTCATGACCTCTTTGAACAGCGCCGCGGCGTCGTCCAGGCGTTCGTTCGTTCTTGTCTCCTCAGCCGCCCACATTGTCGAAGACAAGCCGGCAGCACACATCGCAAGTGCAATCATTCGCATTGGCATATGTTAACAGCCTGCGGTTGAACCCATTTCTTAGTGGCTTCCGGGGCGGGCCGCCGGCGGTCCGCGCCCCAACATCGTGCGTATTGCGGGTCATGTGCCTGCGCGTCACACCTGTGCCAACCTCGCCTCGTTGTACGCGCCCTCCGCATTGGCTAGAATGGACGTTTACTCAATCTGCGACTTGGCATAAGCTCTAGTGAAACTGTTTCCCGGAAAACTACGTCTCCGTAACAGCGCAGAGTGGAAAGGTATGTTTTCATGATTTGTTACAGGCGCGCCTGCCTGTCGATTGCCCTTCTTTGCTCTTGCGCCGTCATCGCTTCCACCGCACGGGCTCAGAATCCACCCGCGCCGCAGCAACCGGCGCCGCAGCCGCCAGCGCAGGAGAAGAAGCCGCAGAATCCCTTCGAAACCGTGCCCGAAACGCAGACTAAGCCGGGCGAACCGCAACGGCCTCCGCTCGAAACTCCCAAGCCCGCGGAACAGCCCAAAGTGCAGCCGGGCGGGCAGGTGGTTGAAGACATTCAGTTCCGCGGCCAGCGCCGCGTGCAGCAGGATATTATGCGCGCGTTGGTCAGCACCAAGAAGGGCGATATCTACAATGAAGAGGATGTGCATCGCGACTTCATGGCGCTATGGAACAGCGGCCGCTTCGACGATATCCACCTGGAAACCGAGCCGGGACCGGGTGGCGGCATCATCTTGCGTTTTATCGTCACTGAGCGCCGCGTGGTGCGCTCCATACAATACGGCAAAGGCCTCAAATCGCTGACCGTCTCGGAAATCCTGGATCGCTTCAAAGAGCGTAAGGTGGGCCTCTCGGTCGAGTCGCAATACGATCCCAACAAAGTCCAACATGCCGCCGTGGTGATTAAGGAATATCTGGCGGAGCGCGGCCGGCAGTTCGCCGTCGTCACGCCCGAAGTGCGTCAGATCCCGCCTTCCTCGCTCGAAATTTATTTCAACGTCGACGAAGGCCCAAAGATCAAGGTCGGCACGATCACTATTCTGGGCAATCATGCCTTCACCCAACGCGAGGTGGTTCGCGCCATGGCTAACACGCACGACTACGGCATCCCGCACTCCATCCTGTTCGAGAACATATTCGCCAGAACCTACGATTCCTCGAAGCTGGAGGAAGACAAGGAGCGCATCCGCGACGCGTATCAGTCGAAAGGCTATTTCACGGCCAAGGTTCTCGACCAAAAGACCGAATTAGTCAATACCGGCGGGCACGGTTTCAAGCTTCCTTTGATCAAGTCGAACAATCCCGGCAAGGCGATGAACATCACTTTACCGGTGGAGGAAGGCCGTTTGTACCGGCTGAACAAGATCAGCTTCGTCGGCGTGAAGCTCTTTCGCACCCCGGAAACGCTGATGCGCCCGTTGTTCGGCATGGCCGAAGGCGATCCCTTTTCCACGACCAAGCTGCGCAAAGGTCTCGAGAACTTGCGTAAACTTTACGGCGAGTTCGGCTACATCGATTTCGTGCCCGAGCCGAATTTCGATGTCATCCCCAATACCGATAAAGTCGACCTTACGCTCACCGCCGACGAGGGCAAGCAGTTCTTCGTGCGCCGCATCGATTTCTCGGGCAACGTCACCACGCGCGACAAAATCATCCGCCGCGAGATCCTGCTGGACGAGGGCGACATCTTCAACAATCGTCTCTGGGAGTTGAGCATCCTACGCTTGAATCAGCTCGGGTACTTCGAGGCTTTGAAGGCCGAGGAATCCGCCGATATCAAGCGCAACACCCAGACCAGCACCGTGGATATCACCCTCAAAGTAAAAGAACGCGGCAAGAACACCATCGGCCTCAACGGCGGCGTATCGGGCATCGCCGGCAGCTTCGTGGGGTTGAACTACGCCACCAACAACTTCCTGGGTTTGGGCGACACGCTTTCCATTAACTCCCAGTTGGGCACGCGCATGCGCAGCGTTTCGACCGGGTTTACCGAGCCTTATTTCCTGGACCTTCCGCTGCAGGTTGGTGTCGAAGCCCACCTGACCCGCTTCGACTACAACCAGGGCCGCGAGGCTTCCATCCTGGCCGGTGAAAATCTCATTCCGCTGTTCAACGCGCTTGGTTCGCAGAATCTGTTGAACTACATCCAGACAGGACATGGCTTCTCCGTATCGGCCAGTTATCCCTTGAAGCGCAGCTTCTCCCGCCTGGGCATTACTTACGGATACGATATATCCGATGTCAAAACGGAAACCACCGCGGCGTCGTCTTACTTCGATTACATCAATTTCAACGGCATCGCCGGCCCCAACGCCCTGCAAGGTATCCGCACCAGCCGCATTGTGCCGTCGTTCACTTACAATACCGTGAATCACCCCATCACGCCGACGGGTGGCAAGAGCCTGTTTGTCTCCACGACGTTCGCCGGCAGTTTCCTGGGGGGCAACGTCAATACCATTCAACCGGTTATAGAGGGCAAATACTTCAAACCCGCGCCCTGGCATAAGTCGAATATCCTGGCCTTTCATCTTCTCGCCTCCATGATCACGGGCTACGGCGGCAAGGAAATTCCTCCTTTCTCCCGCACATATATCGGCGGCGAACAGGATATTCGAGGCTTCCAGATTTGGGGCATCAGTCCCATTGCCTTCATTCCGAGCGAGGCAACCATCAATGTGTTGAACAACGACGGCTCGCAACGCACCGCCCTGGTCAATACCAATGGGACTCTCACCCCCACCAACGTGACCATGAACATCCCGATCTACCAGCTCGCCTTCCCCGGCGGCGATACCCGCGTAGTCGGCAATTTTGAGTACCGCATCCCGATTTTCGGGCCGGTGGTGCTGGCGATTTTCGCGGATGCCGGTATCGACCGAATCCTGCGCCCAGGCCAGTTGAACATGGATCCGTCCCGCGTGGATTACTTGAACGACACATACCCCACCGCCGGATTCGAGGGTAAAGCTATTGTGTACCCGGGCACGCAGCGCCCGCGCATGTCCACCGGCCTGGAGTTGCAAGTGCTCCTACCGGTGGTGCAAGCGCCCTTCCGCGTTTACTGGGCGTACAACCCGCTTTTGGTCCGGGAGTATTTGCAGCCGCCCATCGTGGCGGACCGCTCG
>Ga0116135_1001704_pt1 | contig 10680 bp, 6 predicted proteins | sample June2015DPH_20_1_FD_89738 | JGI IMG/M metagenome (GOLD analysis project Ga0116135, IMG submission 89738) | Peatland microbial communities from SPRUCE experiment site at the Marcell Experimental Forest, Minnesota, USA - June2015DPH_20_10 | ecosystem: Environmental > Terrestrial > Soil > Wetlands >... | reverse complement strand
GACGCCGGCAAGTTGCTGCACGACCAGAGCCCGGCGCTGTCGTTCGTCGACCTCAACCGCTGCGGCGTCGCGCTGATGGAGATCGTCTCCAAGCCCGACATCCGTTCGTCGGAGCAGGCCAAGGCCTACGTGACAAAACTGCGTTCGATCCTGCGCTATCTCGGCACCTGCGACGGCGACATGGAGAAGGGCTCGTTGCGCGCCGACGTCAATGTCTCGGTGCGCAAGCCGGGCGGCCCGCTCGGCACCCGCTGCGAGATCAAGAACATGAACTCGATCAGCTTTATCGGCGACGCCATCGAATACGAGGCGCGGCGCCAGATCGAAATCCTCGAAGACGGCGGCGCCATCGACCAGGAAACCCGGCTCTACGATCCCAACAAGGGCGAGACCCGCTCGATGCGCTCCAAGGAAGAGGCGCATGATTACCGTTATTTTCCGGACCCCGACCTGTTGCCGCTGGAATTCAGCGAAGCCTATGTCGCCGCGCTGAAGCAGCAGTTGCCGGAATTGCCGGACCAGAAGAAAGCCCGCTTCATCGCCGGGTTCGGCCTCTCGTCCTACGACGCCAGCGTGCTGGTGGCCGAGCGCGAAAGCGCGGAATTCTTTGAAACCGTGCTGGGCAAGCTCGCGGACCAGGCCCGCGACGGCAAACTCGCCGCCAACTGGGTGATCAATGAGCTGTTCGGGCGGCTGAACAAGGAAGGCCGTGATATTGCGGGCTCGCCGGTGTCGGCGGTGCAGTTGGCCGCGATCGTCGATCTGATCGGCGAGGGCACCATCTCCGGCAAGATCGCCAAGGACCTGTTCGAGATCGTCTGGCAGGAAGGCGGCGACCCGCGCGCACTGGTCGAGGCGCGCGGCATGAAGCAGGTCACCGACCTCGGTGCGATCGAAAAAGTGGTCGACGACATCATCGCCGCCAATCCCGACAAGGTCGCGCAGGCCCAGGCCAAGCCGGCATTGATCGGCTGGTTCGTCGGCCAGGTGATGAAATCATCCGGCGGCAAGGCCAACCCGCAAGCGGTCAACGATCTGCTCAAGGCAAAACTCGGGATCTGAGCCACGCGCGATGTGATGCCTGTGTCATCACTCGCCGCCTCGTTCATGAGCACGCAAGCGTGCATCAATCGTTCACCATAATCGGCGATGCATCGCGCGATGTGGAAATCACGGCCGCGAATCAGCCGCGGCGATTCTCGCAAAAATCCGGTTTTGGCGAGCGGCGATGAGGCGCAAGGCTGCTGAGCATGAAAATTTTTTCATTGCCAAAAATCGCGACTCAGAGTCCATGCAACGCGCTTTTTGCTGGCCTCGACGAGTCGCAACGACATCCAACGGGTGTCGTCGCGACAATGAGTGAAGTGCGGAAATGCCTGCGGCACAGTGGTTTCTCGTGGTGTTGACAATCGCAAGTGCTGCGTTTTCGCGGGCTATGCGCATCGCCGCGCCGATGTGTTGTTGCGTTGTCGATCAACGCGCGCCGCGCGCTCGGCCATCGGTGCGTCAACACTTCCTTAAGCTGGACGCTGTTTTTTTAGATGTGTTGGTGTATTCGGGATGTAGTGCATTTCGATTCCCGAGTGCACGCAGCGATTAAGCCATCTCACTACATTAGGAGGGCAACATGGCCAAGAAAGCTAAGAAGGCAAAGAAGGCGAAGAGCGCAGTGAAGAAGACTGCGAAGAAGACCCGCAAGGTCGCCAAGAAGAAGAAGTAAATCTCGCTTCTGAAAAATTGCCGGCGGCTTGATGCCGGCACGTCACACGAGCCCTCAGGACGGTTTGCTTCTCGAAGCAGATTTTGAAAGACGGCTCTGGTCGACGAAAGAGGGTGTCGGCGAGACATCAGGTCAAACGGCTGGATCGTACGATCGGGGAGTTCGCTCCTTCGAAAAAACGGTCCGGCAGAAGAAACAGGTTTTCTTCGTTCGGTGCGGATCTTGAGATCCGCAATTTCACGGGGGCCCAAAGCCCCGGCTGAGATTTGGTCCTGACGTGTTCGCCGACGCCCTCGTTCCCTGCCGGTGCCGATGCGCCCGGCATTGATCTGCCAAATCCCCTTCAGCCCGATCCTCTTCAGCGTATTGTCCTGATCAGCAACGGCAGCGAGCCCCGGGGCTTTTGTGCGTTGGCGCTCGATCATCGCGGGGCTTTTCCGATGACAGGCATTGGCGGCGTATCCAGGACGCCGCGGCGTCATCGGTAACTGACGCTCTGGGTGCCGGCTCGTCTGCCCTGGACGTGATGACGGCTGCAGCTACCCCAGGCGTTCGCGGCCAATGGTTATCGTTTCGCGAAATCGCACGGTAAACCAAATTCCGAAAACCCGCAGTAACCCCAGCAAAACAACGGTTCTTGCGATTTTCTGGAACTGCGCGGCGCGGGCGCGTTTACGCCGGATTCATCGCGATGCTTAAACTGCTCTTCAAATTTGATCGGTCATGATGATCCCAACAAGCCGGCAAACGGCGAGAGAATAACGGGACGTTTTCGACAAGTGGACAGGAGCCGCGCTCGGACCGCGCGGCAAAAAATCAAAAAAGGGGATAACAGATGTTTCAGGGGCATATTGATCTGGATGCGGCGACACCGGTGGATGCAAGCGCGGTCCCGGATGTGTTGTTCGAGCGCGGCCTGTACTGGGCCAGCGGCCGTTCCGGCGTGGTCAATCTGGTCGCCGCGCACAAATGGTTCAATCTCGCCGCCGTGAAAGGCCGCGCCGATGCCATTGCGATGCGTCGCGAGGTCGCCGAGATGATGTCCGAAGTCGAAATCGCGATGGCCCAGCGCGAAGCCCGAGCCTGGATGATGATGCATTAAGTTCTGCATCAAGACCCGTGTTGGGTCTGCTCGGGTGGCAGGCCTATCAAAGCCCGGTCGGGGCTGAGCGGCAGGTACGTGGTGTTACCCTATGTGTCCGGGTCGGACAGGCGAGGGATGGCGGAGCCGGAGGGATTCGAACCCTCGATAGGGCTTTACAACCCTATAACGGTTTAGCAAACCGCCGCCTTCAGCCACTCGGCCACAGCTCCGTTGTGGCCGATATGCCCGACACGGGGGCGAGCCGCAAGCGGCAGATTGCGCGCCGCCGAATTCCCGGCGATTTAGCCGCTCAGACACGCCCGGCTGTCCAGCAGATTCCTGATGCGGGAGCCGTGGAGGCGCCGCCGTGGACTGACGGTGCGCGTCGCCGGTGCGGCCTCGATCACGCGCCCGTGTTATTTGTGCAACATCCTTCCCAAAATAGCCGGTTGAGCGCCTCTGGAGCGCTTCCTTTGTATTGCGTGGGCGGGGACCTTCGGTAAGGGTGATGCCGCGACGGAGGGGGGCACCCGAGGTCGTCCCGTTTTAAGTGGTTCGCTGGCCCCTTGGGTATGTGCGAACACGAAGTGGCTGAGCAGTGTTCCTTTTTCGGGGGGACAAGGAACCTGCTCAGCGATCACGGCAGGCGACGCCCGACTAAAGAGCGACGCGCGACTCAAAAAGCTGCACCCGACTGACCTGTCCGGCGACTTTCGCGCAGCATAACAGCTCAAGCAGATCATGATCCCGAAGCGCGCCTGGTTCTGATGACGTCAGAACCAGCGTTTCAATCGCCTGTTTAATGCGTCTCTTGTTCGGGAGATCGGTCGCCCCGGAATGTCGTCAAGGGCGGCCGTCGATCGAAAACACCTAGCGGACGAGAATGAGTTCCGCGATCGCGGCCGTCGATTCGACGAAGCTTCGCGGACATTCGTCGGCCGCGAGCCGCAACTGGCGCTGCGCTTCCTTCTTGTTCTTCTTCAGCAGCGCCAGTTCTCCGCCGTAGAAATTGGCCTCGCAGGTTTGCGCCAGCTTTGTCCGGGGATCGTTGTCGACGGCAGCCCCGACGGTTTGTTCGGCGCTGAGCTCGCCGAGGTACTGGCGGATAACCGGCGCCGGCCACACCGTCATATCCAGTTGCTTGGCGGCCTCCGCCAGATGGCCCGTGACATTGTTGTTGCGGCGCTCGGCGAGATCGCGCCACAGCGCGGCATAGGCGTCCTTTGGATTGAGTTCGGCTGCCTTCTTGAAATCCGCCACGGCGTCCGGAAGCCGGCCGCCGATGACGAAATACGCGACGCCGCGGTTGAAGTAGGCCGTCGCATCTTCGGCATCGAACTTGATCGCCTTGCCAAAGTCTTCCAGCGCATTGGGGCTGTTGCCCATCATGTAGGACAGACGACCCCGGTTGAAGTAAGCGAAGGCATAATTGGGCTCGATCCGGATCGACTCGTTGAAGTCGGTCATGGCGCTGTTGAGGTCGCCCTTGCTCTTGTACAGGTCGCCGCGGGCGAGAAAGACCATGGCATAATTGGGCTCTAGCCGGATCGACTCGTTCAGGTCGGCCAAAGCGTGCTCGAAGTCACCTTTGTCTTTGTACAGATTGCCGCGCTCGGTATAGGCCCATGCGTTTTTTGGATCGAGCCGGATCGCTTCACTGAAGTCAGCGAAGGCGTGATCGACGTCGGATTTGAGCAGATAGGCATTGCCGCGATTGACGTAGGCGGCGGCATAACGGCTGTCGGCCCGGATGGCTTCGTTGCAATCCGACAATGCGCGATCCGCATCCTTCTTGGCCCACCACCAGCCGCAGCGGCTGCCGAAGGCGACGGCGCGGTTGGGGGCGGTCACCTTGGGATCGTTGATGACGCGGTCGCATGCCGCGATGCTTTCATCGGCCGTGCTGACCGCTCCGGCAAACTTGCAATGGTCAAGATCGCTTTGGCTGTCGGCGAGAACTGGACCCGCGAAGGCAAGCGATGTGACCAGTCCAGCGAGGAGCATTGAAACACGCATATTCCCTCCGGTTCTCCCGTCGCAGCGGACGGTTCAAATACCATCCGGTTACCTACGTTGCGAAGCGGCTGTCGCGCAACATGCTTGAAGCGATCGATATGCGAACTGTCAGCGACCAACCGGGACAATCGGCCGCTGATTTCAGCGCCGGTGTTGAACAACTCCCGATCGAGGTGCGGCTCGCAAGCGAGAGATTTTCTTTTTATCGCAGGCGATCACGCAAAGATCATTGCGCCGTGATCGTGCCAAAACAGTTTCGCCGGATGCAACTCTATTGATCATTCTTGCTTTTTTGCGTCCGGCTCGCGGGACATGGCGAATTCCACAAGACGAAAAATGGAGCAATTAGTGGCGCGGAATTGCACCGAATCGAAGCACGAATAACCGCGTCTGACGGCGCCATTATTTCCAACGTTAAACGGACGGTCGCGCCGCTATGGGCCGGAGAGGTTTCTCGCACAGCGAAATATAGCGGATAAAGTAGCTATGAAAACAATATCTTAAGAGAATTTTCGGTCGGTAAACCATGAGTGCAGATTTGCAACACATGCCGGAAAAAGGCTTCGGATCGAGTTTCACATGACAAGTTTAAATTGCGTTTCGGTCGGCGCAAGGCAATCTTAGTTCAACAAATAGGCATCTTGAGTTCCGTCGGTCGGTGACTTTTCGTAGGCGAAACTAGAGTGACCGGAAGATGGGCAAGGATTCGCGTTTCACAGGACCAATAAGGGGGACACATGAACTTTAACAGTAAAGCTCTACTTGCGGCAGCGGGCCTCGCCGCGTTCGCATTTTCGCCGGCAAACGCATATGAGGGCGGATATCCGGGCTGGCAAACCAAGCCGGGCGCCTTCATTGGGTCGAGCGCCGGCGTTCCGCCGCCGGGCATCTATATGTTCAACCAGGTGTTCACCTACCAGACGAACCTGACTGGACCGGGAACAACGACGCTTGGACTTGGCAACCACAACGGCGTGCAGGCTGCGGTCGACGTGCAGGGCTTCCTGTTCGTGCCGGGCTGGACCTTCCTCGGCGCGACGTATGACGCCGTGGTCGTGCAGCCATTTGTCATGTTCGGCATCGGTAGCCCGCTTGGTCAAGTCCCCGGCATTGCGAACGAAGCTGGCGGCGCCCACAACACCTACTTCGTGCCGGTCGAATTGAGCTGGAAGCTTGGGACCAGCGGCTTTGCCGTGAAGACGGGCCTTGGTATCGGCGCGCCGGATGGCACGATTAATGGACCGACTGGCCTTGGCAACGTCGGCAACCCGTGGTGGGTTTTCCAGCCTGAATTGATCGTGTCGTATCTGAAGGACGGCTGGAACCTGAGCGCCGCCTTGTACGAAGAGTTCAGCACCAAGAACTCGCTCGACGGTTATCAGACGGGTGACATCTTCCATGCGGACTTCACGGCTACGAAGACCATCGGAAAGTGGACATTCGGTCCTGTCGCCTACTACGTCGCGCAGGTTACCAATGACAGCTGCGGCGTCGGCTGTCTGGTTCCAGGCGGCACCGCTGGCAACGCCCAGAGGTTCCATATCTTCGCCCTCGGCGGATTAGTGGAATACAACTTCGGACCCGCGAGTTTCTCGGTGTGGGCAACGCAAGAGCTGACGGCGAAGGCTTCCAACCCTGCCGTTCCAGTAACCGCGGATGCTTCTCTGATCACTCAGGGCATGACGGTCTTCGCGACGCTCAGCTATCGCCTCTGGGCTCCGGAAGCGCCGGCCACGCCCGCGATGTACCACAAGTAAGTTCTACCTAACCCATGTCCCCCTTTCGATAGACGTTGATCGTCTATCGGGAGGGGGATTTTTCTTGTCAAAATCAGACTTTGTTAAAATCAGACCCGGTTAAAGTCAGATCCCGGCCCAGCAGGTCTGTCGAAGTCACCTCGGCTTCGATCCCCGATCAGGCGATATGACCGACCGGCGGGACTATCCTTATTCGACGCTGCCGCGGTGCAGGTCGGCCTCGATCTGCAGCCGCGTTCCGCCGCCGAAGCGCGCGCGATAGACCTGCAGATTTTCCATGATCCGCTGCACGTAATTGCGCGTCTCGGCGAACGGTATCTGCTCGACCCAGTCGACCGCGTCGACCTTGGGATCGCGCGGATCGCCATAACGATCGATCCATTTTTTGACGCTGCCGCGGCCGGCATTGTAGGCCGCAAACGTCATGATGTAGGAGCCGCGGTAATCCTCGATCAGGCCGCCGAGTTCGGCCGCACCGAGCGCGGCATTGTAGACCGGATCGTTCTTCAGCCGGCCGAGGTCAAAGCTGGCACCGTATTTCTTGCATACGTATTTGCCGGCATCCGGCGTCACCTGCATCAGTCCATAGGCCTGCGCCGGCGAGACCACGGCGGGATTGAAAGCGCTCTCCTGCCGCGCGATCGCGAACACGATACTCTGCTCGACATCGGGTCCGATCGATTTGAACGGCGGAATCCCCATCACCGGATAGGCGTAGAAATCGAACGGCAGCCCGCGGTTGAGCGCGGCCTTGCCGACCAGCAGCATGCCGCGTGCATCGCCGTAGCGGGAAGCCAGTTCGCCGAGCCCCAGCAGCACATCGGGATCGCCATTATCGCCCATATCGCCGAAAATCGGGATCGCGATCTCGCGCTCATCCAGCGCGTAGAGCAACTGCACGGCGCGGACGACCTCGAGCCGTTCGACCGCGTGTCCGCGGGCGGTGGGCACGTCGTTCAGCTCGATCTGTGGCAGGCCCAGTTTGGCGCGCGCCAGCTGGCCATAATAGCTGGTCGATTGCTCCGCCGCCGCGGCGTACGCGGTGTGGGCCTCCTGGGAGCGGCCCGCGGCTTCGGCGGCGCGGCCCTGCCAATAGCCGGCCCGCGCCAGCGTCGTCGGGTTGACGCTGCCGACGCCGATGCGCGCAAAATGTTGCGCGGCCGTCGCCGGGTCGTTGAGAAAACGCAGCGCAATCCAGCCCGCGGTGAATTCCTGTTCGGTTTTGTAGATATCGCGCGCGGGCAGGGCGGCGTCGCGCGCGATCAGGTAGGCATTGCGGTGTTCGCCGACATCGAGCATTTTTCGCGACAGCAGCCGCCGTTCGACCCACCATTCATCCAGATTGTACAGGCGGCCGGGATCCTTCGGCGCGCTCAGCATCAGTTGCGCGGCCTCGGGGAATTTCTCTTCCCGGCGCAACAGCTGGATCTTGCTGAAGATATAGCCGGGGTCGCTGTGCAACTCACCCGGCACCGCGTCGAGCAGCGCCCTGGTATTGGGCGCCTTGCGATAGGCCGCGATGCGCGCTTTCGCCAGCGCGACCTCGCCGCTGCCGAGCCGCTTGGCGGCGCGCAGCGCGGCTTCGTGCTCGCTGCCGTAAAGCATCAGATCCATGCGCGCCTTCTGATCGCCCGGCGTCAGCAGGGCCCCGAACAGATCGAGCGCCGTGCTCTCGGTATCCTCCGACATCGCATCGTTGCGCCAGGCCTCCCGCACCAGCCGCTCGGCATTGGCCCGGTCGCCGCGCCCGATCATCGCCCGCGCCAGCGAGAACCGTCCCTTGGCCGACAACGGAGAATCGTTCTCGAACCAGGCCCATGCGGTCGCATCGTCGCGGTGGTCGTCCCACAGCGCCGCTTCGCCGCGGCGGCGCAGGAAATTCTGCGAAGGCCAGCTCGGATTGGCTGATAGGAAGGCGCGGTAGCGCTCGACCGACGCACCGTTGTCGTCGCTGCGCAGGATGATCCATTCGGCGAGCTTCCTGGCCACCGGATCCGATATCGCCGCTTCGGCCTGCGTCGCATCCGCGGGTTGGTGCTTGCGCACGAGCTCGATGACATTCTCCAGCGCGTCGGTATCGGCTTGTGATGTCGATGACGTCGCGGCTACCGCCGCCGGCGTCGGCGGCTTGCGTGCCGGTGGGGGCGGCAAAGCCGCGTGCTGGCGTGTCGCGGGCAGGATCGCGGCGGCCGCAGGCGGGGCAGCTGCCGCGGGCAGGGCAGTTGCCGCAGGCAGCGAGGGCGAATTTTTAGCGGCGGTGTTCCCAGCCGGTGTGGTTTTGGGCACGACATTGCGCGCGATCGGCCGCGGCTTCGGCAATGGAATCTTGGCCTTTGGCGCGGCTTCTGCCGCAGCCCACACCGCTAGTCCCACGGCCAGCGCCAGGGTTGTCGTCATTGCGGTCGATCGCAATGCGGCTGCGCGGGCGGAGGGGGGCACGGCGTTCCTTTGCATCGAATCACGAATTGGCAGTCGGTCTAGGTCTATTTGATTGAATATGTGGGCAAAATAACAAATACGCTGGGACGTGCCGATGTCTGCGCCATCACCGCGGCAAAATCGCGGCTGGTGTGGCGGTTCGGAGGAGACCGCAAGGTGGGGATCCGGCCTTGGAATGGCTCAGGTCTTTCACGTGCGGGCCTTTCCCGTCATCGCCAGACCCGTTATGAATGGGGTGCGGCAAGGCCCGCAGCGCGCGTTTGGAGAAGTTCATGGCAGCCAAGACGAATTTCCGGGGATCATTCACCGCCTTGGTCACGCCGTTCAAAAACGGCTCGCTTGACGAAACCGCGTTTCGTGGACTGGTGAGCTGGCAAATCGCCGAGGGGACCCATGGCCTGGTGCCGGTCGGCACCACAGGCGAAAGCCCGACCGTGACCCATGACGAGCACAAGCGCGTCGTCGAATGGTGCATCGATGAAGCCGCCGGGCGCGTTCCCGTGATCGCGGGCGCCGGTTCCAATTCGACCCGGGAGGCTATCGAGCTTGCGCAGCACGCCGAGAAGGCGGGCGCCGATGCGGTGCTGGTGGTGACGCCGTATTACAACAAGCCGACCCAAGAGGGCATGTACCAGCACTTCAAGGCGATCAACGATGCGATCGGAATCCCGATCGTGATCTATAATATCCCGCCGCGCTCGGTGGTCGACATGAGCGTGGACACCATGGCGCGGCTGTTCCAGTTGAAGAACATCGCCGGCGTCAAGGACGCGACCGCGAGCATGGTGCGGGTTTCACAGCAGCGTGCAGTGCTGGGCGAGGATTTCAACCAACTGTCAGGCGAGGATGCCACCGTACTCGGCTACATGGCCCATGGCGGCCATGGCTGTATTTCCGTGACCTCCAATGTCGCGCCGCGGCTGTGTTCGGAGTTTCATCTGGCCTGGCAGAAGGGCGATATCGCCACCGCGCTCAAGCTGCACGACAAGCTGATGCCGCTGCATACCAATCTCTTCATCGAGTCCAACCCGTCGCCGGTCAAATACGCGCTGTCGCTGCTCGGCAAGATGGAGGAGACGCTGCGGCTGCCGATGGTGCCGGTATCCGAGCCGACGCGCGTGGCGGTGCGCAGCGCCATGGTGCATGCAGGCCTGATCAACTAGGCTTTCGACGCAACCACAATCGACGCAACCAGACTTTCGAAATTGTCGCCATGGCACTACGCGAAGCAGAACAGAAGGGCTCCCAGATGCTCAAGGAATTCCGCGATTTCGCGATGAAGGGCAATGTGGTTGACCTCGCGGTCGCCGTCATCATCGGCGCCGCGTTCGGCGCCATCGTGACCTCGCTGGTCGGCGATATCATCATGCCGATCGTCGGATCGATCACCGGCGGGCTCGACTTCTCCAATTATTTCACGGGCCTGTCGAAGGCGGTCACGGCAGGCAATCTGGCTGATGCCAAGAAGCAGGGCGCCGTGCTGGCCTGGGGCAACTTCCTGACCCTGACGATCAACTTTCTGATCATCGCCTTTGTGCTGTTCATGGTGATCCGTGCGATGAACACGCTGAAGCGAAAGGATGCCGCCGCACCCGCCGCGCCGCCGAAGCCGACCCGCGAGGAAGAATTGCTCACCGAGATCCGCGATCTCCTGAAGAAGGCGT
>Ga0116135_1001703_pt1 | contig 10681 bp, 5 predicted proteins | sample June2015DPH_20_1_FD_89738 | JGI IMG/M metagenome (GOLD analysis project Ga0116135, IMG submission 89738) | Peatland microbial communities from SPRUCE experiment site at the Marcell Experimental Forest, Minnesota, USA - June2015DPH_20_10 | ecosystem: Environmental > Terrestrial > Soil > Wetlands >... | reverse complement strand
TGCTCTCAACCAGGTCACGCGGTGGGTGTGCCCCGGCCGGAATTTCTTTGATCTCCAGGGTGTTGTTCCGCGTGCGCGCGAGCTTGCCGTCCGCGTAGACCCATACCTCGCCATCGACGCCGCGCGCCATTGCCTGAAGTCGATAATGCGGCTGCCCAAGTAGCGCGATGGATTGAAACTGCTGGTGTGCGTAATGAAAAAGTCCGGTCGCAGTTGCCACCCAGAGTCCATTAGCGGCGTCAGGCACGAGACCGGCGATGTTGTCCTGTAACTCCGGCGGCCCGTCTTTCGAGAACCCGCGAAAGCGGATGCCGTCAAACCGCACCAGTCCGTTCATGGTTCCCACCCATAGGAATCCGTCCGACGTCTGGGTAATTGCGCGAATGAAGTTCTGTGGCAATCCCTGGTCAGTTGTCCAGGTTGTGAGCACATCGTGACGCAGTGAAAGATCTCGCGTCTCCGCCATACCTTGGCGTACCACAAATGCGAGTGTCGCCAAACTCAACAGGATTGCGATCCGTCTCTTGACTACGCCTCCCTTTAGCATCTCAACTCACCGCAAGACATATACTCACTCATCTACATCGCGTCGAACCGTTGCCATGATTCAAAAAAAAGTGATCTCCGGTCCAGTAGAACCTCCCATAGGTGCTCCCGGTGCGCTGTGATGACCTCAAGAACCGGTCCAGGATTATTTTGGTCTGCTCTGGCAGCCGGCTTCTCTCGCTGTCGTTGCGATTTGCGGTTGGAAACTTTGTTTCTATGCGACGTCTCGCTGTTTTGCAACAGAAACAATCCGAGCTGCCGATTGCCACAGGCTCGAAACCCACAGGCATCGTTGATGAACGCCGCGTGCCTTCTTGACCGGATTCGCAACGGCGAGGCCAGGGGAACCCGACGCGTCTACTCTCTCTTGATGATGAACACGGTCTTATCATCGATGCGGTCGGACTGGCCTGACTGTCTTAAGCGCTCGTCATTCCGAAGTGCGTAATCCAGAATAGCGCTGCAGATATCCCTGGCCGGCTTCCGTTTGCACTCCCGGAAGATCTGTTCAATCTCTTGTCGATCCTGTTCATCGTCACCGTCATAAACTCCATCTGTATAAAGAAAAATGATGTCGCCCGGACTCATCAGGGTGATTTCATCCATGTCAGAAGCGGTGATCTGATTTGGACGAAGCATCAGCGATACATACCTGCTTCGATCTGGATGATCCTCGGGTATCTCCAGCCCCAACGAGGGGAATTGCACCATTCGAGCGGTTCCAATATCCATGAACTTCCCATATTCCGCAGAGAATACAAGCGGCGGAGGATGGCCGAAGTTCACAAAGCGAAATAGTCCGCCGGGGCGAATCTCGCCGTAAACCATGGTCGCGATCTCTCGAGTATTGTTTTCCGTGTCAAAACCTAATGCATTTCTGGCGGAGACTGAATGGGCAAGTCTGAGGTTAATAATCTCGAAGACGCCCGCCGTTGTTTTCCCGTTGGTGTCGAGTTCGCAAAGCATTGCTGTATGGAAGGTGTCATGTACGGTAGATGCGATCTTCGCCGCAATGCTTCCATGTCCCTGGGCATCGACGAGCAGCACCCCGGCTGTGGTATAGAGCTCATGCAGGTTTTCGGCAATCCGCAGTTGTTCTGAACTCTTTGCCTTTCTGTAATGGGCGGCCTCATCCGGCGTGTAACCCGGTTGAGATTTCAACCACTGCAAGTGGGCATCGACAGCGTCTCGGGCTGCCAGGTCATCTGCAAGTGGCTCAAGGTATTGCCTGGCCAATCTGTTCGCGCGCCCGATCCGGGCATCGATGTTATAGCGCTGCTGAAAATTGATGTACTCAAAGAGGTCCCCATCTGCATTTGCGGCCGGAATCGAGTTGCCGAACATTTCGATCCCGGCCAACTGCGGAATCACTCCCTCCACGGGCTTCAATCTCTTACGGAGATACTCGTCAAGGGTTGAAGAGACAGCAATTCCGCTTTCCTTTGGATACATAGTCACTTTCCTTCTTGCAAACGAGTATACGTGGCGGACTGGCGGCCCGTGAAAGGGCTACAGCAAATCCTGAGATGCTGTAACCCGAAACCACAATACTGAAGTTGACGCGACCATCAGGGAGAGGCAACCTTGCACAACCCCCAAAGGACACACCTTCTCAGGGTTCGCCCTAAAGTCGCAAGATGATGCGGGTCGCGTTGGGTCGACCTCAAACTGCTCTGTGCGAAGTGTGGCTGGAATTCGGAAGGCGCCACCACCGACCAACAAGCCATTGAGCGGTCTTGAATGATAACTTCAGTTGAATTTGCTCATCGTCGAATTTCAGGATGAATTGATGCGCGCATCGATAATCCGCGACGGGGCATTGCGGAGTCCCACCACATGCCCATTCCTCAATAGAGCGGCAATGTTCATTTACTGGAACTGATCGAAATCGGTGGTGCAGGCGCAGATACTGGGCTTTCGAGATGATAATCGGCATAATCGATTGTGAGCGTTGCCGTGCCCCCAAACCTGATCTTTGATTCGCTCACGTTTCGCTGCGGCAACCAGAAATCTCCCACTTTGGAATAGACGTGGTGAATCTCAGTGCTCCGAATCCAGAAGGATGGATTTTGTGCGGGTTGCGCCTCGACTCTCGCAACGGCGTAGTCCGCGGCGTCCACCCAGATCCTGCCACGGTACAGAAGCTTTTGACTAGCCTTTGGGTCAACCTGAAGGATGAAGAACTGCCGCCCGTTGTCATTGGTGCTTCCAACCAGCGTAAATCTGTAATTCTGTGGCGTGAGCCCCGTTGCATTTCGATGCTGGTATGCTTCCTGCTCGGTGTCGAGTAGTTTTTTCAGCACGTGATCAAGGAGCACATGTGAGCCAGACTGCGCGGTGATTTGAAACGTTCTGGATGCTGAACCATGATCAAGCACTTCAACGTCCATATCCGCCACCATGGTGCGGCCGAACCCATGAAACTGAATGTGGTAATGGCGCTTTGACGTGCACGCCGGAAGCCTGTCGGCTCGATCCCTGTTGTTCTCCACAAGCTTCTGCACAATCGATGCGGTTTGGGATGCTTGGTCCGGTGCAGAAGCGGCCGGAGAGTCACTGGCATTTGAGGACATCGCACTGGCCAGCAGAACTGCGCAGCCCAGCAAAACCGACACACGCATACGCCATCCACATTGAGAAGCTACACGCCTCCCATGCCCATCAATCGGCTGCAACCGCCAGTTCATAACTATCTTGCTCCTTGCCTCGCAACGCATTTTCAAATTTGGCGAGTTCACTTTCGATATCCATCTCCTTGCGCTTGCGCTCGATGATGTCGTCGCGGTAGCGGCGCAGGAAATAGTCGATCGTCTCCACGCGTATGCGGATCGAGCCGGATGGCTTGTTCTCATCCAGATCCTTGAACGAGAAGTAGGGCGTGCCCGACCGCTCAATGATGCCTTCGATCACGCCGTAGATCGGCGCATCATGGCCGCACTTGAAGCTTGACACTTCCAGCGCTACAAGATTTGGATGGCGTGCTGTAAACTTCGCAGCCCACACTTTGTGGTTCGTGCTGGTGGAATAGCGGTTCTTCCACACGTCGCTGATGTCGAGCGGGTGGGTGATCAGGCCGGCGCGCACCTCGTCGCCGAACAAACGTTCCAGCATATCTTCGTCAAGCGGAAGAGTGCTCTGCGAGAACACCGGATAACCCAGCTTCTGGAACTCTTCCATGATCTCGTGATTTAATCCTGGATCATGATGATAGACACGGCCAAGCATGACAATGCCGATGCGGTCTTCACGTTCCAATTGATCCAGCGTCTCACGCGCCTGGCGGCGAATTTCGTCTTCGCAATCGGTGAGCGCCTTGAAGCCGGCCTCGATAGCGCGATCGTTCTCCTCGCGCGACAGGCCCAGCATCGGCGCCCATGCCCTGTACATCTGTTCGGCACAGATCCTTCGGTCCTGTAGATTCAGAATCGGGTCAAGGTACGTGATGCCGTTCTCGGCAAACAGATCGCTCTCCTTGGTGAAGGCGGCCTTCACCGCATTCGGCGTCGCGGTCACCGTGGGGCATGCGTTTGAGCCGGTGAGATTCACCAGCGGCGTGTGAAGCACGTCGTACATTGGGAACCAGATGGCATGGAGCGGTTTCTTACTGTGCTTTGCAGCCAGCAGATTGTAAACATGCGCGATGCCGATCTTCGACGGATAGCACGGGTCGACCGCCCCGCGGCTCGCGCCGGCACGATAGAGATCTGGCGTGGTGTAGTCGGAATAGACGATGTTCTCAGCCTGCATGCCGAGGCTCGCAAAGTATGCATTGAAGAGCGGTGCATACGTATAGGTGTTGAGCAGCCGCGGGATCCCGACACGAAACTCTTTGCGACGATCCATCAGCGCGGCGCGCTCCTTGACGGCCTTCGAGACAAACAGGCCCCTGGTGCTCGGAGCTGAATCGGCAATGAGACTGACTTCGCGATGGCGAAAGACGTCGCGCGCAGCGATGTCGACAAAGTTGGGGTTCGCGGCCTTGATCTTGTCGATGTCGGCCTTGATATCCTTCATGTCGCTCAGATCTTCGACCGTGCCTTTCTCGCAGGTAGCGATGATCAGGCGCTGCTCGCCCACACGCAGTGGAACCTTGGTCTTGCGCGGCTGGAACTCTCCCGTGGGCTTGAGGACTTCCACTTGCTGCTTCGCGCCAGGCGCCGCCTGAATCTGGATCAGTGGCTCGACCTTGGCGCGAAGCGATTTGCTCGGAGTGGTGCCGCATCCGCATCCTCCACCCGCGTCATCGTGAGAATGCCCCGTGCCGCAAGACGAGCCGTGTGACGCTGCGGGGAGATTTGCCTGAATCTGCTCCAGGCTGGGAAGTTCGGGGACGGTAACAGTGCCGACCACTGCGGTTACTTCTTCTGCCGTCGCGACGCGATCCTGTGCGGTGTGATCGAGGACCGGTGGCGCTGCTACGACTTGCTGCGAAGCTGCGCCGCTCACGTCCACATCAATGAAGGTGCGCAGGCAGTTGTTCTTGCAGAAGTAGCAGCGCGTGTCCTCATTGCGCGTCGTGCGATAGCGGATGGCGCGCACGGCATCGATGCCGATGAACGTTGTCTCCTTGCCGCGCCGCCACAGGCGCAAAGCCTCCTGTGCCGCGCCGATTGCGCCGGATTCTCCGCAGTGCTCGTGAACGATGATCTCCGGTTCCTTGCCATTGGCACGGAAGCTCGAGCGGATAAAGTCGACCTCAGCTTTGACGACGGCGAGATTGTTCTGCGTTCCGCCTTGCAGCACGAAGCGCGTGCCCAGCGCGGCAAGATTTGGAATGCTGGCGACGTAGAGGAAGACATTTTTCGGCAGCACGTCGGCAAGCCCGGCAAGGATCTCTTCAGAGCGCCATCCCTGGCGCTGGAAGTTCACGATGTCCGACTGCATGAATACTGCGCAGCCGTATCCAAACGACGGCATCGACTTGGCAGAGAAGGCGATGTCGGCAAACTCTTCCACCTTCATGCCGAAGCCCTCGGCAGTTGATTGCAAAAAGTACCCGTTGCCGGCCGAACACTGCGTATTCAGCTTGAAGTCCTTCACGCGGCCGTCTTTCAGCACGATCAGCTTGATGTCCTGCCCGCCCACGTCGATGATGACATGGGGATCTTCATAAAACTTGAGCGCGGACTCAGTGTGTGCGACCGTCTCCACAAGCGCAACGTCTGCATTGAGTACGTCCCGCAAAATGTCCTTGGCGTATCCGGTGGTGCCAACGCCCAGCACTTCAAGCGCTGCACCGCGGCTCTCCACCTGTTTGCGCAGGTTCTCAAACATCTCGATTGTGTCTTCGATCGGATTCCCATTCGAAAGCTGATAGGCTTTGCAGAGGATTTCGCCATTCTTGCCGAGCAACACCGCTTTCGTCGATGTGGAGCCGCCGTCCACGCCCACAAATCCAGAGACCAACTCGCCCGTCGCGAACTCTACCGGGACAAATTTTTTGCGCCGGTATGCTGAACGGAACTCCTCGAGTTCGGCGTTGTCTGTAACCAGGCCCTTCCCGCCGGATACGGCCTTTTCTTCGGCGCGCCCGTAATCGATGTACCAGGCCAGTTTTTCGACGCCGAGATAACGGCCAATTTCCCGCTCCTCATCCTTGCCGAACTCTACAGCGCCAAGTGCGGCGAAGTACTGCGCGTTCTGCGGAACCTTGATCAGCTCCTCGGGTGTCGCGCCCTCGGGGATCTCAACCTTGCGTTCCTTCCACATGCGCGGAATGTTGGCTTGCCAGGCCTCGCGCATGCCGCGGATGAACCCATTCGGACCGCCGAGCAGCAAAACATGCGGCTTCAGCGTATTGCCGCGCGTAAGAACGCTCAGGTTCTGCAGCACAATGGCTTCAAAGAGCGACGCCATCAACTCGTTCGATGGTGTTCCCGTCTTTTGCAAGCCGTTGATGTCGGTCTCCGCAAAGACGCCGCACTTGCCCGCCACTTTGTGCAGCTTGATTCCGTGATATGCCTGGTTCGCCAGCTCGGAAGCAGGGATTTTCAACTTGGCGTTAATCTTGTCGATGACCGCGCCGGTGCCGCCCGCGCACTTGTCGTTCATCGACGGGATTTTCTTTTTGCGTCCAGTCTCTTCATCATCTTTGAAGACGATGATCTTCGCATCCTGGCCACCCAGTTCAATGACCGAGTAGACCTCAGGATGCATCTTCTCGACGGCCAGCGCGACGGCATGCACTTCCTGGACGAACTTCGCGCCGATCATCTCAGCGATGGGTCCGCCGCCAGAACCGGTAATGAAGATGCGCGTGTTCCCTGTTGAAATGCCTGTGTCGGCCTCCATGCGGCGCAGAAACTCGAGCACCTTTTCCGGTTGCCGGGTTTCGTGCCGCTGATAGTCTTGCCAGAGAGTCGTGTCCGTTGCTGCATCCACCACAACGGCCTTCACTGTCGTCGAGCCCACATCGAGCCCTACCAGAAGCTGCTGCATCAGCATTTCTCCTCAGTCCGGGTCAGTACCGGACTCTGTTTCGACGACCAGAGCGCAGATAGACGGGCCGATATCGTTCAACAGCGATGGCCTGCCGGAGGTGAGACCTGAACACACCGAGAAGCGCCACATCGAGCGCCGCGGCGAAGAGAAGGCTCACCACCGACAGGCATCCGTCCGCTAAGTTTCGCGCGGGAAAGTGCATCACGCCACCTGCTGACTCGACATGGCAACGCGCGTACGACGATAGGCGCGGTCCTTGTTCATCAGATCGCTCACATGAAACGCGAACTGCGCCGCTGTGCCCGCGATTCCATCCCGATGCGGAACCTTGTAGAGACCGCGCCGCAGCTCCGGATGCTCCGCAACGTACTCGCGAAGGTCTTCCAGCGATTTCCCGGTCTTCTGCAGGACGCCCTCGAACTCCGCGCGCGCCTTTGCTTTGGCCTCGGCAAGCGCCATCTGTACCCGGCTGTGGGCGTTGACTTCGCCCTCGCCGGAGGTCTCGATGGGCAGGAAGATCATGTCCTTGAATTTGCTGACGACGCGCGATTGCACTCCATCCGATTGCGTGGATGGCATGCAGCCGAACGGTTTCAAAGCCAGCACCATGTGGCACAGATGGTTCACCGTGTAGAAGATGTTCTTCCCGACTTCCATGTGGCCTTCGCCGCCGCGCGCAAGCTGGTGATAGAACGGATGCGCGAGCCGTGACAGCTCCGACTGCGGAACCAGGTGATGCGCGGTGCCGCCCATGTGGCGAATGGTGCGGTGGTAGAAGTAGGTCCACATGCCGCTGCCCGCGCTCAGGCCGGCCGTCTTCTTGAATAACGTGAAGTTGTTTACTGCCCGCTTCTTGAGCTCATACCACTTGGGATCGCGATAGGGAGCCTGGGCCTGCGCGCGCGCCCTGGCGCCCTCTTTCGCCACAAACATCATGTAGTCGATCCATGTCGCGATCGGTTCCACCAGCACCTGTGCGCCTTCCTTTTCAAGGAACGCAAACATGTTGAAGTTGCCGTCGCCCTCGGTGGTCTGCGCCCAGAATTCACCGGTAATCTTGATGACCGGCTTGACGCGCAGACGATCCACCTCGACGGCGTCGATGCTGTCGCGGCACGCGTGCAGCGCGTCCACGTACTCCTTGCCGTACAGGTTATGCGCAATCTTTCCCAGCGTGCAGCCAATGCCTTCGATCTTTTTGTGCTTCTCAAGATAGGGTCGCGCCCACGTCGGAGCCGCGTCCATGATGTGCCAGCGCTTGCGTTCGCGCAGTGTGTCAGTGAGTGTTGTTACCGCCTCGCGGATCACCTTGTCCGTCTCGCCCTTCGTCACTTCAAAAGGGCGAACCTGGTAGACAAGCTCGTTGATCACGTCGCCGAGATTCAGCGCGTTGAGCATGCCCATTCCGAAGTCGACGGAGAATTTCAATCCTGGCTCCCCACTCGCTGCCTTGATGCCATCCGTCTGCTGGAACAGCAGAACGCGGAAGCCCTCGAATCCGGAATTCTGCAGCGCGAATCGGTACTCCGCCTCGTACATGCCGAAGCGGCACGGCCCGCACGATCCGGCAGTAAAGAAGACGTAGTTGTCAATGATCTCCTGTCGCGACAGCCCGCTCTGCTCAAGCCCCTGAAGGTAGCGCACGAGATTTCCGACCGTAAAATATGTCGGATTGCACTGGCCGTTGTTCCCGTATTCCTTGCCCGCCTGAAAATCGGCAACGACTGGAGTTGGAATATTTTCACAGTGGTAACCGCTACCGTGGAAGACCGCCTTGATCATCTCTTCGTGCTTCCAGGTCAGCCCGCCAAAGAGGATCGTGACGCGATCCCGCTCTGCCGCAGTAAAAGTTCGCTCTACCGGTTTCTTGAATTCGCGCATGCGGGCCAGCCCCGCTTCAGCTCTGAGCCGGGCTCGCTCGGCATCGATGCGAGCCTGGATTTCCATCTCGAAGTCTGTCTGCACAACCTCATGAACTTCCGTCGGCATACGTTCCTTCCTCCTCTTTGGTGTGTTCGGTTACCGGGTAATTGAGCGAGGGAAAAGCGGATGTCTTACATCTGCCCTTTCATTCCCTGGAATCCGTGCGCAAGCTGCTTGAAGAAGTACTTGATGACGCGCTGGTCGTTGTAGCACCAGCCAAGGATGTGGTTCAACGTGGAGAAGCAATGAGTCTGGCAGCTCTCCTTTTGATGGTCGAGTTGCTTGGTGTCGAACTTGTGACTGCCGACAACGCCCCAGTCATAGCTGGCCGTGTACATGGGGAAACATGGCGCCAGTGTTCCATCCACGCGAATAATCATCGAGTTCTGGCCGGCGCGGCAATTCCACTGGAAATGCTTGCCTTTCATGAAGTCCACCATCTGCCACAGCCGCGTGTTGGAGTTCACCATCTTGTAGCCGCTGTCCTGCTTTTCAGTGAGCCATTGGACGGTCTCTTCCACTGCGGGCCAGTCGTCGGGGGTAATGTAAGTCACGTTCTCTTCTTTATGCTTGAAGTGATCGTCCTGCGCCAGCAGGGGCGATTCGTTGATGTGATAGTCGGTGGCTATGCCGCAGTCGCGGGCAATCTCCGTTAGCTGCCGCACGTCGTCCAGGTTGTTGCGGCAGATGTTGATATTCAGAAACACTGAATAGCCGTATCCGTATTGCTTGCGGATTAGATAGTCAAACTGCTTGCGAATGGGAGCGAGCGCCTTCGGCAGGCCCTGCTTGATATCCACGGCGTCGACGGCGATGTTGAACGTGGACATGCCTGCGTCGGCTAGCTTGTCAATCACGTCGGTGCGCAGCAGGCGGGCATTGGTGGGCAGATAGATCCAGAAGTCCTTTTTTGCCGCGTAGTGAGTGATGCGATGGATCAGATCCGGCCTGAGCAGCGGCTCGCCCCCCATAAACGCCAGCACCCGGCAGCCGGTTCCATGCAGCCAGTCGATGGAGCGCTTCGCCGTATCCTCCGTCATTCCCTTCACCTTGTTGTCGAAGGCCCAACAGTAGTGGCAATCGAGATTGCACTTGAACTCCGTGAACAGGTAAGCGATCAGCGGATGAAAGTCGCCTGCGGTCACGCGTGAGCGAATATATGGAAAAAGCCAGCCCTGCATTGTGTGATAAATCTGGCCTGCCTTCCAACGCCTCTTCTCCGGTGGCGTCCATCCGTCTTCTTCATCAATCGGTCCCAGCAACTCTGGCCGCTGCGGAAAGACGGGATCGGGAAACCGCTGCGGTATCCCAACAGGCTGGAACTCGACCGGGCCGCTGGATGGGGCGGTAAGCAGTTGATGGAGCGGTACATCTAGACGAAAGGTTGATCGCTGTTCCTCTTGCTGTTGCAACATGGGCCAGATCTCCATAACGAGTGAGGAAGTTTTGTGCGCAAACTACCCCGCGGGTGTGCAACGGCAGTAGCCGTCGACGCACCACTTGGTCTCTTTATTGAGAGGGCGTCACTTACGAACGAGCGCCCTCGAGATGATCACGCGTGGCCGAATCTTCGTCGATGTACACAAGAGGCGGCATTCGACGCCGCACAGGCCATGAGATTGATCTTTGGCACGAAGCAGAAGCTTGGCTTCATTCGTGTCCTCCGGTCCTGGAGGCAGAAACTGCCCGGATATTCCGCCAAGAATCACAAGTTGATACACACGTGCGGAAATCGATGCAAGGCGCACAACGGAGAAGGTCTTGCGAAACC
>Ga0116135_1001700_pt1 | contig 10693 bp, 13 predicted proteins | sample June2015DPH_20_1_FD_89738 | JGI IMG/M metagenome (GOLD analysis project Ga0116135, IMG submission 89738) | Peatland microbial communities from SPRUCE experiment site at the Marcell Experimental Forest, Minnesota, USA - June2015DPH_20_10 | ecosystem: Environmental > Terrestrial > Soil > Wetlands... | reverse complement strand
TTCCCACTGATCTTCGCTCATGATGCACCAGCCGGAGCACCACCACTCGAATCTTCGCTATTCCAGTAATAGATAGCCGCACTCACTTCGGAAAGGCTTTCCGCACAATTGTGGTCGTACATGTGGAAGTTAATCTGCTCGGTCGACCAGCCTGCCTTGTAGGCGTGATAGGCTCGCGCCCCAGGCCCGAAGTACTTTACAGGCAGGCGTGCTTCGAGCACATGCCAGCCCTCGTGAGCTTCAAGGTCGCGCCCGTACCAAAGCAGCCATGACGAAGAACCGACCATGAGGCTTCCCTGGTAGACGCCGACCGTCATGTCGATATTGCTATTCTGGACCTTGTAGTTATCGTCTTTACCGATATCCACTTCAGGGAGGTCAGCCTTGACGATGGCTCGGCGTTCGTCCAATGTAAGCGGTTTATGTGCGTTCATGTGTGAATTCTATCTTTCTGAGCGTAATTGCTCGACTCATCATAACGGCAGGCCCGAGCTAACCTTTAGCCCTCACTTCGTTCGGAGGCTTCCAGCCAGCCCATCAGGTCGGACCAAAGCCTTTGGTAAACTTATACTTACCTTTCTTACTCATAATCACTTCGCGTTCTTCCAACCAGTCTAACGCCTCTTGTGTCAAATGTCCGACATGTAGCAGATTGCCACATACATGCTCAATTGCTCGCCGGACCTCAGGCACCAGGTACTTCGGAGGTTCTAGCAGTTCGATTAGAGCCTTGGCGTAGCCGTCATCGGTGTTCTTGGCCCTTGCGGTTGCTACAGCAGGCTTAGCAGCGTTCCGGCTCACTTCTGATAGTTCCGCCCGTTTGCGTTCCGCCGCTGCTTCCTGAGCCAGCCTGGAAGCCTCGCGAGCCTCTATGGCCTCAAGCTCCCGCTTAGCAGCGAGTAGTTGCCTTTCCAGCTCTTTCGCCTCATCCTTCGCCTGATCGGCAAGCACGTAGTTCCAAAGCGACGAAGTACAAGCGTGTATATATGCTCGCTCCCACACCCTATAATCTTGATCTGCCGCTGACCGATATTCTATTGCAAAGCCTTTATACGGAGACCACATATCGCCAGGGCTAGATAATTGAAACACATTACTACCATATATCCACAATATATGGCCATTATCAGAGAACGCTCCTCCGCTCACTACCGTAATGTAGAGAGTCTTATCGTCTATATCGATGGCTTTAGAGAACAATAACTTATCATAACTTATGTCAGGGTGTACCGGAGCAAAGCCTATTAGTGTAGCAGTGTTTTGCTCACATTCTATTACATTAGACAATCCTTCCATTATGTCGTTATCAGTGTGCTTGACGAACATATGGTGAATACCGGCTACAGTATGATACCATAACTTGTTTTCTAAGTGCCTGACAACATCGTCGGAATGTGCCTCATTACGAAAGGTAATATCTATGTCGTCTTGGCCTTCGTTCCCAGCTTCGCTGGGCAGGCTTTGCCTACTATACTTTTCGGTAATGCGTATGCCGTCCAGTAGATGCTTGGGAAGCGTGTCATATAGCCACTTGCCAATCTTGGATGGCACTGCCGCTATAACGCCATATCTTTCAGTATTGCCGCCGGTGTAGACGAAGGGTTGCTCGGCTTGCTCGGCTTGCTCGGCTTTGACCTCCGCTTGGAGCTTTACCGCTTGCTCTAAGCCTTCAGGCGTAAGCCGGAACATCTTCTTACCATCGATCTCCGATACTTCGAAGACGTCAGGATTGCCCAGCAGCGTAGCCTCGAACGCCTCAAGCTCTGCCGCATTGATTCTGGCTTCCAGTGCCGCCGTCACTTCTGCAAGCTTTGCAAGATCTATCTCATCATTGATTACATTGGAACTCATAGTCGTATATTCTCTTTCTGAGCATAACCGCTCGTTCCCTTCTAACGGCACTAACCGGCGAACCTTGAGCCTGCACCTTATGTGGGACATATTGCCCCACCTGCATTCTTGGGTGTAAGGGTTTCCGACAGTCTCAACGATTATGGCTTTTCAGCTTGCCTGGCTTCAGGCTTTGCCTACATTATAGCATAAACAGCCTATTCACCCCACAATAACACCCAATATATGTGGCCCTCCACTTGCATTCCCTGCCAAACTCATGCCAATCCCTATGTATTCAGGCGTAATCCAAGGTAAACAGGCGAAGCCTGCCCAGCGAAGCCGGTAAATTGGCCCAGCATTCGCAGGATTGCATAGCTTATGCCATAGGTTTCGCCTTCGCAGGCAGGTCGGTCAGGCATAATTCCTGCGAATAGCATGATTAGTGCCATGCCTTTCCAGGGTTAGGCAGGGGATTGTGCCAGTCGAAGCCTGCCAAGCCTGCCCTGCCTTCGGCTGGTAAGGCAATCATAGGGGATTGCCTGGGGGTTCTGGGATTGCCTGGGGGATTGATTACCTTATCTTACATGTAGATCGGAATGAGGGCTCCCTAATTATGGTTGTTGATCTGCCTATGTGTGTATGAATACCTATATAATTCAATAGGTTAGCCCAGTTTATTAGGGGGATTTACCTAATAGGAAAGTCTAAGCAGGCGAAGCCTGCCCAGCGAAGCTGGTAAACATCCATATTGAATTTGAAATTTAATTTAATTTATTTCAATCGGTCACATATAAGTCTATAACTTTCTTCATCTTTCTCTATAAGAACGAAGCTTCGATTCAACTTACGACAAGCTAAGGCTGTGGCACCTGAGCCTGCGAAAGGGTCTAAGACTGTGTCTCCCTCATTCGTATGAGTCTCAATCATAACTTCCATAAGTCTTTCAGGCTTCTGCGCAGGATGAACAAGGTTAGCCATAAGTTCTGTAATGTCTGTCCAGACATTCGTTCTTCGATATTGCTTGGACTTAGGTGGATATTTAGTGTTCAAAGAACTGAAAGCATTAGTCTTTCTTTCTTCTTTGAGATATGGCTTATTGAATATTAGAGGCTTATTACCTTTGATTAGCCAAGCTATCTCTTCCCTGACGAACAGGTAATCGTCGGACTTGCCATAGCCTCTACGCTTCTTCCAGGTTATTAGGTTGCGTAAAGTGAGGTCAGTTTCATCTTCTACTCTGGAAAGAAAGTTGAAGAATATTCTATGCTTAGGTTTGCCAATGCCTCCGAACATATAGAGGCTTCCGCCTTCTGTAAGATATTCTTGGCATTTCTTTGCCCACTGAATATACAGGTCTGCTGTAATGTTCTGATCCCACTTATCTTTGAGAATGCCATATGGGCAGTCTGCAATTATGAGTTTGGATTCAGATAATAGGCATTTGTTTATGCGGTTATCTAAGAAGTCATCACAGAATACTTCTCCGTCTACAAAATGTTCATGCATGTTGCGTTATATATCAATAAAGTTGCAAAGGAGTTATCAAATGGTTCAAAAGCCCCAACTAACAATTCATACTAATTCAGACGGTTCTACAAGGTCATACACTTATAATTATAAGAGATTCACATTAGTATTCAATTATAAGCAAAGTAAATTGATTGAAGAAGCTTATAATGAATATCTAAAAGGTACAGGTTGTATGGTTCAAACTGCTTGGCTAAAGCAAATCATATTAGATAAACTTGATATCAAATGAAATCGAAGGGTAAAGACTATCATCTTAAAATAGATGGAGTAATGGAAGAGCGAATCAAAGAATATTTGAGGTGCTATCCGTTTCAGGCTAAGAGCGATATGATACGATCTGCAATATTAGATTTCATCGTATCGGATGATGCCAGGCAAGCAGTTCGTAATGCTAATAAGATTTATGACGAAATGCGTCAGAAGATGACGCAGATTGAAGAGAAGATTAGCCAGCACTTAGATTATCTAAACAAAGAGGTATTGGAATTACAGCAGAGCTTCTATATTGAGAATCAACAAAGAAAGATATTGGTCGATAGACTTGAGAAGATTACAGCCGCTTTAGTTGATACTGATAAGTTTGCTACTAAAGAAGAATTACTTATAAGGCAACATAATAAATTGAAAGCGGAAGGTAAAGTAGTTGTGGGATATGACCCAAAGGTTCCAACTAATTTAATGATTCCAAAGAGGAAGACATGAGCAAATATAAAGCATATGATATCAAATGTAGCAATCAAGATTGCTTGCAACTTGACGAAGACTTATTGAATGATGAAGAGCTTGCGGCAGGCTTGCAACATGATTGTAAGGTATGTGGAAGCAAGACCGACATTATGTATATGCCTTCGAACACTTATGAGATGAGCATATTCCGAAGAGAAGTGAAGAGTCGTTATCAACATATGAGACTTAGACAACAGGGCAGGTTGCCTTGGCGTAAGAGTTCTCACAGCCAAACAGGAAATGAATAAGGTATGCAGGCGAAGCCTGCCCAGCCTTCGGATGGTAATTCGCATGAGCAATAATTACAAGGTATTCGCATGAGTTATAATAATAATTTGGTTGGCAAGAAGTCCAGACCTAAGCGTAAATATAAAGACGCTATCCCTGAGCCTCAGCCGAAGAATAATTTGATTGATGAGAACACCGTTGCAATTGTCCAATCTATAAGCGGAACGATTGTGGAATATGAAGAGCCTATGACGGAAGAAAGCATTCCTGATTTGATGTTGGGACTGCTGCCGTTCTATAAGTCGGCTATCGCTCATCTAAGCTCAATTCAGAAGCCAACGCCATATGACATAAAGTCTGCCAATGGAATTATGAAAGCTATGGGGGATTACTATACGAATTATCGTTTGCTGGTTATGGAGAAGAAACGAAGGGGCAATATAAATGACTGATGAATTTAAGGGTTTAGCTGGGTGGTTGCCTGCATACATTGATACTTGGGAGGAAGACCATAAGAATGACTATAAGTTCTCAGTGCCCTTCTTAGGCGGTCAATATAGAATTAAAGTTGATATGTTTGAGAAGAAATCAACTATTACTTGGAATAGTTGCGATATGCATAATTATAAAGATGAATGTGATTATGGTTACACTCATTATGAGACGCTTGAGATTAATGACGTAATTGATAAAGACATAACATTGGAAGAGATTAGACTTTACTTGACATTCTCTTGAGGCTAATATGCAAACAATAGATTTATGGGCGGTGTAAATGCCCAAGAAAGTTCTTACATATGAACAGCGCATTGAGGCTGCTGCCAAGAAAGAATTGAAGGCTGAGAAGAAGGTTGCAATCCCAGACATTCTTGCTTCAGCATTGCCGCATCAAAGGGCTTTCATATTGGATGATGCCAAGCGTAAAGCATTATGCGGAACCAGACGTTCTGCCAAATCATTTGCTATAGCCTTGCTTCTAATATATTATTGTCTGCATCATCCCAAGTCAAAGTGTGGATATCTTGGTCTGACAGATGAGTCGGCTAAACAGACGATGTGGACAGATATCTTTGAGACGATATTTATCAAGTATGATATCAATGCCAACATGAAGTCTGACCAGATTATAAGGTTTCCAAACGGCGCTCAGATATTCGTTCGCGGTTGGAATGCCAAGCCTGCGCAAATGGGCGTCTTTAGAGGCCAGGCATTCGACGTATTGGCGGTGGATGAATGCCAAGATGCAGAGCAGGATTTGGAAGCGTTGTTCGACAAGGTCTTCGGACCTGCCATGGCTCAAAGGGCAGGAACCATGGTTGCCTTGGGGACGCCAGGGGATAGACGCGATAAGCATTATTGGTGGCGAATCAACGACCCCAATAATAAAGAGAATCTTGGTTGGAAGCTATTTCGAATGGAATGGAAAGATAACACTTCGATTGATCCAATATCTGGACTTAGAATATGCGATGCATTGAAAGATAAATATGATAAAGATATTGAGCGAACGAATGGCTTGATTTGCGAAACCGAAGCTTATAAGCAAGAAGTGTTGGGCCAATGGGTCACTCTAACCACTTCAAGAATATATAGATTTGAGAAAGTCAGAAATTGCATTAAGATGTTGCCGGACGAATTGAATATAGACAATGTAAATTTCAGAAGAGAGAATTGCGTCTTCATCTTGGGATTGGATTTCGGATTCAGCCCTGACCCAAATGCTTTCGTTATTATGGCATATAATTTGAAGTTCTCTAATAACCTTTATGTAATTAGAGCATTCTCCAAAGGTGAAATTGAAACTCAAGAAGTGGCTAATATAATAAAGCGTTTAGATAAGCAATATCATTTCGATTATATCGTTGCCGATGGAGGCGGAATGGGCAAGCAATCGGTCAACGATTTGAATACCACTTATGGCTTATGGGTTCAATCGGCAGATAAGTATGGTAAATTAGCTCATCAGAATACAATCAATTCAGACTTCGTTACCAAAGATATTCTTATCTATGAGCCAGATTGTAAGAATCTAATTTACCAATTAGAAACGGTGGTGTGGAATAGATTGAGGCTAATTGATGGCGATAAGATTGAAGATAAGAAGTTCGATAACCATGAAACCGATGCTTTGCTTTATGGACATTTCTATTCAAGACATCAATGGTTCAAGGCTAGGGTCGAAAGACATGTTCCCACTCCCAAAGATTTGGAGAATGAAATGAAATCTCAAGTTATAGAGAATGCTAAGAAGATGTTCCAATCATTTGATTGGGCTATTCCAAACGTAAGTAATAACCAAGAGAGTTTACCAAGATGATAGAAATTGAAACTGAAATAAGAATGGCTGAACTATCTGACCATCCGCTTATCTTAAATAGTTGGGTAAGCCAATTGCGTAATATATTTCCAAATAATCATGCATTGGATTATCGTAGTAAGCAATCAGATAAGATCAAATCAATTCTATCTAAATCAATTACTCTAATTGCAAATGTAGAAGGTATGCCAGATCAAATATGTTCATTCTTGACATATAGTTCATTTATGCATAAGAATCTTGTCATTCATTACGCATATACTAAGTATGATGGAAGACAGCAAGGTCATGTATCTAAATTGATTCGCTTCGCCTGCCCTGAACGTTTACCAATTATATTCACCCACCCAGCCTCAAATACGAACACTATGAAGTATCTTTGCAGTAAATATATATTCGACCCTTCAATATTGGAGATAATCTAATGGCTAAATCATCAAACCTATACCCTGATATTGAAGAGCTAAGCCAGCTTATGGTGAAATATCAACTTGATTCCGTTGAATATAATGGAATAAAGATAACGAAGTCAGTTCATTTAGCCAAAGTTCCGGTCGAAAGAAAGAAGAAGCTCAAAGAAGAGCCCCAATTCCCTCTAAATTTACCACCTTTGTCCAAGCCAGGAGATGATGAAGTCTTGCTGTATTCAACTGACCGACCTGACATCAATATTGAAGACCAATTGAAGCAAATGGGAATTGTAATGCCCCCTCACATCCAGGATACCTAATAGATGCCAAAGAGCGTAAAACCTAAAATAGTTGCAAATAAAGAAGCTGAGGCGCGAGCCGTAAAGATTAAGGTCCACACTGGCGGCAGCAATAATATGTGGCATGATGATTTCCAATCTTGGTGGAATCTGCCAGATGACTCTATTGGCAATGCGGTATATCAAATAATTCTTCGGAATCAACAGAACTCTTATGTAAGACGCAACTCTTTCTATCGATATGCTTTGCTTTATGGAAATGCGGAAAGTTTAGGCTGGAATAATTATTCGGCATTCAATCGAACGGAAGCCACCAACAATCGTCCGGTGTTCAATGTCGTTCAATCAATCGTTGATACGCTCAATTCTAAGATTGCCAGAGATAATCCAGAACCTTACTTCACCACAATGAGCGGTGATTACTTTGAGAAGCTAAAGGCTGAGAAGCTAAATCAATTCATTGAAGGAGTATTCCAACAATGTGGCTTCTACGATATTGCAAATAATAAAGTCTTTAGAGATGCTGGAGTTTATGGAACTGGCGGAGTATTTATAAAGTATAATAAGGCTAAAGATCAAATTGAATTTGAATGGGTATTTATTGACGAATTTACGATGGATAGATACGATGCAATCAAAGGTGATCCAAGGTCGTTCGAAAGAACCTACATAAAGACCAGAGAGCAATTGATTTGCGAATATCCAGACAAAGCAGAACTTATCAAGAGAGTCGCTACGACTCAACCTATCTACCAGCCCTTGCGCGAAACTACGATTGATCCTGTTGTAGTCTGTGAAGCTTGGCACTTGGCGGACAAGGCGGTCGATGGCTCGGATATTGAGAACATTACGAATAAAGGCAAGCATGTCGTCACGATTGCTGGAGAGCCTTTGCTTGTGGAAGATTATGATGAATGTGAATTTCCCTTTATATTCTATCGCTATTATGAAGCCACAGCAGGTTTCTATGGCTCCGGAGTTGCAGAACGTTCTCTATCAGGTCAAATTGAAATCAATAAGATTCTAATGCAAATCCAGCAAGCCCAAGAATTATTTGCTTCGCCTCTAATCATTACTGAGAATGGAGCAGATATTTCAGAAGATACATTGCTTACAAATAATATAGCCAGATTGGTGAAGATTCGTTCAGGCACAGCTAAGCCTGAGTTCTTGACCCCTAAGCCGTTGGACCAACAAGTTTACGACCACTTGAAGTGGTGGATAAATGCTGAATATCAACAGAACGGCATTTCAATGATGAGTGCTACAGGCGAGAAGACACCAGGCGTCAATGCAGCGGTGGCTATGCGAACCATGGTCGATATTGAATCTACAAGATTCCAACAAGTTTCCAAGAATTGGGAGCAATTCTTCGTCGATGTAGCCTACGCAATCGTTAGATTAGCTAAGCAAGTTTATAAGAAGAATGGTTCGCTCACAGTCAAATGGACAGACAAGCGCTCAGCCATAATCAAAGAGATTGACTTTGCTAAATTAGATTTGCCAGATGGTTCTTATACTATAAATTGTGGAACCATATCAGATTTCCCAAATACGCCTTCTGGAAAGATTCAAACTATTACTGAATTATTCTCTAATCAAATTATATCTAAAGAAAGAATGCTTGAATCAATTACTATGGACCCTGATTTGATCCATGAAGTCAAACTTCAATGTTCTTCTTTGCGTTTGGTTGAGAAGTCGTTATGTTCCATGGTCGAAGATAATGTTTATATACATCCAACTAAATATTTAGACTTACAATTAGCTCTAAAGACTTCCATCATGACATATAATCAATTACAGTTAGACGAATGTCCAGATGATAGATTGGAACTTGTTCGAAACTGGATTTCAGAAATAATTACTTTGATGACTGGACAAGATCCACTAACTCAACAACTGCAAGCAGCCATTGCACCTCCGCAAGCGCCTGCTGCACCAACCGCCATAGCCCCTCAGGCTGGCGTAAACCCACAATAAGGAAGATAGATAGATGCCAAATAACGCGAAAGTAGGTCCTCAAACAGGATTACCTCAACAAATGCCAGTGAAAGGCAAGAATTATGTAGATCGTTCGCTTTCAGGCGTTCAATCAAGCCTTCCAATCTCAGAAAGAGCTGCAAGATTACTACTTCCAGGCATTAAACCTTTCAATCCAGACGAAGGAGTAATTGAAGACCGCCCAGGTTGGAACGATGAAGGCTATTTCGATGATGAATCAGGCCAACGAGCCGATAAGCCTGCAGCCAAACCCACTAAAGTTCAAAGAGTCAAGAAAGACCCAGCCGTTCTTGAAGATGGTTCAAATACTGTAGATAAGTCTGACAGCGTCAAGCGTCAAGAGGCTTGGAAGAAGCAGCAAGATGATAAGAAAGCTGCCAGAGAGCAAAAGCAACGCTTGGAAGCCTTCAATGGTCAAGCTTTAGCCAAAGAGTTATTAGCCAAAGGGGACTTCGCAGGTTATGCCAAGTCAATCGGTCTTTCCCCTCAAGAATTATTGCTTCTTACAAATCAAGCAGCATTGTCAATCCCTAAAGAAGTGAAGCCTCTTACCGAAGCTGAACAACTCAAGAAAGATATCGAAGACTTGAAGAAGTCTAAAGAAGAGTTTCAGAAAGAAATTCAAGAGAATAAATATTGGGCTACTCGCAACACTTATACATCCAAAGAGATTATGCCTCTTATTAGCAATGCAGATACTTATGAGTTCATCAATAATATGAAGGGCGGAGTTGATGCAGCGGCAGCTTTCATTTATGAACATATGGATGATGAACTTCAGAAAGGCAATAAGCTTACTGTAAAGCAAGTTGCAGACGAAATGGAAACTGAGCTTTATAATACATATGTAGCGTCATTGCAGAAGGCTAAGAAGATCAAGAAACTTCAATCAATATTGGGAAATCAACAAGTTGAAGATGAGACTTCCGTTGAGCCAGGCGAAGAAGATATCGACCAGCCCTCACCCAAGATTCAAAAGCCAATAAAGCAAGTTCAATTGGGCATGCCAAGCTCAATCGTTGAAGGCTTGAAGAAGAATGTAAATAAAGGGCCAGTTAAACCTCAAGTTCAAGAAGAAGTTGAAGAAGATGATGAAGAAGATGTTGACCAAGGTGCCAAAAGCTTCAGCCGCAACCCTGTGAAATTTCCACCAAAGAATGTTAAAGTAAGGTTTGCTGGCGAATCTAATTCAAATGAAGGTGGTTATGAAACATTTGAAGAGAAATTGCGTAAACTTCGTTTAGGTCAGATATAGTATAGAATGTTAACCTAAGAAACTCTCTGGGATACTCTTTCTTTCTTAGGATAATAAAGCCATTCAATGTAAGGCTGGAATCATTGATAAT
>Ga0116135_1001697_pt1 | contig 10699 bp, 10 predicted proteins | sample June2015DPH_20_1_FD_89738 | JGI IMG/M metagenome (GOLD analysis project Ga0116135, IMG submission 89738) | Peatland microbial communities from SPRUCE experiment site at the Marcell Experimental Forest, Minnesota, USA - June2015DPH_20_10 | ecosystem: Environmental > Terrestrial > Soil > Wetlands... | reverse complement strand
TTGTGGTTGGTCCTCCAGACCGTTCCGTCGCGCAGCATCGTGCATGGCATCCGTTTTCAGGAACCGATCACATTGTGCAGGCGCAGCGCGCAGTTTGCCGCACCCACGGATGCGCGTACTGGGACCAGCGCGAGCGCATGGGCGGTCTCGGCGCGATGCAGCAATGGGTCTATGCGGGCTGGGCGCAACCGGACCACACACACTTTACCGGCGACGGCTACCGCGCGCTGGCCGACGCGCTGCTGGCCGACCTGATGACTGGCTATCAGGCCTACAAGGAACGCAACCCAGCCGGCACCGACACAACAGCACAAGGAGCGGGAAATGGAAGTACAGGCTCGAATCCTTAAAGTTTTACGGCAAGTGACAGGAAAAGAAATCAGCCCCGGTGCAGACGATTCGCTGTTTGTTTCGGGGCTATTGGATTCCTTCGCACTGACAGATTTTGTCAGCGGCCTCGAGGAAGAGTTCGGCGTTTCTGTTCCTGACTCCGACTTGTCCGCGAGAAAGTTTGACACCATCAGCAAGGTCGAAGCTTACCTTGCCGCGAAGAGTTAGCGGATGGCATTTCTGCGGACCTTTGGGTCCTGGCTGCCGCTGCGCCGCGTGACCAACGAAGAAGTCGCGCCCCTTGTGGACGCGACGACGGAATGGATTCTTGAAGTCTCCGGCATTGAAGAACGCCGCTACGCCTCCGACACAGACACAGTGCACGGCATAGGCCTGCTGGCAGCGCAGGACTGCCTTGAGAATGCGGGCGTGAGCGCGGCGGATCTGGGCATGATCCTCGTTGCGAGCGGTTCGAGCGACCGCTTTTGCCCGGGGCCCGCGAGCCAGATTGCCGCTGGACTCGGCCTCTCCTCCACGCCGGTGCTCGATATTCCCGTGGCTTCGTGCGGCTCGCTCATCGGGCTGGCATTGGCTGCACAGCTTGCGCCCACCGTGGGCCGCGTGCTGGTCGTGGCAGCGGAGATCATGTCGCGCCGCATCTCGCTCAAGCCCGCTGAAAAGAACTCGGCGATCCTCTTCGGTGACGGAGCCGGCGCTGCGCTGGTGGATCCGCAAATTGGATTCGCGCGCATCGCCGATTTCTGCTTGTTCACCGATGGTGCCTCGTCGGAGATACTGTATGTGCGCGACGGCCAGTTCTTCATGGATGGCTCCGCCGTGATCATGCACGCTTCACGCAAAATGCCGCGCGCAATCAACGAACTGCTCACGCGCAATCAGATTGGTGTCGCTCAGGTTGAAGAGTTCCTGCTCCACCAGGCCAACCTGAACCTGATCACCCGCGTTGCATCGGCTCTGAAAGCGCCGCGCGAGCGCTTCTTCGCTAATATTGCGCGTTACGGCAATACGTCATCGGCCTCTCTGCTGATCGCAGCGGAAGAGTGGCATCGCGGACAAACCGCTCCGCTCGCCGGCCCGTTGGTCTTCTCCGCATTCGGTGCTGGTTTGAACTGGGGTGCGCTGCTGGCGGTTCCTGTCTAGACTCGATATTCACGATTTCTGCAAAGGGATGCGAGAATAACTGAGTACATTCCCCAGGAAACTTTGAGCGTGGCCTTCACAGGCTTCGCAGGATCGATGTGCGATGCGTCGTGTTGCGCTGATTTATAACCCGGCTTCCGGTCAGGATTCTCCACGGCGAAATGCCGTGATCGAAGGCGCGTTGAGCGTGCTGCGCACCGCGGGCATTGAGGCCAGTGCGCTCGAGACCGATGCGCCGGGCAGTGCGGGTGCGATCGCTTTGGAAGCCGTGAGCAAAGGCTGCGACACGATCATCGCTTGCGGAGGCGACGGCACTGTTCACGAAATCATGCAGCGCCTGGTGGGAACCGAGATTGCGCTCGGCGTGGTGCCGCTGGGTACGGCCAATGCGCTCGCCGCGGACCTTGGCCTGGCAACGTCTCCGGTAAAGGCGATCGAGATTCTGCTCACTGCAGTGCCGGTGCAGATTCCAGTGGGTGAGATCTTTTTCCGCGATAAGAACGGAGTAGAGGATTCGCGCTATTTCACAGTGGCCGCAGGCGTCGGCGCGGACGCACTTTGCATTTCCATGCTCGACGCGGGCTTGAAGCGGCGGTTTGGTTACGCGCTCTACATGGTGCAGATGTTGAAGGTATGGGCGACGCACTCGTTTCCTCTGTTCGAAGCAGCCGTTGCGCCAAGTGACGGTGGCGCATCAAGGATGATCGAGGTCTCGCAAATCCTGGCTGTGCGGATTCGCGATTTCGGCGGCCTGTTGCACAGCCTCGCGCCCGGCGCGAGCATTCGCAAGAAGAGTCTGCGCCTGCTCGCCTTCAAAACGCGCAGCCGCATGGACTACCTGCGTTTCGTGATGGCCTCTCTCTTCCGGCGGCAGACATTCGTGCGCCAGATCGAGTTGCTCGACGTGACTTCGGTGGAATGTCGCGCGCGCCATCTCTCCGCAGCGGAAGTGCTTGTGGAAGCCGATGGCGAATTGCTCGGCGGCCTGCCAGTGCGAATGGAAATTGCATCGCAGACATTGACGTTGCTGATCCCGGCTAATTCTCAGCCCTGACTTCCAATGCTCATGCTACGAGGGGTTTTGCGCGAATAGGGCCAGGATCATATCATTTCGTGATGGATGACCAGGCCAATGAGTTGTCACGGCTCGTCGATGAGTTGAACCGCGCGGCTGCCGGCGCCAAGTCTGGCGAAAGGCGATCGATCGACCAGCTCCTTGCGACTGCCGTCCACGGCAATGCTTCCGACATCATTCTGGTTGCCGGATCCCCTGCCACACTGCGCGTGAATGGGGCTCTGCTGGCCGACTCTGGACCTGCTCTGTCCGCCGAGGCCATTCGTGCCTTGCTGTTGCCGCTGCTGACGCCCAGCCAGTTGCAGGAATTGCAGGAGCAAAAGTGCGTCGACTTCTGCTTTGTGCGTGGCGCGACGGGGAGATTTCGCGCGAACTTCCACTTTCAGCGCGGAACCGTTGCCGCCTCGATCCGCGTTTTACCCGCGCAGATCCCTACTCTCGACTCGCTCCATCTGCCCGCCTCGCTCGGGATGTTGACAGAGCGGCGGCAAGGGCTGGTTCTGCTCACCGGCGCGACAGGTTCCGGCAAGACCTCGACGATGGCCGCGCTGATCGACCGAATCAACGCCAGCCGGCGCGATCACATTATTACCATTGAAGATCCAGTCGAGTATCAGCACCCAAATCGCAAATCGCTCGTGGAGCAGATTGAACTGGGCACTGACATACTCAGCTTTGCGCAAGCGGTGCGCGCGGTGTTGCGACAGGATCCCGATGTCATCCTCGTGGGCGAAATGCGCGACAGCGAAACGATGGCCGCAGCGTTGACCGCTGCTGAAACCGGCCACCTGGTGCTCACGTCGCTGCATACCAACGATGCCGCGCAAACCGTATCGCGTATCCTGGACACGTTCCCATCCGGCTACCAATCCCAGATACGTCAGCAACTTTCGTTGGCGCTGCTGGCAGTGATTTCGCAGCAATTGCTTCCCGCTGCGAACGGAATCGGCCGCTATCCGGCAGTCGAGATCCTGGTGGCCACCAGCGGCATGCGCAATCTTATTCGCCGCGGCGACGATCATCAACTGCGAGCGAACATCGAGACCGGCCGCGCCGAAGGCATGTTGACCATGGAGCAGTCGCTGGCAGAGTTGGTGCGTGCCGGGCGCGTCTCGCGCGAAACCGCATTCGCCCACTGCAATCACCCGGAGGATCTTCGCCGGCACTTGAACCTCTAACCGACATTGGTTCGAATGGCATCAACCCGACAGTTCAATTTGCACTGCCGCCCCTTCGGCTGCAATCATTCCAGCGAACCATCAGGGGAGATTTCAACCTTGAAGCGATCCTTGTTTCCTTTGCTTGCAACCGCCGTTGCGTTGACCTCGGCGATCTGCGCGCAGCCGCCCGCATGGCAGCCCGCGCCCGGCCATCTCACTCTGCCGCTCTGGCCCGGCACAGCACCTGGTGCGCCAATCAATCCTCCCGCGGAAGTCGATACAACCACGGCCAAAGATAACCTCATCGCCGGCAAGCCGCTGGTTCGCCTGGGCAATGTTTCCACGCCGACGCTTACCCTCTACAAACCTACGGGACGAACGAACACAGGCGCCGCAGTCGTTGTCTTTCCCGGCGGCGGTTACCAGATTCTGGCCATCGACCTTGAAGGCACAGAAGTTTGCGATTGGCTGAATTCAGCGGGGATTACCTGTGTGCTGGTCAAGTACCGCGTACCCAACACGGGGCCTTATCCCAAGTCGCCCGCGGCCTTGCAGGATGCGCAGCGCGCGTTGGGCCTTGTGCGTGAACATGCAGCCGAGTGGGGAATCGACCCCAGGCGCGTGGGCGTGTTGGGATTCTCCGCGGGCGCGCATCTAGCCGCTGCGCTGAGCACGCACTTCGATCAGCGCCTCTATGATCCAATCGACGCAGCCGACAAGTTGAGCTGCCGTCCTGATTTTGCAGTCATTGTCTATCCCGGCTACCTTGCTCTCGCGGACAAGAATTTTGCGCCCAATGCCGACATCGTTCCCACCGCCGAAACCCCGCCAACGTTCATCGTGCAGGCCGAAGACGATCCGGTGCATGTCGAGAATGCAGTGGTCTACTTCCTTCAGTTGAAGAACGCCAAAGTTCCCGCCGAGTTACACATCTACGCGCAAGGCGGGCACGGCTACGGCCTGCGCAAGAACGGGCTTCCCGTGACCTACTGGCCCGGTTTAGTCGAAATCTGGCTGGAGACGATCAAGATGTCTCAAGGCTTACCGGAGTAGGTTCTACAATCGGATTGATGCTGCTAGCCGTGCTCACCATCTCCGACCGATGTTCGCAGGGCCTGTTAACTGACACGGCAGGCCCAGCCGTCGCGCAGTTACTTCGTGACAATTGGTCCGATGCGGAAATCTCCGCGAGCCTTCTCCCCGACGACGAGGACGCAATCGTTGCAACGCTGGAACAACTCAACCAGGACGGTGCAGCGCTGATCTTGACCGTGGGCGGAACAGGCATGGGCCCGCGTGACCGCACGCCGGAAGCAACTAGACACGTCATCGACCGTGAGGCTCCAGGACTGGCCGAGGCCATGCGCACCCTGGGCGCTCAACGCAACCCATACGCATGGCTTTCGCGCGGCGTGACAGGGCTCAAAGGGAACACGTTGATCGTCAACTTGCCCGGCAGCAAGCGGGGAGCGGAAGAGAGCCTCGCTTCCATCCTGCATCTGATCAAGCACGGCCTCGAAATCGCAGCGGGCGGACAGACCCACCCATAAATCGGATTACCTCACGAGTTAGCCGTGCCCATCGCCCAAGAGCATGGGAAACGCTTTCCAAAACCTGAGATTGTGTCCGAATTCGAACTATGAGTTCTTTAGAATTGGACTAATAGAAGATCCGATAAATTACGGTTTTGACGCATCTTACGCCAAGGTTCTTTTGAAAATGCAGACCGAGAAACAGCAAGTAAGCGTACAATTTCCTTACCGTGAGCGTACCCAGGAATAAACCTCCGAGCAATCGCCGGCCTGTTGCCACAAGCATCCGCGATGTCGCCAAGCGTGCCGGCGTTTCCATCGCCACCGTTTCGCGTGCGGCGAACCGTATTCCAACTGTTGACCCGGCGCTTGCCGAGCGTGTGTGGCGCGCAATTGAAGAGGTGGGCTACCTGCCCAACACCCAGGCGCGCGCTTTGGTGTCAGGCCGCAGCCACATGCTCGGCCTCATCGTCTCTGAGATCACCAATCCGTTTTTTCCCGAGCTGGTGCAGGAGTTCGAAAACCTCGCCGTGGCGCAAGGCTACGAAGTGCTGATCGGGTCAACGAACTACGAGCCGGCGCGGACCGAGTTGCTCATTCGCCGCATGCTGCAGCGCAACGTGGACGGCGTTGCGGTGATGACCTTCGGCATTGAAGAAGAACTGGTGCAGAAGCTGGTGGAGCGTGAGTTTCCGCTTGTGTTTGTAGATGCCGGCCCGGACCTGCCCAACATTCGCGTGCTCAAAGTGAACTATGCTGAGGGAATTCGTCAGGCCGTGCAGCATCTGGCTGCCCTGGGTCACCGGCGCATCTCCTTCATCACCGGCCCGCTGCGGTTGCGCTCCGCAGTTGCGCGGCGCGACGCCTATCTCAAATCGATGGCCGAGTTGGGGCTCACTGTTCCGACCGAGCACATTGTCGAGGGCAATCACACCATGGAGGGTGGCATTGCCGCGATGGAGCAGTTTATGGCGCATAAGGAGTTGCCCACCGCTGTTCTTTGCTCCAACGACATGACCGCGATTGGCGCGCTTCATGCGCTGTTCAGGACCACGCACATCGTACCCGACGAGATCTCCGTGGTGGGATTCGACGACATTCACCTCGCGCAGTTCATGCTGCCGCCGCTGACCACCGTGCAGATGGCTTGCAAAGATCTGGCCGCGGCCGCGGTCGAGGCGCTGCGTGCAGGCATCGAGCAGGACCACCCCAAAGCCGCCCGGCGCGAGTGGCAGATTTCCACGCAGTTGGTGGTGCGCCAGTCTACGGGTTTTCCGCGTGGAACATTGCCTGCACTTATGCAAAACTCCTCCGCCAAGTCCCGCGGCTGATGTGGAACGGAACACCGCCGTGCCGGAGCCAGACAGGTGTGCCGTCAGGCTCGGGATGCGACCAGCCGGCGCAAGGATTCCGGCCGCGCCAATCGTCAAAAGCTTTTCCCCAACGAGAATCTCGCAAGGAACGGTTCGGTGGGGTGGGTAACGCGTCCGAATGCAGGCGGTGTGGTTAAAGCATTTGGAGTGATCTGGTAGACGTAGGCGTAGTCAATGTCAGCATCCTTGCGGTTGAGCATATTCAAGAATTCGGCCGTAAAGTGCCACTTCTTGAAGAATTGATAACCGACTTCGCCATTGAGCAACACCGTTTGATTTGATTGATAAAGCCCGTCGGACGTCAAAGAACGCGGACCGAAGTAGCGTAGCCGCAAGCTCGACGAAAAGCCTTTGTAATTGTGCAGCGTGGCGCCCGATGAAATCACCACCTTCACCGCTTCAGGCACAAGCTTCCCGCCCGGACCCTGCTGCTGCCAATTTACATAGACACAGCCTGGTATTCGTGTGGAAGGGGCTGTGGCAGGACATCCGCTGGCGCTGTAAATTGTCGCTGAGGTGCCGGTCGCGCTAGTAACAGTAGCTGTTAAAGGCAGATTTGCAACCCATATAGTCGCATCAAATGGGTCCAATTGCGTGAACTGGGCTCTGGAGTCGGCAATGTCAAAATCAAATGCTAAATGCTCGGCTGGCGTGTAGTAGTTCGCCCATTCAATGCCGTAGCGGTTGCTCGACTGCTCTGAAGCAATGGTGCCTCCGGTGTCGCCATCCTGCGTCAGCTCGGAGTTGCTGTGGAGATACCAGAGCTCAAAAGTGCTTTGCAGATGGGGGACGGCGACATTGCGCACACCGATTTCTCCGCCTTTTTGCTGGACCAGGGGAGAGATCTTCGGCATGATCGTGTTGGGGTAAGGATAGTCCGGCGAAACCGGCTCCACCACCTGCGTTGAGCCGCGCCCATCGTTCGAGTGGAAACTGAAGCCGCCCTGCAAATACAACTCAGTGTTGGCCCACGGCCCGAAGATCAGGCTTGCCTTAGGGCTGGGCAAAAGCTTTGTGGCCGAGCCGGAATTGGCCGCGTTCACCGATTCGGTGGTGCCGTTGGGCAAAGTAACAACATCGGGAACCGTGTAGGGCGTGCCGCTGGCCGAAGTTACATAATTATCCTTGTAGGCCACGCTGCTTACGACAAATTTTTCATCGTCGCCGCGCAGGGCAAAGAGTGACCGGAATTTGTTCGCCCACTGGATCTTGTTCTCCCAAAACGCGCTGCCTATCATGTCGGTAAAGTTATCCCGAGACGTGGTTGCTGGGAGTGTGGGGCAGGTGGTATTGGGAACTGAAGTTGAGGCAGTGGTACTGCCGCCGTTGGCAAAAGCGAGATTGCTGGGCAACGAAACAGACAGATGAATAATGGAACTGGGGTCGGCATAAATGCAGGTGGGAAGCAAGCCGGCGTTGGGAAGCCCGCTGTTGGCCGCGGGGAAGAAACTGGTGCCGCTTCCGCTTGCAGCCGTCGCGGAATAGTCGGTCTTGGTTGTGCGCACGCGATTCTCTGACCGGTAGAGTCCGTTGTTGATCCAATCGTTGCGGTACTGCACGCCGAATATGTTTGACATCTTGCGGCCAAGCCATTTGCTGAAAGCCGTGTGGTGTGCGTCCACGTAGCCTACCCAGCGACGGTCCTGCTGATTGAACTGATCTTCTTTGGAATAATCCACCAGGTAGTAAGTGAAATCGGAAAACAAATCGAGATCGTAATACCATACGGCGGCCATGATCTTCGACTCGGAGTTTTCGCCCTGGCGATGCCACTCGCCCTGCATGCTGTAGCGCTGGCTGCGGCCCCCGTCAGACGGGTTCAGCGTGCCGAAGAAACCAACGAGGGGTTGGGCGGCATCGGGGATCTGATCGCTCGAATTCCATTTTCCGTGGTAAGCATGTGCGCTGAAGCTGGCGCCATTGGCGTCATCACCCCGGCTGTAGGTTACCAAGCTGTTGATTTTGTTATATGCATCTGGATGAACCCAGGGGCCGTCATAGTAATACTCCTCTGCACCGTACAGCAGGTTGCCCGAGCCAAGTTTCTGCGATGCACCGAAGACCATCCGTCCGTACGTATGCGAACCGCCCTCCACCTTGAAGAAGTTCTCGGGCAGCGTCTTGAAAAACTCCACATGGGCATTTGCTGCCGAACTGAAGTTGCCCACATTCGCGTAATAAGGACCCTTCTCGAAATTCACCCGCTCCACAAATTCTGGAATGACCACGTTCATATCCGAGTATCCTTCGCCATGCGCGTGCGAAGGCAGATTCAGCGGCATATCGTCGAGGAAGATCGCGATATCCGTGCCGTGGTCGAGATTGAAGCCACGAAGGAAATATTGGTTCGCCTTGCCTCCGCCTGCGTGTTGCGTAATGATGACGCCGGGAACCGTCTCCAAAACTTCTCCTGAACGAAGAATCGGGCGATCCTGGATTTCCTTTGCACCCACCGTTCCCTCTGAGCCGGATTCTGCAACACCGATGAGGTCATCCTCTCGGCCCCGTACGTTGATGGTGGTGCTCACGGCGCCCACTACCAAAGGGATACGCAGCGGGGCGGGTGTCCCATTCGCCCCTATGGTCACAAGGAGTTCCTTGGGTTCAAATCCGGGATTCGATACGACGATTCGATAATTACCCGCCTCGAGCTCAGAAAAAACGAAGGAGCCGTTCGTGCCCGATTGTGTCATTCTCTGCACGGTACCGTTCGCGTCGAGGACCTTTACCGTAGCCCCGCCAATCACCGCGCCAGACGTATCAACGACGGTTCCTGAAAGCTGCCACAGATGAGTCTTGTCACTCGCGATGACGGCCTGACTCCGCTGATCCAGAACCTCGCCGGAGGAGCGGCCAGCACTTGTCTGTCCCCCGGCCGCGAGTGTCGCAAAAAGGAAAATCGTGAAGAGTATTATGATTGTTAAATTCGTGCTACGAGCGGTCACGATTCGCGGCTTCCTTTGGTCGATTCTTCAGCTCAGTGCTTGTGGCTGTGTTTTTGTTTCGATTTTTTCCCGAGATCGTGGCTGGAACCCAGCCCCTGCGTTGGAACGGTCATCACCAGCCGTCCGTGCTGCACGCCTTTCAGGCCGATCAAGCGGTCGGCAAAATCTGCCACGGTGGCCGAGCGGCCATGCACGATGAGCACTTCAAGGCAGGAGTCGTGGTCCAGGTGCGCGTGACTGGTCGAGACCACGAGTTCATGGTGCGCGTGCTGAATTTCAGTGAGCTTTTCGCTGATGCCGCTCGAGTGGTGATCGTAGATAAGGGTGACCGTGCCTACGACGACCGCGTCTGGAGCAGCAGTTTGCTCGGTTACCAACCGGTCGCGGATCAGGTCGCGAAAAGCCTCGGATCGGTTGGTATAGCCCCGCTTGCTGATGGAGCGGTCAAAGCGCTTGAGAAGGTCGGAATCGAGCGCAATGCCGATTCTACTCAAGATACCCATAAGCGCTCCTTTGTGCGCGCAAGAGGTTCTCCCAAACGCGGAGCGGCGTAGCACGAATGCGGAAAGCATACTACGGCTGCGACGGCTCCAATGTGATTCAGAACACGGGTGTGACAATCATCCGTTAGACCATTTGTCCCAGACCGAAGTTGGATTCCAACTTCCCAGGAATTACGCCGCGTTTTCTTCTTGTTTTTCGGTGACGGAAAGACGCAGGCCCAGGGTTTTCAGGACCGCGACCAAGGTTTTCAGGGTCGGATTGCCCTTGGGGGACAGTGCGCGATACAGTGACTCCCGGCTAATGCCCGCTTGAGCCGCCACCGCCCCTAAGCCGCCATAGGCCTCGGCTACGGCGCGTAGCGCCAGCAATCCACCGGCACGTTCTTCAGGGTTTTCGAGGGCTTCCATGGCCAGTTGGAGAGTGGCAATGGCATACACCCGGTCTTCGCGCAGTTCCTCGATATCCCGCTGGTGATGCGAAACCCCGCCAATGATCTTTTTCATGGTTGCCTCCTTTTCCAATCTGCCCAGAGCGATTTAGCTCTCGCTATGTCCTCCGATTGACTGGCCTTGTCTCCTCCGCAGAGGAGAATGACCAAACATTGCCCATGTTTCCCGCA
>Ga0116135_1001696_pt1 | contig 10704 bp, 6 predicted proteins | sample June2015DPH_20_1_FD_89738 | JGI IMG/M metagenome (GOLD analysis project Ga0116135, IMG submission 89738) | Peatland microbial communities from SPRUCE experiment site at the Marcell Experimental Forest, Minnesota, USA - June2015DPH_20_10 | ecosystem: Environmental > Terrestrial > Soil > Wetlands >... | reverse complement strand
GTGAGCAGCCGCGCGGCGAGCAGGCTTTCTGTCAGGTTCTGCAGGCCGTCGCTGCCCTCGAACCCCAGTGGTGTCATGGCCCCAGTCATGACAATGGGAACCTTGAGATCGGGAAGGGAATTCTCGAGGAACAGGCCCGTCTCGACCATTGTGTCGGTGCCATGCGAGATCACGATCGGCGCACCTTCCGCAATAAGCCCTGCTACGCGATCCCTGACCTCGGCGCGATCTGCATTCGTCATCTCCAGGCTGTCTTTGTTCATCAGGTGGAACGTGTGGATCTCCGCGTCAGGCAAGCGGAGCATGCGCAGATAGCGCTCCAGCTTGGCCGCGCGATTCTCCACCACGCCGCTCTGCTCGGAGTACACCTTCTCGATGGTTCCACCCGTCGAGATTAAGTAAATGCGCTGCATGCCTTGTTCCTGAGTGATTCTGCTTCTATGCGTAGTAGCGTTTCTGATGCCAGATCCACGCGGTGCGTAGGATGTCGTCAAGTTGCGTGTAACGCGGTTTCCATCCCAGCTCGCGCATGGCTTTCGCGGAGCTCGCCACCAGCACTGCCGGATCGCCCGGCCGCCGCGGATGAATCTCCGCCGGAATAGGGTGTCCTGTAACGCGCCGCGCCGACTCCAAAACGTCTCGCACGCTGAAACCCTGACCATTACCAAGGTTGTAGATGAGGGGGTCCTTCGGACCGCCTTCGGCCACCAATACAGCCAGCGCCAGCAGGTGCGCATCGGCCAAATCCGACACGTGGATGTAGTCGCGAACGCAGGTTCCGTCGGGTGTCGGATAGTCGTCGCCATAGATGCGAATCGAGGCGCGCCGCCCCAAAGCGACGTCGAGAATCAGCGGAATCAGATGCGACTCGGGCTGGTGCGATTCGCCGCGGACAACGCCTTCAGGACCCTCCGCGGCGCCCGCTACGTTGAAGTAGCGCAGCGAGGCATATTGCAGCCCGTGAATGCGGTTCAACCAGGTGAGCATCTGCTCCACGAGGAGCTTGGACTGCCCGTAGGGGTTGGTCGGCGCGAGAAGTGCATCTTCCTGAATCGGAATGGATTGCGGCTCGCCATACACGGCTGCCGTGGAGGAGAAAACCAGCCGTCGCGGACCGCACGCGAGCATCGCCTCGAGCAGCGAGAGCGTAGCTGCCGTGTTGTTGCGAAAGTAGATTTCCGGGCGCTGCATTGACTCGCCGGCTTCAATGAGCGCGGCAAAGTGAAGGACCGCATCAAATGGTTCATGATCGTTGCGGGCTGTAGTAAAAACTTGCTCGAGGTGAGACCGGTCGCTCACCTCTCCTTCGATCAATTCCACCCCTGCCGGCAAAAGATCGCGGCGTCCGTGGCTCAGGTTGTCGTAAACAACGGCCTTATGACCGTTTTCGCCCAAATATCCCGTAACGGTACTTCCGATGTATCCTGCACCGCCGGTAACCAAGATCTTCACAAAAAGACTGTCCTTTCCAAGACGGTTTAGGTTACTTTGAGTCTATAAGAGCAGTGCCCGACCGGGTGGTGATACGAGCTTCCCGGCGGTCATTGCCGATGCCGGTCATTGGCCCACGCGGGATGCAAGTGTACGGCGTTATAGTATTCCGAGCGTGGCGAACCGGAACCCCTGATTCTGTGCTTCGGAATCATCACTTTTGCCTGAGGCGAAAGCGCGATTCCGTAGCAGTTGCCTTGGATATGTGTTGAAGGAGCTGTATGTCCGAAGGCGGACGAGCGGGTAGTTCCGGCGGCAGGTTTTATGCGGTGGAAATACGCCGGGGTTGCTGGTTATGGTTCTACTGCCCAATCGGGTTATCGGCTGAGACCATTGGGCTATCGGAGAGCACTTCTAGCAAACGTATAATGGATTCTCCTCCTTCCTCTGCTTGTAATCTCAGACGGATTGATCGGCAGGGATTGGCATTAAGAGTTAGCAATAAACAGAGGACGCCGGGTAGCTGGTAACCGGGACCTCAAACGGCACAGAAGTTTTTGACGTCATATTTCATCGGCGGAAGCGCTCTCCGCACGGCTCGGTGGACTTACCACAATCTCAATGAGCGTAGTACGGGTTTCCTGGCGAAGGTTCGCCACAGTTCTTGCCGATAGTTTGTAAGAATGATTTCGATTTTGCGCCGCTGGCAGCGGCCCCAAGCGAGGATTGAAACATGTCGATGAAATATTCACCTGGGCAGATGAACTTTGGCCTGCTCCCCGAGCCGGAGGGAAGGTCTCTTTCATTTGTTATCAGCTCGAGTTTGAACATGGCGATTCTGGTCACGCTCTTGCTCGCGGGCATGATGGCCAAGCACGTGATCCAGCAGCACTATGAGATGACGGAACTGATTATTCCCGCAACTCCTCCTCCGCCGGAGCACATCAAGCAGCCACCGCCGCCCAAGATTCCTCCTCCGCCGGAGCCGCCCAAAGTAGAGTTGCAGCCCCGTCAGATTGAGATGCCCAAGCCCAAGCCGGAGCCGAAGCCCGTCCAGATGGAGGCCAAGGTGAACATGCCGGCCATACAGGCCAAGCCGCAGATCATTCTTGCGCCGCAGCCTCATGCTGCGCTCACTGCCGCCATGCCTGCGCAGAACAACAATAGCAAGCCCTCTACCGCGCCCGTGCACCTGGGCGAAACCTTCGGCGTCACGCCGAATCCCAATGCGACGCGCCCGGCGACCGTGTCTGCCATCGGCAATCCCTATGGCGGTATGAACGGTCCTGCGGTCGCGCCCCATGGCGTGGTCGGATCGACGGGTATCGGGAACGGAACCAAATCCGGCTCCAATTACGGCACTCCGGGCAAAGTCGCTTCGGCCGGCATTCCGGGCGCCAGCGGCAATTCGAACACGGGAGGGAACTACGGCCATGTGGGTTCGGCCGGAATTCCCACCACCACCCAGACTGCAGCTCCTGCAAGGCAGGCTGTGGAACCGGTGGCGACCAATCTTGAAGTGCTCTCCAAGCCGCCGGTGCAGTACACGGCGGAGGCTCGGCAGTTGAAAGTCGAGGGCGATGTGGTTCTGCGCGTTACATTCCTGGCTTCAGGCCAGGTTGTAGTGCAGGGCGTCGTCCGCGGACTGGGCCATGGACTTGATGAAGAGGCGCGCCGCGTCGCGCAGCAGATTCGTTTCCGTCCGGCAACACGGGACGGTCGGGCAGTAGACATCACCACCACCATTACCATTACGTTCCAGTTGGCGTAGCATCAAATATGTCGGATTCACATGGCTCGTGCTCAGCCTTGACGCACCGTAAGGCGCGCTAGGAAAGACGAAAGCCAGGAAGTAATTCACCAGGAGTTTCACATGACGTTTCGAAAGATCCCCATCGCTCTGCTGATCTTCAGCCTCGGACTAGGCTGCGCGTACGCAAAGAAAGAACCCAAGTACGAGCAGGCTCGCCAACTCACCCCAGAGCAGGCTGCACTGGTTCAGAGAGCCATCGCTCAAGAGAAGGTACTGATCAAGAACATCCAGCAGCGCACGCCGCTTGTGGAGACCTACATTCAGGACACCAAGCCGGACGTGAAGCTCTACGAAGTCCCCATCGCGGATCACTACATGCTCAGCCGCGTGGACTTTGGCAAAGGCTTTTTCGACAAGACGTACACGCCCAAGACGCAGCAGGCGGCCAAGCATGGCTTCTTCAAAGGTTCCCACGATGCCATCACGGGCCTGACCAAGGCGCTGCACCTGGATACGCAGTTCACGTATTCCGACACCGGTTTCATGGAGATGATGTTCCTCGATCCCACCGGCTTCGACCAGCAGCACTACAGCTTCAGCTTCGTGCGCCGCGAGTTTCTGGGTACGGTGCGCACCTGGGTCTTCGATGTGCATCCCAAGGCCGACGTAAAGGGCATGGGCCGCTTCTACGGACGCATCTGGATCGAGGATGACGGTGGCAACGTGGTGCGCTTCAACGGCACCTACACCGGTCCCACCGACGAGGATTCATCCAAGCACTATTTCCACTTCGACAGCTGGCGCATGAACGTGCAGCCCGGCATCTGGCTGCCTGTGGCCGTCTATGTTGAAGAAACCCAGCGCACCGAGGCCGACAAGTCCGTGGGCCTGAAAGCGCAGACGCATTTCTGGGGCTACTCGCTCAAGCTGCCCACTCGCGACAGTGAGAACGTGAGCGTGAAGGTCGACGACGCGGTGGACAAGAGCGAAGACTCGCAGGATGTAAGCCCGCTCCAGGCCTCGCGCATGTGGATCACGCAGGCTGAGAACAATGTGATTGACCGCCTGGTCGAAGCTGGCCTGGTGGCGCCTTTTGATGCCGGCGGCTATGAAGACAAGGTTCTGGGCCAGATCGTCATCAACCTGGTGGTGCCCAACAATCTGGCCTTCACTGACCAGATTCATTGTCGCGTGCTTCTCACCGACACGGTTGAAGCCACTACGGTCGGCAACACCATTCTCATCAGCAAGGGGCTCATCGACAGCCTGCCCAGCGAGGAAGCGATTGCCTCGGTGATCGCCATGGAACTGGCGCACATCGCCATGGGCCACCACATCGACACGCGCTACGCCTTCAACGACCGTCTTCTCTTCCCGGATGAGTCGACCTTCCAGCGCATCAACATGAACCACACTGATGTGGACAATGGCACCGCCGCGAAGCAGGCCATGATTTATCTGCAGGCCTCCATGTACAAGGACAAGCTGCCCAGCGCGGGCTTGTTCTACGAACAGCTCGCGGATCGTGCCAAGGTGCTCAAGGCGCTGAACTCGCCCCGTCTGGGTGATTCGCTCCTGAAAGCCGACGGCACGCCATGGTTGGGCGATCTGACTCACATGGCGCCCAAGATCAACTGGGACGATCTGTCGCAGACCGCAGCCCTGCCTCTGGGAAGCTGGCTGAAGACGGATCCGTGGGACGACAAGGTGCACATGCTGAACGCCAAGCGTTTCGCACCCATGAACGCCCGCGACAAGATGCCGTTCGAAGTCACGCCGATCTTCTACAAGCTGGAGCGCTATGACGAGGCGGCCGTTGCGCCGCCAGCCCCGGCAGCAGCACCAGCCCCGGCCAGCAGTGACCAACCGGTAGCAGCGCCCGACAACACTCCGTCGGCCCAGCCGCCGGCACAGCCCACGGCGCCACCCCAGAGCGGAGCTGCACCGCCGCCTGGTCAGCAACCGGCGCCTAACGCAGCACAAAACCCGCAGTCATAATACAATGAACTTTCCGAGCCCGGCGAAGTGCATCTAAGCAAGTTAGGCACTTTGCCAGGCTCGTAGCGTGAGTCAGATCGGTCTCCCGCCGTTCAACGACTCACAGGAAGTGGATTTGCGTTGTGCTCATGAAACGTTGGATCTTAACGCTTTTGTGTTTTGCGTTTCCTTTCGCAGCAATCGTTTCCGCACATAGCCAGGTAGTGCCTGCTGCGACGTCGCGTGTGCTCAACGTCCGCGTCGGCGCGTTTGCCTCGGCGTTTCAACCCGATTATTTTGGCACCGGAGAAGCATACACCGCGCCCAATCGCATGTATGGTGCGGGCGCCTATGTGGATGCGCACTTCACCCGCTGGATACAGCCTGAACTCGAAGTCCGTTTTAACGACTTCAATGAGTATCCTGAATTCGGCCAGACCATCAACCAATCTGAAAACACCTATTCAATCGGCGACCGTGTCCCCATCAAGACCTTTCGCAACTTCACGCCCTACGGCAAGTTTCTGGTTGGTATCGGCAATGGCGACTTCCTCACCGGAAACGCCCTTGTGTTCACCTACGGAGGCGGCGTGGACTACCGGCTGAACCGGAAATTCACCATTCGCTGCGCAGACTTCGAATACCAGCAGTGGAAAATAAACTCGGCCCTCACCATCTATCCCTATGGCCTCAGCGCCGGCTTGAGCTACAGGATCTTCTAAGAGCATGGAGTAGCTAAGAGAACGGCGGTTCCTTCACGGAACCGCCGTTCGTGTTTTCTGGGCTGCTTTTCTCTGTTCCTTTGTTCCCTTGTTCCCTCGGGCCCTCGGTCTCTGTTTCACGGCGCAACGTGCAGTGGCGCAGCCTTCGCCGTCGGCATGGCCACGTGCAACATCCCGGCCACCGTCGGCGCAATCTGGCGCATATCCACCACGCCCAGGTCGCGATGGTGCGCGATGCCTGCCCCCACGGCGAAGAAGGACGCGCGCATCTCCGGAAACTCCGGAGAGAATCCATGCGATCCGCGCGGGCCGGCAATGGGTGTGATCAGGTTGCCCGTGAGCGCGTTGCCCGCGTAGTAGCCGGGCTGGAACACCACCAGAAATGCAGCGTCGGGAAAGGCTCCGCGCTTTTTGATTGCCTCGCGATCCAGAACTTCCTTGATTCCGTTTCCGGGGTCCGCTGCCAGCTTCATCAGCATGTCGTGGACTTGGCTGTAGGTCGCATGGTCGTCGGGATCGTGCAACATGATGGCCGCCATGCCGCCCGCCATCCACGGCTCGGCCTTCCACGAGCTGATCTCCGGCGCCTTGGTCACGGGATTCAACGTGCCCTGCGCCAACCCCGCCTGTATAAATGGAACCGCCAGGTTGATGTTGTGCGTAATGTTCATGAATCCGTGATCGGAGACGATGACTACGATGGCGGATGGATTGGTTGCGAACTCCTGGTGGGCCAGCCGTGCGATCATGCCGTCGATCGCCTCCAGATCCGCGCAGGCCTCAGGGCTGAAGGGGCCATGGGCGTGCTGGGTGTCGTCCAGCGAGCTCAGGTGCAATGTCATAAACCCAGGTTTGAACCTGCGCAGAATCTCCAGAGCGTAGCGCGTCTTCGTCTCGTCGCCGCCGATGCTGGTGTCGTTGCCGTTCATGTACGGGCCGGCCGCTGTCTCCAGTTGTTCGAGCAGCGTGCTGGGTCGCGCCAACGCAGCCATCAGCATGCGATCCTGCGGATCCGTTGAGCCCGATACATTCTGGCCGCGCCAGTACTCCGGAATCAGGTAATCCACGTCCGTAGCTCCCACGCTCACCGGCCAACCCACGCTGGCCGTGCGCAGCCCAGCCTTGTGCGCCATCTGCCACAGCGTCGGCGCGCGAATTCCAGCCGCATACCAGTTCCACGCGCCTCCGAATTTCTGCAATGGATCGAATTCCTGATTGTTTGTGATGCCGTGCTGGTCAGGCCACACGCCGGTAAGCAGCGTAGTGTGGCTTGGATAAGTGATGGTCGGCCAGATGCCCACCACGCCCTCCGCGTAGGTGCCATCGCGCAGCAGCGTGCGCAGGTAAGGGATCTGCATGCCGTGCGCGTCGGCCTGGGTAATGTATTCGGGCTTGAGCCCGTCGATGGAGATCATCAGCACCGGCGCGGCGTGCGCGACTGTTGCCACGAGCAGGAAAATCAACCAAAACCAGAAAAATACGGAAGAACGGCGTACGACGGCCTTCATGCGGAGTGCTCCTCAGGAAATTGTTTAGGGTTCAAACGGGCCGGCCGCGACTCTCGGCGCACAAGCGAACGGAATTCCGTCTGCGGGAGAAGTATACAGAAGCGAGTTCACAGTTCGTAGTTCACAGAGTGAAGAGAAAACAAAAGGGCTGCTCCGAAGAGCAGCCCTTTCTGACCACTGATCACTGACAACTGTCTTCAGGCCGGCGAGGGCGAGCCCTCCGGAATGCTTCCGGTGCCGCCGCGGCTCTCGGGCTTGAGCACTTGCTGTGGCGTGCCGTCGGAGTCGCCGGGCCCGGCCAGGTTGGAGCGCAGCGCAGGCAATTCCTTGCCTTCGATCAGCAACTTCAACTCCTCAGCGTCGATGGTCTCGCGCTCCAGCAACGCCGCCGCAATACGGTGCATGGCGTCCGGGTTCGCTTCGAGAATCGTGTGCGCCGACTGATACGCTTCGTCGATGAGCCGCCGGACTTCCAGGTCGATCTGCCGCGCCGTCTCTTCGCTGAAGTCGCGGTGTTGCGCGATTTCGCGACCCAGAAAGATCTGCTCTTCCTTCTTGCCGAAGGTCAGCGGTCCCAGGCGGCTCATGCCGTACTCGCACACCATGGCCCGCGCCAACTCGGTAGCCCGCTCGATGTCGTTGCCCGCGCCCGTAGACATCTGCTTCAGGAAGATCTCTTCGGCCACGCGCCCGCCGTACATCATGGCCAGCCGCGTTTCCAGATACTCCCGCGTGTAGTTGTGCCGGTCGTCTGGCAGATGCACCGTGACGCCCAGCGCCATGCCGCGGGGAATGATCGTGACCTTATGTACCGGGTCGGAGTGTTCACGTTTCGAAGACACCAACGCGTGACCGGCCTCGTGATACGCCGTTACGCGCTTCTCTTCGTCGCTCAGCAGCATCGACTTGCGCTCGGCGCCCATCAGCACCTTGTCTTTGGCCAGCTCGAAGTCGTACATGGTCACTTGCTTGCGATTCAGGCGCGCGGCATTCAGCGCCGCCTCGTTCACCATGTTGGCAAGATCGGCGCCACTGAAGCCTGGCGTTCCACGGGCGAGCACGTTCAAATTCGTATCGTCCGATACCGGAACCTTCTTGATGTGAACCTTGAGCACTTCCTCGCGCCCGCGTATGTCAGGCAGGCCCACCACCACGCGACGGTCGAAACGGCCGGGGCGCAGCAGCGCAGGATCCAGCACGTCGGGGCGGTTGGTTGCCGCCACTAAAATTACCCCGTCATTCGACTCGAAGCCGTCCATCTCCACCAGCAACTGGTTCAGCGTCTGCTCGCGCTCGTCATGTCCGCCGCCCAGGCCGGCGCCACGATGACGGCCGACCGCGTCGATTTCGTCGATGAAGATGATGCAGGGCGCATTCTTCTTGCCCTGCTCGAACAGGTCGCGCACGCGGCTCGCGCCCACGCCCACGAACATCTCCACAAAGTCAGAACCCGAAATGGAGAAGAAGGGAACATTTGCTTCGCCGGCTACAGCCCTGGCCAGCAGCGTCTTGCCGGTGCCCGGAGGTCCCACGAGCAACACACCCTTGGGAATGCGCCCGCCCAGCTTCTGAAACTTCTGCGGCTCGCGCAGGTATTCGATGATCTCTTTCAGCTCTTCCTTGGCCTCGTCTACGCCGGCCACGTCTTTGAACGTGACTTTCTTCTGCTGCATCGAGAGCAGGCGCGCGCGGCTCTTGCCAAACGAAAGCGCCTTGTTGCCGCCCGACTGCATCTGGCGCAGCATGAAGAACCACACCAGGATGATCAGAATAAACGGACCTACGTTGATCAGCAGGGGAAGCAGGAAGTTGTTTTGCTCCGGCTTAACCGTGAAGTTGACCTTGTGACTGGGGTCCAGCATTGCCTTCTGCAGGTCTTCGTAGTTGGCTGGCAGAATGGTGTGGAACTCGTCTTTGGGCGAGGTCTTGAGATGGCCTTTTAGCTCACTGCCCTGGATGGTGGCGTCCTGCACCTGGTTGTTCTGCACCTTGTCATAGAGATCGGAGTAGGAATACTCCACCTCTTTACCCATATTCGCGCTTCTCTGCACGATGGCCCACAGCATCATCAGGCAGATGGCAATAAACACCCAGAACATGATCGTTTTAACGCTTGAATTCACCAACCACTCCTTTTCGCGGCGAAGGAGATGCCGTTCCCGCGACCCCCGTCATTCGTCTCTGGCAATGCCGCTTGTCTGTTAGACGCCTCAGCGCCTATCAAAGTGGCAAGAAGTACACAATTCCCGCAGGCGCACACCAACTAAACGCCGCCCCCGGGAGCAGTAAGCAAATTGTACTCCCTGGCCGGAAAAACTGGCAGCAAATCCAATGCCGCAAAAGGGGTAGAACCCTCTGCGTCACCGTTACTTGAATCGCGTAAGCAGTTTGGCGTCAGAGGCCTCAGGCAACGTCTCCATTGCGGTGATCGCAAGGCCGGGATCTGGCTCCAGTTCCACGCCCTTCATCCAAACCACGCGTCCCCCGGCTTCCAGCACTGGCCAAACCGTCCGCTCGGTTCCCGTAACATGCTTGCGTTCCAGCACTTCCTTCACTTTGCGTAGCCCGCTTGAGTAGCGCAGCCGCACTCGGTCCCCGGGTTTCCAGTTGCGCAAAGTGGCCGTACGCGGCAAGCCGCCGCAGTCAACCTTAACTATTTCAGCGGCTTGTGGGCCTGAGAGCTCGATGCGCAGACGCATTCCGAACTCCGGCGCGTCGATGGTGCCAGGAATCGCCACCGTGTACCGTGGTTTCAGCGCGTCAGCGTTTTTGCCCTTTGCCGCGGGTTCCGGAGCCAGGGAGAGCCTAAGTTCCCGCGCCGTCCGCTCGGCACTCAGGCCCTGCGGCAGCGCCAGCCTTTGTCCGGCTCGGCCACTGAGCGCCAGGGACCGCACCGCTTCCGTTGCGGGAAAGTCGAGTGCGGCGCCCAACTGCTCAGCTGCGTGGCGCACCAGCCGCCGCTGCAGCGCCGGGGCGAGCGCCGCCAGACGATTCACTTCAATGGCCAGACCCTCCCCCGCCGCGCGACCGCGGCCCCGCGCCGGACGCCCCGGCAGAATCAGTTGTGGCGTCAGCCGAGCCAGCTCCGCCTGCCACCATGCCTCCTCGTCGTGTGCCAACTCCGCCATCTGCGCCAGGTGCTCGCGCAGCCGCGGGTTCCAGCCTTCGAGCAGCGGCAGCAGCTCGTGCCGGATGCGGTTTCGCGTAAAAGTCAGATGACGATTCGAGCTGTCGTCGCGCCAGTCCTGCCCCAGCCCGCGCAAATACGCCTCGATTTCGGTGCGCGTAACGCCCAGCAGCGGCCGTACGACGC
>Ga0116135_1001692_pt1 | contig 10721 bp, 7 predicted proteins | sample June2015DPH_20_1_FD_89738 | JGI IMG/M metagenome (GOLD analysis project Ga0116135, IMG submission 89738) | Peatland microbial communities from SPRUCE experiment site at the Marcell Experimental Forest, Minnesota, USA - June2015DPH_20_10 | ecosystem: Environmental > Terrestrial > Soil > Wetlands >... | reverse complement strand
GGTGCTGATTTTGGCGATGCCGAAGTCGGTGATCTTAGACAAGCCGTCCTCGGTCACCATAATGTTGGCGGGCTTGATGTCGCGATGCACGATACCCTTCTGGTGCGCGTAATCGAGGGCCACGGCGGCTTGGCCAAGGATGCTGAACATGCGGTCCGAGGGGAGCGGCTGGCCCGAGATAAGCTGGTCGAGCGTGGGACCGTTGACATACTCCATGGCGATGTAGGCGATGTCGTCCTGCGCCTCCATGTCGTAGATCGTGACGATGCCGGGGTGCGACAGAACGCCCGCCGAACGGGCCTCGCGGAACAGGCGCTCACGCAGGCGGGCGCGCTCTTCGGCGTTCGTGACTTCGCCGAGGCGGATGGTTTTGATGGCGACCGGACGGCCGATGGTGGGATCGGTTGCCAGATAGACGACACCCATGGCGCCGCGGCCCAGTTCGCGCACGATCTTGTAGCGTCCGATACGGTCCATCAGACTTACAGTGTACTGTGCCGGGGGCGGCCGCGGCATTTTGGCAGGGGTCGGGAGTGCAGTACTAGAACTGCATTGCGACGAATGCTTTCCAGTAACGTCGGGCAAAACGATGGTACCGTGATTGTCGATTATGTTGGATCAGCCGGTCGAATTGACCGAAAGCGTTGTTATGCTGGATTCAGCTTGAAAGGAAGCCAATTCATGCGGATCGTTGTCATGGGAGTCCTTTCGGCGGTTCTGGCAATGGCACAGGTGCGCGCGATATTGCCGAATCTGCAGCATCGCTCAAAACTTGAGCGTCATCAATTCGTCGACGGGCGCTATTGAGCGCACCCTCGGCACAGAAGGGGCGGTGCCCGGCAATACGGTGAGCGTCCCCGGTTACAGCGTTGCGGTTCTGAAGTCCGGCGGCAGCGTTGCAGTGGTAAGCTCCGCGGTGCCATCGCCGCCCGCCGCTGCCAGTCTGGCGCTCACTGTCGTCGATTTGGCGACGGGGAAGGTTTCCGGCCCGCTATCGCTCGCTCAGAGCTCCACGGACTTGCTGCCTCTGGCGGTAAATCCGAAAACAGGGGTGATCTACTACAGCTACGCTAGTGGTGGTGTTGCCAGCGATCTTAGTCTGCATATCCAGGAAATCGATGCCACCACGATGACCGTCCTGCGGGATTCCGCGGCTGGGTCATTTTCGTTTACTTACTACGGGATAGTGGTTTCAGGCGACGGTGAAAAAATATATGTGCCCACCGCTTCCGGGGCGAATGTGCTGGACGCCGCCAGCATGCAGATGGTTGGCGCGGTGACCCTGCCTTCCGCCGCTTATTACATGGCGATTTCTCCCGACGGCTCGACGCTTTACGTTGTGGGCCAACTGTCGTTTACGCTGGATTTCATCGACACGTCTACGCTCGAGGTGACCCAAACGGTTCCGATTCCAAGCCCCGGGCCGATCGCTATGTCCCCGGACGGTTCCCAAGTATATCTAGGCGGAAACGTATATGGCGAGCAGCCGTCGCTGTCCATTTTGAACGTTGAGCACGCTGGCGCTCGCGACCGTTCCGACTCGAATCCAAGTGGGCCAGATCGTTGTCGCAGCCGACGGAACCGTATACCTGGGACAGTACGCTTTCGGGGGATACGGCGCCCGGATGCGATGGCAGATGGCAGTATTCGATCCTATTTCGCAGGCGGTGACGAACACATTCGACGTTGCCGATTTCGGGCCGTTCACGATCGGCGCGGATGGGGCTGAATTATATTATCTCTACGGTGGGTCCTCGAACTTGTCGGCGACGGACGCGGCTCCGTCGCAGGATATCGCGCATACGGCGCCGGCAGGCCTCCTGAATGGCGGACCCTACAGCGGCGGCAGCTACGACGCGGTGGACCATCTTGTACTTTTGGCGGACGCCGCGCGCAATGTGGATGTGTACGACGCGGGAACACTGGCGTTCCAGGGCAGTGTGCCGATAAGCGACTCGGCCGGCTTCGCGCTATTTGGTAACACGGGTTACGCGCTCACCGGCATCTATAACCCCATAGAACTCGTCCAGTTCGACCCAGTCTCTCTCGAAGTGACGGGTAGTGTCGTCAGTGCTTGTCCGCCAGGAGGAGGCTATTCCCAGCCGGTGCTGAAGGGTGACTTTCTATACGCGCCGTACCAATATCCGATTTCCATTGGTGGGGATGGCCTTCCGGAGCGAATGCCCTCGAAGTGGCGCGAAGGCGTCAAGAAGGTGGGCGAGAGCGGCGCCTGCAGCAACGACGGGATTGTTGTTTTCAACACGACGCAAATGACGGTTGCCGCAATCTGGCCTCTTCCGATAGTGGCTGACTTCGTCGTCGCGCCTGGCGCCAATGAGGGGTTCGCAGTCGGGTACCCGCCTCTACCGGTTTTTCTCGGCAAGCCCTTCAACTGGGAGGTGCTGCGAATCAATCTGAGCTCAGGTGAAATCGTGCAACGGCTCGAACTGCCAGGGAATTGGCCGACTTCTAACCCGGTTCTCTCGCCGGATGGAGGGACGATCTATGTTGGGGTGGCGGGCACGCTATACCTGATTGATGCGCAGACATTGACGATCGCGAACTCCGTTCCGGGCTGGAATCTGAATAGCGCCAGCATTACGCCGGATGGTGAATACATTTACGGTGAGAGTAATGGCTGTGCAGGATGTGCCGCGCCTTATTCGGTCTCGATCTTTTCCACCTCGGCGCTGGAGTTTGTGAGGACGATTCCGAATTATTCAGCCTATCTCGAACCGATCATCTTCGTTGGGCAGTGAGCGAGAGAACGGCCGAAGAGCCGCGTGGCCGGGGCCTGACAAAAAGTACAGGCGCGTCCTGGAGGACCCGCGCACAGTCGAAAACTCACCCTCGCAGCCCTGTTTCGTTATGCTATGGCCCGGGACGGTGAAGAAGTGATCTGCACGTGGTAACCCAGGGACTGCAGGTCTCGCAGTAGCCGGCGGGCTCGCTTTTGGACAGCTTCCTGTTGAGACGCATCCCGTACTCGACGTAGCGCACCCCTGGATGCAAAATCTTCCACGGGAGGCGGCAGCGTCGATGGGCGATGGCCCAGATTGCTTTCTTGTGCCCCAGCCGTACCACCAGCTTGCGGTAGGTGGCGTCGAATACGCTGCCCGGGGACTTTACCGCCGCGTTGGCGACTTGGGTGAGCACCCGCCGCTTCATCCGGTTGCCCTTTGGACTGCGATTGCTATTGGATACTTCCGCAGACTCCTCCCGGCCCGGGCAGACCCTACCCAGGAGCAGAGTTCGGGGGCCGCGGGAAAAGCTGCCTGCCGTGGGACCTACTTCCGCGATCACTTGCATGGCCGAATCCACCCCGAATCCGGGCACCTCCGCCAGCCGTTGGACGGCGTCCTGATGCGCCTGCAACCCCTGGCCGATGCTCTTCTCCAGGATCTGCATATGACTCTCCACCAGTTCCAGCAGAGCCAAGAACAGACCCAGGATCTGCCGGTGAGTCGGATGATGGTGGGCTGGTGATTCGGCATTTTGGCAGCGCGGCCAAGCTTCGTTAGCCTTGGCTGGCGGAACCGCCTGCCAGACGTACTCAAATCCAAAGCACCCAGTACCGTAAATACTTGAATACGCTTGACACGCGCACACCCTCTGGTTAAATAGAAGAAGTTGAACACTCCGGTGATTTCCCTACCGTCGACGCTGGACGCGGAACCGCGCGCGTTGCCGATTTCCGCCAAGCTGCTGTACGGCGTGGGTGAGATGCCCATCACCGTATTGATGGTCCTGACTGGCCTCTTTGTCCTGTTCTTCTACAACTCCGTGATGGGCCTGCCGGCCACTCTGGTGGGCATTGGCATGTTTGCCAGCCTGGCCCTCGATACGGTGATCGATCCGTGGATCGGTCACCGATCGGACCACAGCCGCCACCGCCTGGGCCGCCGCCACGCTTTCATGCTACCGGGCGCGCTCGGCATGGGGGTGTGCTTCTTTCTGCTGTTCAGTCCACCGCGCACCCTGGGACGTCCCGGGTTGTTTCTTTGGCTGCTGGCCTCGATGGTTGCGTTGCGCGCCACCAGCGCGATATACAGGATTCCTTATCTGGGCCTGGGAGCCGAACTGAGCCGGGGCTACGACGACCGTACGCGCATCGTGGCGGTGCGCGCGATCTTCGGTTTGGTGGGGACGCTGGCGGCCGCGGGACTTTCGTTCTGGCTATTCTTTCCGGCCACCGCGGATGGCTCCGAGCCCAAGCTGCACTACCAGAGCTATCCGCACCTCGGACTAGCCTACGGGGCGTTGATGACCGTCAGTGGCCTGGTCGGCTGTTTCGGCACGTTGGGACATCGCTCCACGGGCGCGGCCAGGTCTTCCACGGCGCCTCCATTCTTTTCCGCTTTACGGATTTCGATGCGGAACGCCGATTACCGGCGGCTTTGGGGAGCGTCGACCACATTCTTTTTAGCCGCGGTTCTGAGCACCAGCCTGGCTATCCAGTATTTCACGTGGTATGCGCGCATCCGCGGCGGCGGAGCCTTCAGCGCCATACAGTCCTGCTTTTATGTTGGGGCGCTGGCGGGCGTGTTCGCGTGGCTGGCGCTGGCCCGGCGAGTCGAAAAACGAACCTTGAAAATAGTGGCGCTTGCGGCGACGGCTACGGTGTTGCTGATGGCCACACTGTTGGTCGGAGAGGGACGGCTCTTCGGCACAGGCCACGCGCTGCCGCTGATCGTGGGGAGCGCGATAGGGGGGATGTTCGCCAGTGCGGTCTGGGTGCTCGGTCCGTCAATGGTGGCCGACGTGTCCGATAGCGACGAGTTGCGAACCGGCCTGCGGCGTGAGGGTATCTATTTCGGTATTTCGAATTTCGGCGAGAAGGTCGCGGGCGGGGGCGGGATACTCTTATCCGGCGCGCTCTTGAGTCTCTTCGGAAAACTGTCGCACGGCGCTCCCAAGGGCGCTCCGGCAGCCACCCCTTACCTCGGTATTCTGTATGGCGCCGTTCCGGCGGCGCTGATGTTGCTCTCGTTGCTCATAATCTTTCCTTATCGCCTGAACCGTCGCACCGTGTACGCTATTCAGAGGGAACTGGCCGCGCGCCGCGCCGTGGCAGGAACGCCATAGCGGTGACGAACACCGAACTTGCCAACAGCGCGCCGTCCCGCAGCAATGTCACCCAGGAAAGTCGCTCTCCAGGCCCGAAGCAGCCGCAGTCGATTTGCATGCCTTTGGCCATCGCTCTGACCATCAGACCGAAGAATACTCCCAGCAGCAGCGTCGCGGCAACCGCCGGGACGCCCCGCCAAACCCCTGCGATGAGCAACGCGCCCAGCAGTAATTCGAACCATGGCAAAGAGTGCGCGGCGAGTTCCACCGCCCAAAATGGCAGGACTTGATACGAATCGATAGATATGGCGAAGAGGGCCCAGGGATCCCGCAGCTTCATCCAGGCGGCATACAGGAATATGACGCCCAATACAACTCGCAGGATGAGTGCAGCCGTGCCGGCGGGAGTCCTATGACGTAAGATTCTATTGCTTAAGAAGGTCATCCAAGGTCGCCTTGACCAGTCTGTAATTGAACAGGCCTTCGCCAAAGAGTTTGAACTGCCTGGATTTGTAAGTCACCAGCACCGTGGGCGTGCTGGCCAGCGGAAGCGCCCAGCCTTCGGCCAGATCGTGCTCGATGGGGGCTTGCACGCGCGGGTCTTTGACCAGCGCCAGCACCGCCTTCTGTTCGTTGGGCGAGAGGACGGCCGAGAGGGTTTCGTCGAGCTTGCCATCCTGCGACCATGAACTTTGTTTGGCGAACAAAATGTCGGCGGCGGGCTCGAACTTGCCTATCTGGGCACAGGCGCAGACTAACTCGGCGGCTTTGCGGCCGTACGCGTGCTGCGGCAGCGGGAAGTATCGATAAACCAGGTACGCCTTGCCGTGAGACACGTAATCCGAGACGATCAACGGCAGCTCTTCATCGTGAAATCGCTTGCAGGCTGGACACTGGAAATCGCTGAAGACCTCGATCGTAATCGGGGCCTTCGGATCGCCCAGAGCGTTGCCGTGAATCGGGTCCGGAGCGGCCGCCATGCAAGGCAGCAACAGCGCGAGCGCTATACAGAGCTTCATACGGGCATTGTACCGAAAAACCAAGACTACATCGGCCCGGTTCGCCGCTCGGCAAGCGGATTATGGAGTCAGCGAGCTAATCCGAGAGCGGATACCAACGCCAGAAAGGCCCGGCTGGCGGACCCTACCGGGTCCAGCAAAACGCGGCGCTGTTCGAGCATGGCGGCCACCGGCCGTCCCCGGAAACTGGCGATTTGCCGGTAGCGAGACATAAAGAACAGCACCCGAAGGAAGAGCTTCCAATTCAGCGGCGCAAAGTATGCGGGCGTGACGAAGGGTACGGAGCCGCCCTCTTTCACCTCCGCGATAAAGTCCTTGAAGCTCGCCGCCTGAGACAGGGAGACGATGGAACCGGCCACCAGAAGATGGCTGTCGCCTCCGCCAACCACCGGCTTGCGCCACTGGCGGGCGAGTTCCAGGACGCGGTCGTTCTCATCACGGCGGCGCATCCCATTCACCTCTAGCGCATGAATCGCCCAGCCGTAGCGTGTCAGCAGATCCGCGATTGGAATTGCCCCGGAATCCGCCCGCCAGGAGACCAGGGGGTGGTTCAGCACCACTAGGCTGCCAGTGGCGGCGAGTGTCTCAAACAATTCGTCGTGCCGCCCCGCGAGCGCGGCGGACTGAATCCGGCTGTGCGTTTCTTCGATGCCGCTCTCGGGCAGGCCGCTGACGCCCAAGTGAAACAAATGGCCCAGGTACCAGACCGACACTTCTTCGCCGATTGCGACGCGTCCGTCAAGATCGGGCCGGCCGCGCAGCAGAGCAAGGCTACCGGCGAATTCGTCGTGATCGGTGATGGCCAGATGAACGCCGTTGAAGCCGAGAGGAGCGACCGCGGCGGATTCCATTTCGTATACTTCGGCGGGCGCGTATGGCGGGTTATAAACGATGTCCGCGTAATTCAGGCTGGAGACGCCATGCAGGCCGAACGCCCTCTGCAGCACGCCCGCCAAAGGGCGCATGAAGGCCAGCTTGACAACCTGGTTCAGCGACGCCAGATTCTCCACGGAGTGGCAGGAATGGTTGTGTATGGAAACCGCATAACCGAACTCGCGGCGCGGGTGCGGGCACTCGCGGTATGCGTAGTTCTCGATCACCCATGCCGGCCGGCGCTTCATCGCGATGTTTCTCGTTAAGGGGAGGTCCCATTCTATACAGGGCTTCGAATCCGGGTCAAGTCCGGCGCGGCGAGGGTGAGTCCAGCGGTATCGGACGGTAGGTTGTCGCGACGGGCTGCGCCTTGATACACTCTGACGACAGGGCCATGGGCGCGCCGCCCGGAACCCGAAGGGGATTAGGACGTGCTGTATACCATCGATTCGTCACCGCGCAAGGCCCAAGGCGGCATCCTGGCCAAATTGTCGAAGTGCCGTCGCGTTCTGTTGATCGAGGCCAACGATCAGCGGCGCTGGGTCGGCGGCCGCGTCGCGCCCGAGGTGCACATCCCGCCGGTTGGGCTGATGTACATCGCCAGCAGCGCACGGCTCCACAACCCGGACGTGCATATTGAGATTCTCGAAACATCGCTCGATGGGCGCACCGACGAGGAACTCGTGGCGAAGCTGCTCGATTATCGCCCCGACCTCGTTGGAATCCGAAGCATCAGCCTGTTCGAGGATGAGCTTAAGCGTGTCGCCGGGCTGACCAGGCGACTCCTGGACGTCCCCATCGTGGCTGGCGGCCCGATTGCCACTGCCCGGCGGGGAGCCGTCCTCAAGGCTATCCCTGAAATCGATCTGCTGGTAGTCGGTGAAGGTGAATGGACGTTTTCGCGTCTCCTCGCGGGAACCCCCACTAACGGGCTGGTGTTGCGGCAGGGTGGCCAGACCGTGGACCTGGGCGACGGCGACGCCGCCGAGAACCTGGACGAGTTGCCCTTCCCGGACTACGGCCTGGTCGATCTGGCGCGGTACGAAGAGCACTTGAGTTATGCATACAACCACCGGCGGCAAGGCGTACTGCTCACCAGCCGAGGTTGCCCGTTCTTGTGTACCTATTGCAATACCTTCGCCGGTAAGACGGCCCGGCTCCGGTCGGCTGAGAATGTCGTCGCCGAGATGGAACAGATGTACCGCGGCCACGGGATCGAGGACTTTTATGTGGTAGACGACATATTTAACATGGACCGCAAGCGCACAGAGGCGATATTCCGCATGATTATCGGCCTGGGTAATAACTGGCGCCTCTATTTTGTGAATGGGCTGCGCGCGGACATCATGACGCGGGAGTTGGTGGACCTGATGGCCGATGCGGGCACAGTGTGGGTAACATATGCAGTCGAATCCGGAAGTCCGCGCATTCAAAAGCTGGTCAAGAAGAATATGCACCTGGGGAAGGCCGCCGATATTGTCAACTATTCCCAGGATCGCGGGATGGTGGTCAACGTGAACACCATGTACGGTTTTCCGACGGAGACCGGCGCCGAAGCCCAACAGACACTCGACTATTTGGCCCGCCTGCATATGCCATCGCTGCTTCCCTATCACTTCGGCCTGCGGGGGTACGAGGGATGCGAGATCGTCGAACAGGCGGCGGAAGCGGGCTGGGATACTAACGCCTTCCTCGCGGACGGTGCGTTATCATATCATGACATGCCAACCGGAACTGCCACCTTTCCGCGGGGCGAAATGTTGGACCACATAATCGAGTATCATAGGCGGTTCGGCATGCATAACAAACCGCACCTGCTGCGGTCGTTGGATGTCCTTAGAGATAACGGATACACCGATCGCGACCTGGTTGATATGTACAGCGTTCTTCAGAATCGTCCTTTTCACCATGTGGACGAAATCGTGACCGGCTCCACTCTGAGCGCCAAGCCGGCGAACTGCTAAGAGGAAAATCGCGGAATGCACAGACCCATCAGATACCTGGACAAGGCGATGTCGATAGCGGCCAATGGTGCGTGGCAGGTATTTCGTTTCATCAACGACCGCATTCCGGAGAATCCGTCATTCACGCCTAAGTGGTCGGACAAGCCGTTGCTGAAATCCCGCGAGAAGTCGAAGCCACACCTAGGCTGGCCGCGCGAAACCGATTCGTTGTGTCCCCGCTGCGTGCCGGAGATCCGGCAACGAATCGTCGACGGCAAACAGGATTACCGCGTACTGCTGCACGAGAAGCCCGGCGAAATCAAGGCGCGCGTGATCGAGCGCGACGGCAGGATCCTGATGGTCAAGGATTGCCCCGTTCATGGACATTTCGAAGATGTCATGTCGATCGATCCCGCCTTCTTCCGGCATCTGGAAGGGATGTTCCCCGGGCGCGACATTCGCGCGCATAACGACGAGAAGCTGCACAACCACGGCAGCAGCACCATCAAGCACGGGCGCGGGTCGGTTCTGACCATCGATCTGACCAACCGCTGCAACATGATGTGCGACCCCTGTTTCATGGACGCTAACCAGGTGGGGTTCGTCCACGAGCTCACCTGGGACGACATCAAGACGCTGCTGGACAACGCCATTTCGATCAAGCCGCGGCGGCAGATGTCCGTGCAGTTCTCCGGGGGCGAGCCGACCATGTCGCCCCACTTCCTGGAGGCCATTCGATACGCCCGCCAACTGGGATACAACAGCGTGCAGGCGGCCACCAACGGCATCGAGTTCGCCAAGAGTCCGGAATTCGCGCGGCAGGCCGCGGAATCGGGGTTGCGCTACGCCTACCTGCAATTCGATGGCATCGGCAACCCGGCCAATTCCCATCGCAACGTCGGGAATCTGTTCGACGTGAAGCTGCGGGCCATCGAAAACCTGCACTCGAGCGGCGTGGAAATTGTGCTGGTGACGACCGTGGTCAACGGGATCAACAACGAGCAGGTAGGGCGCATCGTGCAATTCGCGCTTGACAATCCCGACAGGGTCGCATTGGTTTCGTTCCAGCCGGTCTCCTTCACCGGCCGCGACGAGGCCGTGACCGACGAGCGCCGCATGGCGCAACGCTACACGCTCTCGCATCTGGCGCACGATGTGAAAGGTCAATTGCACCTCGGCGAGCCTACGCGGGACTGGTTCCCGCTATCGTTCCTGAGCACCTTTTCGGACTGGGCGGATCTGGTACACGGCCCTGAAGCCGCTTGGGGACAGGTGGCTTGCGGGTGCCATCCCAACTGCGGTATCGGGATGGCCCTCATGGTGGATAAGCACACCCGCGAGGCGGTCCCGGTGACCGCCTTCCTGGACGCCGGCCGCTTCGCCAAAGACGTTGCCAGGATCAACGATTGGGCGCGCGGCAAGTGGATGTCGGTCGCCGGGATGACGCTGGCGCTCATGCGCAACTACGATGCCTTCCGGACGCCCACCCACTTTCGCTTCGCCGACCTGTTGCGGAAGCTCGACAAAGGTCTGGGGGCGACCGGTCGCAACTACGGCGACGTCTCGGGCAACCGGACCATGGACGACATTTTCAGCAGGCGGCGCGACCGCTGGAACCTGCTGTTCGTGGCGGGCATGTGGTTCCAGGACCTGTTTAACTACGATTTCCGCAGAACCGAGCAGTGCATCATCCCCTACGCCACCCAGGAGGGCGAGATCTCATTCTGTGCCTACAACACCGGCGTGGGCTGGCGGAACATCATCGAGAAAATGCATATGACCGCCACTTTGACCAAGTGGTACGAGGAGCATGGCCGGC
>Ga0116135_1001689_pt1 | contig 10748 bp, 11 predicted proteins | sample June2015DPH_20_1_FD_89738 | JGI IMG/M metagenome (GOLD analysis project Ga0116135, IMG submission 89738) | Peatland microbial communities from SPRUCE experiment site at the Marcell Experimental Forest, Minnesota, USA - June2015DPH_20_10 | ecosystem: Environmental > Terrestrial > Soil > Wetlands... | reverse complement strand
GCTTGTCCGGCGGGCGAATCCGCCAGTCCGTATCCCAGCGATTGCGGACGCGTGCTCTGCTGCTTCGAATAGCCCGAATCCCAATCCTGGTAATGCTGCATTCCAGCCAGCCCGTCCTTTTCTTCTTCAGTGAGGCTCGACATGGTGGCGGAATCGGGCCGCACAATAGGCATATTCAAATGGATTCCGTGGCAGTGCTCGGTGTCCTGCAGCCCAATAGCCGTCGTCACCACGGCGCCCCAATCGCCGCCCTGTGCGTAGTATCGCTGGTAGCCCAGGCGCAGCATCAGCTCGCTCCAGGCGCGCGCGATTTTCTCCGCCGTCCAGCCGTTCTGCTTCGGTTTTCCGGAAAACCCGTAGCCCGGCAGCGTTGGACAAACCACGTGGAATGCTTCATTGGCGTGGCCGCCGTGCGCGGTGGGATCGGTTAAGGCTGGAATCACTTTCAAGAATTCGATGATTGATCCGGGCCAGCCATGCGTGAGAACTAACGGAAGCGCGTCTGAGTGGTGCGACTTTATATGCAGGAAGTGGATGCTGACGCCATCCAAATCGGTTTGAAATTGAGGAAGGGCATTGAGTCGTGCTTCGGTTTTGCGCCAGTCGTAATCGCGGGCCCAGTAGTCGCAGACTTTTTGCACGTAGTCGAGCGGAATCCCCTGCGACCAATCGCCCACGGTCTGGGCATCCGGCCAGCGCGTCGCGCGCAGACGGCGTTTCAGATCCTCGAGTTGGGCGTCGTCTACTTGGATCTTGAACGGCCGGATTTCCTCGCTCATATTAGTCCGCTTGCAGGATCTCAGTTTACCGCGTGGCTGACGACTATAATGGTTGGGATGATTTCGAGACGAGGATTCCTTCAAGCCAGCTCCGCGGCCGCGTTGCTCACGAACACTGCCAGCGCCAAACAATTGAAGTCCGTTGGAGTGCAGCTCTACACGGTCCGCAGTGTGCTTCCGAAAAAGCCGGCCGAGACGCTGAAAGCCATTGAAGCTATCGGCTATCGCGAAGTGGAGGCGACTTACGACAATCTCGACAAGATCTGGCCCTCGCTCCAAGCCACCAGCTTGAAACCGGTAAGCGTTCACTTGAACGAGGGCACCATCATGAAAGGCACCGACGACGACATCGCCCGTGCCGTCGACAAAGTGAAGCAGCACGGATTCTCCTACGCTGTTTTTCCGTGGATCAACCCTCCGGATCGCGGTGGGCTGGACAAAATGAAAGCGCTCGCGGAAAAGCTGAACAAAACGGGCGAAAAGTGCCGCGCCGCCGGCCTCGACTTCTGCTATCACAATCACGCTTTCGAATTCGAGCCGATGGACGGGACCACGCGTTTTCAGGTTCTGCTGGACACCCTCGACAAGAATCTGGTCAGCTTCGAAATCGATTGCTTCTGGGTCAGCGTCGCTGGGCACGATCCGGTGGACATATTAAAAAAGGTGTCGGGGCGCGTCCACCTGCTGCATCTGAAAGACAAGGCACAAGGGACGCCGGTGATGTATAAGGAAACAGTTGCTGCGAGCGCCTTCAAGGAAGTTGGCCACGGCGTTCTGGATTGGCCGCCTATCCTACGCGCGGCCGAATCCGCCGGCGTGCAACACTATTTCGTGGAACAGGATCAAACCCCCAGCGATCCGGTAGAAAGCCTACGCCAAAGCTTCGACTATATCTCAAAACTAAATTTTTGATCCGTGTGCATCCGCGGCCTAACAAATGTGCGCCCCGGTAGTTTCCACGTAAACCGAATACAACGACTGCCCTGCCGCCATAAACAAACGATTCCGCTTGGTTCCCCCGAAGCACACGTTCGCACAAATCTCAGGCAGCAGGATCATCCCAATTCGCGCGCCGTCGGCCGAGAAGATGTGGACGCCATCGTAGCCCGCACCCACCCAACCGGCGCCGGTCCAGATGTTGCCCTCCACATCGGCGCGAATTCCGTCGGCTAGGCCCGCGCCCTTACCGCCCAGTTCCATATTGACGAACTGGCGGCTGTTGCGCAGTGTCCGGCCGTCCACCACGTCAAATACCTTGATGATTTTCGGAGCCTGCGGATAGTGCGTGGCGCCGGTATCGCAAAGGTACAGCTTTTTATAGTCGGGCGAGAAGCACAGCCCGTTCGGCTTGTAAGCTTCGTCGGTGACCATTTCCATTTTCCCGGTTTTCGGATCGATGCGATACATCGCTTCCTTTATTTCGAGCGGGGCCTTGTGACCTTCATAGATGCTGGTGATGCCGTAGCCGGGATCGGTGAACCAGATTCCTCCGTCGGGATGGACAACAATGTCGTTGGGCGCATTGAGCGGCTTGCCCTGCCAGTTGTCGGCCAACACCGTCACGGCTCCAGTTTGTTCGTAGCGAACCACGCGCCGCGTGTCATGCTCGCAGGTAAGCTGGCGGCCTTCGAAATCGAAGGTGTTGCCGTTGGCGTAGTGCGAGGGCGACCGAATGGTGCTGATGTGCCCGTCCTCCTCGAGCCAACGCAACTGCCGGTCATTGGGGATGTCGCTAAAGATCAGGTAGCGGCCGGCGCCATTCCAGGCCGGACCCTCCGCCCATCGGAGCCCGGTGTAAAGGCGCTCGATAGCCGCATTGTTGGCTTTGAGCTTGGCGAAGCGCGGATCCAGGACCACGATATCGGGGTCCGGATAGCGAATCGGCTCCTTGCCGGTCCAATCCCGCTGAGCAGCCGCCGGAAGCGCAAGCGCAGCCCCTGCAACCACCTGCATAAACGAGCGCCGGGCCATATCCTGCCCCGATCCGCGTTCATCCGCGTCTATCCGCGTCCTAAGAAGAGCTTTTCCCATAACGGTAAGCCAGTATAGCGTAGAGCCAGTCCAGCCGATATATACGTTGAGGCAAAGAGACCGTCGATGCTACCGTTCCTAAGAGAATTCTGGGCCTTTCTGCGAACCCGCAAGAAGTACTGGCTGCTGCCCATCCTGATCATGATGTTGCTGTTCGGCGTTTTGTTGGTGGTGGCGCAAAGCACTGCGATGGCGCCTTTCATTTACACGTTGTTCTAGACGCCACGCCACATGCACATACTGGGCATCTCCGCCTTCTATCACGACAGTGCAGCCGCCCTGGTGCGCGATGGCGACATCGTCGCTGCTGCGCAGGAGGAGCGCTTCAGCCGCAAGAAGCACGACTCGGGATTTCCTTCGCACGCCGTAGAGTTTTGTCTGGCCCGAGCCGGCGTTGCGCTCGCCGATCTCGACTGCGTGGTGTTCTACGACAAGCCGTTTCTCAAGTTCGAACGTCTGCTCGAAACATATATCGCGTATGCTCCGCGCGGGCTGCGGTCGTTCCAAATGGCGATGCCGTTGTGGATCCGCGAGAAGCTGTTTCAAAAAAGTCTGCTGCACGATGAGTTGTTGCGGCTGGGGCCTGGATTCGATTGGCAACAGAAGCTGCTGTTCACCGAACACCACCTGAGCCACGCCGCCAGCGCGTTCTTTCCATCTCCCTTCGAGGAAGCGTTAATCCTCACCATGGACGGCGTAGGAGAGTGGGCGACCACTTCGGTTGCGTTGGGACGCGGAAATAAGATCGACGTGATTAAGGAGATCCACTTCCCGCACTCGCTCGGGCTGTTGTATTCCGCCTTCACGTACTACACCGGCTTCAAGGTGAATTCCGGCGAATACAAAGTGATGGGCCTCGCGCCTTACGGCGAGCCGCGCTACGCGCAAAAGATTCTCGATCATCTCATCGACTTGAAGCCGGACGGATCCTTCCGGTTGAACCTGGAATTTTTCAATTTCTGCACCGGCTTGACGATGACCAACGGGGAGTTTGACCGCTTGTTTGACGGGCCGGTCCGGAAGCCGGAAGAATCGCTGACCCAGCGCCATATGGATCTGGCAGCGTCAGTGCAGCAGGTGCTGGACGAAGTGGTATTGCGGATGACCCGCTCGCTCGCGTCGGAAACCGGCATGCGCAACCTGTGCCTGGCCGGTGGAGTGGCATTAAACTGTGTTTCGAACGGCAAAGTGCAGCGCGATGGACATTTCGAGAAGATCTGGATCCAACCTGCGGCGGGCGATGCCGGTGGCGCGCTGGGAGCTGCTCTGTCCGCCTTTCACCAGTTCAAGAACCAACCTCGCCACGCGAGCGGCTGCTGCGATCGCATGAAAGGCGCGCTGCTGGGCCCGGAGTTTCCGCAAGCTGAGATCGCGCGCCGCCTCACCGCAGCCGGAGCTCGCTATGACGTTTTCGACGATTCCACGCTGCTGGATGCTTGCGCTGACGCGCTCATTGATGAAAAGGCCGTTGGCTGGTTCCAGGGGCGCATGGAATTTGGTCCCCGGGCACTGGGTGCGCGGTCCATTTTGGCCGATGCGCGATCGCCTCGCATGCAGTCCGTGCTGAATCTCAAGGTGAAGTACCGCGAGTCATTCCGGCCGTTCGCGCCCTCGGTGTTACGCGAGCACGTGGGCGAGTGGTTCGAACTGGATGGTGACAGTCCTTACATGCTGCTGGTGGCCGATGTTTTGGAGCACCGGCGCAAGGCGATGACGCCTGCCGAGCAAGAGCTTTTTGGCATCGCGAAATTGAATGTCCCGCGCAGCGATATACCCGCCGTGACGCACGTGGATTATTCGGCGCGCATTCAAACCGTGCATGAGCAAACCAATCCGCGCTATCACGAACTGCTGCGCCGTTTCCATGAGCGAACCGGCTGCCCCGTGATTGTGAATACCAGCTTCAATGTGCGCGGCGAGCCCATCGTTTGCACTCCCGAAGACGCCTTCCGCTGTTTCATGGGCACGGAAATCGATGTGTTGGCGGTGGGCAACTGCATCCTTCGCAAAGAGGATCAGAACCCGGTGCTCAAGCAGCAGTACGAACACCGGTTCACGCCGGATTAGTTGATTATTATGGCTACACAACTTCACGAGGATCTGAACCGGACCCACCAATCGAAAGGCTTCTCCGATCGATCGCTGGGTCTCACTTTCAGCGCTTTTTTCGCGCTACTGGCCGTCTTGCCAATGCGCCGCCATCATCCCTTCCAATGGCGCTGGATCGTGGTAAGCGGCTTCTTCCTGGTAGTTGGGTTGGTGGCGCCTGGGCTATTGCATCCCTTGAGCCGTGTATGGGCGCGGCTGGCGTTGCTGCTCCATAGAGTAGTGAATCCCATCACCACAGCGATCATGTTCTTTTTGGTATTCGTTCCGGCGGGATTGATCTCGAGGCTACTCGGAAAAGATCCTCTGCGCCTGAAGCTGGAACCCGTCGCGGATAGCTACTGGATTGTGCGCGATCCTCCAGGCCCCGCTCCCGACAGCATGCGCAACCAATTCTGAGCATATGGAACTCCTAGCTACAACACCGAAATCAGGTCTCGCTGCGGGCTTCTCCCAACATCGGGAAATCTTCGCCTGCCCAGCGTGCGGCGGCCACCTGACTTGGGGGGACGCGGAAGCTCAGTGCGGAGCCTGCAGCCGCGCGTTTCCCATCGAAGAAGATATACCCCGTTTGTTCCACTCGCACGATCCCGGCGATCAGCGGGATGTTACCGAGATCGTGAAGGCGTTCTACGAAACCAATCCATTTCCCAATTACGACGACCTGGATTCGCGCGAGAGCCTGGCCAACAAAGCGCGGCGCGGCGTATTTGCCCGATTGCTGGATGAACAGATTCCACCGGATTCACTCGTCCTCGAAGTGGGATGCGGCACTGGGCAGTTGACGAATTTTCTTGGGCTAGCTTGGAACCGAACAGTGTTCGGAAGTGATCTTTGCCTCAACTCCCTCCGCCTCGCGAAGGACTTCCGGAACCGCTACACAATAGGTAACGCGGGGTTCCTGCAAATGAATTTGTTCCGCCCGGCTTTCTTCCCCGCAAGCTTCGGCCTGGTAATCTCAAACGGCGTGTTGCACCACACGGGCGATCCCGTAGGCGCATTCGGTTCCATATCCCGATTAGTGAAGCCCGGCGGTTACATCATTGTCGGTCTATATAACAAGATCGGCCGGCTGACCACGGATTTCAGACGCTATATCTTCAACGTGTTCGGGGATGGTTGGAGCAGCCTCTTCGACGGGCACATGCGGAATCGCGAGTATAACAGCGCCCGCAAGCGGGCCTGGTTCATGGATCAATACAAGCATCCGTGCGAGAGCAAACATTCCTACGACGAAGTGCTGGGCTGGTTTGAATCCAATGGATTCGATTTCCTCTTCAGCATCCCGAAGATTGGGCCGGCGCCCTTTGCGGCCGATGAAAAACTATTTGTGCCTCACGGTAAGGGAAGCCGCACTACCCGGATCTTAACGGAACTGGACATGCTGGCGCGGGGCGGAGTGGACGGCGCGCTCTTCATCATGATCGGCCGCAAGCGATCGGCTTAGCCGCTACTGTGGCGCAGGCGTTTTGCCTGCGAACCGCTAGCCTCGCGCGATCCCGCGATACTCGGCTTCGGCATCGCCGGGCAATAGCACCCACAGCGTGTAGATTCCAAGCACGGTTCCCAAAATCGGATGCAGCAGCGCGATGATCCCCACCACAATGGCCAAGGTCCGCGCCCAGGGACGGCGTTCGATCAATCCGAATCCGACGACGAAACCAATCCCCGCCAGCACCAGAGCAATCATTCCCATCGTGGAAAGCACTGCAGGGAGAATGTCGCTCACCGGAAATCCCCAGCCTCTGTCATCAAACCAGTCGTGTCCCCACGCGCCGATCACCCGCGCGCCGATCATCCTGCTTCCGGCTTTTAGCAGGTTCAAAGCCGATAGCGCGATCCAGAACACCGCAAATCTTGACATGGCGTCCAACGCGTCCGGCTGAAGGAGACATCGGCGGGGGCGCCGCCGGCACGCCTGCCGGTTTTCCACAAGAACCACAAAACCGTTGATTCGGCTGGACTTCGCCGCCACAATGATTGCAGTACATCGGCCGCCTCCTGGTCGCTTATGACATAATACGGCGGAACCGCGCCGGGTGTTCCGTGATGCAAGGAACCCCTACACCCGGCTGAAGATTATTTCCACTTCGCCCAATCAAATTGACGTTGGGAAGCCAGAATGTCATCAAATGCCGGATCTGGAACCCAGCCGCTTGTGATGTCCGATAGATCCGTTCTGCGCCGGAAGGCTACAGTTGCCGCCGTTAGTTCGTCGACGACGACTTGATTGGGACTCCGCTTCTGCCGGGCCGCTTTTTGGCGAAGAAGGCGATGCACCTCGCGTGGAATGCCACGGATAGTGTACTGTTTTGTGGCTGCCTTCTCCCGCATGCCTACATGCTCTCACGAAATGTAGGCACTGCGCTAAAAACCGAGCCGCGGCCGGAAGGAAGTGCTGCCACGAACGTAGCTCTACCCCGTGGTATCGCTCCCTTCCGGTCGCGGCTCGGTTAGCCCCGCAGCCGCGAAAGCTTACGTGCGCCTCCGCGCTACTTCAAGGGTGAAAAATCGGCTGGATCCAGATACACTGACTCGATTTTCTCCACGATCTTGCCTGATTCAGCCGCGACCTTTATGAATTCGGGATCCTTGCGGAATTCGGCCCAGTTCTTCTCGGCAGCGGCACGGCTGGGATGGGCCAGCAGGTAGATCAGCGTGGTCTTCGAGAGTTCAGGATCCAGCGGCACCCAGTACCCGATGCTCTCAATTCCGTGTCGTTTGAAGGATTCGATATGGTGGTCTCTGAAATTAGCCTTGAGAGCTTCAAGTTTGCCCTCATAGACGTGGTAGGTCCGGAGTTCATAAACGCGGGACTGCGCCGAAGCGCAGGCGGCCAGCAGCGTGAGTAGCGCAAAACATTTTTGGAGCATGGGGACAGTGTAGCCGCATCTCCACTTGACAATCAAGTGAAAAATGCGCGAGACTGATCTGGGAGGTTCCACTCGATTGTCCAGTGCTCGATTGTTCACCGAAGGTAAGTCACGCATCCAGGTGCTGCAAGGTACCCTCGATCTCATCGTCCTGCGCACGCTTCGCAGTTTGGGCCCGCAACACGCTTACGGCATTGCCGCCCGGCTGGAACAAGTTTCCGGGGATTTGTTGAAGCTCAACCAGGGCACGCTCTATCCGGCCTTGGTTCGGCTGGAGCAGCAGGGCTGGATCAAGGGCAAGTGGGATACGACGGAAAACGGCCGGGAAGCGAAATACTACGCCATCACCAAGGCCGGATTGAAAGCGCTCGGGGAGGAAACCCAGCGCTGGCGCCAGCTGTCCGGTCTCGTCGAAAAGCTGTTGGGCGAGGAGTCTTGAGCCATGCGGCACTGCAGACGGCTGTTTGCCAAACTGAAAAATCTTTTCCGTCGCGGCCACGCCGAGCACGAACTGACCCGCGAAGTGTCGGCTCATTTGACGCTGCTCGAAGACGAGTTCCGGCGGCGAGGCATGCGCCTGGAAGACGCGAAGTTCGAAGCGCGGCGGGCTTACGGCGGCGTGGAGCAAGCCAAGCAGCTCCATCGCGAGGAGCGCTCTGTCCTTTGGCTGGAACAGACTGTGCAAGACCTGCGCTACGCATGTCGAAACCTCTTGAAAGCTCCAGGATTCACTAGCATCGCCATACTGACGCTGGCACTCGGCATCGGCGCGAATATCGCCATTTTCGCTGTGGTGAACGCGGTGCTTCTGCAGCCGCTTCCTTTCCAGCATCCGGAGCAGCTGGTCCGTATCTTTGACGACCTGAATGGCGCGGGCGGCAAGGACGTCGGCATGTCCGAGCCGGAATTCGAAGATCTGCGCGATCGCTCCGGCGTTTTCGATGACATCAGCGTCCTCTTTCCGGCCAGCACAGCGTTGAGCGGGGGCGATCATTCCGAGCGCATCGAAATGCTCAGCACCAGCTTCGATTATTTTCACGTTCTCGGCGCTCAGGCCGCCCTGGGACGCGTTTTCGGACCGCGCGATCAAGTGCCCGGTTTCACCGAAGCCGTGGTGATCAGTGATGGATTGTGGAAGCGGCAGTTCGGTGGCGACCCGCATATATTGGGCCGCCGCATTCGAGTGGACGAAGATGGCTACACCATTGTCGGCGTCATGCCGCCCGATTTCCGGCATCCCGGCCAGACGTTGTCCGGCGACGTGGAACTGTGGGCCGCCGCCGGATTCACCGCCAATCCGTTCCCAACCCCATCGCGCGCGCAGCGCTTTCTGCCCGGCGCCATTGCGCGATTGAAGCCAGGCTTGACCATTCGCGAGGCCCAGCAACATCTGGACGCCCTGGCCGCGCAGTTGGCTCAAACTTATCCGAAGGAATATCCGGCAACATCGAAATGGTCGCTGCGGCTCGATCCTGTGCAGGAAAGCCTGACCGGCAGCGTACGGCCCACGCTGATCGTGCTGTTTGGCGCCGTCGGATTCGTGTTGCTGATGGTTGCCGTCAATATGGCGAACCTACTTGTTGCGCGCTCATCCGCCCGCATGCGCGAACTGGCTATTCGTCAGGCTCTGGGCGCTTCGCGGGCGCGCTTGATCCGGCAATTGCTGACCGAGAGCGCCATGCTATCGCTCGCGGGCGGCCTGGCCGCCGTCTTGGTTCTGGCGCTGACCAAAACATCGCTTCTCGCTCTGATGCCGGCCGATCTGCCGCGTCTCGCCGAAGTGCATTTCGATGTTCGAGTGATCGGCTTGGCCTGCGCTCTCTCGCTGCTCACCGGAATTCTGTTCGGATTGACTCCGGCGCTGCATGCTTCCCGCACCGATCCTAATCTGGATTTGAAGGAAGGCACGCGTGGCGGCACTGCCAGCCGGCGCCAGAATCGTTTTCGAGGCGCGCTGGTGGCTACGGAGGTCGCCTTGTCGGTGGTGTTACTGAGCGGCGCCGCAATTCTGCTGCACAGCTTTTGGAATACCCTGCGTGTCAATCCCGGTTTCGATCCTGAGGGCCTGCTTGTCGCTCGCATCTGGATTCCGTTTCCCAATAATCCTGCCGCGAACAAGTATCTGACTGCGCCCTCCATCGCGGCCTTGAGCCGGGAAATATTGAGTCAGGCCAAGACCCTGCCTGGTATTGAAGCAGTTGTCATGGGCGGCGACAATAGCGTTCCCTTGGTGAATAATTCCCTCAAGCCGATCGCGTTCATGTTACCGGACCAGCCTGATTCCGCACAGAAGGTACGCTCCGCCGAGTTCGCCGTCGTCGGTCCCGAGTTCTTCCAGGTCTTGCGGACGCCTTTGCTGCGCGGGCGCTCCTTCACCGAAGCGGATACGGATAAGACCAAAGGAGTGGTCATCGTAAACGAATCGTTCGCGAAACAATATTTGTCCGGCCACGATGTGGGCCAGCGTTTGAACTTTGGGCGTGCCGACTGGGAGATCGTCGGCGTGGTGGCGGACGTTCGCCATGATGGGTTGGATTCCCCTGCCGTGCCCCGCATCTACCGGGCGATGTATCAAGGTCAAGCCAACGAAATCGCTGTTATTCTGCGCAGCGCGTCCGATTCCGCCGGGCTCAAGCAGGCTGTCACACGAATTGTACATGCCGCGGATCCGGAACTGCCGGTTTATGGGGTTCGCACCATGCCAGAAATGATGGCCGCCTCGCTCGCCCGCCGCCGGTTCTCGCTCTCCTTGATGGCCGTCTTTGGCGCGCTGGCATTGTTTCTGGCATCCATTGGAATTTATGGCGTCATGGCCTACGCCGTCAGCCAGCGAGCCCAGGAATTCAGCATTCGAATGGCTCTGGGCGCCGAAGCGCGCGACATTCTCCTGTTGGCGTTGCGCCCCGGCGCCGTGCTCACGCTAACGGGAGTGGCATTGGGACTCGCGGCCGCACAAGGC
>Ga0116135_1001688_pt1 | contig 10748 bp, 12 predicted proteins | sample June2015DPH_20_1_FD_89738 | JGI IMG/M metagenome (GOLD analysis project Ga0116135, IMG submission 89738) | Peatland microbial communities from SPRUCE experiment site at the Marcell Experimental Forest, Minnesota, USA - June2015DPH_20_10 | ecosystem: Environmental > Terrestrial > Soil > Wetlands... | reverse complement strand
GGATGACATCCTGCCCCACTGAGCGCGTATGCCATAATGAGCGAACGATAGAACTGGAACCAACGCCCGCCCCGCAACAGGAACGCGCGGGATGGCTCGCGGCCATCCTGAACCGCTGGTATTGGATTGTGGTGGCGGGGCTCGGACTGCTGGCGTTGTGCATCCGGGTAATCCCGCGCTTCGATCTCGTATTTCAGTCCGGCTTCGTGAACTTCCAGGAAACCGATGCGTGGTACCACGTGCGCGTGGCGGAGAATCTGGTCAAACATTTCCCATGGCGCAGCATGGTGGACCCATATGTCATTTTTGGCCAGGTCCACGATACTGCGACCGCGCCGTTTTATGACTGGCTGCTGGGGTTGATCGCATGGCTGGCCGGCGGGGGCGCGCCATCGGAATCGCTGCTCGACGGAATCGCCGCCTGGTATCCGGCGGTGCTGGCCGTTTTCGAAGTGGTAGCCGTTTTCGTCCTGGCCAGGCTGGTATTTGGATTGCGCGCGGCTCTCGTGGCAGCCGCGGTTATCGCGACTCTGCCAGGGCATTATCTGCGCGTATCGAGCCTGGGATTCACCGATCACCATATTATGGAAAGCCTGTTGGTGACGCTGTTCTTTTTTCTGTTATTGCACGCGATGGAACGGCCGCCGGCGCTCGGAACTTCAATCACCTCGGGATTTACGCTGGCAGCCTATCTGCTGACCTTTCACGGGTCCGCAATTGTGGTTGGAGTAGTAGTGGCGTGGGCAATTTACGATCGCGTGCGATGGTTTTCAGCAGGGGAAAAATCCGACCCGACGTACCGGCCGTTGTACGTGGCGTTTCTGATCGCTCTGAGCATCTGCCTCGTATTCCACAACCTGTTGTGGATGAATTACACCATCGCCGCGCTCGTACTCGGGACGCTCGGGATCGGCGCTCTGGAATTGTGGGCCAAGTTGTGCCGGCGATTTCGACGCCCGGGTCCGGCATTCTTCGGAGGGTTGGCAGCTGGCGGATTGGCGATCGTTGCAGTAACGGCAGTGCTGGCGAATAGCTTGCGCCACCCGGCGAAAATCGTGGTTACGCATCTGATGCCGTCCCTGTTTGGAACCTCGGGCGGAGTGGACGAGCTTCAATCCCCGGTGTATGAGCTGGGTCATTTCACTTTGATTCCGGCCTTGCGCCAGTTTTACGGCGCGTTCTTTTTCGCATTGATCGGATTGTTTTTGCTGGGCGGCTATCTTCTCAAGCGAAGGGATCCAGGGCGAGCGCTCATCTTCTTTTGGGGCCTTACAACGTTTGTGCTAGCGATGGGCCAACTCCGAATGACTTACTACTATGCCATTGCCGTGGCGCTCGCGACCGGCTTTGCGGCAGACTGCCTGATCGCATCCGGCCGCAAGGCGGCGTGGGCAATCGGCTTATGCCTGGCGCTTCTGGTGTTCGGGCCGAACCTCTACGCAGCAATCAACGGCTATGCATCCACGGGAATATCGGAGGACTGGAAAGAGACGTTGCAGTGGATGCGCGCATCCACTCCGGAACCGTTCGTGGATCCAGCATTTTTCTATGCGAGATACCGCCGGCGAGATTTCGGGCCAGACTATCGCTATCCTTCCAGCGCCTACAGCGTGTTGGCCTGGTGGGATTACGGCTATTGGATTGAGGATGTGGCCAGACGAATCCCGGTGACGAATCCGACTCAGGAAAACGCCTCCGCTGCCGCCGATTTTTTTCTAGCGCAGTCCGAGCAGGAAGCGGTTCCACTTTTGCAAGCGCAGCGCGCGCGCTACGTAGTGGTGGACGAGCGGCTTCCGCTATGGCCATCCGAACAGAACGTAATGGTCGGCGATTTTCCGTTATTCTTCGCGTATGCAAGGAGGCATCGGCAAAGGGAATATCTGCTGCTGGTGTACGAATCCAACGCAGCGGGCGAATTGGCGCCGAGGATGTTTTATCTTCCGGCCTACTATCGAAGCATGGCGATCCGGCTGTTCGTATTCGGAGGCCAAGCCGTGGATGGGCGCGACGGCGCGACAATTCTATCTCTTCGTCAGAAAACGTTTCCCAACGGTAGGACATACCAGGAGGTACTTGCAACCAAGCGATTCGAGTCCGGCCAGGCAGCGTTGGCGGCGGAAATGGGTTGCCGGAATGAAGGCTGCGTGTTGGTGGGCGATAATCCGATGGTGAGTCCGGTAGCGCTGGAGCCATTGCAGCAATTGCGGCCCGTGTTTGCCTCCACGAGTTCGGTACTCGGGTTCGGCAGCAGTGGGCGGAAGGCGGTGCAAGTATACGAATTCACCGGCGCGACGCGGTGACTTGAGTAGTTGGTGGTGGGTCAGTTCTGCGCGATTTGTGAGTTACTATGCTGTTCCGCCGATGGGAGCTTGCCAGCGAAACAGAAAAAAGTGGTGACCGCACAGCGAGCACCGATAGGGCTGGAGAAGCCAGTTGATAGCTTTCTCCAGGGCGTTTCGCACGCCAACACTTCTAAAATCGACAGACCTGCAGTAGGGGCAGTGGGAGAATTTCTCTGCTCTCGTGCGGATCATAATCTGCCCTATGCGTCGGCTTTCGCCGGGCTGCGTGCGGCGGCGCCCGATTGTTTTCGAATGGATGGCATAGCGCCCGGTGCTTCGGAGCCTCCGCGACTGCCGCCGGCGGAACGGCCGGCTTCTCGCGCAGCGGTTATTTGTTCCGGTGTTCGCACGTCGGGCTCCGACAGTTTCACATGTTCCTTCGCGCGGGCGACCTGTCGCTTGTGGCGCTTTAGTAATCGCTTGTTCAATCTGCTTCCTCCGCGACGCTCGAGACCATGGCCTCGGTGGTGAGCATGAGCGATGCGATGGAGGCTGCATTCTGCAGGGCCGTGCGAGTGACTTTCGTTGGATCAATTACGCCGGCCTTCACCAGGTCTTCGTACTTTTCAGTGGCGGCATTGAAGCCGAAGTTTGGATCCGCCTGGTTCTTGATATGTTCGGCGACCACGGCGCCCTCGGTTCCACAATTGAGCACAATCTGGCGGACCGGCTCCTCGCATGCGCGTCGAACGATGGTCACGCCGAACTGTTCGTCACCGGGGAGCGTCAACTTTTCGAGCGCAATGCCCGCGCGTAGCAGCGCGACACCGCCGCCCGGCACGATCCCTTCCTCAACCGCGGCGCGGGTGGCATTGAGAGCATCCTCGACGCGAGCTTTTTTCTCTTTCATCTCGGTCTCGGTAGCGGCGCCGACTTTGATGATTGCCACACCACCCGCGAGTTTCGCCAGCCGCTCCTGCAGTTTTTCCTTATCGTAATCCGAGGTTGTTTCTTCCACTTGGGAACGGAGTTGCTTGATCCTGCCTTCGATGTCTTTCTGAGTTCCCGCGCCGTCGATAATGGTGGTGTTGTCTTTATTCACCGTGACGCGCTTAGCGCGCCCCAGATCGGCCAACTGAACGCCTTCCAGCTTGATACCGGTTTCTTCCATGATGGCTTTGCCGCCGGTCAGGATCGCAATATCGTCGAGCATGGCTTTGCGACGATCGCCGAAGCCCGGCGCTTTCACGGCGCACACGTTGAGCGTTCCGCGGAGTTTGTTAACTACCAATGTGGCTAGCGCTTCGCCTTCCACTTCTTCCGAGACCAGCAGAAGCGGCTTGCCCGCCCGAGCGATCTGTTCGAGAATCGGCAGCACATCCTTCATGTTGTTGATCTTCTTTTCGTGGATCAGGATGTAGGGATCTTCCAGTACGCATTCCATACGCTCGGGATCAGTCACAAAGTACGGCGAGAGGTAGCCGCGATCGAATTGCATACCGTCCACGGTCTGGAGTTCGGTGGTCATGGTCTTGGATTCCTCAACCGTGATCACGCCGTCCTTGCCCACCTTCTGCATCGCCTGGGCAATGACATCGCCGACAGTGGAATCGCTATTGGCCGAAATCCGGCCCACCTGAGCAATCATGTCGCCGGAGACTGGCTTCGAGAGCTTTTTGATCTCTTCCACGGCTACTTCGACCGCCTTGTCAATGCCACGTTTGATGGCCATCGGGTTTGCACCGGCTGTAACCGCCTTGACGCCCTCGCGGAAAATCGCCTGCGCAAGGATGGTAGCGGTAGTGGTGCCGTCGCCGGCCACGTCGGAAGTTTTGGATGCCACCTCGCGGACCATCTGGGCGCCCATGTTCTCCAGCGGATCTTTCAGCTCGATCTCTTTCGCCACCGTTACGCCATCTTTGGTGATGGTAGGGCCTCCGAATTTCTTTTCGAGAACCACGGTGCGTCCCTTGGGGCCGAGCGTCACCTTGACCGCTTCGGCGAGCTGGTTGACACCGCGCAGGATGGCCTGCCGGGAGTGGTCACTATAAGTAATCTGTTTTGCCATGATGGGTTCCTTTTGAGTTCGAATGAATTACGCGACTTTCTTCGCCGTTTTGCCGGCAGAATCCAGAACTCCGAGAACGTCGTCCTCACGCATGATGATGTACTCCGTGCCCTTCAGCGTGATCTCGTTGCCGGAATATTTTCCAAAAAGGATACGGTCGCCCGCTTTGACGTCGAGAGCCACCAGTTTGCCATCCTCCAGGCGCTTGCCATGGCCGACGGCCATAACCTCGCCCTCTTGCGGTTTCTCCTTGGCGGAGTCCGGGATGACAATGCCATTGCGCGTGGTTTCTTGTTCGTCAATCCGCTTCACCACGATGCGGTCATATAACGGTCGAATATTCATAATGCTGTTAGTCTCCTGTTAAAGTTGTCGCCGGTACTGCGATTGCGTTCTTGATTGCCTGATAACGCGCATCCTGAAAGATCACCTGGCGGACCTGATCACTGATCTCTTGCCAGTCGCGAATGAAATAGCCAGCCTGGTTGTGGCGCATTACTTCGGTTCGCTGGTCTTCGAGTACCGCGATGATGCGTTCGGTTTCGGCGCGCTTCCTGTCACTCTGTCTATCCGCTACAGATCGGAATGCCGCCGCCACACGGTCGAACTCGGCGTTCACCTGGCGTTTGATTCGCACGGCCCACTCCACCTGACTGGCGGTGCCGGTGAGCTCGGCCGCCGAGGCGCCCGACATTGGGGGCGCAGATCCGCCCTCGTCTTCCCATGCGTTTATTTCAGTGGCTATCGAAACATTCATTTGTGATTCCGCCTCAACTCGGTTATGGCCTAAACTTGGCCTTATTCACCAGCCTGGCTTGGTCAAGCTTGGCTCTTTCCGCTTCTTCGAGAAGCGCTACCTGGGCAGCGGCCTTTTGAGGCGCTTCCTGGTTGTCGAGCCGCGTCGCCTCTAGAATGGCGGCTTCGGCCGTTGCTTGCAGTTTCTTCAGAACACCAATCAGCTGGAAGGCTGGCCCGTACGACGAACGGATCAGATCGAAGCGATACTCGGGATCTTGCCATTGTGCGACGACGGTTTCCTGATCGGCATACGGGCCCTCCACAGCGGCCGCAGCGACCGGCTTCAACGCCGTCCCGTAGTTCGTAGCTATCGCGTCGACGATGTCATCCGCCGTCAGGCCCTCGGTCTCGTACCGATCGTAATAAACCGCGATCTTGAACAGTTCGCCGTCATAGAAGCTGAAGACCACCTCTTTTGCCGGCTCCGAATGGGACTTCGCGCCCAAAGGTTGCGGGCGCCACTGCAATTCCTGGATGAGGGCCGGGCGGCTATGAATTACTTTTACGTCGGATAGGCTGGCGCTGGTCTGTTTTGCGATGGTAGCCAGGTTCGCCCCCAGTTGGAAGTCCCGGTATTTGGAAAGATCGACGGCGGATGCAGTTGCCGAAATTGCGCCCACCACGAGAATCGACACAATGGCCAATCGGGGACTGGCAAGCCAGAGGCTTGCCCTACGGGGTAATCTGGTCACGGCACGATTGTTCACTGCACGGCTCGCACCACGTTATCTTGCGTTGAGCCGATATCGATTTGGGCCGATTCGCGCTTCCGACGGGGTAACGGTATTTGGTCAAATGACCGCGGGCGGTCAGCTCAGGCAGCGCTCAGGACTGGCTCTTCGATCGCGTTTTGAGTTGGCATTCCACTAAGATCCGCGGCTTCCTGGCAGGCCAGGCACGCTGTAGTCCAGGGCACTGCCGCGAGCCGTTTCATGCTGATCTCCTCTTCGCAGTCGAGGCAGATTCCGAAAGTGCCGCGCTGAATACTTTGGAGCGCACCTCGCACCTGGCTCAGACGGGCGGATGCACGCTCGAGGTTGCCAATCGCCATCTCGCGTTCCTGGGCGTGCTGGATCTGGTCCAGCATGTCGGAGTTCAAATTCACGGCGATTACTTCGCGGTTTCGAAGCAGCGCTTCTAACTCAGCTTGCCGGACCTCCAGAATAGTTTGGAAATGCGTTAGCTCTTTCGTAGTCATGATGGTACGTCTCCTATACCGCGGCGATGGCCGGAACGTCTATAACCTGATTCGCCACCCAGCGATTGAGGATGAATGCGGATGTTTGTGCGACGATCGCGATGGCGAACCACAATTGATAGCGCGAGAACAATCCGCTCGCTACAAAGAATGGACTGGTCCAGCCAGGGTCCACGCCCAAACGCCACAAACCCAGAGCCCCTGCCAGCACGGCCAGCAGTGTCAAGAATAGCCCCGACATCGACGCTGCCGGCACAACGTGTGCCGAGGTGTGGCAGAAAATCTCCCGCAGAGAGGATCGGTATCGAGTTGTGATCTGGCTGATTTCCACGGTGGTTTCTTCCAAGTGTCCCCTCCAAGTGTCAAGCCAAGCTGTAGCACGTGGGACGCCACGCTTTTCGACTGAACGGCCGGCCATGTGCTCTCCACCGCGCTGCTGGTGGACTGCATCGGCGTTTTCTTACTTTACATTCCGTTGTTGCCGATTGCGATCGTGGTGGTGATACTACTCGGGATGGCGTTGACCTTCCAGACGGGCGCACGGGTAGGAGGCACTCAAGTTCTTCGGCGTAGGCGAAACGCCACCAGTGACGATATCAATGCGCCGCTGGCTCTGGCCGAGCGGTTGGACGAATGAAGTAAGGCCCACCATCGAAATAGGTCAGCCCGAGTTGCTTGACGCTTTTCTCGTTGGCGTAGATGCGCTCCCGCGAGCCAAAGAAAAAGTCTTTCTGGTTCATCCTGTCCCAGACGTCGCCCGACGTTTGAAAGCAGGCTTCAAACCATCGCAGGATCTCGTCAGCGGTTACTTTCGTAACTTGTCCTGAGCCGATCTCATATTTTAGGTAGGTCAATGGCGCTCCACGGGTATTGTAGACTCATCAGCGGATTATCACTGTTCAGTTTTGACCTATATTTACCGCCAGGCTGTTGCTCAGAACGCCACCTGCCTGGATCACTAGCGGATGGTTCCCCGGCGCCTGCGGCGGCACGCGCAGGGTCACTGTGAACACACCAACCAATCCTGGTTCCAGACCAGCGGCGAGGACGGGGGCGGTCTGGCCACCGATGGACGCGCTCAGCGGAGCCATAGCACTCACCGGTTGACCTGCCGGCGCCGCAACGCCCGTAGGCAGGGAAGGTTCGGTTGGACCCACGCCCGTTAAGAACACCAGAAGAGTGCTTCCGGGCGAAGCTCGATGCGCCGGTCCGTTGACGGTTCCATCCTGGTTGAGCGCGGCGAAAATTCCCGGCGCTGTTTCCTGAATTTGAAGCGCGACCGGCGTGGACACGCTGTTCCCTTCGATCGCCACAACCGTTGCAATTCCGGCTGGAACTTCATAGGGGACCTGGGCATTGATTTGAGTGGGGCCGGCGGAAAGCAAAGGAGCCAGAAGACCATTGATCAATATCCGGGAGCCCGCCAAAACTTTCGGCAGTGGATTCTGGGATGCCGTTGCGGCGCCGGCTGCCAGATTCGTCCCATATATGGAGACGATGGATCCCGGTGCGGCAGCGCCCGCGCCGTTTCCAGCCGAGTTCACGATTGCGCTAATGCCCGGCGACTTGAGAAGCCCAAACACCGCGACCGAGTTTTCAGTTCCCACGTAGACCTTGCCGTTCGCAATGCTTGGTGTCGAGAATTTTATGTAGGAGCCGAAGCTGCCGCTGTATAGCTGGCTGGCGAGGTTCGTCGCATCGTAGGCGTGCAGTGCGTCGGGCTGAATGCTCCAAACGATGGGATCCTTCGTTCCGTGGGCCGAGATGCTGGGCACTGAACCCAGGTATGGCATCGCACCGGTGCTTTCGGAGGACGGTATTTCAGACAGAAGGCCATTCGAGATCGGGAAAGCCTTCAGCGCATCGTTCTTGGCCCCGAAGAAGACCGTGTTGTTGAAGTACGCAGGTATCCCGAACAACGGGCCGACGGCTGCTGGAAGGGATTGAACGATCTGGCTATCGCTTCCGGGTGAAAAATGTCCCATGCGGTCCCGATCGACAAGATATATGCGGCCCTCTTTACCACCGGTCACGAGCAGATGCGGGTGCTGGGAGGTTCCGGCCGTATCCGGCAGCAGAAGCGCTCCGCTCGACCCGAGATCCATGTCTTCGATGTCCAGCAAGTCGGCGTTGAACGGAGTGAAGTAATCGGCGACCGAAAGCCCATTCGTGGTCGCGAGCTTGATGACGGTGTCACCCAGATCCCCGCCGCCGCGCTCGGCATCGAAGGTTCCATTGCCGGTGACAACGTATATGTTGCCGTTTGCGTCGGCTGCCGGCGCCGCTCCGCTCTGCCAGATGGACCCGGCTTCCCAATTCGGAGTGCTGGTGTAAACTGCTACGCGTTGGAGTGTTTTTGCGTCGTAACCGATCAACCAGCCGTGATAGTTCCCGGAATCACAATGCGAGGACCAAGCCGTGTAGACCACCCCGTTGAGTAAGAGCAGTCCCGCACGTTCTTTGTATAACCAGGGCTGGAACGTCACTGTGGAGTTTCCATCGCCCGTTCCCGGCGCCGAAGCTTGAATCTCAACGGGACTGCCGGGTTGTTCCGCGCCAGTCTGGACGTCCAGCGCGTGCAACCGATGCACGTAGGTTTGGCCGAAACTTTCCAGCGTCATCGCAACCACGTACAAGGTTCCTGTAATCGGGTCGATCACCGGAGTGCTGGTGATTCCCACCTCTGGCGTGATAACATTGCAGCCCAAGTTATCGGCCGGGACCGAGGTGATGCCGGCGGCTGGATTGATGAAACTGGCCTGCCAGAGCGGGGCGGCGTTCGATCCCGTGTTGTTGTCAGCATCGAACGCGTAGACGCTATCGTGTTCGGTCACGACGAATACCACGTTGTGGAAACCCTTCCCCGCAATGTTCAATCCCCACATGTATAGCGGCTGGCCGTAAACCTGGCCATCCACCGGATCGCTGAAGAGTTGGCCGAACTCGCCCACCCGGAGACTCGACGGAGTGAGAATGGTCTCGCTTAGGTTCTGACCGGTTCGCGAAAGATCGTTGTGGTAAGTGAGGACGTTTACCTGACCGCTCAGAGATAGGACACTCAAGAACACAGCCGCCCAGGGGGCGCGGATCATTATACGTCGAGACTGGGAATTGGATGTCGTGGTAACCTTTCAGTTTAAACAATGGCCTGTTCATAGGCTGCTCAATATTGCTCACCCTTCCTTCGTTTGGTCTGTAGGTATACTCGATCTAAGTGAAGACAAAGCCGAAAGCAGCACCAGATTTCGATCCCAAAGTGTTTCTGGCCAAGGTCGGCAAAGGAAGGACCCTGGCGGAATACGGGAAGAGCCAGAGGGTTTTCTCGCAAGGCGATCCGGCCGACGCCATTTTCTATATCCAGAAAGGCAGGGTCAAGCTGACGGTGGTTTCCCAACGGGGTAAAGAAGCAGTGGTCGCTATCCTGGGATCCGCCGACTTCTTTGGCGAAGGATGCCTGGCCGGCCAGCCGTTGCTCATGGCCAGCGCGTCCGCATTATCGGAGTGCTTGATCATGCGGCTGGAAAAGCAAAGTGTGATCACGATGCTACATAGCGAGCCCTCCTTTTTCCGAGTTGTTCCTGCGTTACCTGCTCTCCCGGAACATTCGGATCGAGGAGGATCTGGTGGATCAGCTCTTTAACTCCAGTGAGAAGCGCCTGGCGCGGGTACTTCTGCTGATGGCTAACTTCGGCAAGGAAGGTAAAGCAGAGCGCGTGATTCCAAAGATCAGCCAGGAAATGTTGGCTGAGATTGTGGGTACCACTCGCTCCAGAGTCAGCTTTTTCATGAACCGGTTCCGCAAACTGGGATTCATCGAATACAACGGCGGGCTGGAAGTTCACAGCTCGCTGCTGAATATCGTGCTGCACGATTGACGCTCCGGCGGTCGGCCGCGCGCTGCCTTTGTTGAATTCCACGGAAGTGAGCAACATTGAGCAGATTGGGAGCGGGTGTGCCGCTGACAATGGAAGTGACTCCTTTTTCGGTTTGGTTGTGGGGCAGGATGGCGTCCCAATATCATTGGAACCGCCCGATGTTTCGCTGTAGCCATCGCCAACGGGCAAGCCAGGCGTCGGCAGGAGTGCCGACGCGGCACGCAAGAGTGCGTGCGCCACAATGGATTCGATACTTTGCTTAGCGCCACCAAAAACTAAGTGACATTGGTAACCCGCGCTGTTTGCGCCGATTGGCAATCGGCGCGCAGGTTACCAACCTGCCCCACGGAGAACGGAGAGCCAATGCCGGCCATGATGAAGCCTCCCATTTCACAACGCAGCTCAGGCGTTCGGACTGCCGCGGTTTTGGTCGCGGTGATTGCGATTCTTTACCTGGCGCGCGAGATCCTTATTCCTCTGGCATTCGCCATCGTCCTCACTTTAGTACTGACGCCGGCCGTGGCCTG
>Ga0116135_1001682_pt1 | contig 10779 bp, 10 predicted proteins | sample June2015DPH_20_1_FD_89738 | JGI IMG/M metagenome (GOLD analysis project Ga0116135, IMG submission 89738) | Peatland microbial communities from SPRUCE experiment site at the Marcell Experimental Forest, Minnesota, USA - June2015DPH_20_10 | ecosystem: Environmental > Terrestrial > Soil > Wetlands... | reverse complement strand
GGGGTTCGCGCCGGCGCATGTCGCGGAACGACCGACGGAATGGTCAGCTCCGCTTGGCCTTGCTCGACGGCGAGCCGAACAGCGCTTTCTTCAGATCCTTGATGCCTTCGGACAGCCGCGGCCAGTCACAGGAGAAGGAATGTTGCGCGCAATTATTCGCCCTTAAATGCCTGACGTCACTGGCCGGCGCTTGCGGCTTGCTGATGCTCGCGGTGGTCGCGGGCGCCTTTTCGTTTTCATTCTTCAGCGAAGCACGCTCGAGCTGCTGCTTGGCCGCGAACGCCGCCGCGATGCTGCTGCGCCGCTGATTGTCGAGATAGGCGGTGTATTGTTCGTCGATTTGCTTCTGTTCTTCCGGCGTCGGATTGGGACCCGCGATATCGAAGTTCCGGTTCTGCATGAAATCGAAATAGCTGTAGCCGCCGCCGGGCTTGCGCCGTCCGGCAAACTTCGCGTTGCATTCCGACAGCGCCGCGGTCCTGGCTTCCTTGCTCTCGACCTTTTCCGCGCTGTCGGCGCACTCCTCGAAATCCGCCGGCGCGCGCGCACCCCACCACTGTGCCTGCGCGCGCGAAGGCTGCAGCAGCAGGCCACCGGCGATCGCGGCTATCAGCAATGCGGAACTGCGGAATGCAATCACGGACGACTTTCCTCGAGTGCGAATTCGCAAGGAATTCGCAAATCATGAATTCTACCGATTGTCGCCATTATTGGCCGGCTTGTCACCCCGGAATGGGACGTTTTTCCCGCGGCACCGGAAACTTACTGGCCCCGTGCTGATGGCAGGACACATTTGTGCCGAGCCGGGAACCATCGGAATAAAATCGCTTTCAAGATCCGCTGACTATTTGTTACGCAGCGTGCAGGGAACCCACGATGATGAACCCATCCGTCGTTTCCATGCGGAATCGAAATCGAACATGCGAACGCGGATCATCGGCAATGGCGACGCATTGTCTTGCGTACACGAAACGGCTGGCGGACGCGGAAATGAGGCGGCTTCGTGGCGGGCGACGGAGGGCCTCGATCGATGGCCAGGCATGAGGCTTCAATTGCCGAAAACATTGCCGTTTTGCACGCGGCAGCTCTCGCCGCTCGTTTTCACCGAGAAAATCTCGACTTCAGCGCCGGTAATAATGCTCGTCGTCCTCGTCGATTGAGCGCCGCCGGCCTTGCCTGTCACCACATGGGCGGAGCAGCTCTGAAAGCCGCCGTCGAAAGTGATCAATACCTGCGTCGCACCGGCACTGCCGCGCGGCATGCTCGCGCTCATCGTTGCGCCGCGGAAATTGAACGATCTGGCGGAACCTTCTCCCTGCACGGCGTCATTTGTCCTTGTGCCCGTTCTTCGGCCGCGCGCACTCGAGACGGTCATCGCGAAGCGGCTGAATGGACGCCCGGCGTCGCTGATATAGACGGAAAACTCCCCTGAAGCTGAAATGGACCTGATCTGCGCGTCCTGCCCCGTTGTTTGCTGTCGATCTTCCTGCCAGCTCACGATCACCGACTTGCCGTAGAGCTGCGGGGGCGCGGCCAGCGCGCCGGATGAGATGACAGAAAGCGCGATGATGGCCGGCACGAGATGGCAACAACGCTGGCGCAGTCGCGTGGGACATGCCGGGAACTCCATACTGAATCTCCATTTTTCGCGCGTTGTTGCCGCGGCCGCGTTGCCGGGTCGCAGAAAACCTACTCGCAATAACTCTTTCCGTTAAAGGAGAAACATTTCGCACCGCCCGGCGAAGCGGAGCGGGGTTGCGGCGCGGGATCCTGGGTCGCGGTCCGCGGTTTCGGCGCCGGCTCCGGGCGTTTCTCGCAGGATCCGCTGGAATTCAGGAAGGAGCCGCTGCCGCAACTGATCGCAACGCAGCGATCGCCCTCGACACGTTGTCCCTTGCCGCAGGTCAGCGGGCACACCCGATCGGACTTGCCGCGGACGGCGTCGAGGGCATCGAGGCTCGCCAGCTTGATATCGAAGCTGGTTTGGGCATTCTTGTTGAAAAGTTCGAGCGCCTTTTTCGAACTATCGTCCCAATTGCCGTCGACGGTCCCCGCATTGCAGCCAACGCGCTTGAGGTGGGCCTGCAGCAATCGGGTAATGTCGGCTTGATCGATTTTCGCGGGCGCGGGCATGGAGCCCTGCGGGATCGACTGGTTCGGCGTCAGCGATGCCATCTTCTCGGCGTCTGCCTTGGCCGCGCGTTTGGCCTGCTCGACCTGGAGCTGTGCATCCGCGATGGCCTGACGTTTGGCCTGCTCGACCTGCTGCCGGGCGGCTTCGGCCTGTTGCTGCGCCAGCTCGACCTGCTTTCTGGCTTCGTCCAGTTCCTTTTTGGCCTGTTCGGCCACCTGGCGCCGGGCTTCCTCGAGGTCTTTCTTGGCCTGCTCGGAGAGCTTCTGCTTGGCCTCGGCGGTTTGGCGCGTACTCTGCTCTTCGAGCTGCCGGCGCAGCTCGGCGGCTTTCTGCGCCGCCTGCTCCTCGGCCTCCCGCCGCGCATCGTCCGCCTTGGTGCGGGTTTGTTGCGCGGCCGACAATTTGCTGTTCTGGGCCCGGGCGAGGTTCGCATACAGGCCGGTGGCATGGCTGGCGAGAAACGAGTCCCACGCTTCCCTGGTCCCGATTTGCGCGGCCAGCTCGTAATCGACGCGCGCTTCGACTTCTGGATCGACGGGTTTTGCGACCTGCGGGACCAGCGCCATGGTCTGGCCGCCGAGCGAACCATAAACGAATGGCTCCTGGCGGTTGGCCGTGGTCTTCATCACCTCATCCCGGACGCGGCCGAAAGCCAGGCGCAGATCGAGCCCGGGTTCGGTAATGTATTTCACCAGCGCGGCGGCGAACGGACTGTTGTCGCCGTCGCCGTCACTGGCCACCGCGCCGGCCTTGGCGGCGTAGGCGACCAGCGTGTCCGACATCGCCGGTTCGATTTGCGCGAGCCCGCGCCCGATCGAGCGGCTGGCGACGCTGCGCTTCATCGTCTTGGCGAACGGATTGTCGCGGCAAGCGTCCAGGATCACGAGCTTGAGGCGCTTGACCGGATCGAGCGCCTTGAGCACGCGATCGAGCGACATGGTTTCGTCCTCGACGTCGAAATCGCTCAGCAGCCTCGCGTCCGCGGGCACCAGATAATTGGTGCCGTCGACCTCGATGCCGTGACCCGCATAATAGACCACCGCGATATCGGCATCGCGGGAAACCTCGGAGAATTCGCGGACCGCGCGGCGCAGGTCGGAAATGCCGAGGTCACGCCGGCTGTCGACCGTGTCGAAGCCGGCCTTCTTGAACAGCGCGGTCATGGCGTCGGCGTCGCGCGCCGGGTTGGTGAGCCGCGGCACCTGCTGATATCTGGACATGCCGATCACCAGCGCGACGCGCTTGTCCGCCAACGCCTGTCCAGTCGAAAGGCTGAACAAAAAGGCGAAGAAAATCAGGAGTACGAACCGCATTCCAGGCGCCCCACAGCCCAATTGCTGAACCATACCAATCAGCCCCTTGACCGACAAGTTGCCGGGCGGGGCGATTGGAATTGCAGATCTGAATATCAGTTTCCGGCAACATGCAGCGTGAGCCGGATCACAGATGCCGGCAGGTGCTAGGCTGCATCATGTCATCCGAGGCTTCGTGCCGACTCGGATGCGGTCGGAATTCTCTGCAGATATTCAGCTGTTTGTCCCCTCGCGGGGGCTCATTTTTAAAGGGGGATGGTCGAGATGAGCCGCTATTTTATTTGGATATTTCTCTGCCTGGGCTGCGCGGGAGCGGTCGCCGCCGCGCCGGAACAGAAAGCAGGGGTTGGCCCGGTCTGTCTGTATGACAGTAAATCCTACAGCGAGGGGGCCTATGTCTGCGCCCAGAAATCCCTGATGCTGACGTGCTCATTCGACGGCACGCGGGCGATCTGGAAGCCGGTTGGCGACCGGGATCTCAATGAGCGCTGCACGGCGCCGACGACGCAGCACACTCCGCGGGAACAACGCCCGCGCCGACACTGGCGGCATGTCATGCTTCACAGGATTCATCCGGTCGCGGACAGTGCCGCGAAATGCTTCATGTTCATCGGCAAGCAATATTGCGAGTAGCGCGGCATCGCGACGCCGGCGGTCGCGCGCGCTCCAGCGCGAGCCGACTATTGAGCGCCGAGTTTCACCGCGGCGGTCTCGAGCATTTCATTCAAGGCACCCATCGCGCGGGACCCCAAGTGTTCCCGGACATGGCTTTGCGCCTGGCGCCAGAACGGCACGGCCTTGCGCAGATGGGCCCGTCCCTTGGCGGTGATCTGGATCGCGCGAACGCGGCGATCGCCGGGGTTTTCGACGCTGACCACCAGCCCCAGAACCTCGAGCGGTTTTAGATCGCGGTTCAATGTCGTGGGATGCTTCCCGACGCGCTCCGCCAGCGCGCCGATCGGGAGATGGTCTTGGCCGCCCTGCGTTGCGGCGTAGAGATTGGCGAGCACCCCGAACTGGTTGGCGGTGAGGTGGACCGGCTCAAGTGCTGCGTCATAGATCCGGGTCAGCCGCCGCGTCACCCGGCGGGCACGCAGGCAGGTACAGTCAGCCACCTCTTTGAGATCGATCGGGTCGGTCATCATCACTCTTAATTTATCCGCATCTATCGGCCGGCGCGGTTGATCGCAAGCCGATATCTGCATATACACATATCATATCTGTATATGCAGATAAAGACGGATATGGAGTGAATCCAGTGGCACCATCGGAATTATCCGTGCGATCCGTGGCCGCAACCGCCCGAGCCGGCGCCGACGACGGCCTGTCGCCCACCGGCGCTGCCGCGCCGCGCGATGGCCGCGAGGCCGACATCGCCGAGGCCCGGATCAAGGCCCGGATGCTGGCCCGGCGCCAGGCGCTGCTGAACGGCCCGATCCTGCCGACCATGCTCAAGCTCGCGATCCCGACCGTGGTGGTCCTGGTGGTGCAAACCCTGGTCGGCGTCGCGGAAACCTATTTCGTCAGTTTTCTCGGCACCGATGCGCTGGCGGGTGTCGCGCTGGTGTTCCCGGTGCTGATGCTGATGCAGATGATGTCCAATGGCGGGATCGGCGGCGGTGTCGCGTCGGCGGTCGCGCGCGCGCTGGGGGCGGGGCACAAGGATGAAGCCGATGCGCTGGTGCTGAACGCGCTGGTGCTGGCCGTCGTGTTCGGCGTGGTGTTCTCGGCCGCCGAATTCCTCGGCGGCAGCGCGCTCTACCGGGCGCTCGGCGGGCAGGGCGCCACGCTTGCGGCGTCGCTGGCCTATGCCGACACCGTTTTTGCCGGTGCGGCGCTGGTCTGGATCGTCAGCCTGCTGGCCGCCGCGTTGCGGGGCGCGGGCAATACGGTGGTGCCGGCCGCGGTGATCTTTATCGGCCTGTTCGTGCTGTTGCCGCTCTCGCCGATCCTGATCTTCGGCTGGGGACCTTTTCCCAGGCTCGGGGTCGCGGGCGCCGGCGTTGCGGTCGTCGCCTATTATCTGGTCGGGGCTTTGGTGTTGATCGGCTATTTGCGCTCAGGCCGCGGCACGCTGCGTCTGCCGCTGGATGTCCGTCGTATCGAATGGCGGTTGCTCGCGGACATCCTGCGGGTCGGCGGGTTGTCCGCGGTGGGGACGATCCAGGCCAACCTCACCGTCATCCTGGTGACCGGCATCGTCGGATTGTTCGGCACCAACGCGATCGCGGGATACGGCATCGCCTCGCGGCTCGACTATATCCTGATTCCGCTGCTGTTCTCGCTGGGCACGGCGGCGCTGACCATGGTCGGAACCAATTTCGGCGCCGGCCAGGTGGCCAGAGCGGAACGCATTGCCTGGATCGGCGCGTTCTTCGCCGCCGGCATCACCGAACTGATCGGCGTGACCGCGGCGATATTCCCGCGCGCGTGGCTTTCGCTGTTCAGCACCGAGCCGACGGTGCTGGCGACCGGCGAACTCTATCTGCACACGGTCGCGCCATTCTACGGCATATTCGGATTCGGAATGCTGCTCTACTTCGCGGGGCAGGGCGCGGGCCGTGTGCTGTGGCCGGTGCTGGCAGGAACCGCACGGCTGATCGTCGCCGCCTGCGTCGGCTGGTTGATCGTGCTCCATTTCGGCGGCGGCCTGCGGGCGCTGTTCATCACAGTGGCGGTTGCGTCCGTCTCTTACGGGACCATCACGGCGACGGCGCTGTGGCTGCGCGGCTGGGACCGCGGTATCGCCAAAGCGGGCCTTGCGGCTGTGCCTAAACCGCGGTCGCGAAGCTGAGCCCCTTTCATTGCCGGCCGCCTTTCCAGAGGCTGGCGATCCGGCGGCCGCTCTGGTATGGAAATTCCAAGCCGCCCGCCTTCCGGCGGGGGCTTCGGTCCCGTAGCTCAGCCGGATAGAGCGACGGTTTCCTAAACCGTAGGTCGCATGTTCGAGTCATGCCGGGATCGCCAATTCATTTCAGGCATTAGTCCGAAAAGGTCCAGGGTCGTACGACGCCTTGCGCGTCAAGGATAAACGCTCGGGTAAACCGGCCTAGAGAAGGTTTAGACGACCGGGAAGGCTTCGGCAGCGGCGGCTGCGAAACGCAAAAAACCTTGACCGCTGATAGCCCAGCGCGGCGCCGCTATTCTGCTGAGGCTCTCGACATGAACGCAAGCTCCGGTCCTACCGGAACGATGCCACTCGGATTCAATTTGCGGTGGCTCTGATAGTAGTGGCGCTTGATGTGCCCAAGATTGACAGTCGCTGCGACGCCCTCGGTCCTGAACAGGGTGCGCATATAGTCGGAAAGGCGCGGATAGTCGGCAATCCGCCGGATGTTGCATTTGAAATGGCCGACATAGACGGGATCGAACCGAATCAGCGTCGTGAACAGCCGCCAGTCGGCTTCCGTGATTTCCCCGCCTGTTAGAAAGCGCCGGGATGACAGGCGATCCTCGAGCCAGTCCAGTGTCTCGAACAGCGGGCCGACGGCCTCCTCATAGGCTTCCTGCGTCGCGGCAAAACCGGCCCGGTAGACGCCGTTATTGACCGTCGCATAGATGCGCGCGTTCAAGCCGTCAATCTCGGTCCTGAGTACCTCGGGATAATAGTCGCCTGCCTTCGCGCCGATACCGTCGAAGGCGGTGTTGAACATGCGAATGATCTCGGACGACTCGTTGTTGACGATCGTGCCGGTCTTCCTGTCCCACAGAACGGGAACCGTAACGTGGCCCGAGTAGGCCGGGTCCGACCTCGTGTAGACCTCGTGCAGATAGTGCGCGCCGCCGACAGGATCGGGAACCACACCATCGCCTGCGGCGAAGCTCCAGCCCTGCTCGGCCATGAGCCAATGCACCACCGAGACATCGATGAGCGGCGTAAGCCCCTTCAGGGCTCGGAAGATCAGGGTCCGATGCGCCCAGGGGCACGCCAGGGAGACATAGAGATGATAACGGCCGGCCTCGGCTCTGTAGCCGCCGCCCCCCGTCGGGCCGGGCGTACCGTCATGCGTCACCCAGTTGCGGAAAACACTGTCCGGGCGCACGAACCGTCCGCCGCTGGCCGAGGTATCGTACCACTGATCGTGCCAACGACCGTCAATGAGCAATCCCATTTTCATTCTCCTTGCAAATTATCGGCGAGCATTGGCCGTATCCGCCCGTCGTCGACTATCGATGGTGTTCGGGCCGCAGCCGGATAACGCTTCCGTGACCGGCGCGCGATTGCCGCGCAATCGCCTTTAAGATTAACGGCGGATTTATGAATTAGTGGCAGGTAGATACTCTGGAATGCGGAGTGATCGAATGCCCAGATTTGGAATTGGCGCTAAACTGCTGGCGTTCTCGGTCATGATCTTTGTCGGCTACGCCTTCCTGGCCGGGCTCGCGAGCCACAAGATTCACCAGACCATCAGCGCCGAGCGCGTCGAGATGGTGCGGCACCTCGACGAAACCGCGGTCTCCATGGTCAAAAGCGCCTATGCCCGCGCCCAGAGCGGCGAGCTGACCGAGGACGCCGCCAAGACGCTGGTCAAGAACCAGCTGAGGACGTTGCGGTACGGCACCGGCGAATATTTTTACGTCCATGATTATGACGGGGTCAACATCGTGCACGGGGCCAAGCCCGAGCGCGAAGGCCAGAACTACTATGGCTTCATCGACCCAAGCGGCAGGCAAATCATCAAGGAGCAGATCGATGCCGCGCGCAACGGCACCGGCGCTGTCATTGCCCTCAGCCCTCTGGCGCGCGGAAACTCGAATGATCCCGTGACCAAGCTGAGCTATGCGATCGCGTTCGACCCCTGGCGCTGGGCGATCAGCACCAGCGTCTATGTCGACGATATCGATGCGCGCTTCGCCGAAGTGGCCTGGCAGTTCTTCTCGATCGCCGTCATCGTCGGCCTGTTCATGATGGCCTGCGCCTGGATCCTGTCACGCAAGATCACCCGGCCGCTCGGCCGTCTGGTCCAGTTTACCGAGCAGCCGCTGTCCGAGGCGCCGTCGAGCGATTTCAAGCGCGATCTCACCTTGAAGGACGAAATCGGCACCGTGGCGCGCGCGTGCCAGGTGTTCAAGGAGAAATCGGCGGAAGCCGAACGGCTGCGCGCCGAGGTCGACGTTCAGAAGACTGAGGCCGAAGCGTCGCGCCGCGAAGCCCTGGCCGGCATGGTGACGACCGTCGAGACCGAAACCGACACCGCGGTGACCGGTATCGACAGCCGGATGACGGCGATGACCGAGGCGGCGGCGGTGATGAGCCGTTCGGCGGGACTGGTCGGCGCCAGCTCCCAGACCGTCGCGGCGGCCTCCGCGCAAGCGCTCGCCAACGCGCAGACCGTGGCCAGCGCCACCGAACAATTGTCGAGCTCGATCCGCGAGATCAGCGTCCAGGTCAACAATGCGACCAAGGCCACGACCGTCGCGGTCGGCCGCAGCGACCACGCCCGCACCACGATCGCCACGCTGGCCGAAGCCGTGGCGCGGGTCGGCCAGGTCACGACGCTGATTTCGGAGATCGCCTCGCAGACCAATCTGCTGGCGCTCAATGCGACGATCGAGGCGGCGCGCGCCGGTGACGCCGGCAAGGGCTTTGCCGTGGTCGCCAGCGAGGTCAAGAATCTGGCGACCCAGACCGCCCGCTCGACCGAGGAAATCAACCGCCAGATCAACGAAATCCAGAGCATCACGCAGGAAACCGTGCGCGGCATGGACGAGGTCAGCGGTACCGTGCGCACCATCGATGAAATTGCCAGTTCGATTGCCGCCGCGGTCGAGCAACAGCACGCCGCGACCACCGAGATCGCCCGCAACGTCACCGAGACCGCCAATGGCGCCCGCGAGGTTTCGACCCGGATTGCCGAAGTCTCGGGCGAGGCGACGCGTCTGGGCGATGAGGCGGGGCGGGTTCACAGCTACGCGGCCGATGTCACCGACGCGGTATCCTCGCTGCGGCGGGTCATCGTCCACGCCGTCCGCAGCTCGGCCGCGGCCTAAGCTCCATCGCCTTCTAAACGGCATCGGGGGTGAGATTGAATGGTCATCCCGCAGAAGCTTGATATTGAGGTCGCGAAGTCCGGCTCGGTCTCCGGGCTTTTGACCAGTCCACCTGAGGCGCGCGCGTGTTTTGTCTTTGCCCACGGGGCAGGGGCCGGGATGACCCATCCCTTCATGGCAACGTTTGCGGCTGGCCTTGGCGAACGCGGTATTGCGACGTTGCGCTATCAGTTTCCCTATATGGAAAAAGGCAGCCGGCGGCCCGATCCGCCGGCCGTCGCACACGCCACGGTGCGCGCCGCGGTGGCGGAAGCCGCACGGGCCTGTCCGGGGTTGCCGTTGATCGCGGGCGGCAAATCCTTCGGCGGACGCATGACGTCACAGGCGCAGGCGATCACGCCGCTGGCCGGCGTCCAGGGGCTGGCGTTCCTCGGCTTTCCCTTGCATCCGGCCGGCAAGCCGTCCAGCGAGCGCGCCAACCACCTCGCCGAGGTGCAGGTGCCGATGCTGTTCATGCAGGGCACCCGCGACAACCTTGCGGAGCTGACGCTGATTGAGCCTGTCGTTACCAGGATCGGGCCGTTGGCGTCGCTGCATCTGGTCAGCGGCGCCGATCATTCCTTCCACGTGCCGGCGCGTTCGGGACGCAACGACCGCGAGGTCATGAAGGAAATCCTGGATACGTTCTCGACCTGGATCGGCGCGCTCGAAGTTTTGTGAATCAGAGAATGCGGCCGGCGATCCGGAAGCCGCTCAACAGCCCCGGCAGATGCTGTGCAACTGCCGGTTCAGCTCGATGTCTTCGTGCTTCATCTGCTCCAGCGATTCCATGCTTTTGGCATTGTCAGAGGCGCGCGCGGTTTCTGCCTGGCGTTTGGCGGCAAGCGCCGTTTCCTGACGCTCATAACAGGCTTCCCGCTCCGGCTTCGCCTGGATGAACCGGCATTGCTCCACCGCCGCCAAGGTGGGAGCGGTGCCGAACAGGAGCGCAAGCATGACAGGTGCAAAAAGCTTCAAAGCCGTCGGTCCTTTGCCTTAACGCGTCATCGATCGAACAGAACACGAGCAACACTACGCGGGCATGTCGGCCCGCCTGCATATCAACACGCCTGTATGTCAGCCCTCGCGTTGAACGCCATAGGTCCTGTCGCGCAGCCGCCGCATTCCCGCCAGCCAGCGGTCGATGCCGGAGGCCTTGCGCTGCATATATTCATGGACGCCCGGGTGGGACAATATCAGGAAGCGCTCGGCCTCCATCGCCTCGATCACGATGCGCGCCACTTCAGCCGGCTGCATCACGCCGTCGACCCTTGCCGCGCTCGGACCCGCCGTCGTCATGCC
>Ga0116135_1001681_pt1 | contig 10783 bp, 9 predicted proteins | sample June2015DPH_20_1_FD_89738 | JGI IMG/M metagenome (GOLD analysis project Ga0116135, IMG submission 89738) | Peatland microbial communities from SPRUCE experiment site at the Marcell Experimental Forest, Minnesota, USA - June2015DPH_20_10 | ecosystem: Environmental > Terrestrial > Soil > Wetlands >... | reverse complement strand
CAAGTGTTCGCCAGCAACGTGCCGAAGAAGTCCTCCGCAGTCTTACTGCTCTCTATCTCGATAAATCCTCTCCTCACCCTCTGCCACCGGGATCCGAGATTCGCAGCGTCTACCTTGTCGATCCCGGACTGGCCGTAATCGACGTCAATGCCGCGCTAGCCGACGGCCACCGATCCGGTGTGCTGGTCGAAGAACTTACGGTGGCGTCTTTGATCCAGACACTCTCCGCCAATATCCCGGGTATTTCGAAAGTAAAGATTCTCGTGGAAGGCAATCAGCGTGAGACCCTGGCGGGGCACGCGGATCTGGCGGATTTCTTCGACGTATCCGCAGTGAACCAGCTTACGGCTCAAATGCAATCGAACCAATAGGCGGTGCTGCCGAACGGAATCGTTTGGATCTGCGTCTCGTTATCTATAATCTATGCGATCTATTACGCCCACAGTGTTTGTACCTCTCCTCTGCCGATCTTCTGCCCGCCGATCTCCCGCCGATCTCCCGCCGATCTTCCGCCGATCTTCCGCTCGCCGATCTCCCGCCACTCCCACTTTCCCAACCAGACCCCGCTTCCAGAATTGATCGTCGAACTTAGCGCGTGGTCCTAAAGATTCGGACTTGGTGATAGGCCTGCTGGAGAAAGGCAAATGAGTTGCCGATGGAAGTTGTACGGCGGGTTAAGCGATGTCCAAGCATTTCTCGACAGTTCTCCGATTCAAGCATTGCGGAATGCCATGGTTTTGCGTTTTTAGTCTGCTTCTATCCAACTCGGCGGCTGTGGCCCAGAGCCAGTTGGAAGATGTGCATGTTGCCCCGAGAGGTCCGCTTATTTCTGCCGCCGACTCAGCGGCGGTCACGCGCGCGGCCCATCCTATCCTCCGGAAAACGGTGGATTTGGTATTGGTCCCAGTCACCGTGACCGATCCCATGCAGCGTCTGGTCACTGGTTTGCAGTCCGACAACTTTCAGCTCTTCGAAAATGGGGAAGAACAGCGAATCAAACACTTTTCCAGTGAAGATGCGCCAGTGTCTCTGGGCATTATCGTGGACACCAGCGGGAGCATGGGCGACAAGATCGAGAGCGCGCGCGAGGCGGTTAAAGAATTCTGCGATACAGCAAATCCGGAGGATGAATTTTTCCTTATTACCTTCTCCGATGAACCGCGTCTTGTGCACGACTTCACGGATTCTCCCGAAGAACTAGAACTTAATCTCGCGTTTGCCAAGCCCAGAGGCCGCACGGCACTTCTAGACGCTATCTATCTCGGGGCCAGGAAGATGCGGGAGGCCAAGTATGGCCGGAAAGCCATGATTATTATTTCCGACGGTGGCGATAATCATAGCCGCTATTCGGAGCGTGAGCTGAAGTCGGTATTGAAGGAGTCGGACGTTGAGATCTACGCGATCGGCACTTTCGATCGCTATGTCCCGACCCCGGAGGAAGTGCTCGGACCGGAATTGTTGTCAGATATCGCGGAAACCTCCGGCGGGCGTGCCTTCATTCTGGAAAAGCTGGAGGAGATGCCGCTACTGGCCCGAAGAATTGGAATCGAACTGAGGACGCAGTACGTCCTCGGCTATAGTCCCGGGGCTCGTCCGCACGATGGCAAGTGGCACAAAATCAAGATCAAGCTGAAGGTTCCCAAGAATCTGCCCTACCTGCAGGCGCGGTCCAGGACGGGTTATTACGCCAGTAAGGAATGACGGCAGGCCCAGTTCAAGACGGGCGTCATCGGTAAGGTGATCCCGGTCTTGCGCTAGATTAAGCAATTCATCTCGGGTGAGATGTTGGTAGTCAGGCATGGACTTCCGTCCTCACTGCCGCAGCGTCAACCCGGCCAATAATGCTTGCTGCTTGGCAATCAGATCTTTGACGCCTTGCCGCGCGTAGCTGATCATCTTGGCAAATTGGGCTTCGTCGAAGGCCTGCCGTTCGGCCGTGGCTTGCACTTCGACCATTTTGTGGCCCGCGGTCATTACGAAATTCATGTCCACATCGGCACGGGAGTCTTCTTCATAACAGAGGTCGAGAAGGACTTCTCCCTCGACGATTCCCACGCTGACGGCGCCTACGAAATCGCGCAATGGGACGGAAGTCAGCGTGCCAGCCTGCACTAATTTCTCCAAGGCCAAGCCCAGCGCCACGAACGCGCCTGTAATCGAGGCTGTCCGGGTTCCGCCATCAGCCTGGATTACATCGCAGTCGACCCAGATGGTGCGCTCACCGAGGCGAGCTAAATCCGTCACCGCGCGCAACGAACGGCCAATCAACCGCTGAATCTCGTGGGTTCTTCCACTTGGCCGGCCCTTCGATACTTCGCGCGAGGTGCGGGTGAGGGTGGCTCGCGGAATCATGGCGTACTCGCTGGAAATCCATCCCTTGCCGGTGTTGCGCATAAAGGGCGGAACGGTCTCCTCGATTGAGGCGGTGCAAATCACCCGCGTATTCCCCACTTCAATGAGGACAGAGCCTTCGGCGGTGGGAATGAATTCTGGAGTGATCACTAGCGGCCGCAGTTGGTCCGCAGCCCGGTTGTCGGAGCGATAGAACATAGAGAAGGATTGTAAACGATGGTGATGGCAAACTTGCCGGACTCGCGATGAACGGCGGTAAGGGTATGATAAATCTTCGACCGATAACTTTATGCCAACCCTGATCGAGAAACCTACGCGCATACAATCGGCCGGCAACAAGCCGAAGCTGATTGATGAATACATTGGACGAGTGAACTCCCAGACATCCTCCGTCAGCGTCGCTCACATGCGAAGTCCGTCGGCATGGGTCGAGCCCGGCCAGACTCCTACGTTCGACGAATTCACCATTGTGCTGAAAGGCACTTTACGAGTCGAGCACAAGCACGGCTCCCTCGACGTGGGGCCGGGACAGGCTGTTATCGCTCACGCCGGCGAATGGATTCACTACTCCACGCCCAATGAAGGCGGCGCCGAATATATTGCGGTCTGCCTGCCGGCGTTTTCCATGGAAAGTGTTCACCGCGACGATAGCGCGGTATGATTATGAAATTGATCACGTGATGCCGAACCACTCTGTAGTTGTCTTCGACCTCGGCGGAGTACTCATCGATTGGAATCCACGCTATCTTTACCGCAAACTTTTCAACGGCGACGATGCGGCAATGGAGCATTTCCTGGCCACGGTTTGCACGTCGTCGTGGAATGTGCAGCAGGATGCCGGACGGCCGTTTGCTGAAGCTTGCGCTTCTCTGAAGTTAGAGCACCCGGAGCACGCCGGGTTCATTGATGCCTGGTTCGAGCGGCATGCAGAAATGATTACAGGGCCGATCGAGGGCACGGTCGAAATCCTGGCCGAGTTACGCGCCCGTCAGGTACCTCTGTATGCTCTGACTAACTGGTCTTCAGAAACTTTCCCCAGCGCGCTGCAGCGGTTCGAGTTTTTGCATTGGTTTCAAGGAATCCTGGTATCAGGCGACGTGCGGCTAATCAAGCCGGACCCGCGCATTTTTAGACTGTTCTTTGAGACTCATGGTATCGACCCGGCGCATACGGTTTATGTAGACGATCTTGCCCGGAACGTCGAATCGGCGAATCGCCTCGGTATGCACGGAATCGTATTCACCAATCCTGCGGCGTTGCGAAGTGACCTCGTGGGACTTGAGTTGTTAGATCCGGACGAGAGAATTGTCTCTGCAAAAGTCGATCATGTGGCTGCGTGGGTCTCTGACCTCGACCGGGCTCGCGCTTTCTATGAACGCTGGTTCAATGCGAGAGCCGGATCGGTGTATTCGAGCGCGACCCGTGACTTCCAATCCTATTTTCTCTCGCTCGGCTCCGGCGCGCGCATCGAGTTGATGACTGCGCCCGCGGAGCCCGCGCGGTCCGCTCATCTGGCGATCTCAGTGGGCTCCCGCGAAGCCGTGGATCGGATGGTAGAAGAGATGTCGGCCGAAGGGGTTCGAATCGTTAGCGGCCCGCGAGTCACGGGCGACGGGTATTATGAGGCCGTGGTGGCTGACAGCGAAGGGAATCTCTTGGAAATCACTGCGTGAAGAGATCACGCAGGCGCGGTATACCGTGTTTCGATCGCCTCTTTAATTTTGCATCGGCTATCTTTGGCGGATAAGGCGTCGTCCGCCTCAACCTTCGCGGCATCTTGCGCCAGCGGCTCGTCCTTGATGATCTCCTGAAACCATCGAGTGTAATCGCCGCGCTTCAGATGATAGAGCCAGGTCTCGTCGTCCACGCCATCGGCCAACTGCAGAAAGCCATTCAAATTCTGAGCGCGAAGGTTGAGCTTTGATTCTGGTCCGCGAAAATAAAAACTCTGCTCTGCTGACATTTCTCCTTCCGCGTAGCGCCGGACATGCCGCCGCCGCTCGGCTTTCCCAGGCACTGTGCGCACGCGAATCGGTGCGGCTTTTTCCCGGCAAAACCAGATTAAGGCTTCGCCGGCTTGCAGCTCGATTTCTTCTCCCTGTGGCGCAGGTAGATCAACCGCTTTAGCGAATACACCCAAGGTTTCCATGGGGGCTTTCCCAGTGACTAACAAAACACTGATGGCCCTCAGAGCGGCGGTCGAGACATGATCGGGATGGACCGTGATTAGGATGGTGGCCTCCCATACTTGTGGCACCGTGCTCGAAGCGGAGGACCACGTAGAGGGCAAGAGATGATGAGCTTCATCGAATACGAGACAATGCGGGCGAGCGGTTCGCAACCTCAGGTCCTGTATCTTCGGGAGCAGAGCGGCGCAGTATTCGGGACGGTCGCCCGCGGGAACATCGATCAAGTTCACGGTGACGCTTCGATCCGGCGACTCCAGCACGCGCAGAACGCTTGCTGGATCGGGCTGTTCCTTGGCGGTTCCTAAATTCAATGCGCCGGCAAAATTCTCGAAATCGCCTTCAGGATCGAGCAGGCAAAACTGATATTGATGTTCGGCCAACTGCTCCAGAATGCCGGAGACCGCCGTCGACTTCCCGCTCGCCGAAGGTCCAGCCACCAGAATGCTGTTGCGATACGGATTGACCAGCACAGGTTTCTTGCTGTCATCTTTTTCGTCGCATCGAAGACCGAGTGAGATTGCGTGCCTGCCCAGGCGCGAATCGTATTCCGCTAGATCGTCAGCCAATAATTGGTCGGCGATTTCCTTTACGCCATCGCCGTGATTGCCCTTGGTGACGATATCCGCACGATCCTTCAGCGTCTGTAGCGCGTTGGCTACGGCTACGCTGCACTCACACTTCGCGAGGAAGGAGTGATCGTTCTCGGCATCGCCCAAGCCAACGACGTTGTGCGCCGAAAGCCCCAGATCGCGGAGAGCGGCCTCCAGCCCTGTGGCTTTGTTCACGCCCGAGGGCAGGATCATTACGGCACCCTTGTTGAAAATCACTTGCAAATCCAGCCCCAACTCGTGAATGCTTTCGAGCACCGCATCCTGATGAGGCTCCCACGTGGCTACAATGCCACGGCCTACCACCACCGGAACGCCGCGATCGCGAAGAAGTCTTACGAAGCGCTCATCAGGCGGTTCGCAAAGCAATTTTTCTTCCTTTGTTTCCGGACGGTACAGGAGCGCACCATTCTCGACCACGATGCGGTCGAAAAGTTCAAGCCTGGGAAACACGGTAGTCAGATCGGGCATGTGACGACCCGTCACAAGCATTACTTTCCGTCCCGAGGTTCGCAATTGCTTTAGAGATTCAATGACGTCTTCGCTAACTTGACCCTGCGAGGCAAGGGTGCCGTCATAGTCGGTCGCCAACACTAAATAGAGCATCGGTGGTTGGATGCCGCACGCCTGCAAACCAGTCATCGGCGCGCCCGCTAAAAATGCGGAAGTCTTGGGAACTGAGATTCAAGCCTCGATCTTTTACACTGGACGATCCGCGCCTTTTTATCTGCCTTAACTTTTAATAGTCTGTTAACAAAGCCTTTCCGATGATCCGGCCATCCAACCCGCAATTGAAAAGAGGTTCTATGCCTGAAGCCGCTGTGGAAACGACCGCCGTCTCCGACTTCTCCGAAATGGACGATGCAAAAATCTCCGGCCAGCATTGGAAGATCATGTTTATTTCGGGGATGGGATTCTTTACCGACGCCTACGATCTCTTCATCATTGGCGTAGTAATGTCGCTGGTAAAACCAATATGGCACACGGGCAAACTCGAGGAAAGCCTGGTGGATTCCACTGCCTTGCTGGCTGCGGCGATTGGTGCGCTGCTGTTCGGCCAAATCGCGATATGGTCGGCCGCAAACGTATTTATGGGGTTGAGGTTCTGGTGCCGGCGCTTGTGCGATCGGCTGCGCTTTTGCGCCCAATATCTGGTGGCTCATCGGGCTTCGCTTTATTCTCGGCATCGGCATCGGGGGCGATTATCCTGTGTCCGCGACCATTATGAGCGAGTACGCGGGCAAAGCGTCGCGAGGCATGCTGGTTACTCTGGTCTTTACCATGCAGGCTGCTGGGCTGATTCTTGGGCCGCTGTTTGCTTCCGCTCTTCTTTCCACACATTTGTCGCACGATATCGTCTGGCGAATTCTGGTCGCGTTTGGCGCCGTGCCGGCTCTAGCGGTGTATTGGCAGCGCCGGCATTTGAAAGAGACTCCACGCTATCTTGTGGCCAACGCCAAGAAGGAAGATGAATCCGGGCGTATTTCCAACGCTGAGCACTTTGATAAATCAAAGCATGCCGCGACCTTCTGGGAGGGGTTTCATAATCTCATCCGCGACAACAAACTTCTGCTTCGCCTAATCGGCACCAGCGCTGCTTGGTTTCTGATGGATGCCGCTTACTATGGCAATACGGTTTCCAGCCCGTTGGTTCTTAACGCGCTCAATAGCAACCACACTCTCCTTCAAAAAACCCTCACGCAACTTGCCATCTTCTCCGTGTTTGCCGCGCCCGGTTACGCTGTGGCCGCACTGACCATGGACCGCCTGGGGCGCAAGACGATCCAGGTGGTGGGTTTTGCCATGATGGCGCTGACGTTTGCGGTGCTTGCCTTCATTCCACATCTCGAAAAGATGGCGATTCCTTTCCTCATTATTTATGGCCTCGGCTTCTTCTTCACTGAGTTCGGGCCTAACTCCACCACGTTTGTCTATCCCTCCGAGGTCTTTCCGGTAAGGGTGCGCACTACCGGACACGGCATTGCGGCGGCGATGGGAAAAGTGGGTGGTTTTTTCGGAGTTTTTATTTTCCCTTATCTACTGCATTGGAAAGGACTGCTGGGCGCGGAATCAGCGGCTGCCATCGCCAGTGTGATCGGCGTTGCCGTCACTCTAACCATGTTGCCTGAAACTAAGGGCAAGAGCCTGGAGGCAATTTAAGCAAGACGATGTGGTAACAAAATGGCGTCCGTCACCGCCGCCACTGATCGACGGTTTTCCACCAGATCAGCCTTAACCATTCATCAAGGCAGATCTTCGCCCACTGGCGGTGGGTCCACCAGCGCTCGCCGAATTGCTCCCCATTCCGCGACGCAGCGGTGGAGTACTCATGCGCCGGAAATTCGTGCCGGTAGACATCCAAGGCACGGCGGGTGTGGAAATCTGAAGTCACAATCAGGACACTTCTGGCGCCCTCGCGCTCAAGGCATTTCTCAGCATCCTTAGCCTCTTCTTTAGTCGAGAGCCCTTCAACCGGGCAAACAATCATCGCTTCCGCTTGCGACGGATCCCCCGGATGAAGCTCATCCAGGCGAAGATCATGAACATATCTCTGCGCTAGTTCGATCTGGGTAAACTCGTAGAGTTTTGCGTCGGTGGGAACATCGAGCACAATCCACTTGCCATAGCCCTGCTTCAGGAGGTCCAGCGCGCGGCGCGGACGAAAATCGGTTTCGCCAGCCAATACCAGGATCGCATCCGAGGGTCGCGGATCCTCGACTACCAAGAAACTCCCTGCTTTTGTCGCCAAAATAAATACCAAAACCGCAAGCAAGGCGAGCACCAGCAGCCACGGAAGCTTACCTGTCGCGGTTTTGTGCATTTTTCCCGTCTCTGGACAGTGACTCAAGTTCAACATCCCTTGCGTGCGCTGTGGGAGCGTGTTTCGTGATGACTGCATGCTAGAATCGAACAAAATTTGCGATTTTTGATAATCCCTATAAGTAGAGAATCCGTCATCAAATGATTAACCCAACTGTCGAAAATCACACCCTCGAGTCTATCAAGGAAAAAATCAAGCAACGTCAGGCGCGGGTCGGAATCATCGGCCTGGGTTACGTGGGATTGCCGCTGGCGCTCTTATTCACCGACGAAAAGTTTACCGTCACCGGCTTTGATATCGACCAGCGAAAAGTTGATACATTGTCGCAAGGCGGATCTTACATCTACCGCATCGCCAAGGAAGACATTCAGGCGGCCAACGCCAAGGGATTCTCCGCGACTTCGCAGTACGCCAAAATTGAGGAGATGGACGCGATTATTATTTGCGTTCCCACGCCGCTCAATCAATATCACGAACCGGATCTCAGCTTTATTACCGACACTACCCACGCCATTGCACCGCATTTACAGCCTGGGCAACTGGTGATTCTGGAGAGCACGACTTATCCCGGCACGACCGAAGAAGTGATGCTGCCGATTCTGGAGAGCGAGAACAAACTAGGGCTGAAGGCGGCGCGTGGCGAGGCGAATCCGGACAAGGAATTCTTTGTAGCCTTCTCGCCGGAGCGCGAAGACCCGGGCAACACCACCGTTGCCCGGCGCGACATTCCGAAGGTGGTTGGCGGGTTGAACCCGCAGGCTTCGGAACTGGCTGCCACCCTTTACGGATCGATTTTCCAGCGTACGGTTCCGGTCTCGTCGCCGGCTGCGGCCGAGATGACCAAGCTGCTCGAGAATATCTACCGCTGCGTGAATATCGCATTGGTCAACGAACTGAAGATGCTTTGCCTGCGCATGGGGCTGGACATCTGGGAGGTGATTGAGGCCGCTTCCACCAAACCATTCGGCTTTCATCCTTTCTATCCGGGTCCCGGTCTCGGCGGACACTGCATTCCGGTCGATCCTTTCTATCTTTCCTGGAAGGCGAAGGAGTGGGATTTCCACACGCGCTTTATTGAGCTGGCGGGAGAGATCAACACGCACATGCCGTATCACGTGCTGGCTTCCATTGGCAGCGCGCTGAATGGCCACAAGAAATCGGTGAATGGATCGCGCGTTATGGTCCTGGGCGTGGCCTACAAGAAAGACATTGACGATCTGCGCGAATCTCCGGCGCTTACTATCATCGAACTTCTGCAGAAAGAGGGAGCGGAGGTCAGTTATAACGATCCTTACTTCCCTTTCATTGGAAAAGGCCGCAAGTACGATTTGCAGATGAAGCGTTCGGGGTTGGAGAATCTTTCCGAATACGATTGTGTGGTGATTATCACCGACCACTCCGATTACGACTTCAAGAAAATTGTGCGTGAAGCACAGTTGGTGGTCGATACCCGCAACGCTACCAAAGGAATTGATAGCCCGAAAGTGGTACGCTGCTAGATGGCTGGGACGGACCGAACGATAAGGCCGTAAATTGCATGCTGAAGGTTTTTATGCGCGTTTGGCCAGCTTTCCTTTCCTTGTCCTGTGTGCTTGTGTCGCTTTTCGCTTTTTCTCAAGGTTCCCCCTCGTCGGCCGTAGCCCCTGGATCAGCATCAGCCTCCGGCGAAGCGGCCACGCAAAAGACTGAAGCCCTTCCCAGTCGCTCGTTAGCCGATGTAATGGATCGGGTGATCGAGAGAGAGCATCTCTTCCTGGCACAAATGCGCCACATGCACCCCATGGTCGAGACCTATATTCAGGATCTAAAAACCGATCGTGCTGGAGATACGCGCCCGGCCAAGGATCAATATTTTCTGGGCCGCCTCGACATGAGCGATGGAGCGGAGGATCAATCGTTCATCGGCGAGCCGGGTTTTGGGCAGCGCATGGTCACGCATCTTACGGGCGTTTTTTCGATGCGCTTCCTGCCGCTGGGCTTTGCGCAGATGGTGGTTCTCGACTCCGATTTTCAAAAGCAGTATTACAACTTCACTTATGTACGGCGTGAATTCCTGGGTGATGTGCGGTGTCTGGTGATCGACGTACAGCCCAAGGAGGATGCGCCTCCGGGTCGGTTCATGGGACGGATGTGGGTGGAAGATCAGGACTACAACATCGTCCGCTTCAATGGGACCTACTACCCCCATCCCAAAACCAGCTACTACCTGCACTTCGACAGTTGGCGGCTCAACCTGCGTTCCGGAGCGTGGCTACCCGCCTACATCTATAGCGAAGAATCGGACATGAAAACCGCTCTGGGGAAAGCTTTACATTTTCGCGCCCAGACGCGACTGTGGGGATACGATCTGAAAGGTCTTGGAAAGAACACCGAGTTCACCCAGATTTTGGTGGACTCGCCGCAATCGGTGAAAGATCAGAGCGACGCGGCGGCGGATGCGAGTCCGGTGCTTGCCCAGCGGATGTGGGAACGGCAAGCGGAAGACAATGCGATCGACCGCCTGCAGAAAATTGGATTGATGGCTCCGCCGGGCGACGTGGATAAAGTTCTGTTTACTGTAGCCAACAACATATTGCTGACCAATAATTTGGACCTGGGTTCCGACTTGCGTTGCCGGGTTCTGCTGACGTCTCCGCTGGAATCGTTCACCATTGGCCACACAATTGTGATCAGCCGGGGTCTGCTGGATGTGCTTCCCGACGAGGCATCCCTCGCCATGGTGGTCGCCCACGAACTTGGCCATATCGCGTTAGGAGATACGGTTGACACTAAGCTGGCTTTCAGTGACCGCATGTTTTTTCCTGATCAAGACT